>Ga0182238_1000385_pt1 | contig 13792 bp, 12 predicted proteins | sample hydfrates6_PW_90_FD_132439 | JGI IMG/M metagenome (GOLD analysis project Ga0182238, IMG submission 132439) | Subsurface microbial communities from deep shales in Texas, USA - hydraulic fracturing test 6_PW_90 | ecosystem: Environmental > Aquatic > Deep subsurface > Shale gas/oil reservoir >... | reverse complement strand
GTTTTGACCTTCTGCTTTTTCTGAGGCCCTGATTTCATCAAGTATGGATTGTACCAGAGAAGAGATGCCCTTGGGATCGCCGAAGAGGTCGAGGTTCAGCGCGGCGAAGAAATGAGAGATAGCTCCGCCCTTGCCCGGCGAGAAAACGTGACGGCTCCAGGTTCCATTGGACAGGGCCGAGCAGAAAAGTTCCACCATCAGCCCAAGCCCATAGCCCTTGTGGCCTCCCAGGATTTCCCCTCGTCCTCCAAGCATGAGTTGCCCCCCGAAAGGAAGGGAGCTTTTGAAAAGCTCGCTCATGGCGGCTGGGTCTGTGGTATCGGCTCCCGTGTCGTCAACGGCCCAGCCGACCGGCATTTCAAGATTCCTCCTGGCGCAGGTTTCGATCTTGCCGTGAGGCACGGTGGTGGTCGCCATGTCGAGAAGGAAGGCACCATCTTCAGTTGCCGGGAAGGCGACGGCAATGGGATTTGTTCCCAAAAGTCGCTCTCTTCCGTGTGTCACGATGGCGAAAGGCTCTGTATTCGTCATCGTGATGCCTATGCAGTTTTGCGGTGGAGCCATTTCAGCCCAGAGTCCCGCCATCCCGAAGTGGTTGGAGTTTCTCACGGAGCAAAAGCCGGCACCGATTTCGGAAGCTTTTCCCAGGCAGATCTTCATGGACTTGAGAGCAATGTCCATGCCGATCCCGTTGTTTCCGTCCAGGACTGTGGATAAAGCTGTTTCGTGAATCCTGTTGGTGGGTGCGTCGGGCATGAAAATTCCGTCTTTGACGTACCGCTCGTAGTCAACGAGGCGCTGGAGTCCATGAGAAGGGACCCCGCGGGCGTCGGCTTCCACCAGCGCCCAGGAGGTGATGTCCGCTTTCTCTTTCGGATAACCGACTTTCACAAGGACCTGTGAAGCAAAAGTGACAAGACTATCGTAACGCAGATGAATCATGTGAATACCCCTAGCCTGCGAAAAAGAGCGCCAGCGGTGCAAGCAGGAAAACGGAGAACACGGCCCTGATGGCGTAGATGCCAGTGAGTTTGCCGACACCCAGAGGAATCCTTGAGTTGAGGATCAAAACCCCGACCTCGGTCATGTAAATCAGTCCCGTGGCGGAGATTCCGGCACACATGAACTTTGCAGCTGCGGAGGTCCTGTCGGCTCCGATGACGGCTGCCAGGAACTGGTCGGCGTAGCTCAGGACGAAAGCAGGCGCCACATCAACGGCTTCGGGGATGTTGACCAGCGCCAGCATCCACGCGAAAGGAGCCGATATCCATTGAAAAAGCGGAGTATTGTTGGCGATGATGAGTACCACCGTTCCCCAGGAAACGACCAGAGGCATGGTGGTGACGATGAGAGAAGTAAAGGTACGAAGGCAGGTATTGATGACAGTGTGAGGCCCCTGGCCCTTGGCCTTTTCCACTGCGGTATGTACAGCCCATTCCTTGAGGGTGAAACCTTTGGGAATGTCTTCGCTCAGTTCCTGGTTTCCCCTTCCCGAATACGTGTCAGGAATGTTTCTCAGTGGCCAGAGCCGTGGCATGATCAAAGCGAGAATGAAGGTCACCAGGTATACGGAAAGGAGAATCTGGAAATACATGTGAGGAAGGCCGACAAAATCGGCCATCAGGTAAATGTAGGCGATGCTGATGACGGAAAAACACGTGGAGATGATTGCGCCTTCCCGGTCGCTGTAATACCCCTCATTGTGCATCTTCGTGGTGATGACGACTCCTACGGAACTGCTTCCGACCCAGGAAGCCATGCAGTCCACGGCAGCCCTCCCTGGGAGGGTGAAAAGTGGCCTGAACAGGGGACGGGCCATGGTACCGATATACTCCATGAGTCCAAAGTCGGTCAAAAATGGCACGATAAAGGCCAGTACGATGAAAACGACGAGCAGTGCCGGGGCGAGAATCATGCCGGGGGTTCCACCGTTGTCCATACTCCAGACGATTTCCGGGCCGATCTTGAAATATATCATGGGATAGAAGACGGCTCCGAGAAGCCTGGATCCGACCCAGAAGGGCGGGACGACAAAGATTTCGTTCAGGAATTCATGGTCCGTGACGAAACGGGGTTTGGCTATCACCGCGTAGAGAGTAAAAAGCGCTCCTGCGCAGACGAAGAGCATCGCCAAGATCGGCAGATAGTCGCCCAAAACATTCTTGCCGAAATCGATTGCCATACCCAGGGGCGTGTTGATGGTGTTTGCCTGTGGGATGGGAAACAGGAAGGCTACAGCTCCAATAAGGGACGGAATGAGGAATTTGTAGAAATCCCTCCTGGTGTGAGTGGATGTGACATCAGGATGGTCTGTCATGGTACACATTCTCCTTTCCCGGATTCAGGGATGTGTTACATTGTGTTCCTGTATTTCGAAAGGGCCCGTTTGAGCCTCCTGCACCCCTCTTCTGCTTCTTCAGGCGAAACCTTGGCAAAGGAAAGGCGAAGAGCGCCATTACGGACTTTCTCCGGATCAGCCGAGAACGCCTTTCCGGCGATGATGCCGACGCCCTCCTCTTCAACGGCGAATTTCGCGAATGCCCCGGCGTCATCAAGACCAGCCATGTCACCCCATAAAAAAAATCCACCGCGAGGTATTTCAAAACGGAACTCCGAGTTTCGGAAATGTTTTTGAAGTGCACTGACAAGGCCGTCCCGCCTTGAAGAATACTTTTTTCTCAACTTTTCCAGGTGATCGAAAAAATCACCCTTCTGCAGGAATTCCAGAACACCCTGGTGCAGGATGGCAGGCAGGTTGAGTGTGGAGGCGACGCGGAGCCTGTGCAATGTGGGGTAAATCCAGTCGGAAGCAACAATCCAGCCGCATCTGACCCCGGGAGCGACCACCTTTGAAAAACTGCCGAGGTATATGATACGTCCGTCGTTTTCGGGTAAGGAAATGTAACTCGCCGGTGGAGGTCCTTCAAACCACAAGTGACGGTACGGATCATCCTCGAGGATCAGAAAACCGTGTTTTTTGGCGACCTCCAGAATTGCCTTTCTACGACTCAGGGAGGTAACGGAACCGGATGGATTCTGAAAGCAGGGAATGGTATAGAAAAACTTGATTTTTTCTGTCGAGGCGATATGTTCCAGGGCTTGCGGGGAAGGACCTTCCTCGTCGAAAGGAACGCCTTTGATGATGGCGCCGTTCTTTTCGAAAGCGAGAAAAGCCTCCGGATAAGAGGGATTCTCTACCGCGACAACATCTCCGGGGTCGATGAGGGCGTCCGAGACAAGGCTGATTCCTTCCTGTGACCCTGTAGTGAGAAGAATATTCCGCCAGTCCAGGGCATCCGGAAGAAGATCCCCGCTTTTCATCCATTCCGCGATCCATTCCCTGAGCTCCACAAGTCCCGAGGAATCATGATAGTAGCCCATCAGTCCATTCTCTTTCGCAAAGGCATCGCAGAGGCCTTTGCGAATGTCCTTGTCGGGTATAAGGTCTGCCGACGGTTCGCCGGCGGTAAAGGAGAGCGCTCCCGAGGCATGAACCAGTTCAATCATGTCCTGTATCGCCGAGTCGTGAAGGAGCAGGCTTCTTGAGGCCAGGAGTCGTGAAAAGCCGCCCATGTCGATGCCTCCATTTAAAATGGATCCACTGGATCCAATAATAGCGAAAAGGTATCATAGTAAAGCTCCGGTTGTCAAAGGCAATTGCCGGGATTTGACAGAGCGAAAAAACCAGGGGGACAAGACATGACCATTCAGCAGCCTGTTGAAAAAATTTACGGACGGCTCATGGAACAGATCATATCGGGTCGGTTGAAAGCGGGGCAAAGGCTCCCGACCACGGCCCTGGCCTCAAGGTTCGGAACGAGCCGCATGCCGGTACGGCAGGCGCTGCAGCGACTTGCCGATGAAGGAATCGTGGTCCAGAGCCCCGGGTATGGAGCCAGACTCGTATCTCCGACATCGAAGGAGATCCGTGATGTCTACGCAGTCCGGGTCATCCTGGAAACGGCCGCCCTCGATCTGGCCTTCAAGAACCTCAAGGGGGTCCGGCTTGCACGGCTCGAAGAGTCGGTAAGCAGACAGGAAAAGGCACGGAAGACTTCCTTCGAAGAATATCTCAACTGGGACCTGCAATTCCATCGTGTCATCGCCGAAGCGTCGGACAATGAATTCCTGAAAAAGGAAGTCGAAAACGCACTTTCTGCTTCCAACGTCTACAGAATACTTTTCGAGAACAAGAGCGGGAAATACAGGTCACCTGCACCGGAGGAGGAACATCATGAACTTTTTTTGTCCATATGTAATGGTGACAGGAAAATTGCGACCGACCTCCTGCGCAGACACATCCTCCGGGGGATAGAAGATCTTGGCCTGGTGGAAGCTGACCGGGCGGAAGAGGTGAATGGCGATGCGCAAATCGATCACCCTTGAAAAACGGGGAATACAAGGCCAGGAGATAGCAGATTGGTTTTTGGACCGAGCTGACGGAAAACGGGAAGGAAAGAGAATCACAGGTCCCGGATGGATGGTTGAATTCCTTGAAGAAAGACAGGAGATACTTGGCCCCATGCATTTCCCTGTCGTAGTTTTTAGGATAGAAGCCGAGCACGACCTTTTTCCGGATCTCCTGCATCGGTTCAGGCTCTATTTTCTCCGCGGCGGAGCGTAAGTGGGTTCCCTTTTCCACAATTGCCTGCCGTGACCACGACGCAGGGAGTGCGTGGATGAGAAGGTTTTTCGTCAAATATCAAATAACGCTGTAGAATAAAAGAAGGTCGGCCGTCGCTATCGGCCTGTTTTTGACGGGTTCAGGCGACGGCAGCTGCGCAGTCATACGGGGAGGTGCCTCATGCTCGGTGAAGAGGGGAAAGATCCGGTCCTGGCGAAACTCCTGGATGTAAAAAATCTTGTGAGTGCTGCTGATATTCACTCGAAGAAAGAGGGCATTCCCGATACAAGGGGCGTATATGCCTGGTTTTTTGAACCTCACAAACTCGGAATCCGGAGCGGGCATTATGAGCACCTGCTGGACGGTAAAGCGCTTTTGTACGTTGGTGTGGTTCCCAGTACCTGGTACAGCAAGCGGACCCTCCCCCGGAGGATACGAACACACATCAGGGGGACCGCCCGGCAATCAACCCTGCGATACAGCCTGGGCGCCTGCCTGATAGATGAACTGGCCCTTGATGTGAAACATCTCCCAGGGTTCAAACTCAATTTTGGAGATTCTGAAAACAGACTGACGGAGTGGATATGCGGGAACGGATATGTCGTCTGGTCACAGCATGATGAGCCCTGGAAGGTGGAAAAAGAATTTGTGGAGCTCCTCAAGCCTGCCTTGAATCTCCGATTCAACGAATCACATCCGTTTCACGCGATTTTGACGAGAAGACGAAAAAAACTGCGGCAAGGCGAATAACATCCTTCACATGCTAAGACCTTTGAACCTGTGTCAACCAGGCAAGAAGCCCTGTCTTATTTATGCCATCACCTGAAGAACTCCCGAGGTGTTGAGCTGGTGTCTTGTCCCCCCTGTACACCCTGATGCAGGAGTGAAGCTCATTCTGATTTCACGGCCAAAAACGACAAATCGCCCGTTCCCGAGCCACCTGGCAAATTCGAGTGGGTTGAAAGTATCTTTTCCATTTCCTGCTTGCAAAACTCCGACAATTTTTAAAAGGCATGATTCTTCGCGGGATTGTTGACAAGGTTATTTGTAATCGGTATTCTTGCGTGGGTTCGAAGAAAATGTGTGCAAAATGTGTCAAGTGACGCGTTAATAAGCCCAAAGACCATGGGATCACCGCTTTTGCAGCACAAAGAATCCTGTTCGCCGCGGATAAGCGGCCTGGTTTGAGCAGATCGAAAATCCCGACCGAGAACATGGATGAGAGCCGAGAGGACGAGTGACAAGTGATCAGGGAGGAGCAAACAGGCAAAGAAAAAGATGTCTGCCATTCGTTTTGTTGTGTCCTTGTCGATCGGTCCGATTCTTCCAGTGCCTTTTAAAGGAAAACACAGATAACGTCACGTCCGTGGGGAGTGAAGAATCATGAGGAAATTCGGCAGGCTGGTCTCGTTACTGATCCTGCCCCTGATTGCAATAATCGTCTACAGCTCCACCAAGGCGTTCCTGTTCAACGAAACCCCGATGTGGACTTTTGAAATGTCGATTTTCTTTTTCGGGTGTTTCTTTATGCTTGGAGCGGGCTATGCGCACAAGGAGAAAAAACACGTTGCTGTCGATGTGGTCAACCATTACCTTTCTCCCAAATGGCAGCGCATTTTCGGGATGTTCGCCGAAGCGGTCGTCCTTTTCGTGGCACTGGTCATTCTCTACCTGAGCGTTCCCGCCGCGATCCAGTCCTTTGCCATCAAGGAGCATTCGACCCACCAGACGCCTTTCAACCCGCCGGTATGGTGGTTCCGCTGGGTCATTCCTGTTTCCTGCGCCCTGATTTCCTGGCAGGCGCTGAAAGATCTTCTTTTTCTTGTTTTCATGAAACCTGCTTCGGGCACAACTGCCGAGAAAGGCCGAGAGGTATAAACCATGAACAGCGAATTCTATCCACTGTTGATGTTCGGGGTCCTGTTTCTTTTGCTTGCGCTGGGGGTTCCCATCGCGTTTTCGCTGGGCGCCGTGGCAATCGTGTTCTCCTATGTCCTCTGGGGACCAGGTGCCTTGAACATTCTTGTTTCTTCGGCCTGGGGTACCATGAACAATTTCGTTATCATCGCCGTCCCCCTCTTTGTCTACATGGCGTACATCCTGCAGAAAACCAACGTCGTGGAAGACCTTTACGCCGCTTTCTACAAGTGGTCCGGAGGCCTGAGGGGCGGTCTTGCCATTGCGACGGTTATCGTGGGCGCCTTTCTCGGGGCCGTTTCGGGTGTTGTCGCCGCTGGAGTCATCGGGCTGGGGCTGATTGGTTTGCCGGAAATGGTGAAGCGCGGGTATGATCGGAAAATGTCCCTGGGCACGGTGATGGCTGCGGGAACGCTGGGACAGCTGATACCGCCGAGCACGAACATGGTGCTCTACGGTGCGGTGACCGGCGTTTCCATCGGTGGTTTGTTTGCGGGCGGCATAACGGCGGGGATTTTTCTCGCCGTCCTGTACCTCGGTTACGTTTTGATCCGCGGACTGATCGACGCCGATTTTTGTCCCGCGCTGCCTCCTGAAGAAAGAGCCACCACCAGGGAGAAGCTTTCGGCGCTGAAGAACGTCTTACTCCCGGCGGTGCTGGTGATTCTCGTGTTGGGAACGATTCTGACGGGGATCGCCTCCCCGACCGAGGCTGCTGCTTTCGGTGCGGCCGGGGCTCTGGTTTTGGGCCTGGTCAAGCGCAGGCTGACGTGGGGAGTCGTTTTCTCGTCATGCTATGAAACCCTGTTCATTACCGCCATGGTAGGATGGATGATGATCTGTGCCACTGCCTTCGGTTCGGTCTTTGCAGGAATCGGCGGGAACAGCCTTGTGGCGAACCTCGCAATGAAGATGCCCGGAGGGTCGACGGGGGTCCTCCTGGCTGCCGGGGTCTTCTTTTTCATCCTCGGCATGTTCCTGGAACCCGGGGCGATCATTTTCTTCGCCGTCCCCATTGTCGCCCCGATTCTGGCCAGGCTCGGCTATGACCCCCTCTGGATCGGCCTCGCCTTCAACATGCTTTTGCAGTGCGGATATTTGTCACCGCCTTTCGGGTTCAGCCTTTTCTACCTCAAGGGTGTGACTCCCCCGGATGTGAGAATCACGGAAATCTACAAGGCGAGTGTCCCCTTTCTTGCGCTGCAGGCGGTCGCTCTTGTGATTATCGTTCTGTTCCCGTCGATCGTCTTGTGGTTCCCGAGAGTGGTCCTCGGATATTAGGAAACCAGGCAGTTTTTTTCCGGAAGTCATAAAGGAAGGAGGAGATGTGACGGAGCCAGAAGGAATGCGGATGCAGGGAGCGAAGTGTGAGAGGTTGGAAATTCGGCAGTTACTCCAGAAAAGGAGGTAATTTGAAAAGATGAAGAAGATTTTGGCTGTTACCCTTATGATCGCGGTTGTTCTTGCTGGAGCCAACGCCGCTTTCGCCGCAAAAGTGAACTGGAGGCTCGTGACCCACGCGATGCCGGGAACGGAGCAGCAGCGGATCGCGGAAGTCTTCTGCGAGACCGTGGAAGAACTTTCAGGCGGAGAGTTTGTCATCGAAGCTTTCCCTGCGGGCGTGCTGTTCCCCGTTTTTGAGACCTTCGACAACCTCAGGAACGGTGTCATCCAGGCATCCATGGTGTATGGCGCCTACTGGCCCGGGAAGGATCCCGGATTCATCCTGACCACGCGTCCCGGTGACCCGCTGAGCACATATGCTGAAGGGGCCTACATGACCGAAAAGCTTTTCCCCTACTTTGATAAGCTCTACGCGAAGCACGGGATCAAATATCTCGGTCATGCCATGGTAAGCCCCCTTTACGAGCAGCTCATGTCCGTTGTACCCATCCGCACCCTCGAGGACCTGAAGGGAGTCAGAATCCGCACTTCCGGTTTCGGTGCCCGTTACTACGACGCCCTCGGTGCCACGACGGTATCGCTGCCTTCTCCGGAAATATACACTGCTCTGCAGACCAAGAATATAGACGCCGCGGAATGGACCTTCTGGGACGAAAACATGCGCATGGGCTTCCACGAGGTTGTCAATTACGTTGTAGACCCGGCCTTCCAGAACGGGACCTGCGAGTATTTCCCGCTCACGGTCAACCCTGCAGCCTGGGATGCGCTCCCCCAGAACTTCAAGGACATCGTTATCGCAGCCCGGGACAGGGCCCGTTACCTTGCAGCCATGGTTTATAACCACGAAATCATGGCCAGGGAAAAATGGAAAGCCATGGAAAACATGGAAATTATTACCTGGAGCCCTGAAGATCAGGCGAAGGCCCGTGCTGTTGGTCAGAAGCTTGTTTATGATGAGTGCATGAAGACTCCCGAGGGCCAGGAATACCTGGAAATCTACCGCAATACCCTTTGGGAGCTCGGCTACAAGGAAGCAGCACGGAATCTCGGCTACGAAGAATAAACGACACCTCCGGGATTCATTAACCGGGAAGGCCTGAGGCCTTCCCGGTTTTTTTATCTGCCGTTTCCCGCAAAGATTTACGGGCTTTGTAGAAAATCATCAATCCCATACAATAAAAAAGCTAAAGCTGATGCCGATGACTCAGTATTTGGAATCAACCACATTGACAACAGGGAGGTTCAGCCATGGACGAAAACAGGCGACAGCGGCTGGAAACGATCGCCGGAGCGATTCGCCGCCACATCATCAGTATGGTCGCGGCTGCGGGTTCCGGTCATCCAGGAGGGTCCCTTTCGGCGGTGGAGATTCTCACGGCCCTTTATTTTGAGGTGATGAGACATGATCCGGGGAACCCCGCCTGGGAGGTGCGCGACCGCTTTGTTCTCTCCAAGGGGCATGCGTGCCCTGTGGTGTATGCCTCCCTCGCGGAGGCGGGATATTTCCCGGTGGAGGAGCTTCAGACCCTCAGGGCTTTCGGATCCAGACTGCAAGGGCATCCTGACCGAAAGAAACTTCCCGGTCTCGAGGCATCCACCGGGAGCCTTGGACAGGGGCTTTCCATTGCCTCCGGTATGGCCCTCGGATTCAAGATGGACCAAAGGTCCAACCGTGTCTATTGTCTAATGGGTGATGGGGAGCTCGACGAAGGACAAATCTGGGAAGCGGCCATGACGGCGGCCCACTACAAACTTGACAACCTGTGCGGCATCATTGACAGGAACGGTCTGCAGATAGATGGCTGGACCTGTGACGTGAAAACCCTGGAGCCGTTGGCGGACAAATGGCGTGCCTTTGGATGGAACGTTATTGAAGTTGACGGTCATAACCTGGAAGACCTGCTTTGTGCCTTCGGAAGATTTCGGCACGGCCATTTCATGCCTACCGTTATCATTGCTCACACAGTGAAGGGTAAAGGGGTCAAAATCATGGAAAACGAAGCAGGGTGGCACGGGAAAGCCCCTGACCGGGACCTGGCTTCCAGAATCCTTGAGGAGCTTGACGGAGGTGGGAAAAGATGACGACGGTGCCGCTTGCAGATAACCTGTGGGCCGATGTTGAAATGATACCGACCCGTTTCGGCTATGGCGACGGCCTGGTAGAACTGGGAGGGGAAAATCCCCGGGTGGTGGTGCTCGGTGCGGATCTTTCTTCGTCCCTTAAGGTGGACCGGTTCCAGGCTGCCTTTCCCGACAGGTTCATTCAGACGGGCATCGCCGAACAGGATATGACGAACCTTGCGGCAGGGCTCTCCCTGGTGGGGAAGATCCCCTTTGTCAGCACTTATGGGGTCTTTTGCACCGGCCGTGCATGGGACCAGCTCCGGACCACCGTTGCCTACGGCGGTTTGAACGTGAAGATTGGTTCTGGTCATGGAGGCATATCCGTCGGCCCCGACGGAGCGACCCACCAGGCTCTGGAGGATATCGCCATCACCCGGACGATTCCCGGCATGACCGTTCTCGTTCCCTGCGATTATCACGAGACCGTCAAGGCAGTCAAGGCGGCAGCAGCCATCGAGGGCCCCGTGGTAATCAGGTTCGGGCGGGAAAAGGTTCCAGTCGTGACGACTTCTGAGACGCCTTTTGAGGTCGGGAGGGCGGAAATCTTCCGGGAAGGTTCGGATGTAACCATTCTCGCCTGTGGCATCATGGTGTATGAAGCTCTCAAAGCGGCGCGTACCCTTGAAGATGAAGGGGTTTCGGCGAAGGTTATCAATTGTCATTCCGTAAAACCCATGGACATCAGGACCGTGGTGGATTCCGCCCTGGAAACGGGTGCCGTAGTGACTGCGGAAGAACACCAGGTTATGGGCGGATTCGGCAGTGCCGTCGCGGAGGTCTTGTGCCGCCACGCTCCCGTTCCTCTCCGCATGGTGGGCATCCAGGATGTCTTTGGGCAGTCCGGATCCCCGGAGGAACTGATGGACGCCTATGGACTGACCTCGGAAGCCATTGCCGAATCTGTTCGGGATGTGCTCGAAGCGAAAGGGAGGTAATGCAAGTGAGGGTTCCACTGGCAAAACGAATGGAAGTGTTAGGAACAGAGACGGCTTTCGCCGTCGGGGCGGAAGCCGCCGACCTCGCATCAAAGGGAGTCAAGGTCTACCCATTCCATCTGGGTGACCTGGATATGCTTACGCCGAAACATATCCGGGAAGCGGCAACCCAGGCCATGAACGAGGGGAAGACAGGATACTGTCCGAATGCGGGTATCACACCTTTGCGGGAAGCCCTGGCGGAGGATGTCGGCGGAGCCAGGGGGCTTTCCCTGGACGGTGGAAACGTCAGCGTTCAGCCTGGAGGAAAACCGGTCATCGGCAAGTTCATCATGGCTTTCATGGATCCCGGTGATGAAGTGCTCTATCCAAATCCGGGGTTTCCCATCTACGAGTCGATGATAGGGTTCCACGGCGGGAAACCGAAGCCCTACGGTTTCATCGAAACGGAAAACGGGTTTGCCCTGGATTTCGAGTCCATAGAGCGTCAGATCACGCCGGCCACGAAACTTTTCATCTATAACAACTATCACAATCCCACCAGCGCAGCTTCGGATGACGCAGAAATGAAACGGCTTGCCGAACTGTGCGTAAAGCATGATTTAATCGTCCTGAGCGATGAATCCTACTTTGACATCCTTTTCGATGGACAGGCGAAAAGCATCGTTTCTCTTCCGGGGATGTTCGAACGGACGGTGATTCTCTATACCTTTTCGAAAAAATTCGCCATGACGGGATGGCGTCTCGGGGCGGCCGTCGGACCTGAAAATCTGGTGAGCGTGATTTCCCGCTTCAACGTAAACGATGAATCCTGCACGGCCCAGTTCATCCAGTGGGCGGGGATAGCAGCGCTGAAGGGTCCCCTGGATGAGTACCAGAAAATGATGTCCACTCTTCGGGAACGTCGTGACGTGGCCGTGGAGATTCTCGACTCCATGAACGGCATCCACGTAGCGAAGCCCCAAAGCACTTTTTATCTTTTCCCGAACGTGACGGAGGCCATGGGTCATCTCGGAACGAAGACAGTAGAGGAGTTCAGGAAAAAAGTCCTTGATGAAACGGGCGTTTCCTTCACCACCAGAAACCACTTCGGCTCGCCTCTTGAGGGCGAGAATCAGTCATACATCAGGCTTGCCTATTCGGGAATCGGTGTTGAAGATATCAGGGAAGGCCTGGGCCGGATGAAGGAGCTGCTTGACCGGTAAGTCCGGAGGCAAAAGAGCAGAAGGATCAAGATGACTTGAAGCACCGGCCGGAAAACCGGTCCTTTGCATGCCAGTGCTAATTTTTCGGGAAAAGGCCTCTTGCATATGACTACATATAGGTATATCATGCACAAAAAGATAACTATATGTAATCATTTCGAGGTGTTCTATGGCCGTTCGTTTCAACAGGGGAGCCGTTTCCGTGCGTTCCCACGACTGGACGTTTTCTCGGGAGAAACTGCCTGAAAAAAGCCCGCGGATTATCGCCGTCGCGGATTGCAACAATTTCTTTGTCTCCTGCGAACGCCTTCTCCGTCCGGATCTGGAGGGCAAACCTGTGGTGGTGCTGTCTTCCAATGACGGTGTCGTGATTTCCCGAAGTGCCGAGGCGAAAGCTCTGGGCATGGCTATGGGCGAGCCTTTCTTCAAGGTTGAGGGATTTTGCAAGGCCCATGGAGTGACGGTTTTTTCATCCAATTTCGAACTGTACGAACGGATTTCCCGGGACGTCATGGCTGTCCTTGGTCAACATACGGACAGCCTCGAGGTATATTCCATCGATGAGGCTTTTCTCTCCCTCGATATAGCCACTGTAGATGATGTTTCGGAATATGCCCGCCGGGTCCGCAGTGTCGTGAAGGAAAAAACGGGCATTCCCGTTTCCGTTGGACTCGGACCGACGAAGACATTGGCCAAGCTCATGCTCGACATTGCAAAAAGATCCCCGGCGGGGGTCTTTGCCTGGAAAGACATAAAGGCAAGCAATACATTCCTGGAAACCGTTCCGGTAAAAGATGTCTGGGGGATCGGGGGCAGGATGGGAAAATCCCTCCAGAAACATGGCGTCAGGACGGCCCGGTGCTTCAGAGACCTTCACGACGACTGGATAAAAAAGCATTATACAATCAAGGGTCTCCATACGGCCTGGGAACTGCGGGGACTGCCCTGCATCCACCTGAAGGAGGTGGAGGCGCCCCAGAAATCAATACAGGTTTCCAGGTCCTTCGGTCAGGATATCCAGTCCTTCGAAGAACTGCGGCAAGCCGTCACCCGCTTTGTCGTGACCGGTGCAAAAAGGCTCAGGGCTCAACGGTCCCTTGCCTCCGGAATTGAGGTGTGCCTGGCCACGAGCCATTTCAGGCCCGGTTTTTTCGTCACCGGTGCCACCCGGGAGTTTCATCCGACAGCGTACACGCCCTTTCTCATCGAAAAGGGCCTTGATGCTCTTGCAGAAGCCTTCCGGTCAGGTCCCCGCTACACGCGGGCCGGTATTCACCTCTATGGATTTGTGCCCGAAGGAACGGTTCAAAGAGGTCTTTTCAGAAGTCTTGAGGAGGACCTGAAACCCCGGGAAAGGGCATTGATGAGGACCGTTGACCGGATCAACGCCGAACTCCGGTACGAAGCCGTGGCTCCGGCCTCGGTCTGGAAATTTGAAAAAGCGGCATGGGAACCGAAAAAGGAAAGATTGTCGACTTCTCCCGAAAGGCTTCGATTTTGAAGGCGATATGCGGTCAGAAGGGTCGGGTTTTCCATGCCGACCGGTCCGGCCCACCATGCCGGAAAAGACTTCTCATGAAATT
>Ga0182238_1000382_pt1 | contig 13822 bp, 16 predicted proteins | sample hydfrates6_PW_90_FD_132439 | JGI IMG/M metagenome (GOLD analysis project Ga0182238, IMG submission 132439) | Subsurface microbial communities from deep shales in Texas, USA - hydraulic fracturing test 6_PW_90 | ecosystem: Environmental > Aquatic > Deep subsurface > Shale gas/oil reservoir >... | reverse complement strand
CTTGTGGGTGAAACCGGATTTCATTTACCAGATGGGCACCATCTTGCTGAAATGTAATGGAAAAGTCAAAAAATAGACTATTGTATTACTGTAAAGTCACTTCAACAATCTCACGGATTTAGGCTGAAAAACAAACCTAAGGGATCAAGGCCGTTGACAACCACCATGGCGATGGCGATGGGCAGCAGGGTTCCCAGATCCCCCAGGGCCCCGGCCAGTTCGAGCCTGTTGAAACGGTATCGCTCTCCCATCCAGTCACCTCTTTGCAGTCACGAGCTTGAATTTTATCTACCTTTCCATCATTTTAGATGGCTATGTTCAAAAAATCATATAACATATTTTCCATCCTCATTTTGGGAATAAGAAAACATTTTCCCTCTACATCTTTTTTATCTCTACAAGTACAAGAAGTACAGTGAGCAATGGAATCAAGGAATCGGCGTTTTTCTTCATTTGTTGCGCATTGTTCAAAATCCAGCAAAACGCTTGAATTTTCCTGTATCGCATGGTGCTTACTTTTATATTGCAAGTTACTCATACCATTCCTCCTATTGGATCATGTGAAAAATTGCTGCAATAGTTTGGCGCAAAACGTAAAAAGTACAAGACTAAAAAGTATCCGCACGTGGCGACCCTGCAATTTGGTACTCATCAAACGAGCGCCAATTTGGCCGCCCAGCAGGGAGGCCGCGGCCGCGGGAAGGATAAAGCCCCAATCGACGCCTTCCAATGAAGCGTACCCCAAAAAACCGGTTAACGAAGAAAAACAGACGATAAATGTCGAGGAGGCGGCCGCGATGCGCGCCGGAGTGTGTAGCAAATAGATCAGCAGCGGGACTACAAAGACCCCTCCACCGATGCCCAACAGTCCGCCCAAAAAGCCGATAATGACACCAATGCCCAACCCGCCCCCGATTTTGACTGCGGGGGAAACGGGCGGGCGGTTGGCGTCCTGGTGCGGCGACCAGAGCATGCGCACACCAGCCAGGGCGAGGATCACGGCCATGATGAGCACAAAAGGCTGTAGCGGCAGGCGGGCGTTTAAGTACGAACCCAGAGGCGCGGCCAGACTGGAGGCGATGATCAGGGGGACGGACAGGGAGAAATCGACCATTTTTTTCCGGCTGTAGGTGTACGCGGCCGAGCCGGCGGCCAGGAGATTGAGGAAAAGCGAGGCCGAGGCCGCAGTGGTCTTGGGTAGGCCGAGAAGGACAAATAGGGGCGAGAAAATGAGCCCACCGCCGAGGCCGACCATAGTCAAAACCACAGCAATGGTCATAATTACACAGAACAAAACAATACTCATGACATTCTTCCTGGGGAAAGAGCATGTCTGCCCGACCGGAAACTCGGCCGGGCAGGACGGTGCTAGACGATCAGGAATTCTCAGACGTCTGCATCTGCTCGCAGTTGCAATTGCAGGGATGGTCACCGTTGGGGCCGTGACAGATCCGGATTTGCTCTGGGGTGCATGTCTCAGGGCGGTCTTTCAGGTGTTCAGGGTTGGGGCAGCAATTGGTTTCACACATAGATACCTCCTTTATAGGGTTGGCCTCAGGGGGTGCCCAGTGAGGCTGATTCTTGAGGGGCTATATCAAGCGGTTGCGGTTGGCGGGCCATTTCCAGCAGGCCGTTGGCGACCTGTTCCAGGGTGTGGGCCTGCAAGGCATAGTGGGTCCAATAGCCCTGCTTTTCGCCCTTAACAAATCCTGCTTCGCGCAAGATGCGCAGGTGCTGTGAAGTGGCTGCTTCGGTCAGCCCCAGGGTGTTGGCCAGGGCCCCGACGCAGAGCGGGCCCGGGCGCAACAACTCAAGAAGGGCCAAGCGCGTTGTGTGGCTCAAGGCTTTGAATTGTGGTAAGAATTCCGAATGCATACAGTGCTCCATCGCTGTCGTGTGATTCCGCTCTCGGTGGGCGCGCGAGATTCGTCTCCGGACCCGTGCTGGCATTCGCTTGGTGCGATTTTTTTTTGGAGGAGGAAAAAATTTCTCTCGCCATTATCTTCCGGAGCTGGGGCTGTACTCTAAGTTGCCAAGCTATTCGCGGGCAGCGTAGCCCTGTCGCCTGTCACGAAGGGGATGAGGCAGAGAGCACGATGATCTCTGCGCCCGAGAGCGATTTCGATGACCGATCTCCACGGAGCTTGCCCCTCCCATAGCCCGGCCCCTTGCGTTGGGAACTGTACATGCCCTGATGTTGAGCAATCCAGTAAAACTGTCCGCATGGCGCAAGCATCCGGGGGGTATCGCAACTCTGTGAGCAGCTGCGCATGACAGCCGCTGCTGGACCGAACTATTTATTTCGTAAATTTTGAATTTAATTAAGTCAAGTCTAAAATGAATAGAGATGGGCAGAGCGTTGCGCGAAGCGACGGCAGGGGAGGACGTCCCCGTATATTGGACCGATCGCCGATACCCCGTTGTGGCACATGACAAGGGAGCCCTGGCTCGGATGGGGTTGACCCTTGGCTTTTTGGCCATTAAGCCAAATAAGAAATGGAGGCGATATGAATTCACGCATTCGCGAGCGCTACGAAATGCGGGCCAGGATCATGAAGGCCCTTGGCCATCCGACGCGGCTGTTCATTGTCGACGAATTGAGTAGACAGGATCGCTGTGTCTGCGAACTTACTGAAATGGTGGGCGCTGATATCTCAACGATCTCTAAGCATTTGTCTTTGTTGCGAGATGTCGGCTTGGTGGATTACGAGAAGCGTGGCACTCAGATGCAGTACCGCTTGGCTGCCCCTTGTGTGCTTGATTTTTTTCGGTGTTTGGGAGATCTGGTCCGCACTAACGTGCAACGGCAATTGCATTGTTTACAGCAATCTAGCGGGCAATGAATGCGCTGTGTGGTAGGCGGATCACGACGAGCAGGCTTAGAGTCAAAATCAAAAGCAAAAGGAGGAGGTATGGATGTTCAAAAAATAGTGTTTTTATGTACCGGAAATTCTTGTCGCAGTCAGATGGCTGAGGGATGGGCCAGGCACCTGTTGGATGGGATAGTTGAGGCTGCATCAGCCGGGGTACTCAAGCACGGGATAGACCCCCGAGCTATTCAGGTTATGGATGAAGCTGGTGTGGATATATCCGGTCAGCTTTCGAAAACGATTGATGAATTGCCCAGTCACCACTTTGATGCGGTGATTACCTTGTGCGATCATGCCAATGAAAGTTGCCCGCTGCTTCCTGGCCAGTTCACCCGACTGCATCAGGGATTTGATGATCCCCCAGCCCTTGCCCGTACCACTCCCGACGAATCCAGCGCATTACAGGAATATCGCCGTGTCCGCGATGAGATTCGGTCATTTGTGAGCACATTGCCGGATCGTCTGCGAAAAAGCGCGTCTGGAGATGCTGGATAAGCAGCTGAGGACGATACGAATCATTATTACCCAGAGGCAGTATTAAAGAGCCCCCTATGAATTTTTTGGCTGTTTTGCCAAATAGACTAGCTTGGTGGAAAGGAAAGTGAAGATGAATATGAAAGAGCGCTATAAACTTTTACTTCTGGTCGCTTTTTTCCTGACAGCCTATTATGTGCCCTGGAATCATGAAGTGATCCGGCAAGCCGGATTGGAAGCTTTTATGATGCTCCGGGAATATGCCCGTCAGCACGTTTTGACGTGCCTGATACCAGCCTTTTTTATTGCTGGAGCCATCGCGGTCTTTGTCTCGCAAGCCTCGGTGATCAAATATTTCGGGGCCCAGGCGAATAAATTTTTATCGTATTCTGTGGCTTCGGTGTCCGGGACTATCCTGGCTGTCTGTTCTTGCACGGTGCTGCCACTTTTTGCTGGCATTTATTCTCGTGGCGCCGGAATCGGCCCCGCTACGGCCTTTTTGTACTCCGGCCCGGCCATCAATGTTCTGGCCATTGTTTTCACAGCTCGGGTTCTGGGGTGGCAGTTGGGCTTGGCTCGGGCTATCGGGGCGATTGCCTTTGCTGCCATTGTCGGGCTGTCTATGCATTTCATTTTCCGTAAAGACGATGAGGCCCGTCAGGCCGGGCAGATGCACCTGCCCGAAGATGAGAACAAGGGACGTTCGCTGTGGCAGGAAGGGGTGTATATGCTGGTGCTGGTGCTCATCCTGATTTTTGCCGCCTTTGCCAAGCCAGCACAGGATGCCGCCGCCTTGTGGCAGACCATTTTCCAGGTCAAGTGGCTGGTCACGGCGATTTTGCTCGTGGTCTTGGCCTTTATACTCAAGTCCTGGTTTGAGCGCGAGGAACTCAGCCAATGGGTGCAGTCCACATGGGGCTTTATGAAGCAGATTTTCCCGCTGCTTTTTGCCGGGGTGCTTTTTGCCGGTTTTTTCCTGGGCCGCCCCGGGGAAACCGCACTCATTCCGGAGCAGTTTGTGGCGGATCTGGTGGGGGGCAATTCCGTGCAAGCCAATGTCATCGCCGCAGTAGCCTCGGCTCTGATGTACTTCGCTACACTGACGGAGGTGCCCATTTTGCAAGGTCTGCTCGGCTCCGGCATGGGGCAGGGACCGGCACTGACCATGCTTTTAGCCGGCCCGGCCTTGTCCTTGCCCAATTTGATCGTTATCGGCAGTGTCATGGGTTGGAAAAAGACCGGAACATTTGCCGGGCTTATTGTGGTCTTGTCTACTATTGCTGGTTTGACGTACGGGAATTTTGTTATCTGAGCGGTTGTGTGGTGAGGGGCCAAGCGGGTGTTTCCTTCTCCAGCATTGGCGTTCTTCCAATGTTTTTTCAGTATGTGGGCAAAATTGTCCAATGGTTGACAGCACCCCCCGTAAATGGGTGCGCACTGCAGTGGGGTAGCAAAAATACTGTTGTCTAACACACACAAACAATAAGGAGAGGCAAATGGAAATCAAGGTACTCGGGCCTGGATGCCCCAAGTGTCAACAGGCTGAAAAAGTGGTCCAAGAAGCGGTTCAGGAAAGCGGTGTCGAGGCTGCGGTGGAAAAAGTCACCGGCATGATGGACATTGCCAAGTACGGAGTCTTCGGCACTCCGGCCGTTGTCGTCGATGGTGAAGTGAAGGTGGTGGGTAAGGTGCCCTCCAAGGAAGAGGTGCTGTCCTGGGTGCAAGGAACGTAACCTTTTCCCTTGCGCCGATTGTGCAAATAGGCCGGGAGAATGCGGGCAACGTCCGGGTTCTCCCGGCACTATCTGTGGAGGAAGGCCGAATATGAGAGCATGTAGCCGCCCTGCCTGGATCTGTGCAACTGGGTTGTGACCCGTCCGGAACCGAACGTTTGTCTGCGGCCTGGAAAAGGGCGCGTGGATGTGTGTATTGCCATGCATTGTGTCGCACAAGAAAACCACGCCAGCGCCTTGCGGGAGGAAACAGGGAAACCGACACAGTCCAATCGACGCGACACGAATAGCTGCGAGAGCGAATTGTTCAGACAGGGCGTTTTTTGACCCATGTCAAAGCAGTACGGGATGGGCGCAGATACTGTTTGGCAGTAAAGGCAAGGAATGCGCCGAATCAGCGCGAGCCTGGAACCAAATGCGTCGGAAGCCCGATCCTTCCCGAACTCAGCACGTCAGGTAAAAGGAATTTTTCCATGCGATCAGATATTTTTACTGCGTTCCGCGGCACCCTGATTTTGCTGTTCGCACTATTTTTGGCCGCTTGCGCCGGTCTTCCGGAGGCAGAACCACCGGAATCCTGGAGCGGGATCGCGGAGTATGAGCAGGACCGGGACAGTCGGGCTCCTCGTCCAGAGGCCATAGGGGAGGAATTGTCGCTGGATAGGGCCATCGACCTCGCCCTGGCTGCCAATCCCAGGCTCCGTGCCCAACAAAGTGAGGCCGACGCGGCTCGGGCTGACTGGCACGAGGCCCGGGGCAAACGCTGGCCGCATCTCAGCGCCGAAGCAGCGGCCACCAGGCACATGGACGACCAACGGCTGGTCCCGGCCAGAGCCCCGGGCGAGGCCGGGGCCTGGAACGAAAATCTGGTCGGCGCGGATGTGGTTTTGGAATTACCGCTGTTTCGCGGCGGTCGGCTGATCCACCAGGCCTCGGCGGCCAGGCTCGGGGCGGATGCCTCAGCGCATCGTCTGGGTCGCACCCGGGAGGAAACGGTCTTTAACGTGACCTCCACTTTTTACGCCATTGTCAAGCAACGCCGGGTACTTACTTCCCTGCGCGCGTCGCGTACGACTGTGCAGCGTCAGCAGGAACAGATTCAGGCCCTGATCGCTGTGGAAAAGGGAGTTCGGGTTGATCTGCTCCGGGTTCGGGTGCGGCTAGCGGATATCAAGCAACAGATTATCGCGGAAGAAAACCGATTGAATGCGTTGCACCGGCTGTTGGCCACCCAGTTGGGTCTACAGACACAGGAGACACGGCTGCCTGTTGCGGGAAACCTGACAGAGAGAGAGGTTACCCCTTCTCAAGAGATCCCCTGGCAAGAGGTGTTTGCCCATCGCGCGGACTATCAGGCGCTGCACAAGGAAGCGTCTGCCGCTAGGCAGACTTTGGCTGCGGCCAAAGGAGAATACTGGCCGCAGCTCAATGTGCGCGGCGCCTACGGCGGCCGGTGGACCGCTGGAACGACCGTGGCCCAACCCGGGGCCTCAGAGGCGGAAGATGTGGGCAGTATCGGTCTGCACCTGGACATGCCCCTTTTTGCCGGAGGCGAGATTAGGGCTCGGGTGCGCGGGGCGCGGGCCGAACACGCCGCCATGCAGGAGCGGTTGCGCGAACTGCGGCTCCAGATCCGGCGGGAAGTGCTCGACGCCCGGGATGCCCTGCAAGCGGACAAGCAACGGGTAACGACCACCCGGACGGCCATTGCCGAAGCCGAAGAGGCGTTGGATATCGAACAGACCAAATATGAACTGGGCAAGGGGACCATTGTCGATGTGCTCGACGCCCAGGACGCCCTGCTGCGGGCCAAGACCAATCATGCCCGGGCCCTGGCGGCCTTGAAGACGGACGCAGCCCGACTGGAGTTGGCCCAGGGCACTATCCTGAACACGGAGTAAGGCACTATGCGACGCGGATTTCGGATTGGACTTGTGCTCGTGCTGCTTGTTGTACTGATCGGCAGTGGAGTGTTTCTGGTCAAGCAAAAGAAAAAAGAACTGCACAACGCTCCGGCATATGGGGGGCGTCCCCGGCCGGTCACCGTGGCTGAGGCCCAAAAAGGCGCTCTGAGCATTGGAAACGAATATCTGGCCGTGGTGGAGCCCTTTGAAGAGGCTGAGGTTTCCGCCCGAGTGACCGCAGAAGTCACGCAGGTCCGTGTGGATGAAGGCGACCGGGTCAAAGCCGGGAGTGTGTTGGCCAAGCTCGATGCCCAAGAAATCGAGCACCGTATTGCATCGGCGGAGGCGGCCATCGAGCAGGCCAGAGCGGATTTGCGTGCCAACAGGGCCACGGTTCAGGCCCTGGAAGATACCCATGCGTTCTGGCAGGCGGAAAAAGAGCGGGACCGTACCCTGGCGGACAAAGGTGCCATATCCCCGGTCCAGGCGGAAAAAACCGCGGAAAAAGCCGCAGACATCAGGGGCAAGCTGGCTGCCGCGCGGCAGAAATCCCGGGCCCTCCAAAAACAGGTCCAGGCCCGCCAGCAGCAGAAGGCGGAGCTGACCTCCAGGCGCGGGTACTACACCCTGAAAAGCCCGTTTGCCGGCCGGGTCAGTGAGCGCATGGCAGATGCCGGAGATATGGCCGCATCTGGCAAGACGCTGTTTGTCATCCAGGACCAGAACCGGCTGAAAATCTCCTTTGGCGTGCCCCAAAAAGATTTGCCTGAAGTGAATAAGGGCAAGGCAGTGGCTTTTTCCGCAGGCGGACACCGTCAAAAAGCCCGGATTTCAGTGATGCATCCCGCCCTGGACAAGGCCAAAATGATGCGGGCCGAGGTCTGGCCGGACCAGCAGGCCGCAGTCGGCCTGACCCCGGGGGCGTATCTGTCGGTAGCCGTGCGCATAAAAAAACTGGAAAACGTGATCCTGGTGCCGGACTCGGCCTTGATCACGGGGCCGAAAGGCTCGGAGCATGTTTTTGTCGTGGCTGACGGTAGCCTGACGGCAAAATCGGTCGAGGTTCTGGGACGCGCTGGGGACAGGGCGGCGATCAAGGGGATCGACACTGGTACTCGGGTGGTTGCAAACACGTACCTGGGCTGGGCGACCCTTTCCTCTGGGGACCGAGTGGAGGCCGTGCAATGAATCCGGCCAGAGCCGCCCTCAATCATCCCTATGCGGTTGCCGCTGCGGTCCTTTTGGTTGCGGCCATGGGCATCATCGGCTACCTGCGCACGCCGTCGGAGCTTTTTCCGGATACGTTTCCGCCCCAGGTCGTGGTGGTCACTGTGCAGCCTGGAGCCGGGGCAGACGATATCAGTGACACGATTACAGAGGTCATTGAAAAAGAACTCAATACCTTAGGCGGTCTGGAAAGCCTTCGTAGCACCAGCCGGGACCAGGTGTCCTCTGTCATGGCCGAATTTTCCTACGCCAAGGATCCGGGCCAGGCCTTTTTGGACGTGCAAAACGTTATGGCCCGCATTCGGGCCGATCTGCCGGCCAATGCCCAGGAGCCGCAACTCTACCGCTTAAGCGATGCCACTGCCAGACCGTTACTCACCCTGGCTTTGCGCCCCAAAGAAAACAGCCGGCGCGACCTTTCCGAAGTCCGGTTGCTGGCGGAAAATCAGATCCAGGACCGGCTTCTATCCCTTGAAGGTGTGGCTGACGTGGACGTGTTCGGCGGCCATCGGCCCGAGGTGCAGGTACGGGTGGATCGGGACGCCCTGGCTGCCCACAACATCTCCATTGAAGACGTTCTTTCTGTTCTGTCCCGACAGAATATTTCCGCACCGGTAGGCAATATCTATGCCGGCGATAGCGAGTACTTGGCGCGTATTGCCGGGGAATTCACAAACCTGCAGGATATTCGCCAACTGCCCCTACGCCGGCCGGGGCACGGATTGCTGCGCATTTCCGATGTGGCCGAGGTAAAGCTTGCCGAGCAGGAGCCGCGCTCCGCCTATCACGGCAATGGAGAGCCGGCTATCGCCTTAGGGCTCATCAAGCCGGAAGGCGGCCGGACTGTGGCGGCCATCGAACGAGTCAAGTCCCTTCTGCCTGAGCTTTCGGCCATGTACCCGGATATTGCCTTTGAGATCACCCAGGACCAGCAGCCGCTTATCGACATCAATATGCGCGGGATGCTGCTGTCCATTATCCAGGCCGTGATTTTCACTGTGGCGGTGATCTTTCTCTTTCTGGCTGAAGCCCGGGCCGCCCTGGTGGCCGGCATCAGCATTCCCCTTTCCTTTCTGTTCACCCTGGCCGTGCTCTGGTTTACGCCCTACACCCTGAACATGGTTACCCTTTCGGGCCTGATCGTGGCCACTGGCATGGTGGTGGATGCCTCGGTGGTGGCCCTGGAAAATATCTACCGCCATTACCGGGAAAAAGGGACCTCGAGTGCAGTGGATGCCGCTGATGCCGGAACCCGGGAAATCGCTCTGGCTATTAGTGCCGGGATGGTCACTACGGTGGCGGTGCTGGTGCCCATCATCTTTATCGGTGGATATGCCCAGCGGACCATTGGCCGGCTGAGTCTGACCATTTCCCTGACCATGGTGGCCTCCCTGGTCCTGGCCCTGACTTTGGTGCCGCTTTTGACCTCGCGGGTGCTGAGGCGGAAAAAGAAGAAAAGGAATTTTGCGGTGCGTGCGGCCGCAGGTGTGGATGTGGTCGTGGGCCTTGTACGGAGGTTTTATGTAGCTCTTCTGAAACAGGCCCTGCGTTGGCGGGTGCTGACCCTGATTCTGGCGGCGGCTTTTTTTGTGCTCAGTGTCCGGACCATTCCGCCCATTATTGGCGGGGACCTCATGCCGCCCATGGATACCGGTATTGCGGTTGTGGAATTCGACATGCCGGCCATAGACAGCATAGAGAAGATGGAAACGACCCTGAATCGGGTGGAGGGAATCATTTATGCCCAGCCCGGGATAGAAACCGTTTCCTCGGTGATCGGCTCCGAGCCTGGGGCGATCTCCTTTGGCACTGGCGGGGCCACAGCCCAATCCGCGGTCATCACCGTGCATATGGTGGACCGCACCCAGCGCGAGCAATCTATCTGGGAAATCCAGGCGCTTTGGCGGGAAAAGCTGGGCCAGGTTCCGGGCATCAAGAGTTTTCGGGTCAGCGAGTACGGGGCGACACCCATGGCCAGCACCAAAGCGCCTATGGATATCATCCTTTCTGGCCCGGATCCGCAGATTTTAGACCGTTTGGCCCAGAAAACCATGCAGCGACTGGAAGGCGTGCGTGGGCTCACCGATGTGCGCAGGAGCTGGCATTTTGATGAAAAGCAGGTGGATGTGAGCGTGGATCCGGCCCTGGCCCGTATGTACGGGACTTCGCCTGAAGCGGTTTCTCGACAGGTCAGTGCCGCCCTGCAAGGGGCGCCGACCACCTCCATGCGTTTGGATAATTTCTTGGATATCCCTATCCGGGTCCGCTACCAACACGCGGATCGCAACAGCCTGAGCGCCCTGGGGCAGACCTCTGTGGCCTCTGCGTTCGGGCCGGTTCCGCTGCGGGCCTTGGCAGATCTTGAGATCCACAAACAGCGTCCCTTTGTCACCCGGGAGGATCTGCAGGCCACCATCGACATCACCGGGGTGAATCACGACATGAGCATCGCTCAGGTCACGGGCATGGCCCGAAAGGCCTTGGCCGGCATGGATTTGCCGGGCGGCTACACTATTGAATTCGCCGGGACAGCATCGGACATGAAAAACACGCAAAAGCAGCTGCGCCAGGCTCTTATTATCGGTATAGTCTTTTTGTATCTGCTGCTTTTGGCCATGTTCCACTCCTTCGCCCACCCCCTGACCATCATGGCTGCCATTCCTTTGGCCGTGGCCGGTTCCATGTGGGGCTTGCTGGTGTTCGATAAGCCCATGTGCATGCCGGGGACCATGGGGATGATCTTTCTGGCCGGAATTATCATCAACAACAGTGTGTTGCTGCTGGATTTCATTATCCAGGCCAGAAGATCGGGCATGGACAAATACACGGCCATTGTCCGCGCTGTGGAACTGCGCCTCAGACCTATCCTGATGACCACGTTTTCGACCATCATCGGGCTCTCTCCGCTGATTTTCGAGACCGCGGTAGGTTTGGAGCGCTTGAGCCCATTGGGCATTGTGGCTGGAAGCGGCCTGCTGGTGGGGACCTTTTTGACCATGATCGTGGTGCCGGTGGTCTATTCGAGCATTGACAGCATAGGCCAAGGGCTCTCCCGACTGCTGGCGGGGCGGAAGGTCGAGGCGACCGAGGGGTAGAGCGAGCAAGGCACCGCTGAACAGGAGAGACCCTTGATTGCAACAATCCAACAGGTATCGAAATACCTGCAAAGATATCTTCCTTTCATCATACTTGCGGATCTCCTGGTGGCCATAGCTGTGGGAAGCCGATATCCAGACCTGGTCCATTCCCTGAAGCCGCTCATACCCTATGGGATGATGCTTATGCTGATTCCCATAATGATGGGTATCGCCATCAGGGAGTTGAAGCAGATCGCCATGGACAAAAAGGTCATCTTGATTGCGGTGCTGATCAATTTCATGCTCTCCCCCGTGGTCGCATATCTTTGGGCGGAACTGTTTTTTACAGCGCTTGATCCCAAGTTTATTGCCGGATGGATCCTCAAATTAACGGTGCCCTGTAGCGGGATGATGGTCGCCTGGACCGGCCTTTCCGGAGGAAAGACAGAAACCGCGCTTATTGTTCAGGTGCTGAGCTTTCTGGTGGCGATTGCGGCCATTCCCTTCTGGCTGACGCTCCTGGCGGGCAAATTTGTGGCCATAGATTTCTGGTTCATGGCCCAACAGATCTTCTGGATCATCATTCTGCCCATGATCGTGGGGATTGGGGCAAGAGAATGGCTGATCATTCCCAGATACGGAAAACAGGAGTTCAATCAAGACATAAAGCCCTTTCTTCCGCCACTGGCGAGCATTGCCATGTTCTTCGTCCTTTTTGTCGCCGTTTCCGGAGAATCGGAGCTGATCCTGCAGAATCTGAATCTGTTCTGGATCCTGGCGGCTTCCGTGTTCATTGTCTATCCACTGTTGTTTTTGGTCTCGATTTTCGTTGCCAAGAAATCCGGCCTGTCCTACGAGTACGCGATTGCCATCGGCTTCGGGACCACAGCCAAAAATCATGGCATCACCTTGGCGCTGGCAACAACCACCTTCGGCGGCCTTTCCGTTCTGCCGCCTTCGGTTGTGCCCATGTTCCAGGTTCTGCTCATGCTCGGCATATGGAAATCGTCGCCATGGGTGAAACGATATTTTGAAAAACACGGCTCCCCGGAATGATCGTTCTGCCCGAAATAGATCCTGTTGCATTTGAGATCGGTCCCCTGGCTGTGCGCTGGTACGGGCTGATGTATGTTGTCGGTTTCGCCGTCGCACTGGTCCTGGGCACTGCGCGCACCAGGCGCAAGGATTCGCCTGTAAGCCCCGCCCAGTTCCAGGACCTGCTCGTCTATGTCCTGCTCGGCCTGGTCCTAGGCGCCAGGCTGGGGTACATGCTTTTTTATAATATCTCTTGGCTGATCCATGATCCATTGGAGATATTCAAGGTCTGGCACGGAGGGATGTCTTTCCACGGCGGGCTGCTGGGCATTGTGCTGGCGGGTTTCGTTTTTGCAAGACGAAATGACATCCATTTCATGGACTTGGGGGATTTTGTAGCCCCCTTGGCTCCGCCGGGTTTGTTTGCGGGCCGTATGGGCAACTTTATTAACGCCGAGCTCTTGGGACGGCCCAGCGATCTGCCCTGGGCGATGGTCTTTCCCGGACCAGAGTCCGGACCATTCCCCCGCCATCCCAGCCAGCTCTATGAAGCCCTGCTGGAAGGCGTGGTTTTGTTTTTCATTCTCTGGTTTTTTTCAATACAGCCGCAACCGAGAGGCATGGTTTTCGGACTTTTTCTGCTTCTTTACGGTCTTTTCCGCTTTCTGGTGGAATTTTTCCGGCAGCCGGATATCCAGCTAGGCTTTGTGGCCTTTGAGTTTCTGACCATGGGTCAGGTCCTGTCCTTGCCCATGATTGCAGCAGGGGGATTCCTGCTCTTCCGGTTAAAAAGGGCGTAAAGGGGCTATACACACATTCCCGGGATCAGGGGCACTGAGATCCGGGCAAACAACAGGGATGTTTCTATGCATGTGACGATGATTTTCTGCCAGGATTCCCCGGAAGTGATCTGGAATGGGTTCAGGTTGGCCAATATGATGCTTGAGGGTATGGACGATGTGAGCATTTTTATCAATGGCCCCGCTGTTTGCTATGAGCAATGGGATACTGCGCAGTTCCCGCTCAAGGAATTGGCCAAGACTTTTACTCTCTCGGACGGCCAGCTCCTGGCATGAGGCAAGCTTATGGACCTGCACGGTGTGCAGGAAGGGTATCACAAGCGCGGTACACAAAACGACCTGTATAAACTTATCAAAGCGAGTGACAAGTTGCTCACATTCTAGCTGCGGTTTGGGGACTGTTTGCGGAGTTTGGTCTTATTTTGGCATAGGGCCGCGCCCAGTGTTTGGGGTCCTGCCTGGGTCGTCTTTGTATAAGAAAAGAGAGGACATGTATGTCTTCTATGTATCGGAATGAACAAACCACTGCGCAATCTTTGCCCCGGCGGATCGTGCTTGAACCGACCACTCGCTGCAACCTGGCCTGCCGCATGTGCGTTAAGCAAAGCGGTGAGCAGGCCATCTGCGAGGGGGATATGGATCCGGCCACCTTTGCCAATTTGGCCTCGGTCCTGCCGCAGGCCGAGGGGGTCACCTTCAGCG
>Ga0182238_1000379_pt1 | contig 13848 bp, 12 predicted proteins | sample hydfrates6_PW_90_FD_132439 | JGI IMG/M metagenome (GOLD analysis project Ga0182238, IMG submission 132439) | Subsurface microbial communities from deep shales in Texas, USA - hydraulic fracturing test 6_PW_90 | ecosystem: Environmental > Aquatic > Deep subsurface > Shale gas/oil reservoir >... | reverse complement strand
TTAGCGGCGAATCTTGTCTGAGCGAAGCGAGTTATGAGCCGCCCGGAGCGGAGTGAGCTCATTCAATTAAAGGCTGAGTAAGTGAGCGCAGGGTGTTGCCCCCGCCGGCGAAATAATTACCGACTAAATGCAGAAAACTACGAGTAAGTAATTTCAAGGTAGTAATTTCAAGGTAGACGTCCATGCCGCCGCTGCGGCACCAGCAGAGGGATGAAAAAGTACCTAATAGGGTGACCCGGTGATTTCCGGAGAGAGCGGAGCACTGAGTAGCGGCGCTTAGCCCGTCAAATCCCAAGAGTCATGACCCCTTAGGGCGTGCAGAAGTAGGCCAGCAGTCTGCAGCAAGCGGCCTTCCGGGAGAAACTTATGCGCTGTACGAGAATAATTGCGGAGCGAACGGAGGAAACCACCGGGGCGCCCGCGCACTAAAAGTAACTTTCAAAAGACTTTTTTCAAGGTAGACCCCCATGCCGCCGTAGGCGGCACCAGCAGAAGGATGAAAATAAGTTAATAAGTTAATGGCCTGAACCCAAACTCAAAGATCCCGGCCAAAACCACGGCCAGGATCTTCCTCCAAAGAAAACCTAAAAAAGCTATTGCAAATCAAGTTCCTTCAAGAGTGACTGCCAGTCACAATATTTATCTACATTCTCCCGGGCAATATTTATACCCCTTTTATCTCCGGGTTTAAGATGCCTGAAAGCCCGCCCCAACAGCTCCACAGCAGTAAAGGTATCCTGGTGGGTAAGTATTACCGGAACACCCTTATCCTGCGCCTTAGCCAGCACCTTTACATCAGGATATAACCCTCCTGTTAGCACCAATACGGAAGTTTGGGTTTCCAATGCCGCCAGTGCAAGATCAGCCCTATCTCCTCCCATTACTACAGCTTTGTTTGCCGCCCTGCGAAGATAAGACAGGGCGCTTTCCATATTCATGGCACCTATAACAATATCTTCCACAAGATGCTCCATATTTTCGTGTCCTACCAGAACTTCTCCCCCCAATATTTCCTGGTACTCACTGACGGTGGGTGAAGAAATTTCTGGGTGGCTAGGGATAACACCCATGGTATTAAACCCTGCTTCCTTGAGAAGCGGGCTAAAAACACCTTCGACTTTGGATACCATTTGCCTGGGTACGTTGCTAAAAACTGTTCCCAAACAAGGGATCTGCATGCTGGACAAATACCGGTTATAAAATACAGCCTGGTCCAGCGAATTATCGTCCTCGGCCTTTATAGTAGTCAAAACATGACAATCCAGCTCACGGGCAAGGGTCACCGAATCCAGACCGATGGCAGAAAGGGCGTGTGGGAAGACAGCACCTTCCACCAGTACTATATGGCAACCGCGGGAAATTTCTTCATAAGCCAGTTTTATTTCCTTTAAGCTTTCCTCCCCGTTATTCATCTTGTTTAAATAGTCAGGGCCAGCTTTAACCGGGTTCATTTGACCCACAGTATCTTCCAAAGATAATACACTTTTCATTAAGACCGCATCCCCGCCGGGGATTTTCCCAGAAATGGACCTTCTACCGTTGTCCACCGGCTTAAAATACCCCACCCGGTAGCCCAACTCATCAAATTTTAACGCCAGCCCCAAAGCCACCGCAGTTTTGCCGCTGTCCGGGGTTCCCATTAAAAAAAGGCTCTTCATCAATGACACCTCACGATAAAGTAATTTTTTCTCCGTAATAGTAGGTGCTTTTCTTTATCATTTTTTACACATAAAGGTCCCTTTAACCCCTCAGTACCAATATTCTGCATACCAATGTTATCATCCTGCCCCGTTGTTCCAAGTTGGAACCCGGCATAGAAAAACCCGGTAATTTTTTTTACCGGGTTTAGGGTGTAAACTCATTTCGCTTTTAAGGATACAATCCCCGTATACTCATGGCCTTGGTCACACGGCTTAATGCCAGTATGTAAGCAGCGGTACGCATACTTACGCCCTGGTCCGTGCAGATATCGTAAACTTCCCCGAAACTTGTACTCATGCGTCTTTGCAATTGCCGCTTTACTTCAGCCTCTGTCCAAAAAAAGTGTTGAATACCTTGCACCCATTCAAAATAAGAAACCACAACACCCCCAGCATTAGCCAGTATGTCCGGTATAACTATAATACCCCTTTGGTTAAGAATCTGGTCTCCACGATAAGTAGTGGGACCGTTAGCCCCCTCGGCAACCAACTTAGCGTTAATCTGGTTAGCATTTTCCTCATTAATCTGATTTTCCAATGCCGCTAATACGAGAATGTCGCAATCAAGGGCCAATAGCTCCTCATTTGCTATTAAACTGGAATTTGGATACTCCACAACACTTCCCGTTTGCTTTTTGTACTCACTAACCGCCGTTATATTCAAACTCTTTTCGTCAAATATTCCACCCTTGGAATCGCTCACCGCTATTATTTTAGACCCCAGTTGTTCCAAAGCCAGGGCTGCAACGGATCCCACATTACCAAAACCTTGCACCACAACTATAGCTCCGGATAAATCCATTTTCATCCTGGCGGCAGCTTCCTCAATGGTATAGACAACGCCAAGCCCGGTTGCCTCATTTCGACCCTCCGAACCACCTATTTCGATAGGCTTACCTGTTACCACCGCCGGCATGGAAAAACCGTGCTGCATGCTGAATGTATCCATAATCCAAGCCATTATCTGCGGATTTGTATAGACATCCGGTGCCGGAATATCCTTTTCAGGACCAATAATGATACTTATCTCACTTGTAAAACGGCGGGTGAGGCGTTCCAATTCGCTCAATGACAGGTCTTTCGGGTTGCATATTACGCCACCCTTGGCACCTCCGTATGGTATGTTTACCACGGCACATTTATAAGTCATTAACATGGCCAGGGCTATTACTTCTTCCATATTCACATCCGGGTGGAACCGTATTCCGCCTTTTGCCGGGCCCAGAGAGAGATTGTGTTGAACCCTGTAACCCTCAAAGACTTCTGTAGACCCATCATCCATGCGAACCGGAATGGAAACGGTGAGGGTGCGTTTGGGCTTACTGAGAATTTTTAATAGACCGGATTCCAACCCCATCTTGTCCGCTGCAAATTCAATTTGCCGCATTGTTGCTGATAACAGCTCATTATCCTGCCCTCCCGCTGCAGTTTGTATTACCACTGCTACAACTCTCCTTCCTGGTAAATATTATTGCCAATTTATATTCATTGCTACTTACCCATTAGTATTTAAAACTATTACCAAGTATGAGATGTAACTTGTCCCAAATTTAAGATAAGGAGTATAAAAGAATAAAGATTACAGTATTATTTCCAGTGAATAAAAAAACACCCGGTCGCCGGGTGAAAAAAACGCAGAGGTCATAACGTTTCTTTGCCGGTAAAATAGAAAAACACCGGCTGTTGGAGCTAATTGAATAAACAAGTTAACATTTACCTACGGCTTATAAGCGTGCGGGTATTGAAAAATAGGGTAGAAAATCTTTAAAGGAATTATGGGTATTACTCAATTCCATTAACTTGCGGTTAATGATTTTTACATGTTCCAGTATCAGGTCCCTTTCATTAGGGGACATGCTTTCAGTGAGTTCCTCAATGATATACAAAGAATTTCGTATCTCCATTATTAACTGGGTATGATTATCATATTTGGGGAGCATTATCACTCACCATCCTTAAGATATTAAAAAGATTTTATCAATAACCTGGCTAATTGAACAGAAAATTCAGACGAATCCCCATTTTTTCCACTTAACCTGATATAAATCAACCCCCAGCGGTAAACTGCACCGCATATACCAAGCTAAAAACCCTTAATGAAACTTAAGCAATGATTATATACAGAAAAATAAAATTGTTGAAAATTAAATTAATATAGAGAAATATTTCATATACGTTTGCTTTGCCGACTAAATACCGGAGATAAACGTGATAATAAGCTCTTTTCCCTTAATGGCACGTTTCAGAATTGACACACCGATGTTGTATAATAAGTTGGTGGCTTGTACTAATTTCTTTACTTATTTTTAGGGGGAGGATACGATGTACTGTTGTAACAAAAGCATTAAAAAAATCATGTTAGTTGCGTGCTTGTTCATTCTTTCATTAGCCGTTACGGCTTGTGGTTCACAGGATGGGAGCGAGCAAGCCGGTGAACCGGAGAACAAAGAAACTCTGATTTTTGCCGATGCAGGTTGGGATAGCATTCGTTTTCATAATGATGTTGCCGCCTTTATTATTGAAAACGGCTACGGTTATCCCACTGATATAACTCCCGGTTCAACTCCGGCTACATTTACAGGTTTAAGAAACGGTGATATTGACATTTATATGGAAGCCTGGAAGGAAAACATTATTGAAATATACCAGGAAGGAATTGATAAGGGTGAAATCATAGAGGCTTCCGTCAATTTCGACGATAATGCCCAGGGGTTGTACGTACCGACATTCGTAATTGAGGGGGACCCGGCAAGGGGAATTGAACCCATGGCACCGGATCTAAAAACTGTACAGGATCTACCGAAATACTGGGAGTTGTTCAAAGATCCGGAACAACCCAGCAAAGGCCGTATCTACGGTTCCATCCCCGGCTGGGCCGCTGATGAGATATTATACGAAAAGTATCAAACATATGGATTGGACGAGACATTTAACTATTTCCGCCCCGGTTCCGACACAGCACTGGCCGCCGCCATTTCAAATGCTTGTGAGGAAGGAAAACCCTTTGTGGGCTATTACTGGGAACCCACTTGGATTTCCGGAAAGTATGACATTACTCTTCTAGAAGACGAGGAGTACTCGGATGAGAAGTGGGAGAACGGTTATGCATGTGAGTGGCCCGGTACCGAGGTAAACATAGTGCTTCATAGCAGTATGACTGAAAAAGCACCGGAAGTAGTGGATTTTTTAAAAAATTATCATACCAGCAGCCAGCTTACAGCTGAAGCACTGGCATTTATGCAAGATAACGACGCCGGCACTGAGGATGCAGCTAAGTGGTTCTTAAAGGAACGCGAGGATGTTTGGACAGCCTGGGTGCCTGAGGAGGTAGCGGAAAAGGTTAAAGAAGCGCTCCAATAAAGAATATCTTACAATTGAGAAAGTTGGTATTGGAAATAAAGCCGGCTTTCTCAATTTTTCCTTCTATGAGTCTTGTATGGATATTTTACCGGACCGTCCATTAAACTTTATAAATTGGGGTGAAATAAGGTAGTGCATTACCACTGCCTACAAACATGAATGATTTTCCAGAAGCATTGAATTTTAACTTGGGAAAGTACGTTGACCAGTTTATTAAATGGCTTAACACCAATTATGGAACTGTTTTTGATGCCATCACCACTTGCATATTATGGTTTATGGTCAATATTGAAACCTTTTTGCAATGGTTGCCATGGTGGTTGGTAATAGGAATTACTTTCTTACTGGGCTGGCGTGCAAAGAATCTTATGTCTGCGCTGGTATTTTCTATATTACTGTTTACCATAGGCACCTTCGGGCTTTGGGACCATATGATGTCTACACTGGCCATTGTGCTGACATCCGTGGTAATATCCCTTCTGGTGGGGATTCCCGTGGGAATAGTGATTACTTACAGTTCCCGCTTGGACGCCTTGGTAAGACCCATTCTGGATGCCATGCAAACAATGCCCAGTTTCGTATATCTGATTCCGGCTCTAATTCTGTTTGGTCTGGGAAAAGTCCCAGCTGTTTTTGCCACCACCATATACGCCATCCCACCGGTTATCAGGCTCACAAGCCTGGGTATACGCAGCGTACCCAAAGAAATGGTTGAAGCTGCTCAGTCCTTTGGCTCTTCACGCTGGCAACTTCTCACAAAGGTACAGCTGCCCCAGGCACTTCCCACCATTATGGCGGGGATTAACCAAACAACCATGATGGCTTTGGCAATGGTGGTTATATCCTCCATGATCGGAGCCAAGGGATTAGGTATGGAGGTTCTGATTGCTATTAATAGAATAGATATTGCCCGCGGTTTTGAATCAGGATTAAGCATTGTATTCCTGGCCATTATTATCGACAGAATTTCCCAAGGAGTTGCAAACAGATATGAAATACACGAATAGTATTGGTTTAGAAAGCGGGAATAAAAAATGACGATAAAGGTTAAAGTGGAGAATTTGACAAAGATTTTCGGCCCTAACCCGAAGTCGGCTTTGGAAAAGGTAAAAAAAGGTGTTTCCAAAAACCAAATTTTGGAGGAAACCGGGCATACTGTAGGGGTATATGATGTTTCCTTTGAGGTAAATGAAGGGGAAACCTTTGTTATCATGGGATTATCCGGAAGCGGTAAATCTACCCTCATCCGCTGCCTGAACCTTCTTAACAAGCCCACAGAAGGAACAATTTACATTGATGATGTAAATGTAGTAGCACTAAACAAAAAAGAATTAATGGAAGTTAGACAAAGAAAGTTGGCCATGGTGTTTCAACATTTCGGTCTCTTGACACACCGGAATGTAATTAATAATGTTGAATATGGATTGGAAATTCGGGGTGTTCCCAAAGAGGAAAGGGAAGAAACCGCGAAAAGGGTTCTGGCCAGTGTGGGACTCGAAGGCTGGGAAAACAAAATGATAAGCGAGTTAAGCGGCGGTATGCAGCAGCGCGTAGGACTGGCCCGCGCATTGGCCAACGATCCCGACATTTTACTTATGGATGAACCCTTTAGCGCCCTCGACCCGCTCATCCGAAGGGAAATGCAGTTCGAGCTGCTGGACATTCAATCCAAATTAAAGAAAACCATTATATTTATTACCCACGATGTAAACGAGGCCTTTAAAATAGGAGACCGGGTGGCAGTCATGAAGGACGGAATGATAGAACAAACCGGCACACCGGAAGAAATAATAGCAAAACCCAACAGCCAGTATATTGAGGAATTTATAAAGGATATTGACAGATCCAAGGTAATACAAGCCAAAAACATTATGTTTAAGCCTTCTGCGGTAGTATCACTCAAAGACGGGCTGAGAGTAGCAGTGAAAGTAATGGAATCCAACGGTATTTCCAGCGTTTTTGTTGTTGACAACCAGCGGAGGTTGCAGGGGATTATAACCATCGATGATACAATAGCAGCCATTAAGGAAAATAAACAAATTAAAGATATACTACGCCAGGATTATTATACCACCGACCCGGAAACTTATGTTCAAGACCTTATCCCGATGGCAACGGAAACCAAATTCCCTCTGGCAGTAATTGACGAGAAAGATAAATTACTGGGTATCATTGTTCGTGTATCAGTTCTCTCCGGTTTGGTTTGAGCTAATAAGCACCCACACCATTACCCATATGAACCTTTCCTTTCCCCCTGGGGGGAGAGGAAAAGCGCCGAGGCTTTTATAAGCCCCGGCGCTTTCTTCTAATGGTGGGGTTAGAGAATCCTATTTGTGCTTATTGGCGATATTTCGAGCTATTGCTACACCACAAGCGCCGGCCTGGGCAAGACCGCGGGTTATTCCTGCTCCGTCGCCCCCCGCATATAGGCCTTTTATTTCAGTCTCAAAATTTGCATCCAATTTCGGCCGGGAAGAATAAAACTTGGCCTCTACCCCGTAAAGCAAAGTATGCTCACTTGCAATTCCCGGAGTTACAGCATCAAGTGCTTGAATCATTTCAATAATGCTTTTCATGGTATTATACGGCAGAACCAGTGCTAAATTTCCCGGAACGGCTTCCTTTAAAGTGGGCTCTACAAAGCCCTCTTTAATGCGCTTGTCAGTGGAACGCCGCCCGTTTAGAATGTCTCCGAATCTCTGAATCAATACGGAACCACTGGATAGGTCATTTGCCAGTCTGGAAATGGATTTTGCATAATCAATGGGTTTATCAAAGGGATAAGAAAATTTATGCGAAACCAATACGGCAAAATTGGTATTACTACTACCTAAATTCTTATCTTTATAGGCATGACCATTGGCCAGCATAACACCACTGTGATTTTCAATAACCACATGCCCGGAGGGATTACTGCAAAAGGTTCTTACAGTTGTCCCTGTGGATGATCGAAAAATAAACTTCCCTTCATATAAATTATCATTAATCTCTTCCATGATGGTATCTAAGGTTTCCACCCGCACTCCAACATCCACCTGGTTATTGGTCATCTCAATATGGAGATCTTTACAAATACCGGTGAGCCATTCATTGCCATCCCTTCCGGGCGCCACAATAACTGTGTTGGAGTAGTATTTTTCCTTTGTCTTGGTGATAACGCCCGTTACACGGCGCCTGGAACCTGTACTATCTGTTAGAATCTTTGCCACTTCGGTTTCAAATATCATATCAACGTTTTCTTTCAAATATTCAAAGATATTACGTAATATATAAAGATTTTGTTCCGTTCCCAAATGCCTGACGTGGGCACGTAATAATTTGAGGCCCACAGCCAGCCCGCGCTTTTCAATAGACTTTATTGCTTGGGTATTGGGATCGGACGCGGTGGATTCCGCTCCGTATCGCTTATTAATTGTATCCACATAATTTATTAGTTCCAATACTTCTGAGGGGGACAAGTAGTCAGTCAACCATCCACCGAATTCGGTGGTAATATTGAATTTACCGTCGGAATAGGCCCCGGCACCACCAAAGCCACTGGTAATGGAACAAGTAGGCACACAACCCGCAAACTCCTTTTTGGAAGTCGGGGGTGGGCATTTCTCTATTTTCTTTTGCAATATGGGGCAGTTACGCCTGTAAATGTCACGCCCTTTATCAATCAACAACACCTTTAGTTGCGGTGCCCTTTGAACCAGTTCATAGCAGGCAAATATTCCCGCCGGACCTGCACCCACAATAATCACATCATAGTTTTTCATTTTACCACTTCCTGTTGTAAGTACAAATTAACAAACAGATTTATTATCTACTATTTACTTGTACATTTCAAGTATAAAAAATTTTGCTAACAAAAAAACCCCCCACATTCAAATTTCCTTGTGAGGAGATTTTTTCTATGCCTTAGGTTTTTCTAAACAAAGATAAAATTAGCCTTCCATTTGTTTCGCTAAAAATGAGGACGCTGTTTCAGCAAGTTTTCTTTCTAATTCACCCATTTGCCCCTCTTTTTTAGAGGCAATAATAATGGCGCCGATGACATCACCGTTGGAAACAATGGGAGATACAACACTGCTTTTAAATATAACCTGTTCATCTGCGGTGAAACTGTGATCGGTGTCCATTATTTTACTCTGCCGTTCATTAATTATTTCCTCCAAGGTGGTGCCTATGGGTTTTTTAAGCAATTCCCTTTTAGAATCACCGGAAACTGCGATTATTTCATCCCGGTCGGCTATACATACAATATGCCCCAAAGCTTCGTGGAGGGAATCGGCATATTCGTTTGCAAACTCCCCTAAGTCACTAATGGGAGAATATTTCTTCAAGAATACTTTTCCTTCCCTGTCCACATATATCTCCAAAGGGTCACCGTTACGAATCCTCATGGTACGCCTGATTTCCTTAGGTATAACAACCCGCCCCAGATCGTCGATTCTCCTAACAATTCCGGTAGCTTTCATAATTTCCTCCTCCTGGTTCAATTAACCTTTAGTATTAGTGTACTTAAACCAAAAAATAAAATACTAACAATTTATGCAAAGATGAACCCGGCAGAGGAAAAGAGGTATTATCCTTTATATCCTTTTGCCTTTATTTTTTTATTTTTAAAGGCCAGGGACTCAATCCCTACAAATAAACCGGTTTTAGACAAGGAAAAAATCACCAACGCCACCCAAATAAGAATAAAGGAAGCCAAATGTATTCCTGTGAAGGGTTCATGATACAGGAATACACCCAGAATCAGCATTAGGGTAGGGGCAATGTATTGCAAAAAACCAATTACTGATAACGGAAGTTGTTTTGCACCACTGGCGAACAGAAGCAAAGGTACCGCCGTGATGATACCGGCCCCCACCAGCAATAACGTAACAGAAGGTGCAGTAAAACTCATGGCACCATTTCCGTTATTATGAACGTAACCTATATATAACAATGCCACCGGGGAAATAAATAATGTTTCCAAGGTAAGCCCGGTCATTGCCCCAACATTAACCATCTTTTTGCTCAATCCATACAGTCCGAAGCTTACTGCAAGGGTTAGTGCCACCCAGGGAATGGCACCGAAATGAACCACCAGGTTTACTACTCCGATGGTAGCCAACATAAAAGATATTATTTGCCAAAATGACAATTTTTCTTTCAATACAATTATCCCCAGTAAGACACTGACCAGCGGGTTAATGTAATACCCCAGGCTTGATTCCACAACACGGTCGTGGCTAACAGCCCAAATATATGTATACCAATTGATACTGATAAGCACAGAAGCTGCAATAACGCCAAGCAATTTTTTCCGTTCTGAAACTATCTCCCGCAGATCATTTCTGAAGGATTCCAATCTTTTAGATATTAATAGGACAAAAACCATGAAGACAAAGGACCAGACAATGCGGTGAGCCAATATTTCTTGTGCCGGGACAACATAAATAAACTTCCAATATACAGGTAAAATTCCCCAGAGAATGTACGCACCTGCGGCTGACAAAACTCCAAGACGCTGTTGACTAAATTGATCCTGTTTCATATTATTTTCCTCGTCTCAATACAATTTGAAGCAATTTTAATTACCACATACATAAGTATATAACACTTTAGGACTGTCTATATCCATTACCAGCGGGCGTAACTGTTTTAAATCCTCAATACACCAATCCCCGGAATCCTTTGCCAGCAATTCCAAAGCCTGTTCCTCGGACTCAGCCATGACAATTGCCAACGCATCCGTATACATGGCGTGATTAATACACGGTTCATCCATCATACTGTAGCTATGAAATCTCCGGTTATGCCTCCAAATATATAACTTCAATTTTCATCACCTCAATATATTTATCTCGGATACAAGTAGTATTCAATACCGGTTATAAATCACCTTTAGAAAAATATTAATGAGTGGACACTTCACCACAATTACAATAAATGGAACAAATAAATTTGCTTGCAAATAAATTTATTTGTTGACCAGTAATATAGATAATGGTAAAATGTTATAAATCTGATAATTAAAAAGTGATGAAGGGGAAAAGTAAACGGAAAACCGCTTTTCAGGGAGGAAACGCCAAAGACTGGAAGCGTTTCTAAAGTATGATTCGTTGAAGTTCTCCCCGGAGCTGTCGGGCTGAAACCGAGTGTAAGTAGGTCTGAACGGAGTCTTCCACCGTTAAAAGGAAGGGGGTATCGGAATATTTAGCCTGTACCCTGCACAAGAGTGGGTCTACACAGACCAACTAGGGTGGTACCGCGAAACTAACTTTTCGCCCCTACGGGCGAAAAGTTTTTTGTTTTTCTACCCTTTGGAAATTTGCCAGCCACCCTTGAGCAGGGAATTGACAGTATTCCCGTATCCTTTAAGAGAGGGTCATTTATATTGACCAATTGGTGTGGTACCGCGGAAGGCCACAGTTTTCGTCCCCACGAAAACTGTGGCCTTTTTTATTTTACTTTGTTCCCGGAGGTGATTAGGAAAGAGACAATATTTCCAAAGGAAGCACTTCATATCAGCATTCCGGTGGGTAAGCGACTTCAAAGTTTAGTTAACCACCATGGAAGTTTTAAATATGGAAATTTTTTAATATAGGAGGGAACGACGTGAAAGGAACCTTAAAAAGGGTAACATTGAGCGGTCTACTCATAGTGCTATTAGCCATAAGTATTATTACCGGTGGCTGTGCATCGGAAAGTGATTCTACCGGCGTCCCGGGAGAAGAAACATACAAAATCGGAGCGGTTGTTGATATCAGTGGAAACTCATCCTCACTGGGAATACCGGAACGGGATACTTTACAAATGCTGGTTGATAATTTAAATGAAAACGGCGGTATCAACGGTACACCGGTGGAATTAACCATTCTTGATAATAAAAGTGACGAAACCCAAGCAGTGTTGGCTGTAAAAACCCTACTTGAGAAAGATGTGCTGGCCGTTTTGGGTTGCAGTTCCAGCGGCCCGTCAATGGCTATGATTAATACTGTACAGAGCGAAAAGGTTCCCATGATTTCCATGGCAGCGGCCAGCGGCATCGTAGAACCTGTTTCAGACCGGCAGTGGGTTTTTAAAACCGCACAGAGCGACATAGTAACTGTTAATAAAATAATCAAACACCTCAAGGAAAAAGGTATCTCAGAAGTTGCCTTTTTGTACATGAATAATGCTTACGGCGACGGGGGAAGGCAAACATTCGTTTCAGCTGCCGAAGAAAGCGGAATTGAAATTGTAGTGGAGGACAAATTTGAAGCCAGTGATAAGGATATGACTCCACAACTTACCCGGATAAAAGCCAGCCAGGCACAGGCTTTGATAATTTGGGCCATTCCACCGTCCGCTTCCATCGTAACCAAAAATTTCAAAGACCTGGGACTTTCAATTCCCCTTATACACAGTCACGGCGTGGGTAACCAGAAATTTATTGAATTGGCGCAGGGGGCCGCAGAAGGAGTTATATTACCCATAGGCAAACTGGCCGTGGCATCACAAATCCCGGACAGCGATCCCCAAAAGGAAGTACTGGAAAAATACATTAGTGACTATACAGAAAGATATAATTCTCCACCCGTCTCCTTTGGGGGCTACGCTTGGGACGCTTTTAATTTGCTTGTAAAGGCAATTGAAACAGCCGGCCCCGACCGAGAAGCAATACGAGATGAGCTGGAAAAGACCCAGGGCTTTATAGGCATCTCAGGTGTATTTAATATGTCACCCACGGATCACAACGGTCTCGACGAAGATTCGATGGTTCTGGTGCAAATAGAAAATAACGAATGGAAACTTTTAGAATAACGGGGTGTTTGCTTTGGATATGACTGGTCAACTTCTTCAGCTTCTTTTTACCGGACTTACACTGGGGAGCATTTATGCTCTGATTGGATTAACCCTTGTTACAACATTTAATGTCACCGGAATCCTTAACCTGGCACAGGGGGAATTTGTGGCCATTGGCGCCCTTTTGGCAGTCAGCATGTATGCGGCAGGACTGCCGCTGCCCCTTACCTTTGCCACCTCCATACTTATAGTGGCGGCACTGGCAGGATTTTTAGAAAGGTGCGCCATCCAGACCGCACGGCGGGCTTCAGCCCTTACCCTCATCATAATAACCCTTGGCCTTTCCATCTGCTTGCGCGGTCTGGCACTGCTGATCTGGGGAACAGATACTTACTCCCTCCCGGCCTTTTCCGGGGGAGGTCCCCTCATTATCGCAGGGGCGGCAATTACTCCGCAGAGTTTTTGGATCTTTGGATTGACTGCGGCAACTTTGGCAGGTCTATATATCTTCTTTGAATTAACCTACTGGGGTAAAGCAGTAAAAGCCTCGGTTATTAATCGCACGGCGGCCAGATTGATGGGAATAAACCCCGGCCGGCTCTCCCTAATTGCCTTTATTTCCAGTGGTGCCTTGGGCGCCGCGGCCGGAATCTTCATAGCCCCGGTTACAATGTCTACCTATGACATGGGATTTATGCTGGGGGTTAAGGGGTTCGTTGCCGCAGTTATCGGAGGTCTAAACAATGTAGGGGGAGCAGTTCTGGGAGGAATTCTTTTAGGCGTGCTGGAGTCTTTCAGTGCGGGACTCATATCCTCCGGACTCAAAGATGCCTTCGCCATTATAATATTGCTCGTTGTACTACTGGCGAGACCCCAAGGTATTATCGGTGCAATAAGCGAGCGAAAGATCTAAATCATAACAATGCTGTTAAATCGGGCAGGGGTGTTTCTTAAATGCTTAATAAAAAAATAATTTGGCCGGCTGCAATAGTACTTCTTTTGGGCATTCCATTAATAATCGAAAGTA
>Ga0182238_1000376_pt1 | contig 13900 bp, 16 predicted proteins | sample hydfrates6_PW_90_FD_132439 | JGI IMG/M metagenome (GOLD analysis project Ga0182238, IMG submission 132439) | Subsurface microbial communities from deep shales in Texas, USA - hydraulic fracturing test 6_PW_90 | ecosystem: Environmental > Aquatic > Deep subsurface > Shale gas/oil reservoir >... | reverse complement strand
GCCATTTACTACAAAAAGATTCAGATATCTATTTAGAGAGTACTAGAAATTCATATGACTGGTTTGGTAAATATGTTGATATAGAAAACCCTTTTTAATCAACCAACGATTGTCTAACATGGGATTGGCATCATGCCTTCTGTCATAAAGCTTGCAATTATTAGGCAGCAAGAAATATTACAGCAAGCTTTACGCCAGTTCCTGCGGAATCAGGCACAAGCGCAAATCCCAAGGACGTTATATGCAATAACAGCCTGGATTGCAATTAAAACATATCTTAAGCAGGAAGGATAATAACTTATGAAGCCCAAATTAGAATCTGCTTACATAGCTGTAGAAAATATTAATAGAGCAATAAATTTTTATGAGTGGTTTTTAGAAAGATCAGCAGCTAAGAAAGGTGAGAGTTTATATCTCTTTGATGTTGATGGATTTCGCCTTTTCTTATTTGATCATAATAATGAGAATGAAAAAGTAAAATATGGAGATAACTGTTTATTGAGTTTTGAAGTTGATGATGCTGAGAAAACAAAAGAAAAGATAGAAGACCGAGGTTTAAAGATCGTTTTTCCTTTAACTAAAATCCTGGATAATATAGTCTTTGAATTTGAAGATCCTGAAGGAAACCAGATAGAAGTTTTTTCTAAGGTATCAAAGAGAAAGAACCTTATGATTGTCAGTTAGAATATGTTTTATAGTATTAGCGTTAGTGAAATTCCAAGGAGGCAAGTAAAATGACTGATAAAAGTAAAGAAGTACTTGAATTCTGGTTTGAAGAATTAGACCCTAAACAGTGGTTTAATTCTACTGAAGAGCTTGATCAAAAAATTTATAGACGCTTTGGAGAACTGCATGATGCTGCAGCTAAAGGTGAACTTGAATCCTGGCGAGTGACCCCAGAAGGAAGTCTTGCAGAAATAATTCTGCTGGATCAGTTTTCCCGAAACATATACCGTGGAAAGCCAGATGCTTTCGCGAATGACCTTGCTGCATTAGTTCTGGCACAGGAAGCGATTAGAAAAGGCTTTCATAGCAAGCTTGAAACTTTCAAGCGCAGTTTCATCTATATGCCATTTATGCACAGCGAATCTCTAATTATACACAAAAAGGCATTAAGACTTTTCAACGAACCAGGCCTGGAAGATAATTTTGATTATGAAATCAAGCACAAGAATATAATAGAGCGATTTGGAAGATACCCTCACCGCAATAAAATACTCGGACGCGATTCCACTGCTGAAGAAATTGAATTTCTTTCTCAGCCCGGCTCATCCTTTTGATTTCAACAGTAGAAATAAGAGCTTCTAATAAAATCATTCACTTTTGGGAGTGGTGAAAATGAACAATAAAATTTCTAATTTACCAGAAGATAAACAGAAAATATTAAAAGCTTTAATTAATAAAATTAAAAGTGAATATAGAGATGATATTGCAGTAGTTGTCTGTTATGGCTCATATATAAAGGATTCGGCCTATCAAAAATCTGATTTAGATTTTTTCTTTATTCCAAAATCAAATAAAGGTTATGAGATGAATATGCAGTTTATAATTGATGACATTGGCTATGATTTTTGGCCTTTATCCTGGGATCGGGCTGAACAAATCGCAAATTTTAAAGAGACAATAACTTCAATAATTGCTGAGGGAGTAGTAGTATATTATAATGAATCAGCTGATCTAAAAAGATTTAACTCCTTAAAAGAAAGAATAAATGAATTAACTACAAATCCAGAAAATAAAAATATTTTGATTAATGAAGCAGAAAAATTATTAACCAGAGCAAAGTCAATCTACTTTGAGATGGAATATATAAGTGAAGAATATGCGCTAGTAGATTCAAACTGTGCTCAGATATTAAATTTGATTGCAAATGCGACTGCTCTATTAAATTCGAAATATATAAAAAAAGGAGTTTACAATATTGAAGATGAGGTAAAAAATTATTCTATTTTGCCAGAAAATTATTTAAAGCACTTTAATTTAGCCGTTAGGAGCAGTTCTTTGAAAAGCAAAAAAGAATTTATCAAAAAATTAATTCTTAATCTTGATGAGCTACTGCAACATAATAAGCCGAAAAAAGAACTAGAAATTACAAATAAGAATTTCAAAGGGTTTTATGAAGAAATTAAATCAAATTATAATAAATTAATTCATGCCTGTGAGAAGAAAGATTATTTAAAAGTTTTTTTCACTGCCCATTCAATTGATTCTGAAATAAAAAATATGCTGGGGGAAAGATACAAAGACTTCAGTTTTCCAAATCTGATTAAAAATATTAATGAAGAAGATTATGAAGAATTGAAAAAAGTGGCTCATCAACACGAAGAAGTACTAATTAATTTACTGCAGGAATACAGGATAAATATCAAGGAGTATAAAAATATTGATGAATTCATTACAAATATTTATTAAGGAGATGAGATCATGCAAAAAATAGTTCCCCACCTCTGGTTTGAAAGGGAAGCGGTTGAGGCAGCAGAATTTTATACTTCAATATTTCCTGATTCAAAGTTAACACACAGGAGTGTACTAAAAAATACTCCTTCAGGAGATACTGATGTTGTTGGATTTAAAATTATGGACTTTGAATTTAGAGCAATTTCTGCCGGTCCTTACTTTAAAAAAAACCCCTCTATTTCATTTTCTGTTTATTTTGATTCTTCAGATGATAAAGGGGCCCGTAAAAATCTAGATGATTTATGGGAAAAGCTATCAGAAGGAGGAAAAGTTTTAATGCCGATCCAAAAATACCCCTGGAGTAAACGCTATGGCTGGGTTCAGGATAAATATAATGTTTCCTGGCAGTTAACTTTAAGCAATACAACAGAAGACCGGCCAAAAATTGTTCCTTCATTACTGTTCACAAATGAAAAAAGCGGCAAAGCAGAAGAAGCAATTAAATTTTATATTTCACTTTTTAAAAATTCTAAATTAGAAAATATAACGCATTATCAAAAAGATCAGGGACCTAATAAAAAAGGAACCGTTATGTTTTCTGATTTTAAACTTGCTGATATTTGGTTGACAGCTATGGATGGAGGAAATATTCATGATTTTACATTTAATGAAGCTATTTCATTAATGATCAATTGTGAATCCCAGCAAGAAATTGATTATTATTGGAATAAATTATCTGCAGAGCCGGAAGCGGAACAGTGTGGTTGGCTTAAAGATAGCTTCGGAGTTTCCTGGCAGGTTGTTCCGGCAATTTTAGATGAGATGATAGAAAAGGGGACAGAACAACAAATTAACAATATAACAGAGACATACTTAAAAATGAAAAAATTCGACATTCAAAAATTAATGGAAGCTTATGAAGGTAATACTATAAATGAATAAAGTATGTAATTATTTTGAGAGGAGCCGAGAAAATTGAAAAAGGAAAAAGTTAATATTATATTATTTTTAGTTACAATTTTTTTATTACTTATCAGCAGTAGTTCATCTGCTCAAAGTTTAGAGGATCTTAGGTCTGTTGAATCATTTTTTGATGGGTTTTTAAAGTCTCAGATGGAAGAATATAAGGTGCCTGGGGTAACAATTTCTGTCGTTAAAGATGGTGAGATCCTTTTTAAAAAAGGATATGGTTATTTTGATCTTGAGAATAATCAAATAGTAGATGCTGATAATACTCTATTTAGGCCCGGCTCTGTCTCAAAACTATTTATCTGGACTTCAATTATGCAGCTTGTGGAGCAAGGTAAAGTTGATTTAAATGAAAATGTAAATGAGTATTTAGACTTTGAAATTCCAAATGAAATAGTAAATAAAGATAATACTGAAGATATAAAAGCTATTACTGTAATGAACCTCTTAAATCATAATGCTGGCTTTGAAGACAAAATAAAAGATCTCTTTGTTCTAACTGAAGCTGATATAAAACCTTTAGGAACTTATTTAAGAGAATATATGCCGGCTAGAGTTTACCCGGCTGGTAGAGAAATGGCTTACTCAAATTATGGTTCAGCCCTGGCCGCCTATATTGTTGAAAAAGTTTCAGGGATGAGATTTGATGAATATGTGGAAGCGAATATTTTTAAGCCGCTGAATATGAATAACAGCACCTTCAGGCAGCCTGTGCCAGCAGAGATTGCTGGAGAGAGTTCTCTTGGTTTTGCTTATCTTAATGGTGTTTATCACAGCGATCCTTTTGAATATATTCAACCTTATCCAGTGGGGGCATTGAGCAGTACGGCAGAGGATATGGCCAAATTTATGCTTGCCCATTTAAATATGGGAAGTTATCAGGGTAATAGAATTTTAAGTCCTGAAACTGCAGCAGATATGCATTCACAATCTTTTACTCATCACAGTGAATTTGCCGGAATGGCCCACGGATTTATTGAAATGAATTATAATGGATATAGAATGATTACCCATGGTGGAGATACTTTTTTATTCCACAGCGGACTTTATTTAATTCCAGAACTTAATACCGGCTTATTTGTTTCATATAATGGCAGAGATGCAGCAGTGGCAAGGGATTTATTAATTAAGAGTTTTATGGACCGCTATTTTCCTGACAAGAGTACTAATACTGTGCTGTCTGAAAATAGCAATTTTATCAAGCCTGAACTTATAGAGGGAAAATATATAATTAATAGGGTTAATCACACAACTTATGAATCAATAACTAAGTATTTCTCAATAACAAATATAGAAGTTGACAGTAGTAGAAATATTATTTATAACTTTATGGGCGAGACTAATCGGTTAAGACAAATTGAGCCAGGAGTATTTTATGATGATGAAAGTGGCAACAAATTATATGCTGCTCTTAATCAAGAAGGAGAGGTAGATGAACTCTGGACAAATAGCCCCAATGTATTAAAAAGGGCTTCCTGGCATGAAGATCCTTTAATAAATGCAGCATTTGTTTTAATATTCATTATTCTAACCCTGGTTCTTTCTGTTAAGTGGATAAAATCATTATTTAAAAGATCAGTAAGAAATAAATACTTTTTAGAAAAGATAACTGCAGTAGTATTTGGCTTTCTTTCAATAGGATTTATTGTGGCCATTGCTTTAGTATTTTCAGATCTACATCCTATCTATAATGTTCCCTATCTATTTTTAGAGACTTCCGATTTATTTGATAAATTAATGATCTTTATCTGGGTTTTACCATTATTATTAGTCTTACTTCTATATACAAATCTGAGAGTCTGGGCAATTAGGAACTGGAAATTTTCCTCCAAGATTTTTTATACAATATACACCATATTTTCAGCGGGAATTGTCTGGTGGTTTTATAACCTGAATTTATTGGTGTTTTAAATGAAATTTACTGTGGAGGGAGATATAATATGGTTGAAATAAGAGCCATGAAAAAAAGTGAAGCAGATGAAGTAAAAAAACTGGGAAGGAAAACATTCGAATGGTTTGAAGGGCTTTTTATACCAGAACCAAAAGACTGTTTTGTTGCTGTTAAAGAAAATAAAGTTATTGGTGCAGTCTTATACAAATACTTTAGTGTGGCCAATAAAAAAATTGGTTATGTTGACTTTATATTTGTAGATAAGCATGCCCATGGAAAAGGAATTGGCAGTAAACTTGTTGATCGTTCCCTGGAAGCAATGGAAAAAGAAGACTGTGATGGGTACAGTGCCCTCGTTAGAGATGACAATGTTGGATCCTGGAAAATGTTTATTAATCGAGGTCTGCAGAGAGTTGGTCTGGAGGATTTAGTGAGAAAATTTGGTGTTTTAGGCATGTTAAATCTGACATTTAAAATTCCTTTCAATTTTGCTACAGGTATGGACTTCTATCTTAAAATGGAAGCTGATAAGCTTTCTATGAAAAAAAGAAATTCATTTTTTCAAGCTTTTAAATATTTAATTCTCACAGCTTTATTATTATCACCAGGATTTATCCACGGTATCGAAAATGCTTTAGATATTATTGCTCCAATAACAGCTATTATTTTGATTAGAATAGCTTTTGGTTATCTTGGGACACTGTTTTCAAACGAAAATTGGCATTTTAGAGTTTGTGATGGTGGCTACATTATACCGTTTATAGCTTCTTTTTTTAACGGTATCTTTCTGATTTCAGGAAACTGGTATCCAAAAGTTTATAGAAAAGAGCCAGACTTTAAACGTTCTCTGGGGTTAACTGCATTTGCCCAGTGGTTTTCTCTGATAACTATTATATTGATAACTAAAACTCTGCTTAACCAAACACAATTTCTAGGAATTATGGGAGAAATGTCAGTTTTTATAATGATGATCAGCATTGTCCCATTCTATCCACTTGCCAGTTTTGGTGGTAAAAGATTATTTGAATGGAATAAATGGATCTATAGTATTGTTTTATTAATTTCTTTTTATATATTATTTTTGTATTAGAAATAGGGAGTTGATATATATGAAAAAAGAATTTAGCCATAAACCAGATCTATATGAAGAGCAGTGGCCTGGAGAATTTAATACTTTTTCCTGGGGAGATTATTTGACAGCAATTCCATCTCCAATATTTTTAATTACTACTTATAAAAGTAATAAGAAGCCAAATGCCTGTTTGCAGTCCTGGTCAACATTTACTGGGGATGCAGGAGAATTTATCTGTCTTATTGGCTCAGTTTCAAAAAAGGGACACTTATACGAGAGTCTCTTGAAGACAAAAGAATGTGTCTTAAATTTCCCTGCAGCCGATATATATGATAAATGTCAGGCAACTATTCAAAATAATGATTTTGAAGATGATGAAATTGAAAAATCAGGTTTAACAGCTGAAGAGTCAAAAACAGTTGAGGCACCCAGAATAGCTGAATGCTTTTTAAATATTGAATGTGATTTTTTATGGGAAAAAGACCATTTTAAAGGGGCTAATGACGTTGTTGTCTGTTTAAAAATGAAACATATAGCAATGGATGAAGACTATTATGACGAAAATAAAAAAGGGAGATATGGAAAGACAGGATATATATATAATATTCATTCTCCCAGAAATCCAGAAAACGGTGAGATATTTGATACTGACCTTGGGATTTTAAAAAAATATTCAGAATGAGGATAATAGAAGCTGGAGAAATCCTGGAAAACTCATTTTGTTAATGTATTAGATATTCAAATTGAAGATTTTAGTGGAGGAAAGATATAAATGAAAATAAATAATAATTATTTAAAAGAAAAATTAAAACATGTCTACTGGCTAAATGGTGGGCCCTGTGCTGGAAAAACTACGATGACCAAAAAATTTGTAAATGAATTAGGCTTTCAAACTTTAAAAGATGATGTTTTAAAATATAGATCTTTTTCTAATCCAGAAATACATAGTGCTCTTCAAAAACCAAATCAAAATTTAGACTGGGATAAATGGTTTAATAAACCAGTCGACTTACATTTACAGTGGCTGGTTGATTTTGCTCGGGAAATGATGGAGTTTTTTGTGGTTGATTTATTAAAAATGCCAGATGACAGGCCAGTTATAGTAGATTTAGGAGTTATGCCAGAAGATATATTACCTTTTATCTCTAAAAATAATATAATAGGACTTTTTACCTCAAAAAAAGAAATTGAAAACTTATATTTTTATAGAGATGATCATAAAATGATTCTTGAGTGTATAGAAAATAATACAGAAAATCCTCAACAAACAATTAAGCACAGCAATAAATCGATGGTTAAATTCTCTAATAAGATAAAAAAGGCCTGTATTAAAAATGAGATAAAGATCTTAGAAAGAACCACTGAAATGAGCGTTGAGCAACAATTTGAACTGATCTGTAAACATTTTGGATTTTAGAATTATTTTGGAATAAAATTATTTTTTAAAATGGAGAGATTCTAATGTCAATTATTCAATACAATAAAGGCTATCATAAAATTAATAATCATAGAATCTACTGTAAACATTGTCAAAATGGTCAGCCAACAGTAATTTTTGAATCAGGCTTAGGAGATGACAGCAGTACCTGGAAAGAGATACAGGATGAAATATCATCAATTACTTCAACATTTTCTTATGATAGAGCAGGGACAGGAAAAAGCGAAAGCAGAGATGGCCCAAAGAGTGGAATAGATATTGTCCAGGATCTGACTAAAATTGTTGATAATAGATCTTTAGGACCACCTTATATATTAGTAGGTCATTCTTTTGGCGGATTGATTTCAAGATTATTTGCAAGCATCAATCCAGAAAATACAGCAGGGATGGTATTACTTGATGCCGCTCCTGTAAATAAAGAAATTGTTTTTCAAAATATATTAACAGGAAAACAAAAAGAATTTTTTATTAAAATTTATCCCAGACCATTACCTCTGATAAAAATTTTTTAGCAGGCATACTCACATCATTCTCATCATAATACCCAACAGACATCAGAGTCATTAATTCCATCTCCTGAGGACAATTAACCAGCTCCTTAATTTTTGGTGAATGTTCTTTCTGATAAGAATTAACCCAGCAGGTCCCCAGATCATGCGATTTAGCAGCTATCATGATATTTTCGGTAGCTGCAGCGGCATCCTGCATTGGAGTAGTAGCTTTATCCTGATTAACAAAAACTGCTATACAGGCACCAGCTTCTTCAATAAATCTACCATAGCGGGCATAAGAAGCGATTTTATTTTTGATCTCATCATCAGTAATGACTAGAAAAGACCAGGCCTGTCTATTATTACCGGTAGGAGCCAGACGAGCACAATCAATTATTTCTTTCAGTGTTTCTTCTGGTATTTTTTTATCAATGTACTTTCTGACACTTCTCCGTTCTTTGATATTTTGAATAGTTTCATTTGACATAATATATTCCTCCTTTTTTTGAGTAGTTTTATTTCTATTCTTAGATTATCATTTAAAAGGCTGATTATGCAAATTGTTAGTAATTATTAAATTATCAGCCTGGGCCTGGACTTTTTAAAACCCTTAATTATTATTTTTGCTTTCTTCAAAGTCAATTTCTTGCTATAATGATTACAGTTAATATAATTTTATCTAGATTTGGGATGGTGATCAGATGAGTTTATCAATAATTGCAGCAATGGATCAGAATCAATTAATCGGAGAGCAGGGAAAAATCCCCTGGGACTTACCGGCTGATTTAAAATACTTTAAAAAAACAACTATGGGAGCACCAGTTATCATGGGAAGAAAGACCTTTGAATCAATAGGTTTTCCTTTACCAGGCAGGAGAAATATTATCCTGACCAGAAACAAAGATTATGCAGCTGAAGGCTGTGAAGTAGTTCATTCAAAGAAAGAAATCCTGGATGAATTTTTGGAGAAAGACAAAGAAGCGTTTATCATCGGTGGTGCAGAAATTTATAAACAGTTTTTAGCATACAGTGATAAATTATATCTAACAATCATTGAGCATCAGTTTTCTGGAGATACATATTTCCCGGAGATAGACTGGCAGAAGTGGGATAAAGTATCAGAAAAGCAGGGAACTACTGACAGCGATAATCCTTATTCATATTCTTATCATCTTTATCAGCGAAAAAATAAAATTTCTAGGAGTGATTTTTAATGAAGCAGTATCTTAAGATGTGTCAGCAAATTTTAGATAATGGAGTCGATCGCGATGATAGAACAGGTACAGGAACCAGGAGTATCTTTGGTCATCAGCTGAGGTTTGATCTGCAGGAGGGTTTTCCCCTAATGACCACCAAAAAGGTTTACTGGAAAGGAGTTGCTCATGAGCTGCTCTGGTTTTTAAAGGGAGATACCAATATCAAATATTTAAATGATAATGATGTACATATCTGGGATGAATGGGCTGATGAAAATGGAGATTTAGGAAATGTTTACGGCCACCAGTGGCGGAGCTGGGAAGGCAGAGAGGGCACAATCGATCAAATATCTGAGGTTATTGAACAGATTAAAGAAAATCCTTATTCCAGAAGATTAATTGTAAATGCCTGGAACGTGGGAGACTTAGACAAGATGGCTCTTCCTCCCTGTCACCTTTTATTTCAGTTTTATGTAGCTGACGGTAAACTTTCCTGTCAGCTATATCAGCGCTCCTGTGATACTTTCTTAGGAGTCCCCTTCAATATTGCAAGCTACAGCTTATTAACTCATATGATTGCTCATGTAGTTGGCCTCGAGGTTGGGGAATTTGTCTGGACTGGTGGCGATGTTCATATATACCACAACCATTTTGACCAGATAAAAGAACAGCTGAGTAGAGAACCCAGACCTTTACCGCAGATTAAAATAAATAAAGAGACTGATAACATTTTTGAAATTGATTTTGAAGATATAGAGCTGATCGATTATGATCCTCACCCTACCATCAAGGGAGAAGTTTCAGTTTAGTAGATAATAAGTGGTGATTTAGCTTATCCAGTCAGTTTCTAAAAAAGGATGATCACTATGAAAAAAGCAGTTATTGTTGGGGCCTCCTCAGGTATAGGAAAAGAACTGGCAAAGATTTTATCTGATAAAGGTTATACTCTGGGTCTAGTTAGCAGGAGAAAAAGCCTATTAGAAAAACTTCAGGAGGAACTGCCCAATAAATCATTGATTAGAAGCTTGGACATCACATCAATGAATAGTATAGAGAAATTAAAAAGACTTATTCAAGAGATGGATGGCGTAGATTTAATTATAATTAGTGCTGGCTGTATTTATATTAATCAAGAGCTTGATTTTGAAAAAGAAAAAAAGACTATTGACCTTAATGTTTCAGCTTTTACTGCTGTAATAAATACTGCCTATAAATATTTCAGTAAAAGAGGAAAAGGACATATAGTAGGGATTTCATCAATTGCTGCTCTGAGGGGAGCAGATGATGCTCCCGCTTATCACGCTTCAAAAGCATATGTCTCAAATTACATGGAGGGCTTAAGAGTTAAAGCTGAAAAAGAAAATTTATCATTAAAGATTACAGATATTAAGCCAGGTTATGTAGATACAGATATGGCAGTTAAAGATAATCAATTCTGGGTCGCTTCAGCTGAAACGGCTGCCTCACAAATCTTCAGGGCTATAGAAAAAAAGAAAGACCATGCTTATATTACAAAACGCTGGAGATTAGCAGCCTGGCTGCTCAAAATTATACCAGGTTTTTTATACAAAAAAATATTATAAATTAATTGTTGAAGGAGAATTAACAATGGAATTTAGGAAATATAAAAATGAAGAAATAGATAAAATTGAAGCATTATTTGTGAAAACTTTTTCAGATTCAGAAGGCGAGGCAGAAGGAAAGCTAATAGGAGAACTCGCATCTGCTTTATTGACCAAAACTAATAGTGAAGACCTATATGCCTACAATGCTCTGGCAAATGGCCAAATCATAGCCAGTATTATTTTTACTAGATTAGAATTTGAAAAAGGCAAGTTTAACGCTTTTTTATTATCACCGGTTGCTGTACTTCCAGAATATCAGGGAAGAGGAATCGGACAGAAGTTAATTAATTTTGGCCACAAAGATTTAAAGAAAAAAGGTATAGAACTTGTCTTCACCTATGGTGATATCAACTTTTACTCAAAAGTTGGTTATAAAAAAATATCTGAAGAAATAGTAAATGCTCCTTTAAAACTTTCCTATCCCGAAGGATGGCTGGGCCAGAATTTAAATAATGGTAAAATACCAGTAATTACCGGTGCCTCCCACTGTGTTGAGGCGTTGAATCACCCAAAATACTGGTAGAAATTTTTTGTGATTTTTTAGGACTTAAAAAGTGAGGTTTATCTATGAAACTAAAAGCTCTATTTTTAAAAGCTGCTGTTATTCTAATTGGAATCCTCGTCACAGCTCTATTAATCTTTGTCTTACCCTTAATAGCTGAGGATGCTGCAGCCAGCAGTTTAAAGATGGCCTATGTGTTGTATGCCATTTTAACTATAATGTATATTAGTTCTGCACCTTTTTTTGCCCTCTTATTTCAGATATTTAAAGTTTTAAACTATGTTCGAGCAGAAGAGTTTTTTTCTAAGCCAATATTAAATGCTCTAAATAAGATAAAAAGGTATGGATATATTATCAGCTTTCTTTATCTACTGGCCCTGCCGCTTTTTTATATTGTTGGGGAAGTAGATGATGCTCCAGGGGTTATTCTAATCGGGATGTTTTTTCTTTTTGCTTCCCTGGTGCTTTCAGTTTCTACTGATCTCTTTCAAAACTTACTCGAAAGTGAATATGATAAAATTGAAGACTCTATTATCGAGAGGATAGTAAAAGCGCGAAAGGAAAACTTTAATCCTAAAGATGCTTTAACTGAAAAGGATTTAAGTTATTTATTAAATAAAGATTAAAGCTACCGTTTTTATTTATTATGTAATAATAAAGCAAAAAATATTCAGAATTTTGGCAAGTTAAAATAAAATATTTTTATAGGAAGGAAATTGAAATGACTAAATCAATCAGAAAAGATATTAAAATTCGTCCAGAAACACATAAAGATTATCAAGATATCGTATCACTTGTATTACGATCTTTTAAGGAAGGGACTCCATATTCAGATGGTACAGATGTAGTAGCATTAATTGAAGAAATTAGAGACTCTAAGTATTATATACCGAAATTATCATTTGTAGCAGAGCTTGAAAATAAAGTTGTAGGACATTTTATGTTCTCACATTTTCCCTTATCTCCGACCAAAGAAGGCGGACATCATAATAATGCTGAAACTGAAATAGTAATGCTGGCCCCGGTAGCAGTCCATGCTGATCACTTCAAACAGGGAATAGGTACTGCTATGTTAACTCAGGGAATTAACAAGGTAAAAGAATTGGGATACCGAGGAATAACAGTTGAAGGCGACTTTAATTTTTATAATAGACTTGGTTTTGAGACTTCAAGTAACTATGATATTTATCCAACCAGTGGTTTTCCTATGGAAGAACCGCGATGTATGATGTGTCAGGAAACTTATCCTGGCTCACTTGCAGAGATTGAAGGGTATGTTGTCTACGATATGTATTATAATGCTTAAAAAATCAAATGCTTTACTATATGAAATGATTGCTGTTATGGGTCTGACTGTAATATTTTCGTTTCTCTATCCTGAATATAAGAGTTTCATTACCTAATTTAGCCGAGAAAGCCTCGCTTATGTCAATGGGCGGGGATGAATCGGCTAATTTATATGTTGAACACTTGTTCTTTTAGTGGTATAATATACTTAGTAATAAAGTTTTTTGCATTGGATTAAAATATCATTGATATTTAATAATTAATGAAAAGGTGTTTGCTATGCAATTAACATATGTGCTGGAGTTATTAAAACCAACTAAAAGAAAAGAAAATATATTCTTAAATAATATTGCAGAAGTAGTTAAAAATCGTCAGGCTATTGCTATTAAACTTAAAGCAGGAAAAACTGAATTGAGTTCTGCTGATTTTAAGAATATAAACCTACCTTCTGCTGTTAAGAATCAGAATATTAGGGAAGTTAAAGCTCTCCACAAATTATTTTTAAAATCTGGTTCTGATAAAGATAATATCGAATTCAAAGCTAACCAGCCTATCTGCTATAATAATCAAAATTATAAGATTGATCACCATATAATCTCAATTCCTCTTTATACAACTAAATGTCAAAGATTTGCTTTTCCTGTTAAGCAGACTGAAAGATTTGAAAAGCTGCAGCAGCATATCAATAGTGGCTGCAAATTGGGTAAAGCCAGTCTCTTCTACAAAAGAGGCAAATGGTATTTTGCTGTAACAATTAGAATTGCGGCTAAAAAAACTTCTACCTCTAATTTAATGGGAATTGACATAGGGCTTCGTCAATTAGCGGTTGCCAGTGTTAAAAATCCCCAAGGCAAAGAAATTAATCGCCAATTTCACAATGGTAAACAGGCAGGTTTTATCCGCAAAAAGTATCGTATGTTAAGAAGAAAACTGGGTCAATCAAAAAAAGTTAAAGCTATTAAAAATATTAATGACAAAGAGCAGAGATGGATGACTGATTTAAACCATAAAATTAGTCGCCAGCTTATTAAT
>Ga0182238_1000375_pt1 | contig 13913 bp, 16 predicted proteins | sample hydfrates6_PW_90_FD_132439 | JGI IMG/M metagenome (GOLD analysis project Ga0182238, IMG submission 132439) | Subsurface microbial communities from deep shales in Texas, USA - hydraulic fracturing test 6_PW_90 | ecosystem: Environmental > Aquatic > Deep subsurface > Shale gas/oil reservoir >... | reverse complement strand
CGACACCAGGTCATACTGCAGGTTCAGTTTGCGTGATCGTCAACAATGAATCTGCATTTGTCGGGGATACGCTTTTCAATGCAATTCCGGGAAGCAGTGTGTATCCGCCCTTTGCTAATGACAGAAAGACATTGATGAAAAGCTGGGAAAAGCTTCTTGAAACCGGTTGCAAAATCTTTTATCCAGGTCATGGGACAGCATTTTCACGCGAAAAGCTGGAAAAATCATTTGAAAAAAAGAGACTGGGATGAAATCCCTGTCAAATATATGCTGGAATTAAGGTATGTTAATCCCTTTCACCGAATATAGCAGAACCGACACGTACCATCGTAGCTCCTTCCTCGATGGCTACCACATAGTCATTTGACATTCCCATAGACAGTTCCTCAATGTCGATATTATCCCCATTTGTGTACTTTTCTTTCATATCATCAAAAAGGGCTTTCATCTTCCTGAAATAGGGACGTGCCTGCTTCGGCGGGACAAAAGGTGGTATGCACATAAGTCCCCGGACCCGTACGTTGTCCAGTGAATGAATCTCCGGCATGACAGATTCCATCTCATCAAGTCCGAAGCCGTACTTCTGAGGTTCGTCGCCAATGTTTACCTGAAGCAGTACATCCTGTACCTTTCCTGTCTTGTCAGCCCTCTTGTCAATTTCCTTTATCACTTTCAGGGAATCCGCTGACTGGATCAGGTCAAATTGCTGAACTGCATTTTTTACCTTATTGGTCTGGAGGTGTCCTATGAAGTGTTTTTCACATGGGAGGATGTCCTCAGCTTTTTCCTCGAACTCCTGAATCCTGTTCTCGCCTATGATCGTAGCTCCGGTTCTTATGGATTCGTTAATCCTTTCAGGTTCTACTGTCTTGGTAACGCAGACAAGTGTTACATCTCCGATTTCCTTCAGGATCTGAGTTACATTTTCTTTTACTGACATTATATCCCACTGCTTATCGTATACTTTATTCTGAATATTCAATTGCGTCTGTGCTCATTAATTAAATATGCATCATATAAAAACCTCATTTGGTTTTAATTGATTAAAATCTTTTTTTCATTTTCCCTGGAATGGCTGCAAAGTCTTTTCAAGAAGGATATCAAATATCATCCTCAAAAAAGGACTTGATAATATCAGTATGCAAAAGGAAAATCTCAAAGAACGGTTCTATGATATTCTTGACGGGAAGGGCACAGACATACCACTTGCCGGCACAGTAACCACCTCGCCGGTACTTGAACTGATGGATAAAACCGGTGCATACAGGCCGGAAGCAGACAGGGACCCTGCCAAAATGGCACAACTTGCAGGCTCTCTGCACAGCATAGCAGGATTTGAGCTGATACGCTTTCCTTTTGATGTGACCGTACTGGGAGAAGCAATGGGATGCAATATCGATCCGGGTACAAGGGCAAGGACACCTGCAGTATTGAGTCATCCTTACAAAGATGATCCCGGAGGGATTAACGTTCCGTCGGATCTGCTGAGAAGAGGACGTATACCTGTAGTACTGGAAGCATCAGGGATATTGAAGAGCAAAGAGGGTAAGAATGTGCCTCTGATTGCGGGACTGGAGGGGCCTGTGGACCTTGCTTCATATCTCTGTGGAGTGAAATATCTGTTAAAGCAGACCATCAAAGATCCGGGTCTTTTAAAGGATATTATCGACAGATGTGCTGATGCCTGTATATTGTATGCCGGTGCCTGTATTGATGCGGGAGCTGATGCGGTTGTAATTGCAGATGCAATGGCTTCCCCGGATATGGTCGGACCGGATGCGTTCAAAGAGATTATCAAACCGGCTTTCATGAGGATTGCGGATAGTGTTGATGGATACATTATAAGCCATATCTGCGGGAAGACCGACAGTATAATCCCCGATCTGCTGGATTGTGGCTTTAACGGGATAAGTGTTGAAGAAAATGTGGGGGACCTGAAATACATTGCCAATCTGGCTCACGAAAGGAATACGGCGATCATCGGCAATGTATCCACATCAAAGACCCTTTTTAGTGGAAGTGTTGAGGATGTCACAAAAGAAAGTCTGTCATGTATTGAAGATGGTGTTGACATACTTGCTCCGGGTTGTGGAATCGCACCGGAGTCGCCCCTGCAAAACCTCCGTGCAATGGTTGAAGCAAGGAATGAGTACTGCAGTGAATGATGTAACGGTAATTACATCTTTCTGCATGATATGAAAAATGATGCCTGCAAAAACAGGCATCATGATAAAATCCCGGTGATCATTCCGGGATATTGGGGATTTCCGTCAGTTCTCCACGATGGTTTCTGAGAGTGTATTTTTCCTCGTCTTTACCCATGATGTAGTAATCGGGCATCAGTGGAATCTTACCCACATTTGTTGCTATCACATACATGGGCTGTGCAAGCCCTGTTGTGTGACCTCTCAGACCGTCACGTATCAGTTCTGCTCCCTTCTCAACGGGAGTGCGGAAGTGATCGATGCCAGGTGCAGGTTCACAATAGAAAATGTAGTAAGGTCTTATCCTTGCACTTAACAGCTTCTGGTGCAGCTCACGCATTACAAGTGCATCGTCATTGATACCTTTCAGAAGCACTGCCTGGTTCCCTACATTCACTCCTGACGTCACAAGGTCGTAAACAGCCCTTTTGGTCTTGTCCGTGATCTCTTTCGGATGGTTACACTGTGTGTTCAGCCATATGGGCACTTCATGATAACCACCGAGAATTTCTTTAAGTTTATCGGTGATCCTGTGTGGAAGCACAATGGGTAAGCGTGAACCTATACGGATCATTTCCACATGCGGGATGGACCTGAGACTGTCAATGAGATACTCTATCTGATCATCCGATAGCAGAAGCGGGTCTCCCCCTGTAACGAGCACATCCCTTACCTCAGGATGCTCACGTATCCATTCGATTCCTGCATCAACATTAAAATCGAGTTTCAGGTCATCGTCCACCACAAGTTCCTTCCTGAAACAATGTCTGCAATAGATCCCACACTGTTGCAGTACGGTAAAAGCAACCCTGTCCTTATACTGTCTGGCGATACTGTCAGGGCGCACCTCTTCGGTGGCACGGTTCTCTTTCCAGACCAGATAGTCCTTCATTCCGTACTCATTATGTTTTTCATTGAGGGAAGGAACGACCTGTTTTCTGACAGGACAGTTCGGATCATCCTTATCCATAAGAGAAGCAAAATAAGGTGTGGTACCCCAGCGTGTATTGAGGGTTTCAATAGCTTCTCTTTCACTGTCTGTTACGTTGATTATTTCTTCGAGCTGTTCTAAAGTATTAATTTGATTTTTGATCTGATTCTTCCATTCTTCACTCATTATAGTGAATACTCCTTATAGTTACTTGGAGTCATTAAATATATTCTGTTCGGTTCAGAACGAACAAAATAATAAGTTTGCAGTGCAGGGTATATAATTTAAAAGAGTTTATGCATAAATGTTTTGGTTTGAGTCAGCTAAATGCTCATCTTTCAATGGAAAAGGAGATCTTTTCAAGTACACGATGATATTTATCAACAAGCTCGTTGCGGCTGTCTGCACCGATGAAGATATCCTCAAGTTCGTAGCTGTAGCTGTCCTGTATCTGTAGCTCCGAGAGTTGCTGTCCTTCACTGACACGTGGCTTGATTATGGTTCCCGGCATTTCATCTGCGATTGATGCGATTTCCTCACCGGAGGGAACCTTTGTTACTTTACCGGGCTCGAAAGTTCGGTGCATGAACTTTGCGGCATAATCGAACTCACCGTGCTTTCCGAGCGGATCAGGTTTTCGGCCCATGGCTATCTGTAGCATGACACGGTGGTGGGAAACTCCGTGTACTTTCTCGAAAAGATCCGCATGGGACTGGGATATCCTGGGATTGATCTCCAGCAGATTTACCTCGTCACGGGATTGATCGTAGAAGAATTCCACATTGAACACCGAATAATCAAGTTCTATATGCCTGATAACCCGCCGGCAAACCCCGGCCATCCGGTTCTGTACATCATCCGGGAGGGAAGAGGGATATTCGTAACGTGAAAACGAGGAGAAGTGACGGTCGCGGATCGAATCGACAATACCATAGATGACCACATCACCGTCGAATACATAACCTTCAAGCGTACACTGATGGCCATAGAGTGGTTTCTCGGCAAGGCAGCTTTCTTTCATATATGCGATCTCAGGCGGCATGTCATATTTTTTCAACAGGTAAATAAAGGGTTCGTGGATGAAACGGATATTTTCACGTATTTTGCGGATATGCTTGCTAAACTGTTCCTTGTTGGTTATTCTGAATGCCAGGAAAGACCGGAATGACCTGAAGGGCTTGATCCAGAAAGGGAACTTCATCCCGATGGAGGCAAAGGGATCATCATCTTCAGGGTCAAATGCATGAAATGCCGGGATGTGATCGGGAATAACCTGTTGCTGTGCAAGCCGGCTCCAGTACTTATGCTGGCATTTGAGCATACTTTCCAGATCCGGCCCCGGAATCCCGAAGGTTTTGGCAATTATGGGTACAAGATCGGTGGCAGGAAAATCAAAGTAGCTGACAACAGCATGGATACCTCCGGGAGTTTCCTTTATCCGTTGTTCTGCAGTAGCGATCAATGCATCCATATCGTATCGTGACACGTTCCTGATCTCATCGATATAAAGAGCAGCATGAAAATCACATTCTTCTGCTTCAGGAAGTCTCCGTAGTTTTTCGAGGTTGAACCGGTCCATTCCCACAACAAACACATTCTGTTTCATAGTTTCACCTATATCATATCACGGGGAATGGTCTCATCCCAGCTCTTGCTGAAAAAACGTGTGTCCCCTTCATATGCATCCAGTATGGCCCGGATGCGAAAGTGTGTCCGGGTGGACGTCAGGACGGTTCTGGTGATACTTATTGCATGCCAATCTCCACGCTTCAGACTGCGGATAGTATTGACCTCCCCCCTTACAGTGTCGTAATTGTTATTGAAATAGGAGTATACTTCAGTCGTATCCTTCTTTAGTTCCAGATCTATGTCATCAAGATGTATCCTGGAATCGTTATTGATGATCTTCTGTTTCACTTCATTGCTTGAAAGATTGTGTGTCACAGTCCATTCCCTTTTTGCAGGTGCAAGAAGTGTGGTTGGAACCGGTTCAGCCATCATTGGTGATCCCATCTCCGGAAGCTTTTCGCCCCTGTCGTCACGAGGCCTGATGGGGAGGAACAGTTTTCCTCCCGACTTTATGCTCAGAGTAAATGGTTCGGGACTTGGCCAGGCAAAAGGCCAGTAAGAGGTAGAAATCGAAACACGTATCCTGTTACCGGCAGGAAAACACTGGGCCACGTAATTCATCTGTAATCTTATTCTGTAAAAATATCCCTCATCCAGTTTTTGAGGATTCTCGTGACCATTCCTGTGTGTAAGGTTCAGAAGCCCGTAGCTAACTCTGGTGGATGTGCCTTCTTTGCACATGTCATTGAGACGAACAGCTATCATAGCAATAGCTTTGTCTGAACTGAGTTCAAGTTCAATCTCCGGAGCACCAAATATCTCGATATCCTCCTCAAGCTCCGGACTATCAAAAACAAGCGCACCTCCGTCCTCTTCTGTCTGATCGTGTGGCCTGTCCGTTGATTCCGAATAGGAATACCACTTCCCGGCAAAAAGACCGACACTCAAAGGGCTTATTATACGCATTTCCTCTTTCCCGGTATTTACGGGTTCGAAGTTGATCCTGCCCGGTGAAAGAATGAATTCTTTCATTTCAACACGCCGAGACGGCCATTTCTCTTCTGCCACCCAGCGACCAGGACTTTTTGCTATCAGAGGTGAGACGCTGTCCTGCATCCAGACACGGATGACCGGCTCATTGTCCTGTCCGGTATCCAAGCCTTTGAGCCAGCGATCCCACCATTTGACAGACTCGTTCAGAAAATCGATCGAATGACATGGATCTCCCAGATGTGGATACTTATGTCCCCATCCACCGATCAGACCCTTTACTGGTACGTCCAGATGTTCAAGAAGGCGAAAAACCGTATTTGAATAGCCGTCTGCCCAGCCACTGACAGCAAAAACAGGGCATTTGATCGCTCCGTAATCCTCGGCTATTGAAGCATGTTTCCAGTAATCATCCCGGTGCTGGTGTTCAAGCCATTTTTTCAACCACAGACCGCTTCCTTCAAGTCTTTCCAGCCACATATCCTTCCAGCGCTCCCCAACTATGGCAGGGTCCGGCGGGATAGAGTTATATGAGAGCATGTTCGAAGCCCAGGAAAGGTTATCAGTGAGCATACACCCGCCCATATAATGAACGTCATCGGTATATCTCTCATCCGAGGAGCTTACAGTAATCACAGCTTTTAATTCAGGTGGATCCATTGCCGCTATCTGGAGTGCATTAAAACCTCCCCATGAGATTCCCATCATTCCAACATTTCCATCACACCAGGGCTGTGCAGCTATCCATTTCAGGATATGCACGCCATCTTTTAATTCCGTGGGAAGATATTCATCCCTGAGAACCCCTTCAGAATCCCCGCTACCCCTGAGATCCACACGGAGACATACATAGCCCTGCTGTGCAAAGTATCTGTGCATCCGGGAATCACGTACTGCCTTGAAATCCCTTTTTCTGTAAGGTATATACTCCAGGATAGCCGGAACCGGATCTTTTTCAGCATCCTCCGGTAACCATATCTTTGCCGCAAGATTACAGCCATCGGGCATTGTTATCCAGACATTTTCAAGTTCCCTGACGGGTGGATCATCTATGAGGTTCATCCAGACCTCCATAATTAATATAGCTTATCTGTAACGGTTTTTAGAATATAATATCGGAACAAGGACTATAAAAATTAAAAATTGAATGAGGTGTGATACACCTCATCTTTTAACCTTAAATCTCCCGGATCTCTGATTATTCCAGAACATCAAGTCCCTGGATCTCCGTGTCCTCGAACAGTACATGCATGAATGGCTGCTCTGTTCCATCAGGCAGCATGTAACCTGTTGGTACAGGTTCCTGCATAGGTCCGTCAGGTGTGACTACAAGATCAGGTAGTACGATATGTGTGTGTATTCCTTCATGAGGCAGTTCATCATCAAATAGCAGTCTGAACTCTTCATCGGTTGTTCTTAGTTGCTCTGTTGCCATAATATGAACCACACGATTATCGCTTACAAGCTCATCATTTATGTATAGTTCACCAACACCCCATAGTGCACCATATGCATAGGCTGTCGGTACCATACGGTCTCCGATAGATGATTTGCCGTGCAGGTAACTGTCGATCATGACTCCGCCCATGAACGGGTGAGTCGGGCCTACTGGAATTATATCAGTCAGAACAACTCTGTATTCGTTCTCTCCGGTAGGATCGGTGAATATGAGTTCCGCTTCAGCAGTATCATTTGAATTGGGGTCATCCACCTTTGTGATATCCACCATACGGGTCTCGAAAGTCCCGTTCACCTGTTCATACTCATTAGAGAATGCAGTGTTTACCGATGTGTTTGTAAAGGCAGTTCCGTCCTCGTTCACATTTCTATCTTCAACAGGTACACCTATTCCTTCTTCAAAACCAAGAGGTTCATCCGGAGTTCCGAATATTTCAGGATCAAGCTCTCTGGGACCTGGCAATAGCCAGCGTACGTCTCCGCCGTCCTCCTGACTGATCAGTATCTCCTGTTCCGTGATGTTCTCTATAGTTACATTGTCTGTTTCATTAGTTTCATTGATTATGTCCAATTGTAAATCAGATACCTGGGCTGCAGCAAGTCCCATTCCTAAAAAGGCACTTGCAAGAACTAAAAAGACTGTCCATTGTCTTTTCATTATCAAACCCCCATATAAGTTTAAGAAATGATATGCAATAAGCCTGTTGTCGAAAAAAATGCTAACAGGATAGCAACAGGCTTTACTTTCAATTAGTACTGAAAAAAAACATGAATTAATATACATGATCTTTTTTTAAATAGGAAGATTCAATTATATTTCTCTCAGGTTCACAACCCCTTTTATACACTGCTTCCGATACTATATGGGGATTAAATTGAACCGATCAAATCGTTCAACAGAAGAGGTTTTTGAAGACCACCTGCGTCTTGCAAAAGAACTGAACTATAAAGATGATATGAAAAAGAATTATTCAGAGGATTGCATAATCCTGACGACCAAAGGCAAATTCTCAGGCTATGACGGGATAACATATCTGGCTGAACTTCTGAACGAGGAATTGCCGGACGCAAAGTTCGAATATACGAATAAGCTGGTTGAAGGGAATGTTGCATTTTTAGAGTGGAAGGGAGAAGGTGGAAACCGTTATGTGGATGACGGGACGGATTCCTTTGTGATAGAACATGGCAGGGTTGTTGCCCAGACCATACATTATACTGTAAAGAATAAGTCCGAAAAGATCTGATTAGATTCCTTTTATGGTGCAAGGGAGCTTCTAATTGATTCGATCTTTGTCTGGTCGAATAATTCTTCCACTGCATCACACATGGACAGGACCCGTTCCATGTCCGCTATATCTGGCTCACCATGGTAATAATGGTCGAGTGAGCAGATATCGAATATCTGATCAAGGGATCGTATCTCCTTATTCAGCTCTGCTGGTACCTTCATGAACATTTCCACTGTATCCATGAGACAGTTATAGTTGTGGTTGTATGGTTCCATGTCATGGAGATAGCACAAGGCTACAAGATACCTTTCCAGTGCAAGTGAAGCCACGTTGAATACGATACTGCGGTCCTGCCCGTCTTTGAGGAACTGCCTTGCCCTGCGAAGATATGCTTTTGAATCCCGGTATTCGTTTTCAAAATCCTCAAATCTTGATCTTCTGTCCATGATCTCAAGTTTCATATGATGGCTCCCTCCGCTAAGATGTAAAATATTTTGTATTATTATACTGCCTGACATGGTTCTCGCTGTTATACGGATGTCAATTACCGGTATTATAATATTTAAACAAATTGGTTGAAAAGTGATGTTTTATCTCTGATATGGCTATCTGTATTCCCAGACTTAAAAAAAGAGTGATTGCAGGGGTTAGATTTATACGTTATCACTTCGAATATAGAACTGCTTTAAGAAGCAAAATTACGTTTGATAAATTATAGGGTAGATAGTATTACTGAATTTGTTATTACTGTTTTTTCTTATGTTTTGGATCGTGTTAATTGCTTTTAAGCGTATATTAAATGGAGATGAAATATTTGTTTGATAACATGCAATCAGATGCACCAGTAGAAGCTGGAGAAACCTATGACGTGACAATTGAAGATATCGCAAGAGAAGGCGACGGAATCGCAAGAGTAAGCGGCTTTGTCATCTTCGTACCAAACACACAGGTCGGCGATGAAGTCACAATCAAAGTTAACAAGGTTATGCGCAAATTCGCATTTGGCGAACTTGCTTAATTCTTTTAACGGGTTTAAATTAAATTATATGTCCGGAAGATCTTTTTGATCTTCCTTCTTTTTTACTTTTCACGTTTGATAATCAGATTATTTTCAAATTATTCTACTTCCCGGATAACTGTGTTTTTATTCTAAGTTAAACTGTCTGTGAGAGCTTCAATAAGTTTATAAGCGACCGGTTTAACATATATCCGGAGGTTTTTTGTGAATATCATCCTGGCAGGTGGCTTTAAGGGTCTGGAAAAGGAAAATACTGTGATCTCAATTGCTAAAGAACTTGTTTCACGGGGAAATAAGGTTGCTTTACTGATCACCGAACATCTTGAAAATGAGAATGGAAAAACTGATACCGGTGGACCCGGGCTTGTTATAAGGGAAAAGATAAGCAGTTGTGTCTCCTGCAGTTTCATTTTTGATCTTATTGCTGAAATTGAGAATATGAATGAACAGGGGCCTTTTGATCATATGGTCATTGAGCTTCCATTTAATTCAATGCCTTTCGAAGTAAAAGAAAGTCTTGAAAATTACAGGTTTCCAGATGTATCTTTCTCTCCGGTAATCCATATTTTCGATATTAACAGTCTGGAAATCGATGCTACGCTAATTCCGAGAGTGGTCAGCAACCAGATTAAAGAATCAGATATCGTTTTTGTGAATACTGACCATGCAACCCCTGATAAGGTAACGTCTCTCAGAGAGGTGCTTGGCCAGATAAATCCCGATGTGGAGATATTTGAATCTTCCTATGATTCGAAATATCATGGATTAAGTGACTTTGTCGATATGATCACTACATCATCTGCCTGAATGCGGATATTCTGTTTTCAGGCTATCCACTATAATATTCTTCCATCCGTATGACCTTAAATGGGATTCAAACGCGGAATAAATCTATGTACATGTTCCTGGTACTCACGGTACTCATCACCGAACTGCGCCACAAGTCTGCTTTCCCAGTGCAGGGACCCAAGGTAGAGGTATATGGTTGTCAGAATGTAGATTATAAGCAGATTGACGGTCATAAACGGTGTGAGCCAGATGATAACCAGGCCTGAAAGCAGGAAGGGATCCCTTACCCAGCGATAGATACCTTTGATGTCCAGTTTACCTGCTTCCCGGGTATGCGGTCCTGCCAGTTGTCCGCGTATCCTGAATCGGTGTGGTGCGTCCAGCAAAGCCCTGGGGGCAACCAGTGCAGCAATGAGTTGTCCTCCGACCATCAGCCAGCGCCAGGGGGCAGGTACGATATAGAGTATTGGTCCCGGGTTTCTGTAAAGGACATAGATCACAGGTATTATTGTTATTACTGCAATGAGACTGAATGCTGGCATATACAACTGGTCTGCCCTTGACCCTAAAATTCGCATCAGGAAGCGCTTAAATGGCAGGCTTGCCAGGAAACTGTGGATGGCTGCGAATATCACCAGACTGAATACCAGGATTACTGTGGATGAAAACAATTTCGATACTCTCCAATATTTTATATTGAGATGCTTGTATTTAGCGGTTGTGAGCCACAAAGTACAATATAATAACAGAACATAGAATAAATTGATAAAAGTAAAGTGATTGTTCCTAAAATATAAATCGGTATATCATGAGCGATATGTCAATCTTCATAGCATCACTGGCAGGTATTGGATGGCTGCCTTTTGCAGCCGGAATAGCATCGGTTCTTGGTGCTGGATGGGGCTGGTGGTTGAGATCACATAGCAAATACTGGCATTATATTCTCATCCTGCAGGTCTTTCTGGCAATAGCAATATCTGAAAACGCAGTTGCAATAAGTGGAGGAGATCCTCCGTACATAATCATTGATGAATTCGTGGCAGCAGCTTTTCTGATAATACCCGCGGTCAGTATGATTGATGTGGTCACAGGCTTCATACTTTTCAGCTTACTTGACTACTATGAGATCTTTGGTATCCACCGGGTTGAAAGCCTTCACGGAGGATTTGGAATTGTCCTGGACGATATGGCCGCAGTTTTGCTAAGTATCCTGTTTGTTATTCTGATCAACAGGACTTTCAGATACTGGAAGAGGATTAAAAATAGGCGAATGGATTAAAATTTTAAAAAGAGGTGTTTAAGTTCTCTCTATACGTCTGGAATTTTCCCGGTAGTATTCAAAAAGATCCCGTCCCCACTTACGGGCATCCTCACTGGAACAGATGAATCTCTTATTGTCATACTTGCCTTCATCTGTCAGCAACCTTAACATGACAGCATGGTCAGTGAGTGAAATAGACAGGAAATTGTATTTTTCGGGGTAAATATAAAAACTTATGTTGGGTTTGTGCAGTAAGTAATCGAAGTCATCGGCGTTTTCCTGCATAAGTTTTTCGTAGAGTTCTTCAGTTATTATTACCGAAATTTCAACACAATTTTCTAACAGCTCTGAAAATGTTTTTTTGAAATTAGGAAACAGGAAAGTGGTGATATTTTTAATGTATTTTGTTCTTTTTGCTTCTTCAATGAAATGCTCGTCCTCATCGAACATTTCGGGAAACGGGACCTCTATTCTGCTGCAGGTTCCCAGCTCATGTAATCTCTTTAGCAAATAAGCAGGGACAAAATCGAGATTATGGTTTCCCCAGTAATTCAGATCACTATCAAGAACCTCAAGCGTATTCAATAAAGGGAGCAACTCATCGACAATTAGTTTTCCAATAGTGGTTAGCCTGTAAGTGTCGTTCGATCCCGTAACAAGCTTATGTTTTTCCAGAGTCCTTATCTGGGGAAGCATTCCCTGTCGTGTGGTATCGAGATGGTTTAAAATTACTTCCATTTTCTGTGGTCCGTCATTTAATAATAGAAGTACATTCTTCCTTTTTTCAGATGCGAATATGACATCCTGTAGCGGCTTGAGCATTATTCCACTCCCCTTTAAACAACCTGTATTTACATTAGCAAGTATACAGATTTCTCTACTTTAAAGTAATCCCCATTTATTGTAACTGTAATGATTTATTTCGCAACAGTTTCAAATATTCAATATGACACCGGCTTTGTAAATATCCGAGATCTACGGAACTGGGATTGATAAATACTGAAAAGAAAAAATCATAAATAGAAGTATGCTCCAAAATTGAATTGGGGTTTTTTATGTCAGATCCGATATATAGGGAAGTTGAAAACTTAAAAGATATCACAAAGATCAACGAAGAGATCAGAAAAGATATTAGGAATGCTGATTCAAGGGATAAGGTTACTGAACTTAAAAGAAGAAGCAGATATATTGTAGTTCTTCTGTCTCCCGATAATCCTACAGGTATTGCCGAGAAGCTCAAAAATGAAGGTAAGCTGGACAGTGCCCAGAAAAGAGTCTGGGAGGAATATGAGAAGACCAGAAGGACTGCCAATGATAACAGGCATGGTGGTTCGAAGTATAGTATTGGTGAAAAACCAGATTATGTCTGAGGTGTTTTCAATGGCTTACAAGGAAACAACTGAAAAGTATGAGGGAGAAACAAATACATACTGGCTGACATACGAAGTTCCGAGCAAAGGCACTGAGGACCCTGTCGATAAAGCAAAGCGCTTCTATGTTCCCGGTGAACTGAAAAATACTCTGGGTCCTGATACTTTTGTGAATAAAATGGGCAATAAGAAGTACGGGATGAAAGTGACCTACGAAAAGACCCGCAAGGGCTTCGATGCTAAAAGAGATGGCACAGAATATCATGTTGAACCAACGACAACAACAGTGACCAAAATAATCGAGATACCTGAAGGTGCTATCAATATTGAGGTAACTGACAGGGAGCCGGAGTCTGCAATGTCAGTGGAATAAGAACATCCTGTATCATCAATGAAGAGGTAAAATCATGGGAAAAAGGAAAAGTGAATACACACTTTCCAGAGAAATGTTCAGGGATGTTATTGTAATTGTGTTATTTTTGATAGCCTTATTCGTTCTTGCCAGCTATATGGAATTTATTTGATCTTCAATATTCTTGTGGTCATAAGAGAAGGTCTTGAAGAAAAAGGCCGGAGGATTACAGGAGATTGTCAGCATTTTAAATTTACTGATTCTTTTCCTGAGCATACAATGACGCTCCCAGTGCTCCCGTGATCTGGGGTTCCGGCAGAACATACAGTGATATACCCAGCTCTTTTTCCAGTGCTGCTTTGATTCCGTTGTTCTTTGCCACACCTCCCACAAAAGCGACGTTTTCCTGCAATCCCATCTGGCGTGCCATAACAGCAACTCTTCTGGCTATGCTTCTTACGAGTCCGGCTGCTATATCTTCCTTTAAGAATCCCTTTGCGCGAAGTGATATTACTTCCGACTCTGCAAAAACAGTACACATGCTTGTTATCTCTGCGGGTTCCTCTGATGACAGTGCCACATCTCCAAGCCTGTCGATGGGTACTTCAAGTGCCCTTGCAGTGTACTCCAGGAATTTTCCGGTTCCTGCTGCACACTTGTCGTTCATTAAAAAATCCATCACCCTGCCATCAGTCACCGATATGACCTTGCAGTCCTGACCACCGATATCTATTATTCCTCT
>Ga0182238_1000373_pt1 | contig 13931 bp, 12 predicted proteins | sample hydfrates6_PW_90_FD_132439 | JGI IMG/M metagenome (GOLD analysis project Ga0182238, IMG submission 132439) | Subsurface microbial communities from deep shales in Texas, USA - hydraulic fracturing test 6_PW_90 | ecosystem: Environmental > Aquatic > Deep subsurface > Shale gas/oil reservoir >... | reverse complement strand
GGGAGGAAATCAAGATCGACAAGGGGTCCTCCCATGGAGTGGAAAAGGGGATGGCCGTCCTGCAGGACGGCCATCCCCTTTTCCACTCCATGGGAGGACCCCTTGTCGATCTTGATTTCCTCCCACCAGTCGACAGGTCTCCTGAGAGTGACACGTGCCTCCAGGAGGCCCGGTCTTTCGCGGGGAAGGGGCTCGTTCAAAAACGACCTCTTCTGGAGCGCTTGTCTGAGGCGAAGGTTTTCCTCTCTTGTCTCCCGTATTTCCTGCCGCAGTCGCGAGGTGTCGGCAAACCAGGACATAGTTCGCTCTATTCCGTCCCGTGTCGCTGCCGCAGGCAATTCAGGCCAAAAAAAGAGCGTCCCGGTTATGTCCATGATAGGGTGCACCTCAGGACTTCCGGACAAAAAGGCCATCAACAGGAATCCGATTGCCACCGAGACGACACCATGCAGCGCTGTCGGGGATTCCTGCTTCAACGGTGGTTCACCTCCGATGCCTTGCTTTTGGAACCCGCGAAAAAAGGTCTACCGAACCCCATGGCCGACGGTGACAAGCACTTTTTTCATGGAATCGATCCCGTTCAGCAGTTTTCCTAATCCTTCAGCCACGGAATGAAGCGGATTTTCCGCCTTGACGACAGGTGCGTTGAGTTCATCGGCCAGTCGGCGATCAAGACCTTCCAGAAGGGCGACGCCGCCCGTCAGGACCAGTCCCTGATCGGCAATATCCCGGGCCAGTTCGGGCGGGGTCTGTTCGAGGGTTTCCCTGACCATTTCGACGATTCTGGTCACTACCGGATTTATGGCGTCCCGAACCTCCTCACTGGAGATACAGATCGATTTCGGCAAACCATCCGTAAGGTTTCTGCCCCGAACCTCGAGGACTTTTTCCTTTTCCATGGGGACCGCGGAACCAATGGCGTTTTTTATTTCCTCTGCCGTGGAGGGCCCGATGATGAGGGTATATTTCTGCCGAATCAGGCCTATGATGGCATCATCCATCTCGTCACCGGCCCCTCGAAGTGAGTTACTGACGACCACACCACCGAGAGAGAGAACTGCAACTTCGCTTGTCCCCCCACCGACATCGAGGATCATGCTCCCCCTGGGTTCGTGAATCGGGAGCCCGACGCCGAGGGCTGCCGCTACCGGCTCCTCCACAACATAGGCTTCCCTGGCTCCACCATCCAGTGTCGCATCGATGAAGGCTTTTCGCTCCACCTCGGTCACGTATACAGGCGCGCACACGATGACCCTGGGATGACTGAAAACACCTACTCCGCCACCGGCAGTCTTCTCAATGACGTGTCTGATCAACGTTCCGGTCATGTCAAAATCGGCAATGACCCCGTTTTGCAAGGGCCGGACCGTTTCCACACCCTTCGGGGTCTTGCCGGACATCGCCTTTGCTTCGTATCCGAAGGCTATCACTTCCTTGGAACTTTTTCGGGAAGCCTTCCTGCAGGCGATGACGGAAGGTTCATTGTAGACGACACCCTTGTCCTTGAGGTACACAACGATATTTGCCGTCCCGAGATCAATGCCTATATCCTTTCCGAACATTCCTGAAATTGAACCGAACACCCGTCGTCACCAACTTTCACGATATATCTTCATGATTCTCGTTTTCACGAAATGGTCCTGCTTTTTCCTCCGGCGACGATGTAATGGCCGTCAAACCGGATACCGATTGTCTCCAACCTTCCCCGGAGGTGCTCGGTAAGGATCCTGTCCTCCGCACTGGGAGCGAGACAGCCGTCGGGATGATTGTGCAGGATCGCAAGACCTTCTGCATCGATCCGCACGGCTTTTCGAAGAAGGTACCGGATATCCAGGCTGGCGCCATCCAACCCGCCCCATGAGAGTCGCTCCTCGTTGATAATGCGCCTGCTTCTGCCTGTAAAGATGCCGATAATGTATTCCCGTTCTTCGTCCTTGAGCATCACACTCCACCAGTGCAGGCGCTCCTTCAGATCTTCGGCGACGGGCTCACCGGCATGACCGCTTTTGCTTTCCGCCGTTTCGGCATTGAGCCTCCTTGCCAGCTCGAAAGCAGCTACCAGGGAAGCGGCTTTCGCCGACTTGAGGCCACCCACCTGGGAGAGTTCGGGAAAGGAGACGCGCGCGAGCTTCTCAAGGCTTCCGAATTCCGCAACCAAATCCCCTGCCAGCTCCAGGACACTCCTGTTTTTGTCACCCGTTCTCAGAATGACGGCCAGCAACTCCTGCAGTGACAGCGATCCGGGCCCCAGCTTCGAAAGACGCTCCCGCGGCCTTTCACGGTCGGGGACAACAGCCATTTTCATTGTTCGTCACCGGGCCAGAAGGGGTTGTTCCGCCGCTCCAAACCTACGGTCGAGTCAGGACCATGACCGGGATAAACGGCCATTTCGTCGGGCAGGCAGGCGATTTTCCTCAGGGACTTCAGCAATTGCCCCTGGTCTCCGCCCGGAAGGTCTGTCCTGCCCACGCTCTGGGCAAAAAGGGTATCTCCTGAAAGCAGGACTTCCTCTCCTTTTTCCCGGACGTGAAAACAGACGCTTCCAGGCGTGTGTCCAGGCGTATGGATCACCGAAATGGCAAGGTTGCCTGCCTGAATCGTGTCCCCGTCTTCCAGCTCTTTCTCCGGGGGCGCACTCAGACACCTGTCCTGCATGAAGGCGGAAAGATTCCGTTCGGGAGAGTCCAGCATGGGGGCATCAAGCCTGTGAACGGCGACTCCCAGCCGGGCGAGGGTTCTCAGCTTTTCAAGACCGCAGATGTGGTCTGCGTGTCCGTGCGTGAGGAGCACCCACTCCAGGTCCACACCCTGCTTTTCCATGAAATCGATGACATCTTGCGGGTTTCCACCGGGATCGACGAAAACACCCTTCCCTTCCCTGTCTACAACAAGATAGCCATTGGTCCACAACGCACCGAGAGGAAAGCGCCGAATGTACACGTATCAATCCCTCCTGCTGTCAACGACAAGCGTGACCGGTCCCTGATTCGTCAATTCCACATCCATCACGGCCTGGAAGACTCCTTCCTCGGCATGGACTCCCATCGACCGGACCCTGTCAATGAACTCTTTGTAAAAGGCTTTGGCCTTGTCCGGATCGGCGGCATCGACGAAGGAAGGACGCCGCCCTTTTCGGCAATCTCCGTACAGCGTAAACTGGGAAACCACCAGGATATCTCCCCCGATGTCCACAAGCGAGAGGTTCATCTTACCCGAATCATCTTCGAAAATCCTCAAATTTACAAGTTTCTCAGCCATCCACTGGATGTCATCGGGCTGGTCTTCCCGGTGGACTCCCAAAAGCACGCAAAGGCCTTGCCCTATTTCCCCCGTTTTTTCGTCACCGACCCTGACTTCTGCCCGGCTGACCCGTTGCACCACTGCTCGCAAGAACTTCACCCCCGAAGAACTTCAATGACGCCCTGTATAGTATTCAATTTCGCGATAACCCTGTAAAGGTGTTCAAGATCTTTCACCTCGAGATCGATTGACATTCTCGCCCTGTTTCCACCCGCCACGAAAGCCTTGATCTGAACGATGGTTCCCGCTGTAGCGTTGATGCCCTGCGCCACGTCGGCGAAAAGTCCCGGCCTGTCCACTCCTTCAAGTCGAAGCCTGCTCGAATAGCGATCGGAAGTTTTCCTTCCCCATTCGACTTCGACAAGACGTTCCTCAGGAACATCTGAAATGTTTGGACAATCTCTTCTGTGAACGGTTATACCCCGGTTCTTCGTCACGAAACCGACGATTTCGTCTCCCGGTACCGGCTTGCAGCAATTCGCCATGGTTACAAGAACACCTGGGGCACCCTCGACGACGACTTCAGTATCAGACTCTTTCTTTGACGGCTCCCCTGAGGGTTCCGGCACGGGAATTTCCTCTCTGGTCTCGGGAAATTTCGCCGCCGCCGCCGATGAGTTCAGGTCGCCCGACCCGATGGCCACTAGCATGTCCTCGCCGTTGGCGAACCCCAGGTCTCTTGCCACCTTGTTGAGGAGGGCTCCCGAATCACCGAGGTCGACTTCGAGGTCCGGCCTTCGCCTGTGCAGCTCTTTTTGAAGCTGCTCACGGCCTTTGGCGGTCTTTTCCTCCCTGTGCGACCTTTCCTTCTGTCTGAAATAGGCCCGGATCTTGCTTCGCGCCCGGCTACTCTTGGCGATCTTGAGCCAGTCGCGCGAGGGTCGTCCCTGGGGGGACGTCATGACCTTGACGATGTCCCCGTTCTGGATCTTGTAATCGATGGGGACAATACGGTTGTTCACCATGGCTCCAACGAAATGATTCCCGATTTCCGTATGGATCGTGTAGGCGAAATCAATTGGAGTCGACCCGTTCGGGAGTGATACCACATCACCCTTCGGGGTGAAAACGAAAACCTCCGAGGAGAGGACGTCGGCCTTGACGTGCTCCAGAAATTCCGACGGTTCACTGCTGTCGGCCTGGGCTTCGAGTACCTGTCTGATCCAGTCCAGTTTCTGGTCGAGCTCATCCTGTTTCTGGCGTTTTTCCTTGTACCTCCAGTGGGAGGCGATGCCGTATTCCGATATCCAGTGCATCTGCCAGGTCCGGATCTGTATCTCGAGGGGTTCGGCGCTGGGACCCATCACCGCAGTGTGGAGGGACTGATACATATTGCTTTTCGGATTTGCAATGTAGTCATCAAACTGCCCCGGGAGAGGCTTCCAGATGGTGTGCACGATACCGAGCACCGTGTAGCAGTCGGCCACACTTTGTACCGTCACCCTGACGGCCAGAAGGTCAAAAAGCTCCTCCAGGGAAACGTTCTTCCGGCGCATCTTCTCGTAGATGCTGAAAAAATGCTTTGCCCGGCCCGTTATGTAGGCTTCCAGGCCTTCTTCGGCGAGACGTTTCTCCAGGATCTCTATGGCCTTCTTGATGGTTGCCTCCCGTTCCGGCAACTTCTTCCGAACACGTCTGCGAATGTCGTAATAGGCTTCCGGATCGGTAATCTTGAAGGCCAGATCCTCAAGCTCGCGTTTGATCTGGTAGATTCCCAACCTGTGGGCAAGTGGAGCGTAGATCTCGAGGGTTTCCTGGGCTATCCGCGTCTGCTTGTCCCTGCGGAGGGCATGAATGGTCCGCATGTTGTGAAGCCGGTCGGCAAGCTTTATCAGTACGACCCTGATGTCTTTTGCCATGACCAAAAACATTTTCCTGAGGTTTTCCGCCTGGTAATCCTCGAACGATTTGAAGGGAAGCTTGCCCAGTTTTGTGACACCGTCCACGAGAACACGGACTTCTTCACCAAAGGAATCTTCGAGAGAATCGGTCGAAATTTCCGTGTCTTCGAGAACGTCATGCAGCAATGCCGCAATGAGAGTCTGGCAGTCCAGTTCCATATCCGCGAGAATCGATGCGACCCGTATGGTGTGGATGATGTAGGGTTCACCGCTCAGGCGTTTCTGGTTGACATGGGCTTTTGCGGCAAAAACCACGGCTTCGCCGCAACGCGCAAGGTCCTCCCGGGAAAGATATTTCGCAGTCTTTCCCCAAAACTCCTGCCATGCCATTTTTACAGCCATCGTCCGCTCTTCCTCGGGGAAACGGCCGACAAAACTGTCCCTCAGAAGCCTGAGTGACTTCATTTCGCCAGGTTTCGCCTGCTCCTCTTCGTGGAGACCCAGGCTTTCCCGAAAGACCTTTCCTTTTCGATCCATTGGAACCACACCTTTCGGTGCCCCGACGCCTACGGAACCACCACATTTTCAAGCAGCAAATCAACCCGTGTCTTTCCACGCCAGTAATTCACCCTTGGCCGGTATATCCAGCCCACAGCGCTGTGCAACTCGTTCTCCGAACCGGCCGCATTAAACGCGAGAAATTCCCCGCCGCCGGAACGAATCCGATAGTGTTTCCCGTCCCGTCCCAAGGGAACAAGCTCGAGAGGATCTTCCTTCGGTGTGAAAAAAAGGGGTCTCGGATTCCCGTTGCCAAAAGGCCCGAGACGGCCGATTTCACAAAGGCTTTCTTCGGTATGTTCAGAGGGACTGCAAGCCAGGGCGTTCAGGGGTTCCCTGACTGTCACAAGCCTCCCGAGTCGTTCTTCCAGGCTCACGCAAAGTTCTTCCCACAGGTCTTCGTTTACGGTAAACCCCGCAGCCCTTTCATGCCCTCCCCATGCTCCGAGCTTGTCCTCCAGGGCTCCAAGCACTTCAAGGGCGTTCCCTCCTGGAGGAACCCTCAATGTCCCCCGGATAGCATCACCGGCGGGAGCCGCCAGAGCGACGGCCTTGCCGTAATCATTGCAGAGCCGGCTGGCGACGCTGCTTAAAACACCGACAGGCCACTCATCCCCCCGGAGAACAAGTCTCCCTTCGTCGAAGGATGTCGAGATCTCTTCAATCAAAGCCCGTGAGATCCTCTGCCGCTTTTTGTTCAGCGATATCAGGCCGTGGACATTCCTTCTCATGTCCCCTTCTCCGAGAAGAACCTTGACGGCAAGCTCCGCAAGTCCAAGTCTGCCTGCGGCATTCAGGCAGGGTATGATTTTCATGGCGAGGTCTTCTTCATCGATCCGGCGCTTGTTGACGCCCAGTTCACGAATCAGAACGTCCAGGCCTTCGCGCTTTCCCTTTCGTATTTCCCTGAGTCCCTCAAGGATCAACGCGCGATTCATCTGGTTGAGAATCATCGAATCGGCGACTGTCGCAAGGGCGACGAGATCAAGACGCGAGAGCAGCCATTTTTTGTCGGCTATGCCCTGTTCCCAGGCCCAGGCCCAGAGTACCGCCGTTGCACAGAGACCCTGCCCCTTCACGGATCCGTCGACATGGGGATTGACCACGACCGTTCCGGCAGGAAGCTCCGGACCTGGTGCATGATGATCGAACACCAGAACCTTCAATCCTCCGGCAACTGCCGTCTCAAGAGCTTCTTTGTCCCGGGTTCCGCAATCGACGGCGACAAGAAGATCACAACCGGTCTTTTTAACTGCATCGATCACGTCTTCATGGACTCCGTAACCCTGACGGTGCCGATGGGGAATATAATACCGCACGTCACCGAATTCGCCGAGTCCGAGTTCAACGGCCAGCACCGTGGAGCAAACGCCATCAACGTCATAGTCGCCGTAGACGACCACCCGTTCCGGTTTCCTGAGACTTCTCCAGATCTGCCGGGCTTTCCCGCCCGACGTGCCAAAATGCAGATCGGCGAGAGATATGTCAAGGCTCGGGCGCAACCACTCCCGAGCCTTGTCGAATTTCCCTTCAGAATCAAGCCCTCTCATCCGAAGAACCGCTGCCGTCATTGGTGCGCAGCCGAGGGCCGTTGCAATATGATGGTCGGCAGGGGTCATTTCATCAATATGGACCCGCGCCTGCGGATAGGAAACCGGCAAAGGAAAGATCAGACCCCTTTCGTCTCGTCTTCCTCTTCCTCGGGCAGGGCTTCTCCGGGCTCGTCGTCCGGATTGTCTTCCCCGGAAGGATGTCTTCTTTCATTCAGGTCCGCCGGCTGATCAGTTTTTCCTTCGTCGCCTTCTTCCCGGGAGGAATCATCGACCGGTTTGACCGGCTCCGAAAAGACTTCTTCAGTCGGAGGTCCTGAAACAGGTTGTTCTTTCACCAGTCCCTCGGGCTCCTGTTGCGTCCTGAAGGCGTTCATCAGGGAAGTTCGCTCTTCCTCAAGCTCCTTGATCCTCTTGTCTTTTTCCCGAACCTGGCGGACATATTTGCCACGCGTCTCAAGCAGGGCAAAGAGTGACACGAACCACATCAACACACCGCCGGCGGCGAAAAGCAGCACATCCCAGATGCCCTGCGGAATCGTCCGCTCCCAAATGAGGAACCTGACGAGGATTTCTCCGGTATTCTGAAATGCATAGGTTGCCGCCAAAAGCATGGCCAGCGCCACAGCAAGGGCATAACTTTTCATTGTCATCACTCCCTGGGCGGCCGAAAGGAAAGCCGCATCAGCCCATGATCAGGTCTTATGATTTCTGCCGCTGAGGCAGACGTCTTTTGAACCTTTCGTGAACCTCGGGCTTGTCTTCCCCCTCAAGGCTTTCGAGATACTTCGCCCTTCCCGTGGATTCCCATTCCGGCTCAAAAACCTCGTGGATTTTCCCGCTGTACTCGTCGAGACCTTCAGCCAGTTCGGAAAGGATATTTCCCGAACCCGGGTGGGTCGGCCGGGCGCCATGCTTTTTCACAAGCTTCCTGAGCACCGCCGGATGATCGATAATCAGGCATGGACAGAGGAGATTATCATCCTCGTAGGGCTGCGCATCCCTGATATCCTTGAAAAAGGGGCTCTGCAAAACCTCGACCAGGCTCTTTTCCTTGATGTTGTCCACCGCAAAATGCACGAAAACACAGGGCTCCACATCCCCGTTTGAGATGATGTGCAGGTACCTTTGGCCGCCTGCCATGCAGCCGTCCACGTAGGGTCCGTCGTTCCAGAAATCGCCGAGGAAGATGGGATAGCGCATTCTCCATTCCTCGACTTTTTCGTGAAGCCTGGCCCGTTGCTTCGGCGTCGCCATATAGTCCAGCTCGGGGGCCTTCCCTGTGGGAATGTACTGGAAATACCACCCGGCCTTGCAACCGCGTTCGAGCATTTCCTCAATGAACGCGTCGCTTGTCAGGTAATCCGTGCTTGTCCTGGTGCAGGTCGCGCTGAAACCGTAGAGAATACCCTTTCGATTGAGCCTTTCAAAACTCTCCATGACCTTGTCGTACACGCCCTCGCCCCTGCGTTCGTCCGTCTCCTCGCGCGTGCCTTCGACGGACAGCATGGGTGTCACGTTTCCGAGTTCGGCCAGGCGGTCCGTCATCTTTTCGTCAAGAAGGGTGCCGTTCGTGTAGACCTGGAAATAGCAGTCATTGTGCTTTTCCCACAACTGGAGCAGGTCCGGCCTGACGAAACACTCTCCGCCTGAAAAAGTAAAAAAGTACATACCCAGTTCCTTGGCCTCGGTGATGATCCGGTCAATCACTTCAAAGGGCAGGTCGTCTTCCCTCGAGTACGCCGACGCATAGCACCCCTTGCAGTTCAGGTTACAACGCATCGTCGGGCTGACGACCATGAAATTGGGAATGTGAATGCCAAGTTCCTTCTCTTTCCTGTCTCGAATAACCCTCCCGAGAATAGTAAAATTCACCAGCAAGTTGATTATTGCCTTTTTTCTGCAGTTCACGTTCAGGTCTGTAAACAGGCGCTTGAATACCCTGGTAAAAGGATGATTCTCCCTGGCGTACTGAGCCATGGTGGAAAATCTTTCCCTGTAGTATTTCGTCGGTGAAAGTCTGGACATGTTGTCGAAAAGTGCAACGAGTTTCTTCTCGTCGTCTTCTTCTACCACGCGGACGACCTGATCCAGAAGCTTGCCGGACACGAATCCCTTGAGCCTGTCAAACGTGTTCATGGGCATTGATACCGCCTCCTTTAGGGAAAAGCCGGGGACAGAACCCGGACTCGAGCTGCCGACTCACGTTCCCATATGAATAAGTCTGAACGAAATCCTTTTCGCTCCCGGACTACTGCGTGGGAGCCAGATTCAGACATTTAACCGCAATCCTGTTTATACCATTACTATACCGCCGATGGGACGGCAGCGCAAAGGCCCGAATCTGGTATCGCTGTTTTATTTACTTCGTTTCGGGTGACCTCAGATACCATTCCCCGAGGATTGTTCCGGAAACATAGATGGAACTGTAGGTTCCGACAATGATGCCCACCATGAGGGCAAAGGCAAAATTCGCGATTACCGGGCCTCCCCACAGAAAGAGTGCGAGTACGGGCAGAAAAGTCGTCAGCGATGTATTCAACGTTCGGGAGAGGGTCTGGTTTATTGACCGGTTGATCAACGGCAGAATGCCTTCTTTCCGGAGTCCCTTCCAGTTCTCCCTGATGCGGTCCAGAACCACGATGGTGTCGTTCAGAGAGTAGCCGACGATGGTCAAAATCGCAGCGATGAAAGGCAGGGAAATCTCCCGTCCACTCAGGCTGAAGACCCCGAGAGTGATGATCGCGTCATGCAGCAGGGCCATGACGCTGGAGACGGCGAACCGGAAGCGGAACCTCACAGTGATGTACAGCAGAATACCCGCAAGGGCGATGACAACAGCAATGACAGCCTGCCGTCTCAGTGTCTCGCCCACGACGGGACCCACCTTCTCCAGGCGCAGCACCTCCATACCGCTGTAATTCTCCCGAAGTGTATCGATGACGGCCTCGACCTGCCTGTCATCGGCGGAGGACCTGAGGCGCACGATCATCCCGTTGTCGCCATATCCCTGGATGACGGCCTGCTCCTGGCCGATTTCGGCAAGCAGGTCCCTGACCTCGGCCACCCCGACGGATTCCGAGAATTCAGCCTGAACGAGATGCCCCCCACTAAAGTCGATCCCCAGGTTGAGTCCCCTGGTCATCAAAAGCCCCAGGCTTGCAAGGACAAGGATGCCGCTCAGGATGACCGCTTTCCGGCGGAAGCGCATGAAATCAATTTTCCATTCGCGTTTTTTTATGAACATGACGGTCCACCTCTTTTTGTTCTCAAGACCGCGCCGGCCTTGCCTTGCGTCGACTCTGGAACACCTGGAGAAGTGCCCTCGTCACGATGACCGCACTGAAAACACTGGCGAGAATGCCAATGGAAAGGGTAACGGCAAACCCCCTGATCGGTCCGCTTCCGAAATAATACAGGACGGCCGCGGCGATCAGCGTCGTCACGTTCGCGTCGACAATTGTTTTCAGGGCCTTTCTGAACCCGGCGTCAACGGACGCATGGGGAGTCTTCCCTTCCCGGAGCTCTTCCTTCATGCGCTCGAAAATCAGGATGTTCCCGTCTACGGCCATCCCTATCGTCAGTATGATACCGGCGATTCCAGGCAACGTGAGGGTCGCCTTCAGGCTGATAAGCCCTGCGAAAAGCAGCAGAATCGTCGATGTCAGTGCAGCGATCGCGGCAACGCCCAGTTTGCCGTAATAAACGAGCATGAATACGAGAACGAGCATTGCCCCGATCAGCCCGGCCCGAAGGCCTGAACGGATGGAATCCGCTCCAAGGGTCGGCCCGATGGACCTGTTTTCGAGAATTTCAACGGGCACAGGCAGCGCGCCGGCCCTGAGCATGATCGCCAGCCTCTGTGCCTCGGCCGTTGTAAAATTGCCGGATATCTGGGCGTTCCCGCCGCTTATACGCTCCTGAACGACAGGAGCGGAAATCACTTTCCCGTCGAGCACGATGGCTATCTGGCGTCCCACATTGGCTGCCGTCGCCTGATCAAACTTCCCGGCACCTTCCTTGTCAAACTCGAGAGTGACCACAGGTCTTCCCAGATTGTCGAAAGTCGTCTTGGCATCCTTCAGGGATTTCCCCGTCACATAGGTCTCTCCTAGAAGATACACTCCGCCTTCTTCTCCCCGGGAAACTTCGAGATTTGGCTCTTCACCGGCACGTGCGGCCAGTTGTTCGGCCAGTCGGTCACGCCGTTTTTTGACCTCTTCCCAGCGTTGCACCGCCTCCATATAGGCTTTCTGGCTTTCGTAATTCGGCCGATTTGGCCCGGGTGGAAGCGGGGAACTGGATTCCACGACGTTCCGGAACTCCAGTTGCGCCGTTTTTCCGATCAGCTCAAGAGCCGCTTCGGGATCGGACACCCCAGGCAGATCCACGATGACCCTGTCATTCCCTTCCCGCTGAATGACGGGCTCTGTGACTCCATACTGGTCGACCCTGTTCCTCAATACCGCGATGAGCCTCTGGACGCTGTCCTCCGTCAGTGGATTCTCGGGGGTACCCTTGGCCTGAAGCAGGATATGGGCGCCCCCCTTGAGGTCAAGTCCAAGTCGGATACGACCCTCGAGGGGGAAGACAGAAACCAGAGCAGCTACGATCACGATGCCGACGATGACAAGGCGCCATCTGTCTCTTCTCTGCATCGCGCGACCTCCTTTGTTTGGCCCGTCCGGCCGTTAATCACAAAAAACGGAGCGGATGCGAGGCACCCACTCCGCCTCCTTTTCTCCACAACACCCGGACCTAGGTTTCCCTTGTTTCGTCCTCTTTGTCTTTGTCTTTGTCTTTGTCTTTTGAAGAATCGGAATCGGCCGGTTCAACCGGGCTTTCGTCCTCGCCCGAGGTCCGCTTCATCTGGATGGACGATTTCAAGACCCTGGCCCTGGTTCCATCGGCGATTTCAAGAATATAACTGTCATCCTTGACAGCCTTGACGGTGCCGAAAAAACCGCCGGCCGTGACGATATGGTCGCCCGGTCTGATAGACGCAAGCATTTCTTCATGCTTCTTCTGTCGTTTCTTCTGTGGCCGTATGATGAGGAAATAGAAAATGACCACAAATACCGCCAAAGGAAGGAGCATACCCATTAATCCACCCTGCTGCAATTGTGACGCCTCCTTGCTCTATGTTGTCCGTTCAAATTGCAATGCACATTCTATCATGACCCGTTCGCCGGTGGAAACGTGTTTCTTCAGCTTGCGGGACTTTTCAGGTAGAAAAGCAGCTTTTCGAGTTCGATGGAAATGTCGACCCTGTAGACCAGAACACCTTTGGGAACGGCGATCGCAGCGGTGGCAAAATTCAGGATGCCCTTGAGCGTTCCCGAAGTCGCCGCCTTGTCCACAACCTGCTGTGCCACCACAGGCGGGACAGTCAAGACGATGACCTCAATATCCTTTTCCCTGAGTATTTCCGGCATCCTGTCGGAATGATAGCAAGGCACTCCATAAATGGTCGTCCCGACCTTCTCCGGATCGTTGTCAAAAAGCGCTTCTATGCGGAACTTCTCGCTTCTGAGGGCCTTGTGCCCGAGCAGCGCCTCTCCAAGCCTGCCGACGCCGACAAGGGCAATTTTCCAGACCCGGTTCGGGGACAGGATATCACTGACGTGCTGATACAGCCGTTCCACATGGTACCCGACTCCGCGTTTCCCGATCTCCCCGAAGTAAGAAAGGTCCTTCCGTACCTGGCTTGCCTTCAGCCCAAGCATGTCGCCGATCTCCTGGGAGGACACCACTTTTCGTCCTTCGTCATGAAGCTGGGTCAAAAGCCTGTAGTACTGGACAAGCCTTTCCACTGTCGGTTCAGCGATTCGCAACATGCATTCATCACCCCTGATGATGCCGCCGCTGGAGTTCGAACTTCTCCCCTGAACCATGCCTTTCACCTTCCAGACCCTTCAGCCGAAACATCTCGATACCTGGGGAATTCCCCGAACCCGGCAAAGGGAGCAACCTCGTGGAGCTCTTCTTCAATCCGCAGAAGCTGGTTATACTTGGCGACCCTGTCGATTCGGGCCGGTGCTCCCGCCTTGATCTGCCCGGCCGCGGCAGCCACAGAAAGATCGCTGATAAAGGTGTCGTCCGTCTCTCCTGACCGGTGGGAAATGACGCAATTGTATCCGTTCTTCTTCGCCGTTTCGATGACGGAAAGAGTCTCGGAGACGGAACCTATCTGGTTCAGCTTGATAAGGATCGAGTTGGCGGCTCCACTGCTGATGCCCCTTGAAAGCCTCTCAGGGTTGGTAACGAAGACATCGTCACCAACGAGCTGGATTTTATCGCCGAGCCTTTCGGTCATCAGTTTCCAGCCATCCCAATCTTCTTCGGCCATACCGTCCTCGATGGAAAGAACCGGGAAACCTTCACACAGTTTTTCGTAATAAGACACCAGCTCCTCAGCGTTCAGCACCTTGCCTTCTCCATTGAAGTGGTAGGCCTTTTTCTCGTAAAATTCCGTCGCGGCCACATCCAGGGCAAGTCCCACCTCTTTGCCGGGGGCGTACCCGGCCTTTTCGACGGCCTTGACGAGAATTTCAAGGGCCTCACGGTTCGAATCGAGATTCGGCGCAAAACCGCCTTCGTCACCGATGCCGGTGGAGAAACCGCTTTCCTTGAGAACTTTTTTCAGGGTATGGTAGATTTCAGCCCCCATGCGGAGTGATTC
>Ga0182238_1000372_pt1 | contig 13950 bp, 12 predicted proteins | sample hydfrates6_PW_90_FD_132439 | JGI IMG/M metagenome (GOLD analysis project Ga0182238, IMG submission 132439) | Subsurface microbial communities from deep shales in Texas, USA - hydraulic fracturing test 6_PW_90 | ecosystem: Environmental > Aquatic > Deep subsurface > Shale gas/oil reservoir >... | reverse complement strand
GTAGTCAAGTTAGGCTACAACATCTAACCTGACTATGTCGTGCAAACGAAAACCGGCTGGTTTCCTCCGACACTACCCTGGTCAATCGCTTACTAAAGTTGAGGGCTTGCAGGGTTTCTACATACCCCCGACTTTAGTCGGGGGTGGTTGACATGCTATGGTTTCCCCGATTTCCAGCGCTGATGTCTTGTGTTCGTAGTGATTGAAAATAATTTTAAGTGGCATATTAACTCCAGGCCTCCTTGTTTTTTGAAGCCTTACCGGATTAAAGTCTGCCCACCGGGCAGACTTCTTCTACCCGGCAATGCTTTTAGTTTTGATGGTAGAAATGAATTTCAGTTAATTTAATTCTCTCTCCTGGGCGCAAAAGCTGAAACATTTATTTCTACAGCCCGCTTTTAACCCTTTCCTTTTGTTTTGGTGAGGAAATTCTTGAAACCATGCTATACCGTTACAGAAAGGACAGGTAAAGCGCCCTCCTTTAAATTTGTCCCTGCAGCCGCTGTCTTCAAGCTCTTTTTTGGATTTTTTGATAGCAAAAAATACTTTTGCATGATTTTCTGCAGATTTAAGTTTATAGTAGTCGTGCATTATTTTTTTTTGATCCTCCGGCTTTGGGTATACTCCTTTCATTACAACCACCTCATACTGCTGGCGGTAGAACTGTTCGGTATGCAGGGGGTATAAGATACCCTTTTTCTTTAATTCTTCAATATGACTAAGCATTTTATTTACGGCTTGTACCAGGTAATCAATAGAGAACGCTTTAACTCCCATGATATAGACTCTCCTTTATACCATATATACCTTAAAAATGTATCTTGCGTTGTACTAATTCTGCCCTCTTTGCATCGCTAAATTCACTTGTGGCAGCCAAATATCCTGTAATGCGCCGTACCCTGCGTATGGAACCAGAACCGCAGCGGGGACAGGTAGCGTCGTTTATTACACCTACCAGTTTGCAATTAGTGCAAAAGTCTACCGGGTAGTTGATACCGGCATACCCCATATTGCTGTCCGCCATGTACCGTATAATGGTTTCTACCGCCTCAGGGTTATTTACCGGTGGCGCATCCATCTCTACATAGCTGATATGTCCGGCGTTGCAATACTGGTGGTACGGCCCTTCTAGGCTGACCTTTTCCATGCCGGTGATTTGGTGATTGACCGGTACATGGAAGGAGTTGGTGTAAAACTCTTTATCGGTAACACCCTCTATGGTACCGAACCGGTCACGGTCAAGCCCTAAGAAGCGACCGCTCAGCCCCTCGGCCGGAGTGGCCAGCAGGGTAAAGTTAAGGTTGTACTCCTCACAGGCCCGGTCGATCCTCTCTTTCATATAGGCCACGATTTGGAGCCCCAACTCCTGGGCTTCCTTACTTTCGCCATGATGTTTTCCGGTCAACATCTTAAGCGTTTCTGCAAGGCCGATAAAGCCCATGGAAAGGGTACCATTTACTATTGCCGGTTCAACAGGGTCGCATACCTTCAATCCCTGGGAGTTAAGGTAAAGGCCTTGCCCCATCACAAAGGGCATATCTTTAACCCGCAGCTTTGCCTGAACGCAGAACCGGTGATAAAGCTGCCGAATTACCAGGTCCATCATCCCGTCTAAAAGTTGGTAAAATATATCTACATTCCCGCCGGCCTTGACAGCTAGCCGGGGGAGGTTTATGCTGGTAAACGAGAGGTTCCCCCGCCCGTCGGTCACGGCCGGGCCCCGCCGGTTCGCCATAACTCTTGACCGGCAGCCCATATACGCTACCTGGTCGCCCCATTCTTTATTAAAGCTGGAGTCCATAAAGCTGAATGTTGGGTTCAGTCGCTTGCTAGCTACCCGAACAGCTAACTGGAAAAGATCGTAGTTAGGGTCGCCCGGGGACATATTAACCCCCTTTTGGAGCCGGAAAATGATATTGGGGAAAATGGGGTTTTCTCCGTGCCCAAGCCCGGCTTCATAGGCTAATAAGATGTTGCGTATCACCTTACGGGCAGCATCACTGGTTTCAGTACCGACGTTTAAGGAACTGAAAGGGACTTGCCCGCCAGCGCGACTGTGTAGGCTATTAAGGTTATATATAAGTGCTTCCGATGCCTGGTAACACGTTTCTTCGTCAGCATCTTCAAAATACGGTGCTAAATCTCTGTCGAGTGCAGCATATGACTGTCCACCATGCATGTCATTTTGCGAGCTCTGCAGGATAACCGCTGTTTGAGCAGCTGCAGACTGTGCACGCTTGGGTGGGCGAATATAACCGTGTCCGTTATCGAACCCTTCCTTTAAAAGCCGTGCCAGCGGGATCTGGATACAGGTGCATGTCTTCCCATAGAACCCGAGGTCATGGATATGTATATCCCCATCCCTATGCGCCTGTGCCATCTCGTCCGGTATTATACGGCTTAAATAGAATTTTTTTGATGCCGCTTCGGCTATTTGAAGTATTTTGGCCGAAGGAGAGTTGCTGACATTAGCATTTTCACGGCTCGTTTCTTTGATTATTTCTGCCAGTATGTCCATCAGCTCGCTTTTACCGTCCCGTACCCGGCTGCGCTTAGCCCGGTAAAGGATATACGCTTTGGCGATATCAGCCTGTCCTGACTCAATAAGCACTTTTTCTACCATATCCTGGATTTCTTCCACCCCGAAAATGTGACCGTTCATTTTCTTTTTCAGGGCTTTAATAACTTCTAGCGACAGCTCCAGGGCCAGCTGACGGCTTTCGCCGCCAGTAGCCTGGATAGCTTTATGAATCGCGTTAGTAATCTTATCTACATCAAACGGTACTTCCCGTCCGTCCCGCTTTTTAATCGTTTTAAGCATTTTTTTCAGCCTCCTTTATATCTGAGATCCGTGCAGTGATACTGTCTATCGCTTGAAATACCGGGATTACCTTCGGATACCCGCCGGCAACCAGTAAATCATCTAGACCTTTGGTGTCCTGACCTTTAAATTTGGAATGCCAGCCGGCTATCAGAACGTCCCCCTCTATTTGTCCGATCAGGTTACGCAGTGCTTCAAATACGTAACTGTTTTTCAGTAGATCCATATCATATGCGATTATTACCGGCACCCCCAGGTTATTTAGGTAATCAGCAACACCTTCCGTTGCGTGTACTCCGGGAAGCCCGATGGTGTCTACACCCAGGTATTCGCTAATCACATCGGCCTTACGAATACCTTCTGTTACGAACATTACCCGCTGGTTTCGCTTCGTCGGCCGGGCCAGGTGCCGCGGCGCGCCGGGGGATGACCCGCACGGCCGGCAGGCGGAGGAAAACCACAGGTACTTATTCCCTTTCGGGCCCGGGTTGTCCAACCGGACCTGGAACCCCTGTATTTTACCTTCCGGCGAGAGGCTCGGGAATATAAGCCCCGGCCCAATGGCGAAAGTCCAGTATTTTTTACCGTCATCGCCGCTCTTGACATAAAACCCGGGGATCCCTTTCAGGTCATAGCCCATCTCCAGGAGCTTTTTGGCTATCCTGTACCTCCCTTTAAGCGGCAGGCGCCGGTATCCCCGCTGTTTGGCCATCTTCACGCTTACGCCCCACCTTTTAAGCTGTTTATAGTCACCCGCAGTGAGGCAGAACTCGGGCATGGAGAACATGGTGCTGTAGACCTCGTGCAGCGTGTCTATATCAGCACAAGGGATATTCTTTTTTGATGTTGCAGGGATAAAATCTGTCGGGTCGATCTCGAACCCGAGCTGGTGGATATAACCACCATAATCGCCCCTTTCGGTCTTTTTAGGACGATTACTGGACACGCGCATACACACCACTGCGTCAGTGCCCAGAAAATAACACCAGTCCGGCTTGTTGCAGACCGGACACGGGTTAGCTTTACTAACCCGTACAACTTCAGTTGCCACTACTAACTGCCTCCTTTCGCGGTTATGGTAAATTAGGGTGGCGGCGGCGTTTTCCGATAATTAATTTACCTTTCTTTCGGCCGATGGCCTGGCCGCCTACCAGCCACCGGGCGAATAAATGCTTTGCTATCTGTTTAGCTTCCTCGCCTTTATAGCCCCAATCATGGGCCATATATAAGGCCTTATTGTAACGCTCCATAGCCAGCTCCCTTTCTTTTGAGGATAGAGGAAATAGGCCCCCATAAGCAGGGGCCTATCAAAAGGGTGTTACGCTGCGGATTCTTCTTTTTCTTCTTCTGTGTCTGCTACAAGCTTGGGGACAACAATGAAGACGTTCTTTTCGTCCCCTTTGATCATAGCCGGTGCACCGGAACCATTAATGATGAAGGTGACGTACTTTACTGGGTTTTTACCCTCTTCGTCGTCGGTTTCTTTGACCACCGGCTCCACATTTTTGAATACGTTGGTCAGGTACTCAAGGCTGAAGTGGATATTAATATCGTCGCCTTCATGTTTAATATCCAGCTCCTCCATCCCTTTGCCGGTTTCGTTTTGGGCGAAAAGCACGAGCTTATTATTAGATACGCTCAGCTTGATGCTTGCTTGATCCTTGGACACAAACAAGGTTGCGCGGTCCAGAGCTTCCAGCATGGTATCCGGATCCAGCTGAATGCTGGTTTTCTGTTCTTTTGGGATAATTTTCTGGTAGGGCACGTATTGAGCGTTTATGAGTCCTCCTGAGATCAATGTATCCCCTGCAGAAAACTGTACATGACTTGGCTTTAACACCACTTCGGCTTCCTGATTAGGTAAAAACGACAGCTTATCGATTACCATTTTGGGAATTATTGCCGACAATTCTTTAGCCCCGTTTTCAGCGTCCTCTGCTCCCGGGGCAGATTTTATCTCGATATCGGTTGTGGACATTGCCATCTGGTGACTATCGGTGGCGACCATAATCAATGTTGTATCTGCAAAATCGAAGAAAACACCGGTGAACTGCGGGCGGTGGCTTTTCGGGTCTGCCGCAAAAGCCACCTTTTTTGCTTCCTTTTTGAGTACATCGCCGGGGATCTTGAATTTGATACTTTTTTCTTTCTTATTTCCCCTTTCCGGTAGTTCCAGGTTGGATTTAGCGATGGTGTACGCCTTTTTTCCTTTATTGACGTCGGTTTGCACTAGTACCTCGTTTTCTCGGCTTTTAATCTGAACTGCTATATCATTCGGCAACTTGTTTACCAGCTGGTACAACTGTTTTGCAGAGACAGTGACCGTGCCTTCTTCTTCAACCTGTACATTTTTTGAGGTGCGAGACACGGTGATTTCGTTCTCATTCAGACATGTAGTCCGAACCATGGTCTTGGTCGTTTTAATCTCTACGCCTGAATATTTATCTTTGCCGGTCAGGATAGTTGTTACTTTCAGCAGGTGTTCTAACGTTCTTTTATTAGCAACAAATTCCATGGGTTGGGATTCCTCCTTAAAATTAAATTGTTAAGCGATCTTTTCTTCTGATTTCCAGGTCCAGATACGGACGCTATCCATATCTGGGACCATTGACGGCCGCTCGATTATAATCTCTGTGTCAGGTGTTGCCTGTTCACCCAGGTGTTTGCCAAATTTAACTGCTTTTTTCTTATCCGGGATAAGCCAGGTGTTAACTACCTCTCCAGTGTTTAATTTAATTACCACATAAATTTCGTTCACTCTCTCCCTCCTCTCCAGGGGTAGAGAATCACTACCCCGTTTTTTTTCGCTTTAGTAAGCGAGATCTATATAAAAAACAAAAAAGCCAGCTGACTTCCCTTATGGATTAAAACCAAAAGGGAGCCAACTGGCTCTCATTGTTCTTATAAAATTTTAAAAAAGGGCATAAATGCCCTTTTACTTTGCAAAAAGTCTTTTAAATTTTCGGGAAACCATTATCCCGGAAGATAAATTTGCAGACATTATGCCTGCGCGAAACAATTAATGCCTTTAAAAAACAGAATTCTTACCAGGAATTATAGCATCAATTACCAGAGAAAACAATATTTTTTTAAAATGGTTGCATTAAAATTCTATATATTACAATATATGGATATAAAAAGCCAAAAAAATATAGGGAACCCAAATTGAGCTCCCTATATCATTAAAAATGTTTAATTAATGTTTGCTGCCGAATTGTACGACTTTCGATTCATCTTGATGATTGAGCGATTCCTCAGTGCGCTGCTTTTGTTTTTCGATGGTAGATTTTTTGATCCGGTCGCGCTGATTTTGCAGCAACATCAGGTTATCGTTTAGTACAGGTATATATTTGTCGAGTATCTTGGTGACGTTGCCATACTGGTCTTCATCGACTTCCTTTAAAGCATATTCGACCTCGCTTTTGGCGCTTAATAGAATTTTGTATTTTGCGTTAATTAACTGGATAGCCTTATCCTGGGCACTGACCTTGTTTTTCACCTCGGCCATACGAAACTCGAGGTCTTTTAAATCAAATTCTTTTTCTTTTACTTCCCGCTGTATATTTGCCAGTTTTTTCTGCCATTGGGCATGGTCTGATTTAACTACCTCTATTTTGTCTGTAAGCGTTTTTAGTTCGCTGGCCAGCTTTTTGGTCTGCGGGTGGTCAGACATATTCTCGGGTATGGTTTTGAGTTTTTGCTCCAGCTCTTTTTTCTGGGCTTCCATCTTTTGCAGTTTGTCCACCAGCTTTTGAGCTTTTTCATGCCCTTTCTTGTTCTCCTCCCGCTGCGCATCTAAAGCTTTTTGCAGTTTATCGGCCCGCAACTCCAGTTCGTCTTTCTCCGCCCTTATCTGTTTCATCTCCTGGCGCAGCTTTAAGGCTTCCTTTATCTTTATTCCCTCAATATTTTGGGATGAGATAATTTCAATTTGATCTTCTTTGGGTAAACAGGCAAGATGTACTGCTGCAGTAGTTGATATCTTTTTGTCTTCAACTAGTTTTTGAATTTCCGGGATTAGGTCGTTGAGATTATCGAGCTGATACATTTGCGTTTTTGATATACCTAAAGTTTTTGATATCTTTTCATATGCGCTGGTATTTTCCATTTTATAGAATGGACTTCCCGAATCGGGAAGTCCATTTCCTGATTTTTGGCAATACTGGTTTTTCCCCGGCTTAACCCCATGCAACTCTTTCAATTTCCGTATCATGCGTGCACGGTGCATATCGTCCAACTGCCGGCGGATAGCGTTATCGCGAATAAGGTATGCCACAGCTTCGATACTATCAGGTGAAAGGTCTTCCCTGATCTGGACCGGAACTTCCGAGAGTTCGGCTTCTTTGGCGGCCTCCCAGCGCAGGTGGCCAGCCAGGATGGTTTTACCGTCATTGGCTAATACCAGCGGGTTTTGGACCCCGTTTTCTCTAATGTCTTCCAGTATGCTGTACCATTCTTTAGGTTTACCCGGGAAGAATTCGATATTCTGCGGGTGTGGCTGCAAGTATTCCACGGATACTGTTTTTATACTCAAGTTATTACCTCCTTATTGATCAAGTTACATCAAAGACCAGTTTGCACTATGTGCTGAACTGGTCTATTTATCGATCCCGACTCTTTTTTGGCTGATTTCCTGCAGTTTACTAAAAAACCTGAGTTCTTCTATATCTAAAACGCCATTGTGTTCTTTTTTCACTTTTCGTTTAAATTCTTCCATGGCTACCGGGTTGTATGCGATATTAAGCAGGTTTTTAATTTTATCGGTTACATCCATCCGGCCGTAGTAGACGGTTTTCCCGTTCTGGGTATTGTATTCCATTAGGGCATAGTACCATACCTTTTGAGCTCCGTACTCAAACAGTCGGGCACTGTCTGGTGCGATGTCCTCTAAAAAACGATGCCATAGGCCAAAGATATTGACTGCCCGCATCCGTGCATTGCCTGGCACAAATTTTTGCGGGGCAGTTGCAAAATATTTTAGATCATCCGCCAGCAGATAAGCATCGGCTACCAGCTCCCCTAAATCTTCTTGATAGAGCACCCACCATATACTTTTATCTCCATTGGCTGATTTAACGATTTCTCCATGTACATGGTTTTTATGTGTGGCTGTGGCTACTATGGCAAAATCTATAATAGCTTCTACCAGTTTTTGATATGAGGCATTTTCATGTATTGCTGCAGAGATTTTTTCCCTGGATATTCTGGCGTTACCTAGTTGTATATCGTTATCTATATCTCCGGAGAGTGCTGTGATCATGGCATCAATTTTCTTTGTCCAAAGCAAATTTTGACCACCTCCCTCGGCTTTAAGTTGTAACGGTTCTCCCGAAAATTCTTCGTTTGGACGGGTTGACTTTGGTGATTTTCACGGTTATCGGTTTTCCGGGTGTCTTCGGTCTATTGGGCCCTACACAATAACAGGTGGCTCCGTCTGTAAAACGGACAAAAGTGCCTTTGCCGTTGGTGCCGGTAACTTCACCGGTAAAGATTTTGTTTTTCTCGTATTTTTTGGGGATTTCGGTTTCCCACGGGTCAGGTTGAAGTCGTTTTATTGATAGGATAAGTTTTTGTTCATCTGGGTCCATGTCGATTATGGTAGCTTCAATATCCTTGTATAACGGTATCTTTTCCTGGAGTTCCGCGGGGTAGACCCATTGCGCCCAGGTTAATTCATCGGCGGGTACCATTGCGTTGATACCGGATACTTCCATGAATAGAGGTCTTTTCGGCAGGGCCGGGGAGGTTACTATTCCTTTTACGACCTGGCCTGGCATTGCATTCTCCCAGAATCTAGCCGCAAGGCGTTCGGTGGCGCGAATACGGGATAAAAGTATCATGCCTTCTTTGCGTTTAATCTCTGTTATCATCAGCCACACAGGCATCCTTAAAAATCGGTGCAGGTCTCTTTCGGTAATCTCATCGTTACTTATTTCGTCTGGGGTGAGGTAGCCCTTAATTTCTTGACCGTAAAAACAGACCAAACATTGGTAACCTTGCACGTCTTCAATGCCGTCAAAGTAGTTTTTAAAGACTGTTTTACGTTCCCACAGAGCGTAAATTTGTTCCCAGTCGCTTACAGTGACGGTGGTCCCTTCTGCTGTAATGATAGTTTTTTCCATTTTGAAAAAGACGGTGCTTTTATTAATATAAAAGCACCGTCACCACCCCCTTTTTTACCCGAGTTGCTGGCGTTGCTCAAATTTCCTATTCCTTTTAATTTCCATTTTAGCCTCGGCCGGGGACAGGTTGCCGCGAGCTATCCGGTTTTCCCGGTCAATACGTGTGATATATACAGTCACATTTTCACCTTCATTTAGCTTATGCCGCCCGGCGTAGTTAAGGCTGGGCCGGGGAGCCAGTACAACGATCCCGGTATGCAGGCGGACATGGACCCATCTTTCGCTATTATGCACAATTACACCGGGGTAGGGGTTACCGATACGAGGGATATAGGATTCGTTTGCCCAGGGATTAAATTCCAGCGCCCGTTTACTTACAACTAATGAGCGACGTACTGTGGGTTTACCGTCAACCTCGGTGGTTTTCTCAACTTTTTGGATGACCCGTATCTTTAGAATGTCACCCCGGGTGAAGTCAACATCTTCGACATAGTTGTGGGAGACTTCCTTAATAGGGAGTTGGGCCTGGATGGCATTGACATCTAAAATTACACTGTAGGGTCTTCTGTTTACCGGGTCCCTTCTGACTGCTTTAACAACTGCATCGTAGTCCTGGCCTTCCTGGACCTGTTTCCATGTCCGGCTGGCTTCTATCTGTTCGGCCAGCTGGCGGTTTAAGCCGCAGGTGCCTTCATCCCGGTTAATCCAGTCCGGGGTAACACGGATACCGGTAGGGTAGCGCATCAAGTCTTCCAGACGCTCATTTCTGTCTAGGCCGGCTTTACTTTTCGGCAGAATACCTTTAACACCAGTCTGAATGTCTGGAATATAAACTATCAGGCAGGGTTCGCCGTCAACTTCGTCCATTTCCACGGCAGGGAACTGTAGTACACCACGGTGGTCAGGGTTCCTGGCGGCGTATACGAGCTCCAGTGCTTCCATGCTTACTTGGCGTTCTTTGGTGTCGTACATGCGGAAGGGGTCGAAGGCGCCGGGTTTTTCGTTTGTGGCGGTGATTTTAAGTTCCTGTTCGGCTTTTTCCTGTTCTGCCTGTTGTGCCTGCTCTTCCGGTGTTTCAGAGTCGGCATTATCCAATTCTTCGGGTGTTGGGTTAACATTACTCGGACCCTGGTCAAGTACATAGTTCTCGCTGTCCTCCAAATCATCGGAGAAGTTCTCTTCCATGAAAAGTTCCTGTTCTTGCAAATCTTGGGTTTTGTCCTGTTCAGACATTGTAATTCCTCCTTATACAGAATTTTTTTCCAAAGAGCATAAAGCTCTAAAATCTCTCCTGTAATAAGAAAAACGCGGGATTAGGGCAAATCCCGCGTTTTTACGCCTCACAATTTTCTATTATATAAAATCTCCCGTTATCGGTGCATCGCTGGAGTTTTTTGTAGAGCGGCTTATGGATGTCATGTTTGTGGTTCCAAAATAATGATTGTTAACTTAGGGTGCACGTTTGAAACTGGGTTAACTCGAAACATTTTTACCCTCCTATGAAGTTAGCCCCCTAATGACATCTTACCTAAATTTAAATAATCAAAGCGTCCATATTGGTAAGGGTATTCTTTTTCAAATATCGCTTGATAGAGATTCACCAATTCATTAAAAGGAAGGTAGATATCCATTATTTCCTTTTCGTATGTGTGGTATTGTTTAAGTTTAATTTGAACAAACAGAACGGTATTACCTAACCCGCCCCCCATTGTATAAAAATCTAAGAACTCAAATCCATATGTCTCAAGAATACTGTCGAACTCTATGACCGGGATGGGGTAGGTTTCGGTTAGATGTTTTGATTTTATTTGCCAGTTTTATCATCCCCCCGCCATTCATCCCCCACCTCTACAGGTGGGGGATGAATGGCGGGTTGCTTGACAGGGTGACTAAACTACCCGAAGTCCTTTGCCATAATACAGATGATTGAGTAAACCAGCCTTGACCGGCTTGGGTAGCTCCGCCAGCCGCACGTAATCTCCGCGGTTCTGGGTGCCTTTGACAGTGTACTTCTTGCCCTGAAATATTACTGTATCACCAGGCTGGAACGGATGCCGTTTTCTACGTACCTGTACCCTGCCTTTGGATAATTTTTGGCCACGATAAATGCGCAGGTTCGGACCGTTAAGGTTACGGTTTCTGGTACGCTTGCCACAGTTCAAGTCCTGGCCGGTTGCTTTCTTGCCAGTGCGGATGTCAATGTATTTTGCATCGTAAAATTTCTGCAAGCTACGGTTGTTGCGGCGCACTTGGATTATAGTCAGCGGTTTGTACCGGGTTTGAGCAGTACCACCGGCGATAACAAATGCATCGTTAATATGGCTCTTGGACAGGTTTAATTCCATGCGTTTTTTCTTGGTAATGTAACCGTAAGTATAATCGCTGCCCAGGATGTTGACCATTTTCCAACGTACAGTAGTCATGAAAGTTTCTGCCTTAAAAGAGTTGACTTTGGGTTCCCAGCCCCACAGTAGCCCGCCTTTTTTGTGGTTTTCCGGGCGGTGGCATTTAATGCAAAGGGTAATCAGGTTGCCCGGCCGGTCTGTCCTATCACCTTTCCAGTAACCGATATGATGTACCTCAAGTTCCGGGGTTTTGGATCTGCAGTCTGGATTCTGGCACTGGTGGTTGTCCCGGTGCAGGATATATTCCCGCAGGTTCCAGAAACCGTACTGCTCGCCCTGCTGGTACTCTTTGCCCTGGATACCCGGGTTCTTGATGGCCTGGATGTCGAAACTGGCAACTTCAACAACTACCCTGGTCACCGACAGTATGGATTTGACCAGGTTCACCAGCCGGATATGGCTGTCCAGCTTGTGTTGAATGCTAGGCGAAAGCCAGCCTGCGGGCTTCTTGCGGTTGTCAAACCGGGGCTTGCGGTATCTTAATCTATTGCGGCGTTCGCGGCGGTACATTGCGCGCTCTTTGTTACGTTCTGCTTGGCCGGTCAGAAGCTGGCACTCACCGGCAATCAGCTCTTCTTTTTCGGTGACTGCCGAAAAGCCTACTGTTTCGTAGCCGGCGTCTATGCCAAGAGTCACCGGTTGTACGTAGTTGGTGGTCTCGTAAGTTAACTGGATGGTGAAAGGTTTAGCTCTTACCACCCTGGCACGGTTATCTTTTAACATACGGCGTACCTTGCCGAAACGTTTGGTTGGCATAAGCGGGTTGCCTTCACAATTCAGTACGTATACCATTTTTGAATCTCCTTTGCAGAGATAAATCAGCCTTTGTGGCTGTTGGTCCACTTCGCCAATGTTATCCCGTGGTTTTACGCCAGCAGCACTTCGCCTACCCGTCAGCGATGGTTAACCGCTGGCCGCAGGGTTCGGAGCGTGTGGAGTACCCGGAAGTGCCTATATATTCACGGGTAACGTAGCCCTGTCAGCTTTTCGCTGGTGGCTGAGGCTAATCAACCGGGCTTGCAGGTATGGCAAATATCTTTGCTATACTTCTGCACGCCCCCACTTCAAACGGCGTTAGCCGTTAAGTGGGGATAGTTGACAGTTATAGCATTGCATGAGAGCATCTCCTTCCCTGTTATGATGAACCTTTAGTCATCTTCAGCCAGGCTTCGTGGGCTTCTATATAAAATCTGGATAGGTCTTTTTCTTCGTTCTCGTAACCGCTCAAATAAAGCCAGTTTTCTGCCCGGGTCATTCCGACGTAAAATATTCGGCGTTCTTCTTCAATGGCGTCTTTAGTGTACGCTTTCCCGTGCGGGAAATGGCCTTCGGTGCAGTTGACTAAAAAAACGGTATCGAACTCAAGCCCTTTGGCGCTGTGAACGGTCATCAGCTGGACTTTGCCTTCTTGTTTACCCTTGGATGAGGCTTTAGATGCACGTACGCGTAGTATCCAATTTTTAAAGTCTTTTACGGTAGTAAATTTGGTGGCGATATCTTCGATGATCCGCAGGCGGTCGTTGCCTTCGTTGGTATGAAAGTATTGGTCTATATCCGGGAAGTTACGGCGGATATAATGAACCATGGCCCCTGTGTCGGTGAGCCGTTTTGCCACCAGGCTGGAGGTGCGCAGGCTGTCACAAAATTCGGTAACCCGGTCTTCGCTGGCCGCGCTGCGCAGATAGTCCAGCGGGTAAGTAGTGTTTGCTAATATTTCTTCGTATTTGTCAGGCTCCCAGGACCGGCGGGGTAGCTTTAAACAGCTTAAAAGAGCGTCTTTATCGTTCGGGTTTTCTAAAAGGGTAAGGTGGTTTAAAACTGTTTCGATCTCTACGGTCTCGAATAGTGAAGTGCTGCTATGGTGCAGAAAGTGTGGTATTTTTTCTTCTGTCAACGCCATGGCAGCAGCATCACCCTGGGTATTGACCCGATAAAGAATTGCTATATTGTCGGGCTGTTTACCGGCCTCAAGCAACTTATTTATTTTTTTTGCCACCCATTCCAGCTCGTCCATCATACTGTTGAATTCACTAAAAAATACAGATCGGTAGGTGTCGGTACGGTACGGGATGATCTCTTTGTTCCGGCGTTTTTCGTTATGCTGGATAACCGCATTGGCGAGGTGTACGATTTGAGGATGCGAACGATAGTTGGTACGCAGATAGATCTCCCGCAGGTTAGGGAATGCATCAGAAATATTCAGTATCCGGTCTATTGATGAACCACGGAAGGTATACAGAAGCTGGTCTTCATCTCCGACCCAAAAGGTGTTGTCCCAGGGAGCCATAAAAAACCGTGTCAGCACATCTTGGGCCAGGTTATTGTCCTGGGATTCGTCTACTAAGACAAACTGCCACCTTCCTTTGGGGTGTTTGGGATGGTCACCTTTAGAAAGGTAATTCATCAGGAATTTACGTTTTTTAGGGTCGCTTTTTAGCTCGGTATACAGGCGCAAGAGCATGTAGTCCTGGTCTACCATCCCCGCCTTTTCTAATCGGTTAATATAGGCGGCATAGACTTCAGCAAATTTTAGTTCATCGTCGTTTTGTGGTTGAATAGCCGCAGGCAGTACAAGGTTGTTCATTTTGTCGCTGATATAGGC
>Ga0182238_1000371_pt1 | contig 13954 bp, 12 predicted proteins | sample hydfrates6_PW_90_FD_132439 | JGI IMG/M metagenome (GOLD analysis project Ga0182238, IMG submission 132439) | Subsurface microbial communities from deep shales in Texas, USA - hydraulic fracturing test 6_PW_90 | ecosystem: Environmental > Aquatic > Deep subsurface > Shale gas/oil reservoir >... | reverse complement strand
TTTGAAAATTATTTTAAAAAATACGATAATTCTAAGAACCTTTTTGAACGAATTAAAGATCTTAACAGCAATAAATATGAGGAATATATAACAGAGATGGGTAAACTGAAGAAAGATATTATAACTTATTCTAAAAAAGAAGACAAAAATAAACTATCAGCTGAAATAAAAAGTTTATACAAATTGAAAGAAGAGTATAAAACCGATGAATTGTGGGTATATCTAATTGCAAGTGATACTATTGTTTCACGATTAGCTGCCGAGATTATAAAAGAATTTTTGGATGATGATTTCGACAAAAAAGGTATAAAAGTATATTTTGTTAAAGAGAATGATGTAATAAAAGGTTTGCAAGTAAAAGATAGAGATGCTTTTAATAGGGAAGGTATGAGAAACCTTATAAAGCGTATAGATGAAATTGTCCAAGAATATTTTGATAACGTTGTTTTTAATATTTCTGGCGGTTTCAAAGCAACAATTCCATATCTTACCATTATGGCACAAATCTACGGATGCAATATTTACTACATATTTGAAGAAACTGAAGAGCTTCTACGTATTCCACCACTTCCTATAAGTATCGACGAAAAATTATTTTTAGAATATACAAAAGAATTTTCGGAACTAGAAAATGGAATCAATGAAAATTACCATGAATGGAAAAACGATCACCATAATTTCTATAGTGAAGCCCTTCCCTTAATTGAAGAAGCCGAAGATGGATTCATCTTATCACCTCTTGGAATACTTTTTTGGGAAAAATTCAAAGCTAATAATACAATTTTTTACGCAACAGATGAATCAATTGAAATTATCTTAAATGATGATTATACAAAAAATACCTTTATTAAATTTATTTCTGATCAGAAACTCCGGGAAAGTAAAACTGAAAACAAAAACGGCCACTTAGTTTATGACGATGGGAATAATCCAATCCGCTTTTTTTATCGTAAAGAAGATAACTTAATCCATGTATACAACGTATTCAACGAACAGCGTAATCATGACACATATGTAAGATACCTAAACAAAGGGTACAAAGTAGAAAAAAACTTTAATGAATTCAAATATCTGCTTAACCTCGAAACAAATGAAATTAAAAAAATAGAATTAGATAAAAACTCATGAGAAAGTAGATCATAAGTTGTTTTGACGAGTTTAACAAGGTAATGAATTATGACAAAAATGCTCATAAGAATAGAAATAAATCACTCCTTATTGTGAATAATTTCAGCAAAGGAGTGATTTATTTTTAGAGTGTGATTATATCTTGAATACCTTACTTTAGAATAAAATTAACCTTTGCAACTATTTCAATAACTCTTTTAACTCTTCTCTCATGTAATACTTAACATATTTTCCTTATGAAGAACAATAGTAAAAAATGCCTTGGACCCTTTTCTAATATTCACTTCTCAAAATCTGAATAAAAAGTGAGAAGACCAGGCATTGTAACTAAGAAATACTATCGCTTCTACTCTTTCTACCTATTCTAATTTCGTAGAAAAAGTGAAAACACAAAAACTTTCACTTCCTGTCAGCAGCACCTTTTTTCTCTTCTAATTTCCCTTCATCAAAGTATGGTTTAAAGAGTGGAAAGTACTAAATGGAAGCTCAGAAGTTAGAGTGTAATGTAGTTTCTGTTTTATCTGCATATTATCTAATACAGACTAATGGGGGATACACAAACATCCACTTTTCTCCTATAGGTCTTGTTTTCCTTCCTATTTTTGAATTATTTAAGTTTGAATAAAAGGTCGGAGTACTCTATCTAAAAATCTAGGAAGTCAGAGATTAGATTGTTTCTATTCATCCGAAGCTCTTTATTCCTCGCCCTCAACTTTCATTCCTCTCCACCCCCTCCATTCCTCATAGGTAGGATAAAAAGAAATGCTAAAACCCGAGTGGTTTATAGGCTGGTTGTGTTTCCATTCCTCATGTGCCAATGGCACAAGCAATTCTTGATAAAAAAGTTTATAGGCTGGTTGTGTTTCCATTCCTCTCCACCCCCTCCATTCCTCATAGGTAGGATAAAAAGTTTTGAAAAATTTGTAGAAGAAATAGAAGAACAAAAGTTTCCATTCCTCATAGGTAGGATAAAAAGGCTCTTTTATCTCTTCTTTTATTTCTTTTTTTCTTGCGTTTCCATTCCTCATAGGTAGGATAAAAAGCTGCTTATTATTATTTATCAAAAGGAAGAATAGTATGTTTCCATTCCTCATAGGTAGGATAAAAAGTATATTCCCAACTATAATCAGTCGTAAAAACTAAATTGTTTCCATTCCTCATAGGTAGGATAAAAAGTAATGTTTATAAAACGGTGAAGTATTTTGTAGACGGGTTTCCATTCCTCATAGGTAGGATAAAAAGCAATTACAGATGAACTAGTAAAAGAGCTTGAGGGTCGTTTCCATTCCTCATAGGTAGGATAAAAAGGATGACTATTCTTAAGGAACGCTTTGAACATCTAGAGTTTCCATTCCTCATAGGTAGGATAAAAAGGAAAATAACCTTTTCTTTCTTTCCACTTGGGTAATTCCGTTTCCATTCCTTATAGGTAGGATAAAAAGGCATAAGATAGCTATAAATACTATATCATAAAAAATTACGATTGTCAATCAAAACTTTGCTTTTTTATTATCGTATGATAAAATATATTACAAGATATACCTTGATTTTTAATTTAAAATATCAGTAGCATTGAAATGAGATTAAACATTAAATTTTCATTCCATAATCTAATATTTGAATAATTGTTTAATTTTGCTTTCAATGGATTTTTTGTATTACTTTATTACTATGCTTTCTGCTCTCATCTCATCCAACCTTTTTATTTCTAGCTCTTCCTTCAGTAGATTAATCACATACCTTTCTAATTCTGAAAATTTAGGGTTATTTATATCTCTCACTTCTTCGCTAATAAACAGTTCTTCCTTGAGTTGCATTGGTCGAGCAGTAAGAACATAGATCCTATCCGATAAGAGAAGTGCATCTCTAATATCGTGAGTAACATAGATAACCGTCTTTGATTCTTTTTCTAAAATGTCTTTTAAACTGTCTATGAGCACAAGACGCAAAGGAAAGTCGATATCTGAAAAGGGTTCATCCATTAGGATAATGTCCGGGTCTATAGCTAAAGCTCGAGCAACCGAAACCCGGCTTTTCATCCCTCCACTAAGCTGAGCAGGATAATAATCCTTGAATTGGGTAAGCTCCATCAAATTTAAATAATGCAAGGCAATTTCCTGACGTTCAACCTTATTCGGGATGCGATCCTTTAAAACAAAGCAAATATTATCTAACACAGTTTTCCAGGGAAGAAGTCTTGGCTCCTGAAAAATAAACCCAAGGTTATTAAATTTTCTCTCAACTGTTCCTTTATTTACTTCTTCTAAGCCAGCAATAATACGCAGAGTAGTGCTTTTTCCACAACCTGAGAGACCAATAAAAGAAACTACTTCTCCTTCTGGGACTTTAAAATTTAGATCTTTAATTACTTGCAAGGAGCCAAATCTCTTATGTACTTCGGAAAACTTTACCAATGTTTTTCTTTTCTCCTTCATTTTTTATTTCGCCTTCTCACTGTCTCTGTCTTTATTGTTCTATTTTGAAAAGGTTTAATTAATAAATATTCGGTAGCAAGGCCTAAAACAACAATAACAATAGTATATGCGAATACCTTATCCGTTTCTAAATTAAATCGAGCCCAATTAAGTTCATTTCCAATACCTGACATACTGCCAAGGAATTCTGCCATTACTACTCCTCTCCAGGCTAATCCAAATCCAACAGATAGTGCGGAGAAAAAGGGCCCACTAATAGCAGGTAAATAAAGGTCGTGGAGCTTAGTTGATGTTTTTACTCCAAAAGACTGACTCATTTCGCGAAGAGAAGAGTCTATATCTCTGATTCCCTGATCTAGATGAATAGTAATAATGGGAACTGCGATAGACATAATAACAAATATTGGAGGGATAGCCCCCAAACCAAACCAAATAACAGCTATAATTACCCATACAACGGGAGGCATGTTTTCAATGATTACAATTACAGGCCTAATTGCTTCATGAATGCCATTAATTAGTCCCGCCAGTGTGCCAAGTATTCCTCCTAGAAGAATAGAAAGGCTTACACCTATCAGCACCCTACTTACCGTATGAATAAGCGGGAGCCATATCTCTCCACTAATAACCATTTGGCTAAGCGTTAAAAAAACTCTTTCTACCGAAGGAACGATAATTGGGGGAAAAAACAAAGAAAGTAATTCCCACATCCCAAGGAGGACAATAATTCCTGATAATCTTTTAAGCCATTGTAAAAACTTAAGTTTCGTTCTAATCATCAGAATCATCTTCTTCTGGAAGCGATATTTCAGCTTTGTAATAAATTCCTTCATAAGGAATAGGGAACCCTAAGCTTTCAAGATAAGAAGGCATGAGCGGCTTTACATCTTCTACTTCTATGAAGTCCAACTTGAGACGTCCAGACATGATAGAATCTTCAACAGCTTTTGAAGGAAATTCAGCGCCAAAGTACTGTTTAAAACTTTTGGAGGTAAAATTACCAACTTCTTGAGGGTGTTTTATAGCGTAATCATTAGCCTCATCAAAGGCATCAATGAACTTTTCTACAGCTTTCTCCTTACCTTCGATGTTCGAAACTACTACCCAAAGCCCTCCTATAGGGATTTCCTCACCTTTTTCCCAGCCGGAGATACTCTTTACAAATCCTTCTTGGCAATCTATCGCCACATTCATCTTTCCACCAGAGGCGAGGACTAACTGAGAAATGTGGGGTTCTGAAAAAACGGCGGCATCTGCTTGCCCGGAAAGAATGAGCCTTTTTATTTCACTTCCGGGCAAATACTTTATATTAAAATCTTTATCAGGATCATAACCTGCTGCTTTCATTGATGCTCGAGCAATGATGTCAGGCGACCCTCCTCTAAAATCAATATAAACATCTTTTCCCTTGAGGTCTCCCCAATCGGAGACGTCTTTTCCAGCAACCACATAGACTGCCTTCCAGACATAAACTCCCACTAATCTAATGTTTTCAATTCCCTTCGCATACATCTTTGCTCCACCAGGTGCAGAATAAAGGGCAATATCAACGTCTCCTCTTTGAAGAAGAGCTATTTCATCCGCAGCTCCTTTGGAGGGAATAAATTCTAACCTTATTCCTTCCTGAGATAGTGTATTTTGCTCTAAAAGAACAGAAGCAGGAATTAGCAAAGCGCTAGGTGTTGAAGTAAATCTCAAAACTACTTCCTCTTCAACATGTGATGCTGATAATACCTCTATTACGAGTAAAAGCACAACACCAGTTACAATAAAGAGCTTCCTCTTTTTCACCTTTTTACCTCCTCGTACTCATTTAATATGTAAAGGCTAGGATATTCTTATATTTTTTCATCCATACCAAATTAAGAGAGTACCCAATGGAGAGATTTACTTATGGGGTTTCTAACAGAAGATGGTAATAGTTGAAAATCAGACAAGAGTAACATAAGAAAAGATAATAAAGTTATGCTACATTACAAAGAATAGGTAGAAAATCATTGTAATCATCTTTATTGAAAAATATATTCTCATTTTATTTCCCCGGAGCTGTGATATGATGAGTGCTCCGGGGAAGAAGATGTTAACAAATGTCTTGCCTTCAGGAAGTTTCGTCTCTTAAACCAGACTTGTTACACCGTAAGCGGGACTGAACGATGGATCGACTAAAGAATATCCAAGTGTATCAACACGCTTTCGTTTTCTCAGAAGTGACAAAAGATATCCCGCACCGCTGATATCTCGGACAAGCACAAAGCCATTTAGTTTTCCATCTTGCAGATAAACTTTCCTTAGGATCCCATCCTTTTTGTATTTAATTTCATCACCTTCAAGTGCCCCCACTACAATGATCTTGAAGCTTAACTCCTTGAGAGAATTCATACTTACCTGTTTTTCGTAGTCAAAATCATAACCAAGAATGTTCATGGCAACCGTTTTTCCGTGACTTACCGCAACTGGATAGAGGCCATGACTTTTGGACTCACCAGTAACCAGATCAATCGTTTTAGCCACATCTCCACAGGCATAGACATTTTTGTCGTTTGTTCGAAGTTTACTGTCAACGGATATACCATATTCGTCGTAATCGATTCCGCTACCACTGAGAAAATCCACATTCGGCTTTACCCCTGTAGCAGCAATGAAGATATCTGCATCTATCCGTCTCCCGTCAGTCGTTTCCAACCCAATTATATGATCGTCGCCAAGGAATTTTGCTGCCTCTGTATTTAGTAGAGGATTCACACCCTGAGACCGAAGGTCTTCAAGCACATATTCGGACGTCTCCGGGTCGAGGAGCCTGGGCATGATCCATCCCCGTCGGTTCAGAACTGATGGAGATATACCTATTTTGCTTAAACAAAGGGCAATTTCGACACCGATAAAACCACCACCGACTATTACAGCACTTGCTCCGCCCTTACGGGCCATCTCCTTGATTCTGTCTGCCCCTGCAAGGGTCTTGAAATTTAGAAGGTCTCTCCGATCAGCCCCCTGAACTGTGGGTGGAATGTAAAGAGAACTTCCAGATGCAATTACCAGAGTATCATAGTCAATAATTCTATCTTTCTCGGTCCGTACCCGCTTTACATCTGTTTCTATTTCCATAACCCTTTCGCCGGAAAAACACTCAACTTCGTTTTCGACACAGAAGTTCCTACCGTGCCAGAAAAGGATCTCTTCATTGTCCCGGATAAGATATTCTCCAAGAGCCGCAGGAGAGTAGGGGGGAACCTCTTCAGCAGAAAGCATGATAATAGTACCTTTAAATCCCTGCTTCCTGAGATTCGATACCACGGAAACACCTGCGGGCCCGGATCCAATAATAACAACTTTTTTATTCATTCTGATTCCCTCACTTGTCTTTGGATGTGAGTTCCAAAAATAATCCTTTTACTGCGCTTATATAAGGAGAGGAACCTTCCAACAAAGGTCCAATATCCGGTTCGTTTTTATACACCTGCTCATCAAAGGGTAAATAATGTATTGACTGAAAATAATTCTGTCCTTCAATAAAACGAAGCACCTTTTCCCGGTCCGCATCGTCTCGAACTTTATTGACCGCAAGATAGATTCGTTCTATTCCAAGTTGCTGTGAAAGTTTTGCTGAATGCAGTGCAACCTGGACGGCATTGAAACTCGGCTCCGTCACAATAACAGCATTTTGAAACCCTTCCGCAAGCGCTCGCCCAAAATGCTCAACACCTGCCTGGGTATCCATGAGAATAACTTCTCCTTCACGCAACTTGATATAACCCACAATCGCATCGAGAAGAGCATTCTCGGGGCATAGGCAACCTGTTGCTGCTTGGATCACACTTCCAATGACCAACAGGTTTATTTTTGAATTGATTTTCATACCGAAACGCTTAACAACATCCGAAACATCAGGATTCAGGTTGAGCATTACTCCCCATCCCTCCCCCGGACGGGCGCCGGTCTTTTCCTCAATATAATCCAAATTTTTTGACACCGGCACTATTTGGTCCGCTTTTTCTATAGGAAAACCAAGCGAAAATGCCAGATTTTGCTGAGGGTCTTCATCTACTGCAAGAACATTATATTTATGTTGGGCAAAAAGATGTGAAAGAACAGCCGTAAGTGTAGTTTTTCCTGCTCCACCCTTACCTGTTATGACAACTCGAAAATCATGATTTTTTTCTAAACTCTTTTTTTTCAACTCATTTGCTACTTCAAATAATTGTTTACGCCTTTCTTCACTCGATGCACTCATATCCCAAGGTCCTTTCTCTTTGAATCGATATGCTTCTCAATAAGATCTGCCGCAGCCACAGGATCCGGTTCTACAGCATAGGTAGCACCAACAACATCATTTAGACCCGAAGTAAGTAGATCGATTACATTCTTGCTGCCGAAGATTTTCGGGGGTAGCCCCAGAACAGTATACACACCGGAAGCTACAAAGTAGGACGCAATCGAGACGGCCTTCTGTGAATACCATTCAGGTGCAGCTCCGGCAAGAGGTAACTGATCAATTCCAACATTCAAAGCTTTCGCCAGCTCGGCGGCAAGCACGAGGATACGGGAACAATCAACACAGGAACCCATGTGCAGAACTGGAGGAATTCCCAAAGCATGACATACACTCTTCAGTCCATCACCAGCGAGATCAGCCGCTTCTGGGAGGAGGAGTCCAGCTTTGCCGGATGCAATAGCGGCACAACCAGTTTCGACAACCAAAATGTTCCGCTTGATAAGTTCCTTGCCAAGAGTAACATGTCCATAATCTTGTTTTATCTTTGGGTTATTACATCCGACCATCCCAACAGCCCCTTTGATACTTCCGTTGGCAATAGCATCGATGAGAGGCTGGAAGGTACCACCAAGTGCCTTTTTAATCGCCTCAACTGAGAACCCTGCCATCATCTTTACAGGCTTGGCTGGAATTTTTACTCGGTCAGGATTCCGTTGTTCATAGGTCTCAATCGCCAGTTTTACTATGTTCTTTGCTGTATCATAGGCTGTCTCAGGATGGAACTCCATATGAACGGCCCCGGGAACCTTTGATTTTTCGCTAGTTGAAACGATTTTAGTGTGGAAACAACTTGCTACCTGGGTGATAGAAGGGAAGATACATTGATAATCAATTATCATAACGTCTACAGCGCCAGTAGCGAGGGCCAGTTCTTGATTGAGTAAATTCCCAGCAATAGGAATACCTCGACGCATCAAAAGCTCATTTCCCGTGCAGCACATTCCAACGAGGTTAATCCCTTTGGCTCCTTTTTGTTTCGCTAGATCTACCATCTCTTGTTCCTTGACAGCCTTGACAACCATCTCCGAGAGAACTGGATTGTGCCCGTGAAGAACAATATTTACCATATCTTCCTTGAGTGTACCTAGATTAACCCAAGATTCCTTGATCTCAGGTGTGCCAAAAAGGATATCCGATACTTCCGTGGCCATCATTGAGCCACCCCAGCCATCGGAGAGTGATGCTCGAAGCCCATGAAGCAGAATATTTGCATAATCTGCACCTACACCCATGTGAATTCGGTGCATTGCCTCAACAATTTCCCGATCTACGCTTCTTGGAAGGATCCCAGCTTTGGCCCATTTATCTTGCGTGGGCTCCGGTGCCCGCTTACTTAGATCAATACTGTTTTTAATTGTTCCATATTCTTCAAGAAAGCTCAGGGCAATATCCTTGGCAATATCAGTGTCGTTTCTCCCCTCTGTAGTGATACCAATCTCTTTTGCAACGGTGTAGAGCTTTTCTTTGTCGAGAATTTCATATCCCTGACTCTTACCTTCTGCGGTCATCAGAAGAGTTTCTACAACCTCACGTCCATGATCCGAGTGGGCTGCAGCTCCAGTTACTAAGTCATCTAATAGGTTTCTAGCGACAATAAGATCTGCATCAGCACCACAGACCCCACGTTTGGGACCATCCTTTTCAAACGGATCAATACGACAGGGACCCATTGAACAACGGTTACAGCAAAGCCCAAGTTGACCAAAACCGCACTGGGGCTGTTGCTTTTCCAACCGATCCCAAGCCGTTTCAATACCCTCTTCCAATGTTCGTTCAAGGAGAGGTTTTGCACTTTCGTCTATTGTGCGCTCCTCTACCTTTAGTTTAATTAATGACTTATCCATCGTTTGCTCGCCCCCTTAATTTTTTTCATTCACATTTATCTTATTTTGTGACGAAGGAAGAGGCCCAAGCTGGGCAACCTTCCGCTGCAACGCCCTGAAAGCTTTGATATTCTCAGGCATTTCCTCTTCTTTATATCCCTGAATTTCCCGCGTTAAGTTAAGAGAAATGCCCCTCTGTTTTTCAGCGATAATTTCATTGTACTCGCCAAATACCAGTGCATTCGTAACACAAGCTTCTACACAAGCAGGCTCTTTACCATTTTCAAGTCGAGAAATACAACTATCACATTTGTAGGCAACCTCATTTGGTAGATTGGGTCGTACCTGGTACTGAATAGCTCCGTAAGGGCAGACCATAGCACACATACCACAGGATATGCACCGTTCTTCCTGAACCTGAACTGTATCAGTTTTAACATCACGGAAAATAGCATTGACTGGACAGACCTCCATACACGGTGCTGGATCACAATGCTGACACTTGTTGGGAAAGGTCATTAAATCGACTCCAAGTTTGACGCTTATTCTTGGTTGTGGGCGCGGAACTTCGAAATACATGGAGAAAAGCTCTTTCCCTGAAGAATGCTCAATGGCACACGCCACCTCGCAATGCCGGCAACCGATGCATTTTTCTAGATCAATGAATACATTTTTCATCTGCTTCTCCCCTCCTCACTCGTTTTAACGTTTCCATTCCTCATAGATAGGATAAAAAGATTATGAACGGGGAACAAGATAGGTAGGACGTAAGTGATTTCTATTCCTCATATAGGTAGAATAAAAAGGATAGATTAAAAGATGGGTATATTATGGTTTTTAAGTCAGGTTTTCATTACTCATAAGTAAGACAAATAAGTAAGACAAAAAGGTTGGGTTCAAAACACTTTGAGCGGGTTTTCAGAAAGTTTCCATTCCTTATAGGTAGGATAAAAAGAGAAGACATTAGCTTTTTAGACACTGGAATAGAAGTGTTTCCATTCCTCATAGGTAGGATAAAAAGCAGGTGCAACTGGAAGTTACCCCTTGCGAATATGGTGTTTCCATTCCTCATAGGTAGGATAAAAAGAGTTGGAAAATAACAAGTGGCACAAGTGGCAAGAAAGTTTCCATTCCTCATAGGTAGGATAAAAAGTCATTGTAGAAGAACCAGAAGGCACTGATGAAATTGAGTTTCCATTCCTTATAGGTAGGATAAAAAGGCAAGAGGCCCTTGGGCTGGATGAAAAGACTATGTAGTTTCCATCCCTTATAGGTAGGATAAAAAGAATGAGAGCCCAACGTGCAATTAATCATAAATCATCTACGTTTCCATTCCTTATAGGTAGGATAAAAAGGGATACTTGTAAGGCTCAGCGATAAGCTAGAGAGACTGTTTCCATTCCTCATAGGTAGGATAAAAAGTCGGAACACAACGACATTAAACGTGGCAAAGTCATAATGTTTCCATTCCTCATAGGTAGGATAAAAAGCCACAGGCACAGAAGTCTGGTCTTTTACAGGACATACGTTTCCATTCCTTATAGGTAGGATAAAAAGGAAGGTAAAAAAACATATGCGGTTGGAATTGATGTGTTTCCATTCCTCATAGGTAGGATAAAAAGTATTTGAAACAACTGAAATATTATACAAAAAAGAAAGTTTCCATTCCTCATAGGTAGGATAAAAAGGCATAAGATACCTGTAAATACTTTATCACAAAAAATTACGATTGTCAAGTAAAACTTTGAGAAATTGTTAAAAATCAATTCAATTATGCATGATATAATCCTTGTGTTTTTTAACACCTCTCTGTCAATCCCCTGCGATTTTCACCTTATTGGAGGTCGACAGACGTTTTTTATATTTTCTTGTTTTTTTTATTATTATATGATAAAATATATTACAAGAAAGATGTCGGTTTTTAAATTAAAATATCAGGAGAATTGAAATGAGATTAAACATTCAATTTTCTTTTCATAACTTAATACTTCCAGTAAATTATAATCATATCATTCAAGCTTTCATTCTTGATTTAATAGATGATGCAGAATATAGGAACTTTATTCATAACCAGGGCTTTAATTATGAGAAAAGAAAGTACAAATTGTTTTCTTTCTCTAGACTAAATGGAAAATTTATTTTAAATAGAAAGGATAAAACAATAGAGTTTTTTGATAATGTTTCTTTGAAAATTTCCTCTCACGATAAGAATTTAATTCAGTACTGTGCAGACTCACTTTTATTTAAAGATGATTTTGAACTATTAGGTCAAAAGATTCATGTAGAGAAGTTAGAGTACGATGATTTGGAAATAAAAAGCAATAAAATAAAGGTAAAGACTTTATCCCCCATTACTGTTTATTCTACGATTGTACAAAATTCTTCAAAGAAGACTATTTACTTTTCCCCCAATGACTATAACTTTTCAAAATTAATAAAGGAGAATTTAATAAAAAAGTATCTTGCCTATTATGATTCTAATCTTCCAAAAGAAATAAACAATGATGAATTAATTATAAAAGAAGCTGATCAGAAAGGTTCTAAAATGATCATAACTAAGTATAAAAATTTTATTATTAAAGGTTGGCATGGAATATTTGAAATTCAAGGGAATCCAAGTTTGTTGAAAATTGGTTACGATTCTGGTTTTGGAGCAAAAAACTCCCAAGGATTTGGGTTAGTCGAAGTTATATGATTATGGATAGAGGGTGATGATATGGGTTTTATCGATGCGGTTTACACTATTGGAAAAGAATTTTCATCAAAAACTGATGAAATAACAGATTATCCAAGCTAAAAAGCAATAGAGAAAAAGATCGTGACGCCTTCTTAAATGGCTCCAAATCGGTTAAATATTTACCATTAATATAGAATCAGCTTATTTCAACTACTTCAATAACTCTTTTACTTCTTCGAATGTAATATAAGGAAGAAGCTCTAAAGACCTTTTTAATTTCTTATAGTTAGAATAAAAAATCGACGATACAGCAAATCATTCGTTCATAGTTTTGTTCAGTAAAACTTTGAGAAATTATTAAAAATCGATTCAAATATCAAAAGACGGACTAATTAGTGTGGAAGATGTAAAGATAATTAATTATAGCAGCAAAAAATTAGAATTCTTACGTTTTTTCTATCTCAAACTTAGAAGAAAATAGCTTAACTAAAAAACCTCCATGAAGGAGGTTTTTAGTTATCTTTGTTGACTTTTTGATTAAAATTGTAAGCCTGCGTGAATCTTGAATTTTGGTTTCCATTGGTCGGCCTCAAAATCTTCCTCCGACAAATCTTCGTTAGTTAATGTTATCTTTTCAAACAAAATATCGGCACCTACATTCACATCGAAGTTTTGAACTACAAAGCTTGCTCCAACTCCCCCACCTAAACCCCAACTTGAGCTGTCCGATTCTATCTCAATATTTACGGATTCAGGGAAAGTGAGTCCAGAACTGGCTTCATATCCTTCAGCAAATGCTTCAGAAAGGTCTTGGGTAACTGTTCCAAAGGAATAATTAAGCAAACCTTGAACATACATTCCAAACCCTAAGTCCGGAAAGAAAACATTTAAACTCTGTCTATAACCACCATTCACACTAAAACCCGTTTGAGATAAAGTGTAAGAAGGAACAGGAAGTTCGGTACCATCAATAGTAATAGTAACAGAATCAACTTCTGCCGGGAAATAATAATCAACAGAGCCACCGACTAACAAAGCGCCACCTTCTATACCTAATCCCTCAAACAGATAGTTCACACCACCACTAATCCCATGCAACGTTACATCTTGTACATCGTCTATAAGGCTGTCATCTAGAGTTACGTTCGCATAACCTCCTGTGACTTCAAATGCAGCGAAACTAAAAACAGCTAACATACCTACCAACAACGTTGCGAAAACCTTTTTCATCCTTATCTAACCCCCTTGTTTAATATGTTTGATGTGAAACTTAAAAAACTATACTCACATCTGACTTTTAAAAATTTTCTGACCCTTGAACTTTAACTTATTAATAGTTAGTTTAATACCTTATTTGTTTCCATTCCTTATAGGTAGGATAGAAATTTTTTGAATATAAAATCAAAATAGAAGGGGGATTTTGAGTCCTTGTAGGTAGGATAAAAAAACATAAGATATTTATTAATATTTTATCATAAAAAATTACGATTGTCAAGCAAAACTGGGCTCTTTGTCAAATATGGTTGATGGAATAGACTGAAGAGATGATGACAAGGTTATTACAGAGATTTTTTGTTGAGTAATTTCAGCTCAGAAAGGATAACTGTTTACAATATGT
>Ga0182238_1000370_pt1 | contig 13955 bp, 16 predicted proteins | sample hydfrates6_PW_90_FD_132439 | JGI IMG/M metagenome (GOLD analysis project Ga0182238, IMG submission 132439) | Subsurface microbial communities from deep shales in Texas, USA - hydraulic fracturing test 6_PW_90 | ecosystem: Environmental > Aquatic > Deep subsurface > Shale gas/oil reservoir >... | reverse complement strand
ATGAGTACCTCGAATGGCGAGAGGCCCGGCAAGAGATCGAAGGCGAGGGAAAGGTGGCCAGAATCTATTAGGCAGAGGGCGACGGGCGGAGAAAGAATTTACAGCACATTTTGGACTTGATCCGTTTGGGGCTCCACCTGCAGCATCGAACTCGTCAAATTCGCCTGGGCGTCATTGTCGATGACCAGTATTTTTCTTCCTTCACGAACAAGCCCATGAGCAAGATTGAAAGCGATCGTCGTCTTCCCGACGCCGCCCTTTTGATTAACAATCGAAATGACTTGCGTCATCAACTCACCCTTAAACCTTACTTACATAATTACTAAAAACATAAACTAAATAAAACAATAGTATAACAATCGCCCTACTGCAAGAAAAACTATTACGTTATTGCATTATTGCCTTATTACACCTGTGTGGCTCACTCATTTGAGAGCGCGGATGTGAAGTATGCATGAAGGTGTGAAGACGCAAACCGCGTCCTACAGGGTTCGACCTCGAGCGAAACGTTAGCCCCTCTCACTCCGCGTTGCGGGGCGGGAAAGGCACATTCCTGGGGGGCGAAGCTTCGCCCCCCTGGGCCCCCCACTCATAGGCGAACCGGGAAGAATACCTTAATAGTGCCCCCATCGACCGCCGCGCGTCAGCCCGCTTGTGGGCTTTGCGAGAGCTAGCACGGCGACTCCCTAGTGGGTTCCGAACTCAACTGAACGCGGCTATCGATCGTCTAACCAACTAAATCAACAGAATTAAAATTTACACTTAGGGTCTAAACTTAAATTTGCACAGGATGTATAGTGATAAAAATAGACATAGACGGAAATAGTGAACTACGAGAAATGGAAAATACTTACTGACGGGGTTTCATCATATTAAGTGCCAGGAGGCACTTATGGCGCTTTTCGACCGGCGCTACACGGATCTCGGGATAATGTCTCTTCCTCCGCAGTGGTGGCAGATATGATTCTGGTTGTAGGTGACGTTCATGGCGAGTTTGGAGAACTCAACCACTTGATCAATCACAAGAGGCCAGAAATCGTGCTTCAGGTGGGTGATTTCGGCTTTTATCCGAAAGAGCCGGAGTATGACCCAGCAAAGAAGGTTAAAGCGCAGGGAGCCAAGATTTATTTTTGCGACGGCAACCATGAAGACCATGAGGCTCTTGAGCTGATCCAAATCAATGACCAGCTCGAAGTCGCACCTGGTTGTTTCTACCAGCCACGAGGCTCGATACTCACGCTGCCGGATGGCCGGCGAGTGCTGTTTTTCGGCGGCGCGGAATCCATGGACAAGATTCACCGTGGGGATTGGTACCCCCAGGAGCTGCCGACCTATTCAGACTTTGCCAAAGTGGTAGACGAGCCGGTTGATATTGTTATCAGCCACACGGCCCCGGCCTGCTTTGGTCTGAAGAAGGAGCCGCCCTTTGGCTACGCCAAGAGGCCATGGCTCGCTAAATTCGACGAACCGACTCCGAAGATGTTGGATGCGATCCTTGAGATCGTGAAGCCCAAGCAATGGTTTTTCGGCCATTACCACGTTCACCAGGTTGGCCATGATCGGGGAGTAGATTGGACCGCTCTCAGCTACCCACGTAGCTCGAATAGATGGTGGATTGAACTCAAGGACAAAGAGGGAGATTGACATGTTGAGAATCAATTTGGAGCTCGTTCCCTTTGGCGAAGAGAACAACAAGAGGAGCCTGGGTGAAATGATCATTGGTAATGTGGGGCAGGACGACGAGGGCACATATTCCTATGTTGTTTTTTTGAACAAGGAAGAGATCGGCAACGTGCACAGATATGAACGATCCAAAGGCCCTTGGCAGCTTGTCCAGCAAGCGATCGAGCTTCTGCCGCCCGAAAAGAAAAAAGGCTTATAATCCAGAAAACTGAAGACATTGCACACTCAAAATTATGCAGCTAAAAGATCACATGCTCTCGACATTGGAAAAACTCGGGTACGAGTTCCAGGAGCTGCATATCGCTCTGGATGACTATTACATGATTTTCCGCAGTTCCCTGCATTGGGTGATACTTCATCACAAGCTTGGCATCGAAAAGATGGTGGAACGGTTTGGAGAGAGCTGCCGCACTGCCGCCGAGACCCATATCAAGGATGATTTTGGATTCGTGCCCACCGGTCCGACCGATCCGCGCTTGCTGAAGCACGTCTATTTTAACGGCCCTAGGGATTTGGAACATGCCGAGGAAATCTTGGAAGAGCTCTATGGGCTGTCTTTCGACTTAGAAACCGCATATGGTGAGATAAAGCGCTGATACGATTATACACTTGTGCTAAAGTGATTTAAAACAGGCAACTATATGAACGTAGGCTATGTGCGAGTTTCAACGGTCGAACAGGATCCGGATCGGCAAATCGAAGAACTGACGTGCTGGATCCAAGTTGACAAGCTTTTTGAGGACCATGCCAACAGCGGAAGCACGGACCGGCCTGCGCTTGCCGAATGCCTGGGCTCTTTACGCGATGGCGATACGCTGCATGTTCATTCGCTTGACCGCCTTGCACGGAGCCTTCAGGACTTGCAAGGACTGGTAAAGAATCTCATCGGGCGGGGAGTGACCATCACGTTTCACTACGAGGGTTTGACCTTTGCCCCGGGCGACGGCGACCCCATGGCCAAACTCATGCTGCATATGATGGCTGCATTTGCTGAATTCGAGCGCTCATTGATCCGCGAGCGCCAAGCAGAAGGGATAGCGAAGGCCAAAGCTAGAGGGGCCTACAAAGGCCGAAAACGTCACCTGACAGATGCTCAGGTGGAAGAAATCCGGGAGCGGAAAGAAGCCGGCGAGCGCGTAGCCGCACTCGCTAAAGAGTATGGTGTGAGCCCAACGACGATTTATGCAAGGCTTTCAAAATAAATTTGGCTATTAAGGTATTTTTCCCGCTTCACAATTCGACGCGGAGATGGAGAAGAAAGACGACAGCCCCTTTGCCAATTTGTCATGCCAGAAAACGGAGCGCTGATCCTTTTACTGTATACAAATAACAAACGGTAACATCGTAAAAGCCAAGGCTGAAGCGAAGCGCTGATTCTTTTGGAGTATACAAAAAACAAACGGTCCTGACAGAAAATTATAGCTGGCCAGAGCCAATGGCCGGCGGCATGGAATGCCGCGCCTTGGTGGGCTTTATGCCCACGCATATGTATGTTCGCGTAAACTTGCGCGAACATAGGCTTAGGGGTGGAGTTTTTGCATTCTCTGTGACAGAATCGAACTTGTGAGAGTCTGGCACTGAGGATGCGAAAAGGCCACACCTAAGCCACCTATCCCCTTCCCCCGAAGGAAAGGGAAGGGGAATTTTCGCAGCGATAGCGGAGAAAAAGGGGATGGGCTATGGAAAGACAAATCTACAATAAAGAGCAAGTCAGGGATGCCCTTCGGCAAGCCAAATCAATTACCCAGAAGAAGCGCTCCGAACGAACACTCACGGACTACCGTCGTGCCATAAAGCAGCTCAGGGGGAGCACTCCGCAGGCCTTTCGCACTGAACGTGCTTCAGAGGGCAAAGCCATCAGCAATAGCCGGTATCGAGTGCTCAAAGGAGCGTATCAACTCACCGTTGCAGAAAGACTATCCACCGCTGCCCAGTACGCGCTTAACGCGCTAAACGAGCACGACGAACAGGCGCCTGAAGCTTGCGCTGACGTATGCGAAATCCACGAAAAACTCTGGAAACAAAAACCAGACTACAGCAGAAAACGTTACCGCAAACAGCTTGGCCAAGCATTTCCTCCAAGGGATCACGAGGTGAACCAATCCAAAAGAGGAAAAAGAAGGTACCTCGCTTCTCTGAACAAAAATTGGCCAAAATGGCCACGCGAAATCTACAAAGAGATGCCCCAGCAACATCGTCTGCCGATTGCGCTACTCAACCTCACAGGGATGCGCCCTGCTGAATTAAAAAATGGAGTGAGAATTGACCTCGATTCCACGACGGACCTCTTAACAGTCACTATTCGTGGCGCTAAGGTAAATGAGGTCAGCGGCCAACCAGAGCGGAAACTCACATTCTCGGGCAACGACATCTGGGTGTTGACGATATCAGAAATCCTAAATGAAAGGCTTTGCTCAGAGCTGCACTTCAAGCTTGGCTGCAGCTACCAAGCGTTACACCAGAGCCATCAGCGTGCAGTGAAACGTGCGATGGGTGCAAAGTGGTCAGAAAAGATTAGCCTGTACAGCTACAGACACGCTTTCGGCGCGGCGCTAAAAGCTGATGGGTACTCAAAAGAACACATCGCCTTAGCCATGGGCCATCGAAATGACAGGTCGCAGGGATATTATGGGCTCGCTTCACAGGCCGGCAACGGGCGTCGACTGGAAGCAGTGGAGGCCACGCACGCGGTGAAGTTAAGGGAGCCTGAATTCGATATCTCAGACGAACTTTTGGCTGACATTGATCTTTGACGATAATTGAAACACATATATACTGTAGTAAGAAGTGGCAGAAGTGGCCTCGGTTCTCACTGGACGGCCGAAGCCGTTGGATGGACAACGTCATGATCGAACGCCTGTGGCGATCTCTGAAATACGAATGCGTGTATCTGCGGGAATTGGAGACAGGAAGCGAGCTGCGGCAGGCCCTGGCTTGGTGGATCAACTTCTACAACAACCGCCGCCCGCACAAGACCTTTGACGGCAGAAAGCCGATGGAGATATATCAGCAGTTCAAGTCAGAGCCCCCCAAGGGCAAGGCAGGGAAAGGCAGCATAGGCTCTACTTTTCAGGCCACTAGAAATGGGGACTTTACAGGGTACCTCCCATCTGTATTGAAAGGAAAATAAAAAAAGGCTCATCAAACTATAGTTTGATGAGCCTTTTTTTCCGCTGAACGAGTTATATTTTTCATGTTTTTTTAACAATCCCGATGAGCCATATAAACATCTAATCCCGCTGGGCAAAAAAGTCACAAGCAGAATTAGGGTTGAGAGTCGTCATGCATCCAAATGAGGTATTGATTTATGACTCGCATCCTATCCCATCTACACTGACTCGCAGCAAATATTGGGCTTAGTATCATCGTATTAATTGCAAAAAGTTGGATAAATAATGTTGCAGTATGAACATCATCCATTTTCAAATTCCCAATAAGCATACCTATTAACATAAATAGAAAATTTACTCCTATTGAAGCAAACATTTTAGAAACTGTGTTCTCTTTCTTTAATGCCATCCGGGCATTTATATATGCCTGAACGATAGGTTGCGATTGGAGGGTAATCCAGTCGCGGTTCCTCGGCCCCTCTGGGCAGCGCCAGATGAACCTCATGCGGTATCTGGGTTGTGATCCCATGAAAGGCAAGAGCTGAGATAAGACAGATGACGCCTTTTGGGGCTCGCGTAGCGACAACGACCAGATCTGGATCGCCAAGGGCAGGAGCCTCTGCCAGCCTATAGACCCCTCGACTTACAGGCTCCACAATCCCCGAATCCCTGAGAGCGTACAGCGTGCTTGGATGAACCCCTTTGCGCAGAGCTTGCCCCGTGCGCAGGATGCCGCCTTCTCGTTTGAAAATGGCGATGGCCTCATCGAACCTGCCGCCTCTCGTCGTTTCATTTCTTCGCATGATAAAATTACCTACACTTATTTACTTCTGTCGATATTTTTATCAGAACCAAATTCTAAATCAAGCCCTTCCGACTTGATTCAGAAACAGCCTTAGAAAGCGCGTAAGTAAACTGTTCTGAGCCCATAAGGCTGGTATCGCGTTCAGCTGAGTTCGGAACCCACTAGGGAGCCGCCGCGCTAGCTCCCGCAGAGCCCGCAAGCGGGCTGACGCGCGGCGAGGAGAAGCAGGAAAGCCCACTACATACTGTGTGTTTACTTACTGTTTTAATTTACTTGGAAAACTTTTTGACACCCCCTGCCTTTCGCTCAACTTGAAACCATCGCGGCTGTTACAAAAAATAGTTTTTTTAGTTCAGCAGAAAAATGACAACATGACATCACGTCAAGCTGTCACCCCCCTCCCTTCAAGATGTTTCCTTTTCTGCATGATTATGAGCACTTTTTACACAGGCTATTGAAAACACTGCATAAAGACGTTTCATCGGGATGTTCCCTCTCCAGCCCGCCGCAGGTGTATAGCGACCGCAGGGAGCGGAAGCATTTACGAAGACTATGAGCGTGTAACTACTTAAAAAATCAAGCTATTCTTTCCCAAAAACTCATCTCCCCTTACTCATGGCCGCGCGGAGCGGGAAAAATACCTTAATAGTTTCCTGCTTCGGGAAGCGGCCTGGATGCGCCACTTTTGTGAACCATCTTATGACTATTCCGGATCGGAATCCGATTCAGGATTCAGCAGGTTGAGTCTTGTCCATTCCCATCGCGAACCAGTACGGCTCGAAGCTTTGCTCCATGAGCCTTTCGGTCAGCGCGAAAAACGGCTCGTAATTGTCAGTGGTGTGCGCAGTGTCGCACGGTTAGGTCTTCCCGCAGGTTCTTCACAACAGTTTCAGGCAGCGGACGGCGTTCGTCCAGACGCGCTTTCAGTGCATCAAGATGTGTCGTATTCATGTGCTCTTCCCTTATTTCGCGGACCAGACAGCAACTGTACGTTTATTCAACTACAGTGTTTATTTACTCGTAAGTCATTTTGTCACCCCCTGTTTCTCGGCCAACCTGAAAAGCCCTTGTGATTGTTGCAAAAATTGTATTTTTATGGCTCAACATAAAAAAGACAGAATGACACCCCCGTCAACATGTCACCCCCCCCTTCTTGCACCCGCCAGCCGATCAGCCAACCGATCAGCTCGCAGATGCGCGTAGCGAGCCAACATCTGCATGCTCTTGTGCCCCGTGATCATTTTTATTTCCATGACATCTAGGTCCGTATTTTCAAAAAAACGTGACGTCGCTTCATGTCTAAGGTCATGAAAACGCAGATCTTCTAGCCCGGCCCGCTTAACTGTCCGGCGCATGTGATCCGTTATTTGATTCTTCGAAAAGCCAAACACACTCCCCGAGAGTTGCCGGGGCAATCCCTGCAATATCTCAAGGGCCCGTGGCGAGAGTGGAACTGTCCGTGACTCCGTATTCTTGGTAATGCCCAAAAACACCGAGCGTCTTTGAAGATTGACGTTTTCCCATGTCATTTCTGCTATTTCTGCTCTCCGCATCGCTGTTTCCAACGCGAATTCGACAACTGGACGAAACTTTTCTTTGCATGCCTTGAGCAACGTTTCTTCATCTTCCAGGAGCCTCCGTGTGCGCCCGCCCGGCAACCGCGGTTTCTTGGCTTTCTTGACGGGATTAGGGAGAAAATCCATACCCCAGTCTGATATGGCCGCCTCAAAAGCACGGGATATTATGGCCAGATCCAAACGGATCGTGTTTGAGGAAGCTCCTTCTTGTTCTCGCTCGCGAATAAAGTCGGCAACGTCCTTTGGCCTGATGACAGACAAAGCGAGACGAGCAATGGATCGAATCTGAATTGCGGCTGTCCTATTCTTCTCGCGCTTGGCATGCTTGAGCTTGGGGATATATTCTTGAGAATATCGCTCCAGAGCCTCGTGCAGCGAAACGGCGTCCGCCTCCCTGCGATCCACGTAGCTGCCGAGCTTTTGATCACCCTCAACCTTTCCGGCCCACTCACGCGCCAAAGCCATGGTTGAAAAAGTCTTGGTGAGTGGGGGAAAGCCCTTTCTTCGAACCTTGCACCTATATTGGTAAGGCCCTCTTTTTTCGATGCTGGCCATGACAACCTACTCCTTAAAAATGTCCCATAATTGTCCCAAAAAATATTTTACAAAATAAATATTACATCATTTTAGAGTGATACACAAACATATTGAGGGACTTAAAATCCCTCGGTGCTTGCACTGTGCGGGTTCAACTCCCGCTCCGGGTACCATGAAATAAAAAGGCTCTTCTGCAAGTGTAGCGAAGAGCCCTTTTTTCTAACTTATATCTACTACCATCGGTTTCGGCATAGACATATCAATTATTAGAAAACTATATAATCAAGTCGCTATGGTTAATACATCCCCCGATCAGCGACGCTTATATAAAACAAAAAAGACTACTACGAGCACGTTATTAAGAATCGTGCATTTTAATCAATAATCACCGTTACACCATTTTAAAGCAGGGCATCGTAGAATGCTTTTTAACACATATCCTTTTCTTTTTTTTCTGCTGTTTGTTGTAGCTGTCAGCTACCAACTCTCGAAAGCCCGCAAGCCCAAATGGCTCAAAATTTTTCTTATAGTAAGCTCATTTTTCTTCTACGGATACTACGAATGGACACTTGTTCCTCTTCTTATTACTTCAATATTAATAAATTTTTCTCTGAGCCTATTTATCAAATCGAGAACTCAACAAGGGAAGCTCTTCTTAATTGTTGGCATATCTTTCAATCTAATGCTTCTTGGTTACTACAAGTATTACGACTTCTTTACCCAAGAAATCCTTAACGCAACCATTTTCTCCATTCCCCCAAAAGACATTATTCTTCCGTTGGCAATAAGCTTTGTCACATTCCAACAGCTTGGCTATCTGATAGACATATATAGACGCCAGACTGACAAAGCCCCATTTACCGAATATGTACTTTTCGTTTCTTTTTTTCCGCAACTCATTGCAGGCCCAATAGTACTTTATAAAGAAATAGCCGCTCAGTATAAAAACAGATTCGACAATCTGAATACCGATGCTATTGCAAGCGGAATATACCTGTTTTCAATCGGTCTTTTCAAAAAAGTTATGATAGCTGACACCCTTGCTGTTTGGGCAAGCAATGGTTTTGATAACCCCGCTGGTCTAAATTGCTTGGCCGCGTGGTTGAGCACTCTCAGTTATACCTTCCAAATATACTTCGATTTTTCTGGTTACATGGACATGGCTATTGGTGTCGCAAAAATGCTTAACATCGACCTGCCAAGAAACTTCAATTCACCATACAAATCCCTTTCTACTCGAGACTTCTGGCGCAGATGGCACATCACCTTGGGGCGCTTTCTTAAAGACTACTTATACATTCCGCTAGGGGGGAGCAGAAAAGGACTTCCGCGAACAATAGTAAACGGGATCATCGTTTTCACACTTGGCGGGCTATGGCACGGGCCAGCTTGGACCTTCGTCTTCTGGGGTCTAATGCATGGCATTGGCTTGGCGGCGCATACTCTTTGGTCACGAGCAGAAATGAAGCTACCCAAACCCATTGCCTGGCTCATCACTTTCCTCTTCGTGACGTTAACATGGGTCCCTTTCAGGGCAGAAGGTATGGATACCGCGCTACAAATATACTCCAGTCTTTTCAATTTATCAGAATTATATAACATAGCAGACTTCAAAAAACTGATTTCATATATCAGCTCGGGAGTTATCTCGCTACAGCCAAGCTATAAAATCCCTCTTGTCTTGACTCTATCCATTTTTTCCATTGCACTTCCCCAAAATTCTTATTCCCTATTTATGAACTTCAGGCCAAAATGGGATAGGGCTACTGCCTGTGTAATACTTTTGTGCGTATCCATTATCTTCTTAAATGACTACACTGAGTTCATTTATTTTAACTTCTAACAATAAATCCATGCTAAAATCCACTCACTTTTTATCCATCACTCTTATCGCGGTGCTTTCGCTACACATTGCATCGTGCCTAGTCTACATTTTTGCTCCCTCTCTCTATGTAAGTCGTCAGCTTTTCGAATATCAAAAAAATAAAATATATAGCGCATCTTCAGAAGTTGAAACGATTATCATCGGAGATAGTTCTGGCGGCAATGCAATCAATGCAATTCGATATTCACAAATCGCCAATGAGAAAGCCTTAAACCTTTGCCTTACCGGAAGCTTTGGCATTATTGGGTCAGCTAACATACTTGAAAAGGCAGTCGAGCGATTCCCCAACCTACATACGGTCATTATCATTCATACACTAGACATATGGGGACGCGATATTACCAAAGCTCCTTGGTGGCTTGACACTTACACACTCTGTCCTTCCAATCTCTTGAAGAACCCTCTGCCTATGTGGAGGATATTCGTATCAGCGGTTAAGTATTATTTTACGACAACACATTTAAAAAACTACCTCTATAGCCTATTGTCGCCAAATCGAACAGACGGAATTTCCAAAATGGCAGACTACATTTCTCAGGGAAAAAAGACATACGCAAACAGCGAAAAAACCATTTCTCCTGATGCCACATTGGATAACATGCGCGTACAACAAGAAAACATCATGGCGCTAAAAAACATTGATAAAGCGATAGAAAGTCATGACCTCTCCGTTTTTTTTATTCACGGCCCTCTTTACAAGTCCCTAGCGGACAACTCCATTAATTATATTGATAAAATCAAGCAAATACTCCCTGCTGAACTATCGAATGTAAAATTTATATCAAAAGTGGTATCTTTGACTAAAGCGCAGACTGGCGACAGTGTGGATCATACTCTTCCTGCCTACAAAAACAAGATTACCAAACGTTACTACGAGCTAATTAAAAACAACCGTCACCTGCACCATAGTAGCGATGGACTTTGATGAAAATGAGCCCACATAGAAAATGCATTTTGTACTCCGGGTACCATAGTATTCAAACCCTTTTCTTGGCCGACCAGAAAAGGGCTTTTTTTCATTTTGTATAATTAAAAAGGTTTCTTAAAAGTGTCGGCTTACTGATCGACCCATAACTCACTGCCATAGAAGCATTCTGCAAAACCAACCACACCCGCCGACACTCAGCAGCCAGTGTGTTTTCATCGCCAAAAGCACTCTACTTATTTCATTATTCATTCGGTTATGGTATGCGAGAAGCACCTGAATTGTTCAGGATAGAGGTAAGGAAGGCGTTCCCCTCTAGCAATCGGAGATGTCATGGACAAGAATGTTACTCTTTACGCACTAAGTACCTGCATCCATTGCAAGAACACCAAAGCACTTCTCGAAGAGTTGCTCGGTGCCGACGGCTTTGACTGCATTTATACGGATAGACTTTCGGGTGAGGAGCGAAACGACACGCTTCGCGACTTGCGCCGTATCAATCCGGAAGTGTCATTTCCCACAACGGTCGTCGGTGATGACCATGTCGTCGGGTTCAAGCAGGACAAGATTCGCGAACTGCTCGACGCGTCATAATTACAGATAAGATTTCACCATGGCGGGGGTCAGGTCTGCCGCAACCAGATTCAGACAACCGTCTTTGTGCGTCAGGATAGTACATCCGAGGTGCTCCGGCTTGAAATCGAACAGGGCGTTCAGTGGATGCCCGGTCAGACGACACAGCAATGACCTGATGACACCGGCATGGGTGACGGCGAGTACATGTTGCGGACCGGGAAACAGCTTGACGAGGCAGGAATACGCCCTTTCGGCAACGTCGGCGAACGATTCCCCGCCGGGAACTCGGAACGTACCGAGAGCCCTGCCGCGTTGCGCATACGCTTCGGGGTGGCGCTTACGAATGGCATCGAAAGACAGGCCATCCCAAATTCCCATGTCGATTTCATCCAGCGCAGGGAAGGCTTCCGGTCCCAGACCGAGTTTTTCCGCAAGGGGCGACAAGGTCGCCATCGCCCTTTGCGAGGGACTTGTACACAACCTGACGAAGCCGAGGTCACAAAGCTCATCGCCCAGCTGATTCGCCTCTTTCCTGCCTGCGGATGAGAGCGCCAGAGGCGTCCTGCCGATACACCTCCCCGCCCCTCCTTCGGTGCCCGCATGTCGCATGAGAACAATCATGCAAGCGCCTCGCGGGCAACTGCCTCCGGAGAAACGGTCATGGCTCTTTCACATAGCTGATAAAGCTCTCTGGCCCGTCCCAGCCGCCCGAGTATGGCCTGCTCCGCGCCTTCCTCGTGGCGGTACATTTCCAGTTTTTCCAGATAGCGCTCTTCCAGCCTCACCGGTCCGTGGCAGCGAACCAGCTTATCGGCCAGAAAAACAATTTCCTTTTCGGTAATGGCCTCGACAGGGCCGGGCGGCAGATCAAAATGATCCTCGACTATCTCCGCAGCAGCGTGAAACCCCGCCTTGCGCAACATTTCGGCCCCCACCTTTTCATGCTGTCTTGTGCCCTTGCCGATATCATGAGTCAGCGCCGCCCCTTTCACCAAAACCGGATTCAACGCAGCCTTTTCGTTCAACTCGTTAATGCGGCTGCACAGAGCTTCGGCAACCGTTGCCACGGCACGACAATGGCCTACAATATGATCGGAAACATTGTACATGTCCCACAGTTGGCGACACTCCGATTCAATCGGACCGACCTTGTCTACCAGCCAGAGCGCGCGGGCATAATCCTCCGGCAGATCCAGATCATGGACTGTCCCGATATCCGCCACATCCAACCATCTGCTCTTGGCACCGTACCGGTCCAGCACACTACGCAATCCTCCCGTGCCGTCGTGGCTCAGGATTTCGGGAATCAGCTCTCGTGATATTAACGGCGGATGCCCGGATTCACCCAAAAAACGCGGCAGGAGCACAGACGGCTCGGTCTTGGCGTACTCATCCAGCAGCTGGGAAACGGTTTCCGGGCGAACCAACGGGATGTCCGCAGGCAGGATGAAGAAAGCCGAGGTGTCCTGCCTCAGTGCTCTTACCCCGGTGCGGATCGAAAGAAACATGTCCTCTTCATAGCGCTCGTTGTGCACCACCTCCGCCCCGCACCGCCGGGCCTCTTCACTTATTTTCTCGCGATATTTTCCGGTTACCACAATGATACGGTCCACACTGCCCCGAAAGGATTCGATGCTGCACGACAGGACCGTGCCATCCCGCAAGGGAAGAAGCGACTTCACTTGCCCCATGCGGGAAGACAGGCCCGCCGCAGGGACTATGGCTGCCACCCCGATCATGCGCCAGACTCCGAACGTACCTTGATGAGCTCGGCACAAATGCTCACGGCGATCTCCTCAGGAGTCTGCCCGCCAATGCCGATCCCGATGGGACAATGACAGCGGTCGATGTCCTGCTGACTACAGCCGTTCGAAAGCAACGCTTCGTAAATTTTGTCGCGCTTGCTCTTGCTGCCTATCATCCCGATGTACCGGGCATTCGTCTTCAAGGATTCTTCAAGGACCGTCCGATCGTGGAGGTGCCCTCTGGTCACGATGACAATGAACGCATCATCTCCGATCCCCAGACGGTCGCAGCAGCCTTTGAACTCATCCAGAACAACAATCTCGTCGGCCTGCGGAAAACGGTCTTCATTCGCGTATTCCGCGCGGTCATCGACAACGACGGTACGAAAGCCCACCATTTGCCCCACCCTAGCGGTAAACAGGGAGACATGACCGGCGCCGATAATAAACAATGGTGCTGGAGGGACGAACGGCTCATCCAGAACAAAGACACCTTCGGAGCGGGAAAAAACCGGGCTGACAGAGACTTCAGGGGCGAGCACATCCGTCCCGGACAGGATTTCGTGACGCGTGGCCACAAGTGGATCGCCGTCCACAAGCGAGGTCCTTAAACGTGACGGCTTTCCCGTTTTCATGCGTTGATTCAGCTCCCGATACCGCGCAGCGCATTCACCGCCCGGACGTACGACCTGCAAAAGAACGGTCAGCCCTCCCCCGCAAATCATGTCGGAATCCGCCGCCAGTTCCCGGGTCATGTCCACGTGGATCAGCCGGGCGTCACCGTCTTTTTGATCAAGCATGGCCAACCCTGCTCTGATCGCCTCGGCCTCCATCAGTCCGCCGCCGACCGTGCCGAATATCGTCCCGTCGTTCCTGATTGCCATTTTTGCCCCGGATGAACGCGGGGTCGAGCCCGAACTTTCGACTACGGTCGCCAACGTGAGAGCCTCGTCTGCCTCCAGCATCGTGCAGACGGACGCAACAAATTCTGGCTATTTGCATTCTGAGGTAGGATCGCAGATTTAGCCAAGAATTGGAATCCATCCTCTTTTGTGCAAAATCTGGTTGACATTCCCAGATTGACCATAGTACCATTATGTGCAAAAGGTGGT
>Ga0182238_1000369_pt1 | contig 14002 bp, 12 predicted proteins | sample hydfrates6_PW_90_FD_132439 | JGI IMG/M metagenome (GOLD analysis project Ga0182238, IMG submission 132439) | Subsurface microbial communities from deep shales in Texas, USA - hydraulic fracturing test 6_PW_90 | ecosystem: Environmental > Aquatic > Deep subsurface > Shale gas/oil reservoir >... | reverse complement strand
CCTCCAGCTAGCATTTAGATGGTGTTTGTCAAGGGCAATGCGGTCATCCCAACCATTAAAATTTACTCTAAAAACTAAATTCTGTCTTCAACATCACTTTTTCATAGATTTTTTGACATAACCATTAACATTTGATTATATTATACAAAAAAACTCAAGATTTTACAAGCATTAATTTAAAGGAATGATAAATATGTCCAACTTTGTCCATCTTCATAACCATACTGCTTTCAGTTTGTTGGATGGAGCAATTAGAATAGATTCTTTAATAAGAAAAACAAAAGAATATGACATGCCTGCAACTGCAATTACTGATCACGGTGTGCTTTATGGGATGATAGACTTTTATCGAAAAGCTAAAAAAGAGGGCATAAAACCTATTATTGGGGCAGAACTTTATCTAAGTCCCGGCAGTCGTTTTGAAAAAAATAGAAAAAGATATCATCTAGTACTGCTGGCTCAAAATAAAAAGGGATATCATAATTTAATTCAGCTTGTATCAAAAGCCTGGTTGGATGGTTTTTATTATAAACCACGAGTTGATAAAGAACTTTTGGCTGAGTACAGTGATGGTTTAATATGTCTGTCAGCCTGTATTCAGGGTGAAATCCCTCAACTTTTATTGAATGGAAATTATGATCTTGCTAAAAAAGCAATTTCTGATTATCGAGCTATTTTTGGAAAAGAGAACTTCTTTTTAGAATTACAAAATCATAATTTGCAGCAGGAAAAAGAGGCAGCTCAGGGTTTATTAAAGTTGAGTAGAGAAGAAAATATTCCAACTGTTGTCACAAATGACTGCCATTATTTAAATAAAGAGGACGCAGAATTACAGGATATTTTACTAGCTTTACAAACTGGAACAACTGTGGCTGATGAAAATAGGATGACTTTTACGGGTGAGGAATTTTATTTTAAATCTTCAGATGAGATGAAAGAGCTTTTTCCAGCTTTGGAGTCTGCTTATAAAAACACTGTCCAAATTGCTGATAGAATTGAAGTTGATTTAGATTTCAATAATTTTTATCTGCCAGATTATCCTGATTTAGGGAATGAAAAAAGTCCAGAGGATTTGCTAAAAAAACTATGTCTCAAAGGTTTAAAAAATAAAAATATGAAAAATGATCAGAAGGCAGTTGATAGATTAAAATACGAACTTAAAATCATTTTCAAAATGGGTTATGCTGCCTATTTTCTAATTGTTTATGATTTTGTGAAATATGCAGAAGATAATGGAATTATGGTTGGCCCTGGTAGAGGATCAGCTGCTGGAAGTTTAGTAGCCTACCTTTTAAATATTACCAAAGTTAACCCTTTAAAATATGGGCTTATTTTTGAACGGTTTTTGAATCCAGAGCGGGTAACCATGCCTGATATTGATATTGATTTTGATGAAAATCGGGATCAGATTATTGAATATGTTAAAAGAAGATATGGAACTGAACAAGTTGCTCAGATAGGGACTTTTGGAACTATGGCTGCAAGAGCTGCAGTTCGAGATGTTGGGCGTGTCCTTGCTATACCTTATGGAAAAGTTGATAAAGTAGCTAAATTAATTTCTTCTCGAAAGGGAATCGATCAGTCTTTAAAAGATCAGAAAAAGCTGCAGGAACTATATCATAACGATGGAGAAATTAAAGAATTAATTGATTATGCTAGGGGAGTCGAGGGGCTTCCTCGACATATTTCGACTCACGCTGCAGGAGTTATTATTGGTGCGGAACCTCTGGCCCAGATAGTCCCTCTACAAAAACAAGATGATAGTATAATTACTCAGCTTCCGATGGGAGATCTAGAAGCTCTTGGACTTTTGAAGATGGATTTTTTAGGATTAAGGAATTTAACTGTAATTAAAAATACATTAAAATTGATAAAAAAACATAAATCTAAAACTATAGATATTGATACTATTCCACTTGATGATGAAAAAGTTTATCAATTTTTAAGCACAGGAAAAACAGCCGGCGTTTTCCAGATGGAATCATATCTTTTTCAATCTCTAAATAAAAAGATGAAACCCGAACGTTTTAATGACCTAATTGCAATGCTGGCTTTAGGCCGACCAGGTCCTTTAGGAAGTAATATTGTTGATGATTTTATTTCAATTCGTCACGGAGAAAAAGAAGCAGAATATTTGCATCCCAAATTAGAACCAATTTTAGAAGAAACTTTTGGTATGATTTTATACCAGGAACAGGTTATGGAAATAGCAAGCTCTCTGGCTGGTTACAGTATGGGAGAAGCAGATCTTTTGCGCCGGGGTATGGGAAAGAAAAAAATAGAGTTAGTTGCTGCTGAGAGAGAAAAATTTGTTAAAGGTGCAGTTGACCGTGGTTTGAAAGAAAAAACCGCTCAAGAAATTTTTGATCAAATGGAATATTTTGCAGGTTACGGTTTTAATAAATCCCACTCTACAGCTTATGCTTTTCTGGCTTATCAGACTGCTTATTTGAAATATCATTATCCTGCTGAATTCATGTCAGCTTTATTTTCTTCTGTTATGGGTAATCAGGACAAAATAGCTGATTATATTAAAGCATCAAGAGAAATAGACTTAAAGATATTAGCGCCAGATATTAATAAAAGTTATCATGATTTTCAGGCTGAAAGTGACAGAGAAATCAGGTATGGATTAAAAGCAATTAAGAATGTTGGTTCTGCTGCGATTGAAGCAGTAATTAAGGCAAGACAGAATAAGGAATTTTCTTCACTAATTGATTTTTTAAAAAGAATTGATATTTCAGCAATTAATATTCAAAGCTTGGAAGCCTTTATTAAAGCAGGTGCCTTTGATCAAATAGCTCATAGTAGGGCTTCTATGCTGTTAAATTATGAAGAACTTTATAATAAATATAATAATTTAGCTAAACATAAAGCTCAAGGTCAGCAATCATTTGCGGAATTATTTAATGATGAAAATCAATTTATGGAAGAAAATCTAAATTATAGTGAAGTTGAAGAACTTAAAACTGAGACTATTTTGGAACAAGAAAAAGAATTTTTGGGTATTTATCTTTCGGCTCATCCATTAGACCAGTATAAGGATAAATTGGAACTGATCAATCCTTATAAAATTAGTAAATCTATAAATACAGCTGAAGGGAAAAAAGTATTAACTGCAGGTTATTTAACGAATTATAAAGAGCATATAACTAAGAGAAATAATAAAATGGCTTTTTTAACAATTAGTGATCAAGATGAAAAGATTGAAGTAATAGTTTTTTCAGATATATTTAAACAATTAAATTTTGATCTTTCAACAAATAAAGCACTTTTAATTTATGGTAAAAAAAGTGAAGACCAGATTATTGCTAAAAAAATTATATCTCTGAGTCAGGATTTACTTTTAATTAATATTTCTCAACTTCCCCAAAAAAGAATAATAAAATTAAAAAAATACTTATTAAAAAAAGAAGGTAATATACCCGTTCTGTTGAAAAGAAATAATAGAATGATCATAACAGCTGATAAATATAATATTAGTTTAAATAAGCAAACTCAAAATGAATTGGCAAGAGCATTAAGGGAGTCTGAGTATAATATATTTAATAAATAATAGTCTGGTTTTTAACTAATGTTCACTTTGTCTTAAAAATAAAACAATCTTTTTGATATATTGTGACAAATTTCTTGACAATGCTTTTTTGCTTATTATATTATTAAGTGGATAAAGGAGGAAAAAACATGGATGTTAATGCTGATTATATATTAATTAAGGCCCTAGAAAATGGAGTTACAATTATTGGTTTAACAAGAGGAAAAGATACAAAATTTAATCATACAGAGAAATTAGATAAGGGAGAAATTTTGGCTGCTCAATTTACCGAAAACGTTTCAGCAATGAAGATTAGAGGTAAAGCAGAGATAATGAGCAAGCATGGTAAGGTTAATTCTGAAGGATAAAACTAGCTTTTTTTCTAGTGCTTTAATGATACTGGAAATTGAAAGGAGCTTATAAATGTGGCAGGTTGTATATATAGCTTCCTCAAAAGAAGAAGCTGAGAATATTTTAAAAATTATGGAAAAAGAAGGTTTCATGCTTCAAATTGATGACGCAGGTTCTGGAGCTTATCAGATCAGAGTACCGGCTATTGAGGCAGAAGAAGCCTACTCCTGTTTACATAAAAATTTTTAATTTGGAGGTATAGATATGAAAAAAATAGCAGTGCTTACAAGTGGAGGAGACGCTCCAGGCATGAATCCAGCTATTAGATCTGTAGTTAGAACAGCAATTTATAAAGATCTAGAAGTAGTTGGAGTAAGACATGGATACAAAGGTCTTATAGAAAAAGATTTTTTTGATATGGATAGAGGATCAGTTGCTGATATTGTTCAGCGTGGAGGTACAGTTTTATTATCAGCTCGTTGTCCAGAGTTTACAACTGAAGCTGGCCGAAAAAAAGCTTATGCAAATATGAAAGAAGAAAATATAGATGGAATTGTTGTAATTGGTGGAGATGGATCTTTACGTGGTGTGCAAAAGATTAATGCTGAGAGTGATATCAAAGCTGTAGGAATTCCTGGTACAATTGATAATGACTTATCCTGCACTGATTATACAATTGGTGTAGATACCGCTATGAATACTATTTTGGATGCAATTAATAAGATACGGGATACTGCCACCTCACATGAAAGAACTTTTGTGATTGAATGTATGGGGCGTGATTCCGGATATTTAGCACTTATGACCGGTCTTGCTGGTGGTGCAGAGTATATTTTAGTTCCTGAAATAGATTTTACCCCTCAAGAAGTTTGTGATAAAATTACTCAGGGTTTTAATAGAGGTAAATTACACAGTTTAATTTTAATTGCAGAGGGTGTGGAAGCTCCATTTGCGGACTTAAATCAATTTAATGGCAGTCCAGGTATGGCTATGGGAGAATTAATTCGCGAAAGAACCGGAATGGAAACTAGAGTTACAATTTTAGGCCATCTGCAGCGAGGTGGAAGCCCTACAGCAACTGACCGGATTGTTGCCAGCCGTATGGGAGCTAAGGCAGTAGAATTGTTATTAGATGGAAAGCGTGATAAAATGGTTAACTACAAAGACAATTCGATCGGTGTTTGTGAAATTAAAGATGCTATCAAGAAAAATGATACTATTAATATGGATATTTATAATTTAGCTAATATTTTATCAATGTAAGTAAAAAATTGGGAGGTTAATATGAGAAAAACGAAGATAGTATGTACGTTAGGACCCGCAACAAATGACAAAGAAACAATTAAACGAGTAGTTGAAGCAGGTATGGATGTAGCGAGAATGAACTTTTCTCACGGTGATCATGATGAACATAAACATAGATTTGATATGGTAAAAGAGGTTGAAAAAGAAACTGGTAAAACAGTCGGCTTAATGCTTGACACCAAAGGGCCTGAAATTCGAACTGGAGAAATGAAAGGTGATAAAATCCAGTTAGAGGCAGATACTGAAATTATTATTAGCAAAGAAGATGTAGAAGGAACTCCAAAAAAGATCTCAGTATCTTATAAAGATCTAGCAGAAGATATGGAAATTGGGAACAAAATTTTAATTGATGATGGTTTAATTGAACTTGAAGTCACAAATGTTGATAATGGTGATGTAGTTTGTCGAGTAGTTAATGGGGGTGAACTTGGTTCACGTAAGGGAGTTAACTTACCAGGAGTCAAAGTAAGTTTACCTGCATTAACTGAAAAAGATATTTCTGATATTCGCTTTGGAGTGGAACAAGGTATTCACTTTATTGCAGCTTCTTTTGTGCGTAAATCAAATGATGTAATTGAAATTCGCAAAATTTTAGAAGAAAGTGGAAACGAAGATGTTTTCATAATAGCTAAAATAGAAAATCAAGAAGGGGTAGAAAATCTTGATTCTATTTTAGAAGTTGCTGATGGAATTATGGTTGCACGTGGTGATTTAGGGGTTGAAATTCCAGCAGAAAAAGTACCAATTGTACAGAAGATGATGATTAAGAAGTGTAATGAGGCATCTAAACCTGTAATTACAGCTACTCAAATGCTGGATTCTATGATTAGAAATCCTCGTCCTACTAGAGCTGAGGCTTCTGATGTTGCCAACGCTATTTTTGATGGTACAGATGCTACTATGCTTTCGGGTGAGTCTGCTGCAGGAAAATATCCAGTTGAATCAGTAAAAACTATGGCTCAAATTGCTACAGAAGTCGAAAATTCTGATAGTTATAAAGAAAAATTTGCTGGCAAATATGAATTTTCAGCTGATTCTGTAACAGCAGCTATTTCACTTGCAACCTGTCAGACTGCTGAAGAACTTGGAGCGGAAGCTATTATTACTTCAACAGGGTCTGGGTTAACAGCTCGTACAGTATCCAAGTTTAGACCTCAGACTCCAATTGTTGCAGTAACACCAAATAAGCGAGTACTGCATCAATTAGCAATGACCTGGGGAGTTTCACCGTTGTTAGCTGCTCGAAGCAGTACAACTGATGAAATGATGGATAATGCAATTTCTTCTTCATTAGAACATGGTTTAATTAAAGAAGGAGATTTAGTGACAATTACAGCTGGAGCTCCTGTTGGTATATCTGGTACAACAAACTTAATTAAAGTAGATGTTGTTGGTAAACCTATTGCTGATGGTCAGGGTATTGGTAAGAGTATTGCAATTGGAAAAGCTAAATTAGTTAAATCTGCGGAAGAGGCAAATGAAAAGATTGAAAAAGGAGATATTATGATTGCTCCTATGACAGATAGGGATTATATACCAGCAATGAAAAAAGCTGCCGGTATAGTTACCTTTAGTGGTGGTTTAACCTCACATCCTGCTATTGTCGGACTTAATATTGGGATCCCGGTTGTAGTTAATACTGGAGACATTAGTGATGATTTTAAAGATGGTGAAGTTATCACTGTAGATGGTGTTAGAGGTTTAGTTTACCGCGGACAGGCAAATCTTAAATAAAAATTAAATTAATATCAATTAAGGGGGCTGTGGAGCCCTCTTAATTATATTGTTATTAAATCACCTTTTCTTTTATTAAATTATTTATATTTTTTTCTATTAACACTTTACAATAATAAAGTAATAAAGTATAATAAAAGAAAATATACTTGAGGGGGAAAAAAGTGAAAAAAAATTTATTAAATATTTTAGTTGTTCTCTTATTAGCTTTATTATTAGTTGGTGGTAATGTAATGGCTGAAGATTCACTGGCCGAAATACAGGAAAAAGGCAAAATTGTTGTTGGTTTAGATGACAGTTTTCCACCAATGGGTTTTAGAGATGAAAGTGGAGAAATAGTCGGTTTTGATATAGATTTAGCTAAAGAAGCAGCTAAACGAATGGGTGTTGAAGTTGAATTTAAAGCTGTTGACTGGGATGGAGTTATTTTGAGTTTGAAAAATGGAATGATTGATGTGATTTGGAATGGCTTAACAATTACTCCAGAAAGAGAAGAAAGTATTGATTTCAGCCAGCCTTATCTTGAAAATTCACAGAGTATTGTAGTTCAGGCTGATAGTGATATTGAAACTAAATCAGATTTAGCAGGAAAAGTTGTTGGAATTCAGCTGGGAAGTAGTGCAGTTAGTGCAGTAGAATCAGAACCAGAAGTTTTAGATAGTTTTGAAGAACTTCGTCAGTTTTCAAATAATACTGAAGCTCTAATGGATCTTCAGACAGGTAGAGTCCAGGCAGTGGTTTTAGATGTTATTGTAGGCCGCTACTATATGAGTCAGCGTCCAGGCCAATTTAAAGTTCTGGAAGAAGATTTTGGTGGAGAACAGTATGGAGTTGGTGTTCGTGACGGAGCTGATTCGTTCAGAAAAGCTTTAAACAAAGCATTAGATGAAATGATTGAAGATGGAACTGCAGCTGAAATTTCGGAAAAATGGTTTGACGAAGATATTGTGCTTAAGTAGGAGGCATTTATTTGGTTGATTATATATTAAACGTATCAGGATATGTACTGGAAGGTAGTTTAGTTACCTTCCAGCTTTATTTGGTTACAGCAATTTTTTCTGTAATCTTAGGTGTGATTGGGGCTCTAGGTAAAATTTCTAAAATTCCACTTCTAGAATCTATTTTATCATTTTATACCTGGGTTTTTAGAGGAACACCTCTTTTGCTGCAGCTTTTCTTTGCTTACTATGGTCTACCAGTACTGGGAATTACACTTCAACCTTTCCCTGCTGCTGCTCTTACCTTTATTATTAATTATGGAGCTTATTTTACTGAGATTTTCCGAGGAGGAATAGAGTCCATTAATGAAGGACAATATGAGGCAGCAAAAGTTCTGGGTATGAATTACAGACAGACAATGAGTAGAATTATTATACCTCAAACAGTAAAGAGAGTTTTACCTGCAACCAGTAATGAGGCAATTAACTTAGTTAAAGACAGTGCACTTGTTGCTGTAATTGGTCTTGGGGATCTATTGAGGGCTGCTAAAGTGGCTGTAACAAGAGATTTTTCAATTATACCTTTTATAATAGCTGCAGTTTTTTATTTAATAATTAGCTCAGTTATTGTTACAGTTTTTCGCAAACTAGAAGAAAAATATTCTGTATACGAATAGGTGATAATTTTGGAAATGATTAAGGCAAAAAAAATATATAAAAATTTTGGTAAATTAGAAGTTTTGCGTAATGTTTCATTTGAAGTTATGCAGGGTGATGTTATTTCTATAATTGGACCTTCAGGTTCTGGAAAGAGTACACTCTTGCGCTCATTAATTGGTTTAGAAGAAATAAATTCAGGAGAATTATTTATTGAGGGGATTTCTGTAAAAAAATCTGGCAAAAAAGCTTATGAAAAAATGGGAATGGTTTTTCAAGGTTTTAACCTTTTTCCACATAAAACTGTTATGGGTAATCTAATTGAGGCCCCTATAGTTGTAAAAGGTGAGAAAAAGGCAAAAGCTAAAAAAAGAGCTGAAAAATTATTAAAAAAAGTTGGTCTTTTTGATAAAAAAGATAGCTATCCAGCTCAGTTATCTGGTGGACAAAAACAAAGGGTTGCGATTGCAAGAGCACTGGCAATGGAACCAGATATAATGCTTTTTGATGAGCCAACTTCTTCATTGGATCCTGAATTAGTTGGTGAAGTTTTAACAGTAATTAGAGATTTAGCAGATGAAAATATTACAATGATGATTGTTACTCATGAAATGGGTTTTGCAAAAGACGTTTCTGATAGGGTCTTTTTTATGGATCACGGGAAGATAATAAGTGATACAGTACCTGAAAAGATATTTGTGAATCCAGAATCTGAAAGAATTCAAAACTTTTTAACTAAAATATTGAGTCAAAATTAATGCTCCCTGCTGGGGAGCTTTTTCTTATGGTTTGCCTGGCATGAATATTTGCTAATCAGTGAAAGTCTGATGTGGGGGTTAATAGTGTCAACCACTAGCTGAAGACAAGGGTGTCCATCGTGAGGTGGAATCTGAAGGAAGTTGGAGGCAAAGCTTTGGTCTGAGGAACACGAATTGTATAAAAGGCATAATCCTGTGGGTAAGTTTGCCATACAAAACAAAGCCCAAAACTATTCAAGACAGGAAGTGTAAATACAGCAGATAGATGAAGTGAAAGTAAATATTCTTAACCAGGGAAGGTCTGACAGTAAATTGTGGTGATGAATTTCTAAGCAATAAACTCTACAGTAATGTAAGAGCTGAACTGTCAGAATGCAGCAGAAGTCATAGTAGATTGGGGATATATACACCAATTGAAGGATGAAACATTAGGAGGTTTCTTAAATTTGAACAACTCGACGGAAACACAGAGAAAGCAGACAACTTTATATGAAGGCTGCTCTCAGGAGAGAAGGCTGGAAGCTGGAAGTAATGAGAGAGTGCAGAGTGTTTCTGCGGCGTTGCCGAATGTAGGAAACGGTGAAAATGCAGACTCCAGTAATCTGATGGAGAAAATTCTAGCGGCTCCAAACCTGAATAAGGCATACAAAAGAGTCGTTAAGAACAAAGGCAGTCATGGTATTGATGGGATGAGTGTAGATGAACTTTTACCTCACCTTGAAAAAGATGGCAGTCAGCTTCTGAAAGATGTGCTGGAAGGTAACTACAAACCACAGGCAGTAAGAAGAGTAGAAATACCTAAGTCTGGTGGTGGAGTAAGACTACTTGGTATTCCAACAGTAACAGATAGAATGATACAGCAGGCAATAACACAACAGCTGACACCAATATTTGACCCAGGATTTTCAGAATACAGCTACGGTTTCAGACCTGGAAGGAATGCACATCAGGCAGTAAATAAAGCTAAAGAATATATTAATGATGGTTATACATGGGTGGTCGATATTGATCTTGAAAAGTATTTTGATACTGTTCAACATGATAAACTGATGTCTTTAGTAGCTAGAAAAGTGCAGGATAAAAGGGTACTGAAATTAATAAGAGCTTATCTTAACTCAGGAGTAATGATTGATGGTCTAATTAAGAAAACAGATGAAGGATGCCCGCAGGGCGGGCCTTTAAGTCCACTACTTAGCAACATTATGTTGGATGAACTTGATAAAGAACTGGAGAAACGTAATCATAAATTCTGTCGCTATGCTGACGATAGTCAGATCTATGTTAAAAGCAGGAAAGCGGCTAAAAGAGTTATGGAAAGTCTAACTGTATTCATTGAAAAGAAGCTGAAACTTAAAGTTAATACAACAAAAAGTGCAGTCGGCAGACCCTGGAGAAGAAAATTCTTAGGGTTCTCATTTTATCGGAGGAAAGGTGAAGTAAGAGTTAGAGTCCACCCGAAATCAATCAAGAAAATTAAAGCAAAAATAAAAGAACTCACATCAAGAAGCAAGCCCTGGACGATGAAATATCGTTTTAAGAAATTAAAACAGACAATCACAGGCTGGGTCAGCTATTACAAAATAGCTGATATGAAAAGCAAGATGCGAGCTCTTGACCAGTGGACAAGACGACGAATAAGAATGTGTTACTGGAAACGGTGGAAGAAGGTCAAAACCCGCTTTAGGATGCTCAGGAAATTAGGTATTAAAGAGCCCAAAGCGTGGGAATATGCTAACACAAGAAAAGGCTACTGGAGAATATCCAATAGCCCTATACTTGCAAGAACCTTTACCAACCAGTTCTTAAAGAAACTGGGATACTTTAGTTTTACGGAAAGATATGCACAAGTAATTAATTCTTAATGAACCGCCCAGTACCGAACGGTACGCTGTGGTGGTGTGAGAGGACGGGGAATAAACTAATTATTTCCCTCCTACTCGATTAATTTGCTTTTATAGTAGAGGACTGTTAAAATGTTTACAGATAAATATTAATATAATGGTATAACATTTACTTAGAGATTTTAAGTAATATAAGGAGGAGAAATTTTATAGTGTTTAAAATAAATACAGATTTACACACTCATACTGTAGCTAGTGGTCATGCATACTGTACAGTTGACGAGATGGCAAAAGGTGCCTTTAACAAAGGTATTAAATTGATGGCAATTACCGACCATGGTCCTAATATGCCAGGTGGTCCTAATATCTATCACTTTGGTAATTTTTCAATTGTTCCTGATCAATTATATGGAGTTCGAATAGTTAAAGGTGTAGAAGCTAATATTTTAAAAGAAGGAGAATTAGATCTGACTGATGAAGAACTTGGATACTTAGAATTTGTTTCTGCGGGGATTCATCGTTTAACTGGTCATAATTTGAATAACAAAGCTGAATATACACAGGCAACTATTAAGGCAATGGAAAATCCACATTTAGACATGATAACTCATCCTGTTCAAAGAGAATACCCGCTAGATTTAGAAAGAGTTGCTGAGGCTGCTGCTAAAAATGATGTGATTTTAGAATTAAATGCAAGTTCATACAGTCCTAATAAATTTAAAACCAGAGGCATAAAATCTGAATCACTTAAATTATTAAAATTAGCAAAAAAATATGGGTTTAAGCTTGCTGTAAATAGTGATGCTCATTTTTATGATAAAATAGGAGAATATTCAACTCTGAATTTTATTTTTGAAAGTCCAGATTTTGATAGTGAACTGATAATCAACAGTAAAGCTGAAAATATGATAAATTATTTAGATCAAAGACAGATAAGATTAAATAAATTAAAGAAAACAGTTTAGAGGTGTGAAAATGGAAGAACCATACTACAAATATTCGCAGTTTTTAAAAGACAAGTATGGCAAAAAAACATATAAATTACCGATTAATTTGCCAACAACCTGTCCCAATAGAGATGGCAGCTTTGCCCATGAAGGATGTTACTTTTGCGGTGAAGAAGGTGCTGATTTTGAGATGCTGCCAGATGAGATGTCTATTACCAAACAACTTTTAGAAAACAAAGAATATATTGGAGAACGCTATGGGGTAGATCAATTTATAGCTTATTTTCAAAATTATACTAATACTTATTTGGCTTTAAATAAATTGAAAAAATATGCAAGAGAAGCTGCCGAAATAGAAGGAATAAAATCAATCTATTTTTCGACAAGACCTGATTCTATAAGCGATGAATATATTTCAACTTTAAAAAATGTAATCGAAGATATTTCTTCTGATATAAGTTTAGCCTTTGAATTTGGTCTACAGACTGTAAATTATAAAACTTTGAAAAAAGTAAATAGACAACATGGATTAGCTGAATTTATTGACGCAGTTTTAAGAGCTAAAAAATTTGAGGTTGAGGTCGGAACACATTTAATTTTAAACTTACCTGGTGATACTAAGGAAGATGTAATTGAAGGTGCCAAAATCCTATCTGCCTTAAAAGTGGACCATGTTAAATTACATGCTCTTTATATCAGAGAAAATTCTGTTTTTGCAAAAAAATACAAAGATGGAGATTTGGAAATTTGTTCTCTTGACGAATATATTGAAAGAGTAATTTTATTCTTAGAAAATTTATCTCCTGACATCGCTGTTCAACGCTTAATTGGTAGAGCTCCAGGTGAAGAATCAATTTTTATTAATTGGGATGTACCCTGGTGGAAAATCCATGATCGTATTATTAAAGAAATGAATAACAGAAACACTTATCAGGGAAGATTATTTAATTATCTTAATGGAAAGGCTTTAAGAAATTTATAATTTGGAATGATTAAGGCTATCTTTGCATTACTTAACTGAAAATAGCACTTGAAATATGGAAATAAAAGTATTATAATTAAAGGTAATCAAATCTGTAATTGAAGTCAAAAGTAGAAAAGTAGAGGAGTGGTAAGATGACTTCAGTATTAAAGAAAGTAATAAAAAACTTTAGTAGTGGAATATATGATTTTAAAAACAGATATAAACTACCTGAAGAATATCATAATTCTAATGAATTAAAAATTATGCATATAAGTGATACACCTGAATCAATTTACTCGCATGTTTATAAAATGCTGAGATATAGCAGTCCAGACGTTATTATCCATACTGGCGATTTAGTTGATAATTTAAAACTTGAAGATGCGGGAGAGGAACTTATACCACTTTATCAAAAAAAATCAGCTGAATTCATTCGAAATCTTGAAAAATTGACCAGTGCTAGAATAATTTATGTACCAGGTAATCATGATAACATCAATATTATTAAAGAAAATATAAATAGAAGTGAGATTATGTCTGAAGGAAGCATTGTAGAATTCGATGGAGTTAAAATAGGTGTGGCACACTATCCTGAAAAACTTCCGTTAAATGCTGATATTAATCTTTTTGGTCATAATCATCAGCAGGATTTTATAAGTGATAATAAATTTTTGAATGGTATTTTAAATATAAACTTTATTTTACTTCCATCTAAAGATGATTTTAAAGTTAATTACCCCTGGACAGTTGATCAGGGTAGACAATATAAATCTTTCAATATGATTTAAATAAAAATTTAGCCAGGTTTGCAATAATCTGGCTAATTTATTTTAAATAAAATTTTGAAATTTACATTTAGGACAAATGTCCGGTCCTATTCTTCCTGATTCTTAGTATTTCAAATTAATCAATTATTTATCGTTATCAGAATCAAAATATTCAGGATGATATTTTTCTATAAGCTTCCTGTAT
>Ga0182238_1000368_pt1 | contig 14004 bp, 12 predicted proteins | sample hydfrates6_PW_90_FD_132439 | JGI IMG/M metagenome (GOLD analysis project Ga0182238, IMG submission 132439) | Subsurface microbial communities from deep shales in Texas, USA - hydraulic fracturing test 6_PW_90 | ecosystem: Environmental > Aquatic > Deep subsurface > Shale gas/oil reservoir >... | reverse complement strand
GAACTCGACATGCACAGAAAATACCGGGAATATTACGGGTACATGTTCTTTGTCATGCGAAAGAAAGATTGAACCGACAGGCTTGCCGATGAAAAAACAGGGCGTGGCGGCCGGAGCGCCAGGCCCTGTTTTTGTTTTTTTCGCCGGTTATTTGCCCGCCATTATGGCGGTGATGTCTTCTTCCACGGTCCCAACGGGCTTGATATCGAAATTCTCCACGAGGACCTTGACCACGTTTGGCGAGAGGAACGCCGGCAGTGTCGGGCCGAGCCGGATGCCCTTGACTCCCAGGGAAAGGAGCGCGAGGAGGACGGCGACGGCCTTTTGTTCGTACCAGGCGATGTCGTAGGAGATGGGAAGCTCGTTGATGTCGTCCAGGCCGAAGGCTTCCTTGAGCTTCAGCGCGATTACGGCCAAAGAATAGGAATCGTTGCACTGGCCCGCGTCAAGCACCCGGGGAATGCCGCCGATATCGCCCAGGTTGAGCTTGTTGTAGCGGTACTTGGCGCAGCCGGCGGTGAGGATGACCGTGTCTTCAGGCAGAGCCTTGGCAACTTCCGTGAAGTATTCCCTGGACTTGAAGCGTCCGTCGCATCCCGCCATGACCACAAAGCGCTTGATGGCGCCCGACTTGACGGCTTCGACGACCTTGTCGGCCAGTGCCATTACCTGGTTGTGGGCGAATCCGCCGACGATCTTGCCAGTCTCGATTTCCTCGGGCGGGTCGCACTTTTTTGCCATCTCGATCAGCGGGGAGAAATCTTTCGACCCACCCTGGGGCCGGTCGGGAACGTGCTTTGCTCCTGGGTAGCTGGCCACGCCTGTGGTGAAGAGCCTTTCGAGATAGGTGTTTTCATTCTTTACAGGGATCAGGCAGTTGGTGGTGAGCAGGACTGGACCGTTGAAGGATTCGAACTCCTCGTTCTGGTGCCACCAGGATCCGCCGTAATTCCCCACGAAGTGGTCGTATTGCTTGAAAGCGGGGTAGTAGTTGGCCGGGAGCATTTCACCGTGGGTGTAGACGTCTACGCCGGTTCCCTCGGTCTGCTTGAGGAGCTCTTCCATGTCCTTCATGTCATGACCGGAGATCAGGATGCCGGGGTTATTCCTCACTCCGAGGTTGACCTCGCTGATCTCGGGGTTGCCGTAGGTGCTCGTGTTGGCCTCGTCGAGCAGGGCCATGGTGTTCACGGCTGTTTCACCGGCCTTCATGACCAGTCCGACCATTTCGTCCGTCGAGAGGTCTTTGGTGGTCGACGCCAGAGCTTCCATGAGGAATGCGTAGATCTCGTCCTTCTCGTAGCCGAGGACCCCGGCGTGTTCCGCATAGGCGGCGACACCCTTGGTGCCGATGACGAGCAGTTCCCGCAGGGAGCGGACGTCCTCGTTTCCGGTGGCCGTTATCCTGACTTCGTCGGACAGGGCCTTTTGCATGATGTCCTCCCTGTTTTCCGGGGTCCATGTAGCACAATCGGGAAGTGTTCCCGACACCGGGCCGGCCTTTTTTGCCAGGGCGTCACGTATCTTGAGGCCTTTTTGGATCCACTCGATGATGGAATCATCGTCCCATGCGGCGTTGGTGATGGTGACGAAAAGAGCCTTGCTCAAGAACCTTCCGGCATCTTTGTCGACGGTTCCCTTCTCCTTGAGCTTTTCGCCGTAAACGGATATTCCCTTGCAAACATAGATCAGAAGATCCTGAAGATCGGCGGTCTCCTCCGGTTTGCCGCACACGCCCTTTACCGTGCATGCCTGGTTTTTCGCTGTTTCCTGACACTGAAAACAATACATGATATTTCCCCTCCCTTGATTCGATCGTGGTCACCAGTAATGGTATTTAGGTATTTATATTACTATATTTATTGCGGCTTGTGAACCCCCCGAATTTCCCTCATTACGAGCAGCGGAATTGTGAAATGTATTTTTTATAATATCAGGAAAAACCATTAATAAGGGAAAGTATTTCCGGTCATGTTCCTGGATCTGGATGATTTCAAGTAGTTCAACGACACTTACGGGCATCCCGAAGGGGACAAGATCCTAAAAGGGCGCGGTATCTACGAATGGCCTCCAAAACGGCTTGAAGCGGCACGAAAGGCAAGGCAGCAGGTTCTGATCGAATGGCTGCAAAAGGACAAAAGTAAAAAGAGTTAGAGCTGTTTCGTGGGGAATTCCTGCGTGAGGCAGATTGCGGTCAGGTTTATTGTTTTCATCAAGCAAGAAGGATGGATTTGCTCTAGCCGATGATAAGCAATGCTTCTTGTTTCATCAGGAAAATCATAAAAAGGAGAGCATGCCGCGGGGCGGTGGAAGAGGCATGAAGGTTCTGTGCTGATTGATACAAGCGGAAAGCTTGTTACACAGAATGATGTGTGTTCCAGATCCTTGAAGAGCCCTGTTGCATGTCGGAATATTCATTCATTTCCACATCAACAAAACTTCTCCCTGCCAACGCAGCCTGGAACCTTTCGGGGACAGCCTGTCCGTATCGGACTGACGAAAGACTCTGTCCAACTGCCATTCGTCGATCGCTACCTGTTCCAAAACATCCAGGGGGTGGTCGTAGTCGCCGATATCTTTGGCTGCAGTGATCAAAGCTGCAACTTCATGAGGGCGCTGATCCTCAACAGTTCCCACGAAAACCGGAATGTTGAAACCGCCCAGAACCACTCCTGACGGCCATAAGCGGAGCATATACTGTTTTTCTGAATCCTCAAGCAGAAGGCGCAGCCTTTCGGCCCTGCCGTCGTGAAGAAGCGGCAGCGAAGGAAGTTCTCCAAGAGGCGTGTTTGGTGAAAGCATGGTCAAAAGGTTTCTCAGGTTTAATGGTTTTGGCTTTTCCCAGCCCTTTTGAAGCAAAAACCTCTCCAGTTCGTCAATGTCTCCCGCAAACTGGACAGTGAGGGGTTGCTCCCGTTCACCTGCAAGGTCGATTCTCCAGGCGGCGAGATCTCGCCAGCCATCGTCCCGCCAATCAGAAAACCTCATGATTTTTTCGGAAGTCACCGGCGCATAGAAGGCCAGGTCTTTTTCATGGCGCTGACCGACATGAAATCCCCCTGCAAGGGCCAACACGAGAACAGCCGTCATTGCCACCGCCCGCTTGGGGACGGCCTCAGAGACTCCCTTGACATAGGCGATTCCCAGCAATGTCACCCACATGGTGGCAATGAAAAGGCCGCCGAGAACGTCGGAGAGCCAGTGAACGCCAAGGTAGAGTCGGGAGATTCCGATAATGGATGAATATACAACGACCACCGGAAGTGCTTTCCACCGCCGTGATCCAGGCAACCCTCTTGAGAGCACCACGAAAAGGAACCCGTAAATGACAATACTCATCGCCACATGACCGCTGGGGAAACCGTACGACGAAATTCCTTCGTAGATCTCTATGGGACGGGGCAGGTTGACAGCCCACTTCAACAGTTGCACGCCCGTCAGGCCGCCAAGAACCGCGAAGATCCAAAACACTGCAGTCCGGTAAGCGCGCCCGAAGACGAGAGTTATCAAAACCGCAATGGAAAGGGAAATATTCACAAATGCATCGCCGAGCTCTGTCAGGGTCACAAAAATGTTATCGGACCAGGGGGTTCTCAGTGCCTCAAAAAAATTTTTCACTGCCTGGTCGGTTGCAACCAGTGGGTCTTCTGCCAGAACATCCTGCAAGACACCGAGGAACCCCCAGGTCGCAAGAAAAAAGGTTGCGATGAGAAAGACCATAAAAAGCTCTTCCCCACGTTCACGAAAGAAAAGGAATGTGATCAGGCGTTTTACCGGTAGCAGTGCCCCTTTCCGGTAGTGTCCGGGTGCAGCCCATTCTTTCAGGCTTGCCACCCACATTGGTCCTTTCCGCTCCAGCAAACTGGCAAGGCTTCGGCTGAACCATACAATGAACCACAAGGCTGTCAGCAGAATTCCCAGAAGCACGGCCAGTCGGGTGCTTACAGCTCCGGCGACCGCGAGGGAGGTCCCGAAAAAAACCCCGGGAAGGATGTATGCGAAAGCCCAGCCCGCGGCTGAAAGCACGTTGACGATCACAAAACGTACGGGGCTCATCCCGAACATTCCGGCTACGACGGGAATTACCGGACGTATCGGCCCGACGAAACGGCCGAAAAGAACGCTCTTGCCGCCATGACGCCTGAAAAAGGCTTCGCCGTTTTTTATCATGCCCGGGTATCGTGAAAAGGGCCAAATACTCATGAGCCTTTCCTGGTAAAGAAGTCCCAGCCAATAACTTGCGCCGTCGCCCAAAAGGGCTCCGAAGAAGGCCAGAAGCAGGACAGGCCAGAGATGGAGGCTACCCGTCGCCACCACCGCCCCGAAGCCGAACATGAGGGCAGTGCCAGGGACCAGAAGGCCCACGAAGGCAAGGGATTCGGAAAGCGATGTCAGAAAGACCGCAGCGTATGTGAGTTCGCGGTGATGGGAGATAAACGTCAACAGGGTGTGGAAATAGTTCAACATACGCTCTCTTCCTTTCTCACCGAACTTCACTCGTTTGAAACTGCACTGGTTCCAGAGGGTTGACCTCGGCGTGAATCGACAGTCTCCGAAAAAGTGGGGCCAATCCGTTTTTTTACCATGGTACGTGTGTCATACCGGAAGGCATTCCCCCCTTCTTCCCTTCTAAACGAAATATTCCCTAACACTTGAGGTGTCAGCAAAACAATTCCAATGGCCCGGAAACCCTTATTCCCTGCAACGGCGAAACTGTAAACTTGATTTCCCCGCAACCGCTTTTCGATGCGCCTTTTATTCACTGTGCCAAGAGACTGGAAATCTTTTTCATAAACGGCGAGGTAAACTTTTTGCGTTTTCGGCTCACAGTCCTACCCTCTTTCGCCGGTTGAAGAGTTCCCTGTAGATGATCATGATCCCTATGATCACGCCTATATATATTGTCAAGAACCGCCAGGATAGGGTCAAAAACGTTATATCCTTCTTTTGGACCAGGTGTGTCAGGAAGAACCCGTATCCTCCCTCGGCGATGCCCGCAGCACCGGGGGTGGGGGCAAAATACATGAAAAAGGTGACCACCACCTGAAAGGCCAAAACCGTCAGAAAGGGGATATGGTAGCCCAAGGCCTTGAAGAGTACCGCTGAAAAGGAAAAAAGCAGCAGCAGAAAGAGGGCCGTAAAGAAAAAGGACAAAACCGCCCAGAATGTTTTATTCCTGAAAAATTTAACAAACCCCTCGGAGAAGAAATTCATTTCATGGGAAACCCGAAGATAAATCCTTCTCCTGCGCCGTGGCGACAGGATTTTTACATCGCTGAGCATGAAGAGAAACCGGTAGAACCAGCATTTCATAACCCGGATCCGGAAGAGAACCATCCAGAATAGCACCACGTAAGCACTGGAAACGCCTGTTATCGCATAAAGAACATGCCTGTGGAAGAATCCCCGGAATTCATTCGGCTCGAGCCAGATGACAATTGGTGTAATGGTAAACAACATCAGGGCGGCCAACATGGTGCGGATCGACGTTGCCGCCGTCGCTTCTCCGAGAGGCATCCCTTTCCGGTTCATCAAATAGATTTGGACGAGTCCGCCTCCCGTGGCAAGGGGAGTGACGTTGGAAACGAAAATGTTCACGAAGACAAGTTTGAGAATATATGTAAAAGAAATGTGAAAACCCATTGCCCGGATGACGGAATAAAGACGCAATCCATCTGTCAGAAAATACAGGATCAGAAGGGCTACAAGACTGATGACGAACTCCTCCGGGGAGACGATTTCAGAAAAATGCAGCTGTCCACCCCCAAAGGAACGATGTACGAAATACAATGTCCCCAAGGATATTGTGAAAAAAAGCGCCGTAAGGCCCAGATATCCGTATATCCTCCCGGAAACACGGATCGGGAAATGGCCGCCGCGGTTTTGTATTATGTTTAAAAAGCGTATTTTCAGTTTCTTGCACCCCTTGCCAGGTTGTATCGCCCGTTTTCTGAGATTTTTTACCGAAGGTTCCGGGCCTGAACCGAAAAAACTTTATTCTGTTTTGGCTTTGTTACCGAAATCGTTCGGCATGTACCCCTTGTCTCAACCAAGTCCCGTAAATCAATGCCGATTCTCGGCGAACAAGGGGAGCACCAGTTTAACCTTCAGGCCACGACCATTGTCACCGTCTTCAAGAGTGATCGACCCTTTATGGAAATCGATGACGTTCTTTGCAATGGACAAACCCAGCCCGCTTCCGAGAGCCCTTTCGCCCCTATATCGGTAAAATCGTCTGAACACTTTGGGCCTTTGCTCTGGGGGAATTCCTGGTCCTTCGTCGTTGATTTCGAAAAAAAGTTTTTCCGTACCGGTGAAGGCATTCAAGGTAACAGTGGTGCCTGAGGGCGAATATTTCAAGGCATTGTCGACCAGGCTTGAAATCATTGCCTTCAGCCCCCTTTCGTTCCCTGCCAGAAGAATGGGGGCCTCGGGTTTCGACCACAGGAGGTCAATTTTCCGCTCTATGGCAAGGGGGGAGAATTCTGAAACGACATCCCCGATGATGGTTCGAAAGTCCAGGACCTCGATGTTTTCCTCAAGAGCGTCAGCGTCCGTTTTCGCCATCATCAAGAGCTGGTTTACCATTCCTGTGGCTCGATTTATCCCCTTTTTTATCTTCTTGAGAGAGTTTTCGCGCTCCAGTTCGTTTTCCGTGTCGAGTGCATTTTGTACTTGCAGGTCCACCGCCGTCAATGGGGTTCTGAGCTCGTGGGCGGCATCCGCGAGAAATTGTTTTTGCCCCTTGATCGCAATATCCAGTCTCGAAAGGAGGGCATTGAGCTCCCGGGTCAAGGGCAATATCTCTTCAGGAACCATCGTCTCGTCGACAGGGTCCAGCCTGGAGGCTTTTTTCCGGCGGATGCTGTCACAGAGTTTCTGGACGGGTCTAAAACTTCTGTTGACAACGATGTATATCCAGATCGCAAGCGCAACCGCCAGGGCAAGAAGCGATAACGCTGTTTCCATTGCTATGAAAAGGACTATCTCTTTCCGTTCTTTGAGAGGTTGGGCGACCTGGACTGTAGTATCCCCCTTTGAGAGGACATAGATCCTCCATGGGGTTCCGTCATACGTGAGGTTGGAAAATCCCGGTTTTGAAACGAAGGGAATAGCAATTTCCCGATTGGTGGTGTATAAAAGGTTGTTTTCCGCATCCCTGATTTGGACTATCGAGTCGACGGTTTCCTCCTCAAATCCACTTTCAGTGTCAGACATACTGTAATCCCTTCGGAGATGAGTGGCCAGTGCCATTTGCTCCATTTGATAATCCATGATTTCGAAGATCTCTTCCCGTATCGCGAAAAAAAGAAACAGCAGGACCGTTGAGGAGCAAACGATAATCCCTATGGTAAGTCCGGAAAGTATCGCTCGTTTTATGGATTTCACGAAGGTTTCTCCATGAGGTACCCGAAGCCGCGGATATTTCTGATGATATCGGGCCCGACTTTTTTTCTCAGGTTGTGTATGTGAACCTGCACTGCATTGCTTTCTATCCCTTTTCCCCAGCCGTAAAGGGCGGTTTCGAGTTCCTCCTCGGTGAAAATTTTCCCGATGTTTTGAAGAAAGGTCAAAAGAAGGGTGTATTCGCTGCGGGAAAGATGAAGAGGGCTTTCGTTTCTGAAAACTCTCATCGTAGCCGGGTTGACAGTCAAGTCCCCGAACCGTATGACCGGCGTTCCCTCTCCCCTGGACCGCCTGGTCAGTGCCCGGATCCGGGCCGCAAGTTCTTCCAGTTCGAAAGGTTTTACCATGTAGTCGTCTGCCCCGCAATCAAGCCCTCGAATTCGGTCCTGTACGGCATCCCAGGCTGTCAGGATGATAACCGGGAGTTCCCTGCGTTTTGCCCTGAGCGTTTCCAGCAGTTCAAGCCCCGAACCATCCGGGAGGCCCAGATCAAGTACCACCAGCATAAAATCTTCCAGGTCAAGGGCCATTGCGGCAGATTCGAGGTCTTGCACCCAATCAACGGTATAACCTCTTCTCGACAGACCGGTTTTGATCTCCTCTCCGATCATTTCGTCATCTTCTACGATTAAAAGGCGAATCCCCCATCACTCCCTGCATAACGGGTTCGAAACATGGCCTTTGTTTCCCTGAAAGACGAAGTGCTTCATAAGAATATAGAATATCACTGTATAAAAAGCGCCTGACAGGATTTGTGAGAGAAATGCATCAATCCGCAAGCATTCCACCGCGAAGACAAGAGCGGCAAGATTGGCCGCGTAAGCGACCCCAAAGCTCAAAAAAAACAGGAAGAATTCCTTCCCCAAATGGCCACTGCTTCTGAAATTCCTGTACTTGTTCAGGACAAACGAGACCAAAAGACCCGTTGCGTATCCCGCCATGTTGCTCAAAAGATAACCGGCCCCGCAAAGTTCCAGAAGGACGTAAACAACGGAGAAGCACGATACCGTATTGACAACGCCGATGAGGCAATATTTCAAAAAAGTATGATTCCTCAGGACCATGAGCCGGGGGCTCCAGCCTTTTTGACTTCCCGGGGGAAAAGACGATAATGCAGGGCGATCCGCAGTAAATCGAAAAGCATTCTCAATTGACTTGAAAAGGTGATTTTTGATCCCGGGATCTCTTTCCAGGAATACAACGGGACTTCGCAAACGATTTTCCTCGTGTCTGCCTTGCCGAAAAGACCGCGTATCCTGGCGAAGATTTCCACGTCAAAAGCCCAGGAACTCAAAAAGGGCTTTTGGAAGACCCTTTCGGCAAGGGTCCGTTCAAAAAGCTTGGCCCCGCACTGAGTATCCCTGAATTTGAGGCCGAGAACCATGGAGGCAAGAAAAGAGAAAAGCTTCCCGTCGGCATAACGAAGAAAGGTCCTCTGGATTGAAGCCCCCATCCGCGGGATTCTCGAACCACTTGCGACAAGATAGGGTCGCCCGTTTCCCAGGGTGTCCAGTAAAGAATCGATTTCCTCCAGGGGCGTTGCAAGGTCTGCGTCCCAGTATCCCAGATAACGTGAAGCTTTTTGGGTGGCCAGAACATGATTGATTCCGGTTCGTACGGCTTCGCCTTTTCCTGAATTTTGCAAGAGACGCTTAGTCGTGACCTGTTTTGGGAAACCGGACGCTGCTTCCTTGATTATTTCGTATGTTCCATCATGGCTCCCGTCGTCGACAAAACAGAATCCGACTTCCTTGTGAGAGAAAATATATTCCTGAAAGACTCCGATGTCCAGGCGCCTTTCCTCGTTAAAACATGGAACTATAATCCACGCTTGAAGCTCGTCTTTCATCCCTGATTTCCTTTCAAAAAGTTTCCGGAAGTGCATCATCCGGCACAGGTCTGTTCGAGAGGACCATTCTTTTTTCAGATACTTTCAAGGTCGCCGTAGATGGACCAAGAAGGGATTCGAGCGTTTTTGCATCCCCCGGCCTGGCGACGAGAAAAACCCTTTGGTCTTTGTTCCAGAGGTTTCGTAGTCCTTCCTTGTCGATAAACCAGAATCGGTCCTTTTCGTGAGAATCTCCGAAATCCATGTCATTGGAATGAGAGAGGAGAATAACCCTGTCACGAAGATAAAAGGGCAGACCCTGGTCGAACCCCCCGTATTGAACTACGAGATCCCCGGGGGCCTTGTGACGAGCTATGCAATTTGCCGTGGCCTTCGAACTGTGGTCACTCGCATAGACTCCGGCAAGTCCTGCAAAACATGTACCGTAAAGAAGGCCTGCAATACTCAGGCTCACCACGATCCCTTTCATTCCTCCCGGTCGTCTGGAAAAATAAAGCATCACAAAGGCTCCAGTGCATAAGATGAATGCCGCCGGGATGGACCATTGCGCCACATCCCTAAAAGGGTAGGATTCATAGAAGAAAGGGAGTGCGGCCATCGCCGCTCCGCAGAATAAAAGTGGCAAAAATGTCAAAATCACGGAAAAGAGGAGTTCCCAGCGGTTTCCGTAGCGGATTTGTGTTTCGATTTCAATTCCGACAAGCATTGCCAGGGGTGGAAAAGCAGGAAGAATATAAGGGATCAGTTTCGATTTCGAGAAGGAAAAAAAGAGAATGACAAAGACCGCCCATATAAAAAGAAAGAGTCGGTCCTGCATTGTTTTGCGCATGCCCTTGCGCGGAACAAAAAACGGAAGAAGTGACTTTACCAGAAATCCTGTCCATGGGAGAAACCCGAACAAAATGACGGGCAAAAAGAACCAGAAAGGTTCATACCTGTTGTCGGCGGTCGTCAGATACCGGATGAAATGCTGACGGATGAAGAAATATTCGAAAAAGTCGGGATTCCGCGAACAAACAAGCAAAAACCAGGGGAGGGAGATCGCTGCTGCGAACGCCACGCCCTTGAGTGAGAACAAACTGCGAAAAGCCTGCCTGTTTCCGGTAAGGCAGATCCATATGAAAACAGTGCCGAGTGGCATGATGACACCAATCAGGCCTTTCGCCAGCAAACCCAGTCCCATGCCGCCATAGAAACCCGCCATCCAGGCAGACTGTCCCCTTTGTCCGAGATAAAAACCTGCGAGTGAAAGGGTTATGCAAAAGGTTAAGGGCATATCAGTGATTACCATATGGGCCAGGGCGAAATACAGAAGTGAAGTTCCCAGTACCAGGGATGAAATGCCCCCGGCCCTCTTTCCGTAAAGGTTTGAGGAAAATAAAAAAACGATGCCCACCGCCAGAATGCCGCAGATGGCGGGGCCTAAACGAGCAGCGAATTCATTTTGACCGAAGAGAAAGAAAGACGCTGAGGTCAGCCAGTACAAAAACGGTGGTTTGTCGAAAAATTTTACAAAGTTCAGGTGAGGTGTCACCCAGTCGCCGGTAATGAGCATCTCCCTTGCCACTTCAGCGTAACGCCCCTCATCGGGGTCGATAAGGCCGTGCCAACCCAGAGTAAGCAGATATGTTGCCGGAATGCATAAAAGAAGAACAAGAAGGACTTTCCCGAAAGAATCGTCCCGGAATTTTTCAGCCATCTCTGCCTCCTTGAGCGTGCTCTCACATGTTGTTTGTAAAAAACCATGCTCATCGGCAAGAATACATAAAAGGGCTTAAGATAACCTTAGGGATTTGCAGCAGCTGCCGGGAAGGGAAAATCCGAGCGAAGAGCTCCTTTGTGGGACGAGATTGGGCTAACTTGTCCAGACAATTCTGTCTGTTCTTGGAAGCTGTTCGAAATTGAAAAAGCGAAGAAAACGGAGGGATCTGTTTTCGAAGTGACGGGAGTGCACTCTGAGTTGCCCTCTCTTACTCCGAAGGAACGGCTGGGCAAGAGCGTCACACCAAACACCGCAGACAAGGGACAGGGTGTCTCGCCTGTATTTGCCAAGTCTTTGAAAGTGTTTTTCGTCAAAAAAGAAGCCGCTTATCGAAGCCGCTTCAATTGGCTGTTCACGGACAGGAACAATGGTATTGAAGACAACTGGGCGATTGCCGAGAAAACTGCCAGCGCCATCAGGGACCGATCATACAGAATTCCCATCAGGGCGCTTCCAAGAAACCATGCCAGGCCGAAGCCGGCATTGAAAATGCCGTATCCCGTTGCCCTTTTGTCTTTGGGCGTTATTTCCGCCACCACTGCACGAATGATCGATTCGAGGGCCCCCATTCCGATACCCCAGCAAGCAGTCCCGGCGATGAGCCAGGCAGGCCCTGACAAGAAAATCATGGGTGCGGAACATGCTGAAGCAACGACCATTGCCGGCAGCACCAGGAACCCTTTCCGGTCATATATGCGGCCGCAAAGGATGGCACTCACGGCGTCCACCCCCATGGCCCAGGCGTAGATCAGGGGAATCCATTTGTCCGCGACAAGTTCCGTTGTCTTCATGTGAAAAGCCGCCAGGGGGAAATCAGCGAAACCCAGGGCGATCAGGGCGACTCCCGCGAGGTATGTCCAGAAAAGGGGCTTCAGGTTCGTTGTTTTGGAAAAAGCCAAGGAGGTTTCAAAATCCGGTGGCTGCGGATATGTGGTCCGTGCGATGACAAGCACAGACAAAGACAGTATGGCGGGAATGAGCAACACGGCAAAACTGTAGCGGTAACTGCCATTGTAGGCCAGAATGGCCGCGACGATTGCGGGGCCGGCCATGGCTCCAACCTGGTCCATGGCTTCGTGGAGGCCGAATGCCCATCCTCGCCCCATGGATTGGGAGGCGTGAGAGAGCAAGGTATCGCGAGCCGGTGTCCGTATCGCCTTGCCCAGGCGCTCCAGCATGATCAGGATGGCGGCGGTTTCCCACCTCCCAGCCAGCGCCAGTGCGGGCACGGCGAGCAGGTTGATCGTGTAACCGGCGATGGTGGCGAGCCAGTAGCGGCGTGTCCTGTCTGCAATGATGCCGGAGATGATCCGCAGGCCGAAGCCGATGAATTCGCCGAAGCCGGCGACAAATCCCACGGCGGCCGCGTTGGCCCCGAGTATGGCCAGGTACGGTCCGGAAATACTTCGTGCTGATTCATAGGTGACGTCTGCAAAGAGGCTGACCAGCCCGAGGAGAAGGACAAATTGCAGGGCATTTTTGCCGTTTTCCGGTCTCCGGTTCATTCGATTCCCTTCCTTGAGTGGGCCTGGCTGCGTGGAGAAAAAGGCCTATAGCAAAAACCTTCATTTGCTCGAGTACTTTAAATTTTCTCAACCACACCTGATTCCAGCTGTTCCAGGTGTCTTTTATAATCCTTCCATCATGGAGACGCAACCCGGTTCGCTCATTTTATTCCTCCAGGGCAAACGGCCCATTCCGTAAGCACTTTTGATATCGGCGTTTTGCATCCATTTCTTTGCCGGCCCTGAAAGGCCGAAGCATGGGGGAATTCCGCCGGTGTAGTCCAGAATACTGTAACGAAACACCCAAAAAAGGGTTGTTTGACCTGCAAGATAATTATCCATGTTGAGAGCAAGGGGGGCGCGGCATTCTCTTTCCGTTCCCTCCGGAACCGATTCGGCAGGGCCCGTCACTTTCAGGAAAACCTTTCGATCGTTACAGAAATTGCCTCGGGTTCTGAAGACGTTGAGCAATCCCTTCGGAGCTTGCCGCAAGGGTCCTGGAAGGAAAGATAATGGAGAAGAATGAGCAGGCTTTTCCCTTCAGGAAAGGATATTTGCCCAACCCTTCGCCGTAAAAAACACTTCAAAAAAAGTTGTAGGAAAAGGAGGGTTTTCAATGAATTTTCACACCGAATACCTCTGTTTCAATACGGACAGCAGGCGGGAGCTCGTGCCGGCTTATTGAGTTTCGCTCCCTTTGTATCGGAAGTGTATCCCCTCAAAAGGCTCGGGGGGGGTCCGGCTTTCAAGGATCAGGTAATCTTTTATCTGTATGGCCCTTTTGAGTTTGAGGGGGAAAGGAAATGTCCTCAAGTCTATGAGTGGCTGGATTAGCGAAACGGTTCTTTCCGTCAACCCTTCCGGGGCATTGACATTGTTTATCCGCAGGGAGTAGTCGGTAAGCCATAATTCCCGTCCATTGCGGATATCGAACCGGCCTTGCAGTTCGAAAAAAATGTTCAGGAAGAGAACCTTCTTGTACCCCTCGACGTAGACACCCCCGTCTCGAAACCTCAGTTGCATGTCTTGCCAGTTTTTTTCAACGCCGCCGAAGATACCGGAACGCAAAGCAGCATCCACATCGTGCTCGCAAACCCGGGCTTTTGTCCGGACGAGTAGCGCAAGTTCCACGCCTGGTCCTGTTTCATCCCAGGTCGAAGGGTGTGTGAAGGTCACGTCCATGGCATCGACCTGGAGTCTTTCGATGCGGATGTGTCCCACGCGGCAGCCCGCAAGATCCAGGTAGATGCGGCGCACTCGGCCGTTTTCGTCAGGAGCTGCATCCAGAATCATTTCCATCGATTCAGGGCGGAGTCCCGACAAAAAGGCGTCGAAAAGCATCTCCGGCGTGATTTGGTTCATGTCTTGAGCATGAACGGGAAGAGGGAGGGGAAAAAGGACAGCAAGCAGAAAACACCAACATAAAAAATGAAGGAAATGTTTGCCCTGAAACATGTGCTTGTCCTCCCGAGCAAGCGTTT
>Ga0182238_1000363_pt1 | contig 14077 bp, 22 predicted proteins | sample hydfrates6_PW_90_FD_132439 | JGI IMG/M metagenome (GOLD analysis project Ga0182238, IMG submission 132439) | Subsurface microbial communities from deep shales in Texas, USA - hydraulic fracturing test 6_PW_90 | ecosystem: Environmental > Aquatic > Deep subsurface > Shale gas/oil reservoir >... | reverse complement strand
CTCGCCCGCGCACAGAAAAACCTTGCGCGTAAAACCAAAGGCAGCAACCGTCATCGTAAGGCACGGCTGCGGGTGTCTCGTATCCAGGAGAAGATCGCCAACGTGCGTAAGGACTATCTGCACAAGGTCACGACCAAACTCAGCAAGAACCACGCTGAGATCGTCATGGAAGACCTGTCCGTGAAGAATATGTCCAAATCCGCACGAGGAACGATTGAAAAGCCGGGAAACAACGTGAAAGCCAAGTCCGGGCTAAACAAGGCTATCCTCGACCAGGGTTGGTCCATGTTCAAAACGATGCTTGAGTACAAGCAGATGGAGCGCGGCGGCACGTTGGTTCTGGTAGACCCTGCGTACACGAGCCAGACTTGCTCTGCCTGCGGTGTTGTGGACAAACTCAGTCGTGAATCGCAATCGGGTTTCCTCTGTAAATCGTGCGGATATTCGATCAATGCTGATCTAAACGCTGCCTGTAATATTCTTCGCGCCGGGGGGCACCCGGTGCCTGCGCGTGGAGGCTTCGGGATTACCCGGCCTGTGAAACGCGAACCTCTGGAGCCAACGGCGGCTCCTGGAATCCCCTTCTATGCGCCAGCATAGTGGGGGAGGATGTCAACTTTTTTCCACGGCTTCCCCGGCCCTGCCACAAGCCTTCTAACGTGTTTTCTTCGGATATGGGGAACGGGACTCCGCCGTGCTTCACCGGCCTCCAGAGAAGGCCCTTTCTGCGCGAAATACGCCTTGATCTTCTTTTTGCTGATCACCGTATAGGTCGGCCTCTGGTGAGTGCGGAGAATCTTCTTGGCTTTCTTTTGCTTTTCCGATTTTTTGGGAGTTTCCTGCACCACAAATTGTGTCGGGCTGTTGATGTACGCAACCTGCTCGATCACCGTCGGCAGATTTGGCGCGGTCTCCCCGACAAAGTTGGGAGTTCCGTGCATCTGCTCGTACTGCTCAGCTGAGATATGCTCAAGCAGGCCGCGCTTCTTGTCCACGATCCAAGTGTGTGCGTGGGACGCGGCAACGGACACCCTTCTGTCTTGGAACCAAGCATTGAACAGCAACCCTGCATGAATCAAAACTGCGTTCTGTCCGAAGCGGCCAGAGAGGGCATCCAACTCAAAGCGCACCTTCGATTGTGAGCTTTGATTAAAATGATCGAAGTTTACATTGAAAGAGACAACCTCCCACCATCGACGCTCGGCGTTCGGACCAAATTGATCGGGGGCGCTGTCTTCTAGCAAAAACAAACTCGCCCCATCCTCTATGGCCACTTTAGGAAATGGAAGATGAAAAGTGGCCACCCCTTCTTCGTAGCCGGCTTCGTCCAGCACGATCTCATGAGAAGGTTTGTCGAACACAAAAAGATGCGCATTGTTCAGAGCATCGGCCAGCTCAGGAAAATGTCGCTCGGCAACGCCGCAAGCTTTGTCAAAAATCAAGCTGCTTCCCCTTGAGAAAAGTTAGCAAAAATCCAAAAGCGTAGAGGACTTCTGGGGCACGGCCGCAGTTTTACATTCCTTCGGGGGCTCGCGCTGCTCTAAGCGAGCGAGATAGCCGGGGTCATTCATTTCGGCTTTGGCGAGAGAAACCACAATAAAAGGGTATGCATTGTACGCAAGATGGTAGCAGGATCCAGCTTTCAGGGCATCCCGGTCGATTAAATGCTTGTGAGGATGCTTCGAACGCTGCACCTCATCGTATCGCTCTAGAAGCTCTTCACAAATGGCATCGTATTCTGCATCTTCCACCAATGACAGGTCGCACTGGTAATACAAATACGAATATAAAAGATATTTTCCAATAGGGAGACGTTTTTTCATGGTTAACTTCACACCTATACTGTTTTATAATTAATAAAAATATAAAAAGGAGTTTGCTATGAAATACCTAATCATCTGATACGTTATTATTGAATCCCTTAAAGTTCTACGTCTCTTTATCCGAGAATGAAGAAAACTAAAAGAAAAATAGGCGGAAACCAGAGAGGCCTACCCCTCTCTGGCTCTCCACAACCGTAAACAAAAACTAACCCAAAAGCAAGCAACGTCTTGCGCAAAAAAGGCTGGACCCGAAACCCCTTTCGAGTCCAGCCAAGCAAAAGGAGAAGACAATTCCTTTGCTATGCCCATCTTGGGGCAACTCTTAGCTACACCTGAGAGCCACTGCCTGCAACCCCTTTCCCTACACAATCTGCAAGGCCCACAGGATCGACGTAAGGAGGAACTTCCCGCAGCCCGTTAGCCTCGCAGAACTCTTTGTTGAACTGCTCCACCACCTCTTCGGAGGGCTCCCCCATGACGACGCAAATTGTTTCGCCCGTTTCTCCGTGACTCAAAATGACAGCCGGCTGAAAAACTATGTTCGTTTCCATAAATTGCTCCTCCTGTACTTTTTTGGGCCAACCTAAGCCGCCCGAATGCCCGATTCATTTTCCCGATCCAGAACAAACCTATCCCACTCATCAGCCGAAACCTCGTTGACGAGCTCGCGCATCCCACCTTCGAGCGACGAATGTAGGGTGTCGGAAAGAGGGATATCACTCACGTCCAGTCGCGTGACTTGCCAGTACCCTCTCTGCTTCGAGGACGGATGGACCACGACAGTTCCAAAACTAACCCGTACAAAAACAGATTGCCCAAAGGAAACGAGCTGCTTGACCAAAAAATCCTTAGCTCGGCAAAGATGATCCATTGCTGCGAACCGGTCTTCTTCGCGCTCATACTCAAGCGGCGAGACATGGCCCGCTTCGGCATACGCTTTCGCCGCACAAATGACTTCTGAAGGGATGGAAAAAAACATCGCGAGCCTCTCTTAATTGAAATAGCGAGGGTTATGCTCATGCCAAGCGGTTATGACCACCAATGCGCTCCCTTGCTTCTTCACAACGACGGTGATCCCACCAAGCGTATAGCGATAGGATCCATCTGAACGCTCAAGGCGTTCGCCAGCCTGAAGCACACCCAGAACATTGGGCTTGCCGATGGCACGATCCGTCATCTGCTCTTCGGCGTGGTGCGTAAAAATCAGTTTAGACATTGCCGCCCCCTTAAAAGTTGCTGGCAAGGAGTGGAAGCCCTCCACCCGATCGCTGGGTTTCTCGCCAGACCTCGATGACATCCTTCCCCAGCTTGCGAAGCCCTGCCCGGAGAAAAGGGTCGTTTCTGGCGATATTCATCAACCCCATAACCACCTTTTGTCCGTCGAATTGCTCAAAACATGCATCGACATCTCGGTAACCGATCCGCCCTTCACGAATTCCTGCGGCGGCAAATTGGACCCGGGCTTCAAAGGAGTCCGGGCACCCGGAAGAACCAGTATCCGGACGATAAAAGCAGGGCATATCTCCATCCGCGCCGTCCATGATCCATGCGTGGCAGCGTTGAAGAAAAAACGAGTAGTTAATCGCCTGCCCCTTTTCTCCTCGGAACAAGACTTCCTGCCGGCCGTCGGGAGTCTCGCCAACGACAACGGCGCATGTCTTCTTATTCACGACCCAATGTTTTCCGTTCAGAACCACTTCCGAAAAAAAGCTCATACAAATCTCCTTGCTTCAAGTTTTGTTGGCCTCAATATACACAAAAAGAACACGCTAGGCAAGCAGGGAGGCCAAAAAAAGAGAGAGGGAAGACTGTCCCCTCTCTCTACAACACGAAATGCTCTAACAAAAAGAAGATTGAATTGTGTTCTAGAATCCTAGTTGCATTGAGTCGCTTGCGAGCATTCTCCGCTCGTTGAGAAAACAGCAACAACAGGCCGATGATCTGACTTTTGTTTGTTGTCATCACAGGCAGCCCGATGGTCATTCAGGATAACGCTCTCAGCGGCCCATCCCTGAGCAGCCCCGGAGGAAAATATAAAATCGAGCATAGAATTATACCTCCGGTTGCACTGCGTCCGCATGGGGTTTTGAGGCTGAACCCAATCAAATGTGTCGCCTTTTACAAGATCATAGAACGCAGAATTGCACTTCCCATTTTCAACATCACAGTCAAAATTATAGTCTCCAACCGCAATGACGGGCAAGGCTTGAGAGGCCGCCCATTCGCGCAACCGTCGAGACTGCTCATTCCTTCTGGCTTCTTCTGAGGATTTGCCTCGGTAAAAGTGATTCGTCACAAAAAGGAAGGTCACGCCAGTAGCCCGTTCCTGAAACTTTGCAACGAGAGGGGCGCGGAGCGTCCCACCAACGTTCACATTGTTCAGCTCTATACTACCAAAATACTGAAAGACATTTTCATCGTAGACGATAGCAAGTCGATCTGCTCTGCCCGTGTTTCCCAAAACATAGGCAATCCGAGACTCTGGACGACTTCTAGCCATACCCTTGCAGACAGTCTCTAATGCCTTTGCATTTTGCACTTCCGAAAAGCCCCAGAGGTCAATCGTGCCCCACTGCTCAATTTGCTTTGCCAAAAACATGGAATCAGAATCCCCGGATTCAAGATTCCATGTTCCTGCATAAAAGTCTGCACGGCCCACAGAAGGAGCCGTGCAGACAAAAAGGAGCAAAAAGAGAGCAAAAATATACGTTTTTTTCATGCTCTTACCATTCCCCTATTTTAAGGTTCAAAAGTATAATCAGGAACACTGAAAAAAACACATTGCAGAATTTCAGCATCGCTTGCTGAGGTGCAAACATTGAAAAACTGCCGCAGTGTCATGTCTACAGTGATTACCCTCTTTTCTCCGCTATCGGTTTCACATTCGGTTGCAATGACACCGGGTTCAGGCATGACATATGCGGTGTCACCAACAACCAACCTCCCGCCGTTCAGAAGCGTTCTCAGAATCGCTTCCGCACGATGATCAGCAATGTTCATAAACATCACTAAACCTCCCGCTCAGATGAAATGCCATGCCGAGCCCAAAAGTCCCTGTTGATAGGGATTGGGCTTACGCTCCCGCCAAGAGTGTTAGCAAAACATCCGTGCCGTTCGATATATGCGTTTGTCAGGAACGTCCAGAGCAAACTGCACCCCAGATTTGCCACGGTCGAGTTTATAAAAAGGTCCTGCTTGAGCAAGGCTTCACGGAGCGAACAAGAGGGAGTTTGGTCCTTCTCGTCCTGCTCCACGAGGTTGGGAAACAAGTCCAGAATTGTGGGAAGAAAATTAGTGGTTTCATACTGAGAGATCGGCTGTTCAACGAGGCTCAATGTTCCCAGAACGACCTGAGCCGCATCGCGTGTGTTTCCGAAATCACACCAATACTGATGCCGCCCCTCGTCGATTGAAGAATCAAAAATCTCTTTCCGAGCCGCCCCGGTGTCCACACAGGTAACGAGCATGGAAGAATGATTTGAGATGAATGACTTGGCTTCCGGGGAAGGGTAGCGAAAAGGATACGCCTCCCAATCAAGACCAAAATACCCATTTATCCGACTCACAAGCAGACTCGCCTTTGCTTGACCCACATCATCCCGCCCGAACGCCTGTCGGCCTATATTGGCCTCGGAAACAATGTCATCGTCGAAGACCTGTACGAAAAGGCCGGGGTGTCCGAGTTCACGAAGGCTGTGATCTATCTTGCCAAGGCCGGTAAGCACATGCGAACCCGTTCCTCCCGCTCCGACGAGGGTAACCCCTACGCGATGCTGTCCAGACAGAAGGTCTTGGTCAATGTAATGGCGCATCATTGTATTCTCCTAGAAATCAAACTGTGCAAGAATGTCTGCCACTGTTCCACAGGGCAGAAGCTCGTCGTAGGGGAATGCCTTCTGAGCCGCTTCCCACCCGTCTGCGAGAGAGAGTGTCTGAAAACGCTGACTGTCGCCCCACACATGAGAGAACTCTGAACCGAAAAAGGATTCCTCGCTTTGACGAATAAACTCTTTTGCGGAGCAAGATTCAGCACGAGGCGCGGAGCCGAGGCAGATCGTGCCAGAGACCTGTACGTTCCAGAATGGCGGCACAAATGCCTGGGTTTCCCCATCAGGCCTTGCTTCTGCTTTGAGAGCAAAGACAGAAAGCCCCCCGCCGGAAGAAAGGAAAAGCAGGGAAGGCCAGTTAGCCTGAACCTTCCGAGGAAGTCCTGATTCTTCTGCAAGTCTTTTGGTCAACAAAAGATCACGGCTCTGCGCCGGAACCCACCATGCAAACCCCATGGGGGATACAGACAGCACCCGTTCGGGAAGGATTCCACACGAAACGGAACTACCCGCCGACATCAACATCTTTCGGAGTGCAGGAATGTCCTTCTCCGCAAGATCGCGCCATGCCCCCGGAACAACTTCCTCTCCGACCCGATGACACGGTGCCACCAAAGCTCGACAACTATCCACAGACGTAGACCGACCCCTAGGGCTGACATTCTCTGCTTCGTAAAGCGAAACAAGAAACTTAGGAACGTATTGCGGAATTGAAGTTTCGTTCATATTTCCCCCTTTGTGTGCCTATATATTAACAAATACATAGGCCCATAAGCAAGCAAAATCAGGCCAAAAAACGAAAAAAACTATCTAGTTTCTTAAATGCTTTTCTGTACTTTTGTATTTTGCTTGCCTTTTCGTTGTCTTCATAAGAAAAAGAAAGCTGAAAATTATTTTCTCCAAGCTCTAGTATTTCTGTTCCAAATCTATCAACAAACTCATCCATTAGATTTACTTGCCCTGTTTCGATACAAAACAGTACGGCAATAAATATTTCTCCTTCTTCTGAGAATTGGTTATCAGGGTCATAGTATTTAAAAAAGTCTCCAATTGTATAACATGCAGACAACACATCAGAGAACCAACACTTAAATGATTCACTTACATTTGATTTTTTTAAATCATGCTTGATGTTATTAGTATCAAGATCGTCCATGAAAGAAAAAAAATAGGCATCACACAAGGCTCTTTGAGCATCGAAAGCCAGTTCTCCCAATGTTGGACCGATAGCCCCCGAGCCAGTAAGAAAGCACGAATCCAAGGGATCACCGTCCAATTTGGCTTCTTCAATAATTTCTATGACTTGGTAAGACTCATATGGAACATACGCCACGCCCATCTCATGCAGGAGGTATGAGAGAAGGCGAAACACAAAGTCTCGTTCTTCCCGCACAGGAAACCGCTCAAAAACATCCCAAAGGTTAATGTTTAGAAACTCCATGCCGCTCTCCCACAAAGACACGATGATTCGATCTTCCTGAAAGTGCAGGGCATCTTCGGCATGGTCTTCACCCAAAAGGTGTTCACGGACTTCCCTCACCAGTTTGTTATGGACAGCCAAAATGTCCTCATCTGCCTGAATGTCCATGGGGGCAGGAAATCCCATCTTTTCGTGCAAAAGAATTGCTTCTTCCAGTTTCTCCAAAGACGATTCGTAATCCCCCCGGCTGTTCCATTTGCCGTCTTCCCACGGCAGGGAAGACGGCAAATGGGGCAGATTGAGGTTCATACCATCGGAGGAAGCAAGGAGGACGGGCGCGGCACTCTCCTTCTCAGCCCTGAACCAAGGAACTGTTGCTGACTGAGACTCGCACTTGCGATCTTGGTGATCGACTTCGCAAAAGCCTGTATGTCCGTCCTGTCTGAACATTGCTCTCCCTCTCTCTTCTTGATTTCCAGATACTGGCGCGGGGTCACGGGCTACCCCTTTACCCCGACAGTCTTGCCAGAGATGGTAAACACCTGGGTGTCGTTCTCAATTTTCGGAGAGCCGAAGTTGCCGCTTGCAATCTCCGGGTAAAGAACCGAAAGGTGGTTTTTCACTTCATCCAGAGAAAGATTCGGATTCGGGTCATCAAGAAGAACGGCATGGGGATTCACTTCTAACTTGAACTTACGGGGCAGAGCGTTGGCAGTCATAGTCTTCTCCTTTTACAAGATGTTGTGAGTTAGGATGCGAGATCGAGCATGGAGACCTGTTTCGGAGCAAGGCCAAGATCGGCGAGAGTCTTGCCGGAAACCGCTTCAAGGGCTTTTCCAAGCCGCTCCTTGGTCCCGTTGTCTGCCTCCTTATATTTGGCGGTCAGAGTCTCCACCTGTATGTCCACGGACTTCCTGTCGGTGAGTTTTGCGAGCTCAATGGCAACTCGCTTAAGATTGGAAAGGGTGATCTTCTGCTCAAGAGCCGCTTCAAGGGTTGCTTTGGATGCGCGCTTGAGGGCCGGAGCAAAATTGGAATCAGAGGCCGGGACGGAAGCCAACGTATCCCGATCACTCTCGTCCAGAGGGCCGTTCTTGCGCGCTTCCTGCGGGTCTTCTGCGGGAGTGTCGTCTTTGACAGAAGCCTTTTTGCTTTTACCCTTTGCTTTGCTCTTAGCTCCCTCCGCTTTTGCGGCAATCTCAGCCTTCCGCGCTTCTGCGGCAACTTTGGCCTGTTCAAGAGTGTCACCAACCACCTGCACCGAGGGCGCAAATTCACGCACACACTCAACGAAACGCTCGTCCAGATTCTCGATGGTATCGGTAATACTCAGGGGGGAAAGGGACGCATCTTCGCCCTGAAAGTGAGGAACGAGGGCCACCGTCAGGGTATCCCCCTTGCGGGTCAAAGCCATTTGCACGGTCCCGCCGGAAGGAATCAGTTTCGCAAGTTCTTCAAAATGGTTCATGTCTTCTCCTTTTGTTCGTTCGTTGTGGGGCTGTTATACATAAAACTACAACCAAAGGCAAGCACAAAGAGCAAAAAACTACTTCCTTCCAAAGCTAATTGCGTTTTGCCCTCTTTCCTAATTGATTGAATCTTGAACTTGCAAAAAAAGGGGACCCTTGCAACAAGAGTCCTCTTTTCATGGCTTTTTAGGCCGTTATGTTTGTAAAGTCTATTCTTTGAAAAGCTCCATCAGGTTCCAGCCAAAACCTCTTTCCATTTTCTCTGCCATACTACGTCTCAACTTGCGCTTTCCCGATACAAGCTCATGAGCATAGGTGTAGCTGAAACCCAAGGCATCTTTAAACTCTACTATGGACATTTCCTCTTGGGCTAAATAGCCCTGCAACACCTCACCAGCATAAATACTTTTTTTCTCATGATGCAAATCCTCGACAGGCACATCCAAAGACGCTGCAACCTTTTGGGCTTTTTCCAAGGTAAATGTCGTTTTCCCCGCTTCGATTGATTTTACCATCGAAACAGACAGCCCTGTTTTTTTGGCAAAGGCAATTTGGGTTAACCCCATTTCGAAGCGAAGTTGGTGGAGGGTTTTGCGCCCTTCTCTTTGGGGTCGGTTCTCAGAGTGGTAGATCAAAGAATCCACAAAGTAAGACCCATTGGACTGCTTTCCAATGAAATCTGCTATTTCTTCGGGAAATTTCAAAACAACCCGAATAAGGCAGTCCTCATCCCTATCTCCATAATAAGGCGGCTGGTCGCCACTCATCATATACGGAAAGACCAGCCCCGAAATAAAGGCTGCCTTTTTCTCTTTGGAGTCCAGAATATTGTACGATTCCGCGCTGAGATGGAATGTTTTATTCTTCAACTTCTTCGCCATAATCTCCCGCCTATACGCTTCGTAGGGACTGAATATTTGTGAAGAGCATTCGCAATGCACCAACTCTTTTTAGACAAAGAAAAAGATACTTCACAAATTACGCCGCCAAAGCAAGCAATTCCTGCGCTTCAATTTTGTACTGTGCCTTCCAACCTTCAGGCTTGATACCGGTTTCTTGTTCGGCCTGCTTCGGAGAGGTCAGCCACCCAAGCAACCGGCCTGCCTCAATATTGAGGTAAGCCACAAAGCGTTGATTTATCTTTAAATGCAAGTTGCCATTCTTATAAAGTCGGACATGCATAAGCGGCTTGAGCTCCCCATCTTCTTCATAGAAGAAATCTCGCACTTCACCGCCGCACCAATCGGAATTGTAAAAATCAAAAGATGAAATCCGGAATCCAAGGTTGTTCGCCACAGTCATGATGTCCTGCAACAAATCATGGCGCCTTTTCTCGGCCCCCCAGGTGGAATAGTCGCCACCGTAGTAGTTGCCCTCCTTAACAATCCGATAATCGAGCGCATAGGCCCCGGCCTTGTCATTCCAAAGATCCCAGCTACGGAAAGAACGCCACGTCCCTTCGGTGAAATGACGGTTGGACACATAGGGCCTAGCTGTTTTTGGATTCGACAAATCACGGAACAAAGCCACAAGCTGATCGTCAAAATATCTATTTGCGTTTTTCACAACCCAAATCAAAACGGAATAGACATTCGATTCGTCAAAATCAACGTTGCCGGCCAGCATCAACTTTTCAAGCATTCGTTCACGCGACTTTGAAGTTAGACGGCTGGTAACGCGATCCAGGTTATCAAAGACCTCGCGCCAATACTGATTCTTCAGGCCAGAGATCTTCTCGCGGAGTGCTCCACGAACCTTTTCCTTGCTCACCCCTATATCTTCGAGGGTCTTGACTTCGAGGCAAGAGATGGCTTGATAGGAATCATGGAGGCGTTGCAGCTCGTCACGATAAAGGGCTACCAAACCTTCAACCAGGTTCTTCCCATTGACGAGCGCCCGATCCTTCAAAGACTCGCTAGACTTCCCGGAGAAAGCTTCCTCAGACTCGTTAAAGCCAAAATGTTGATCAAACCACTCATCAAAAGGATCGTCTGCATCCATTTCCTCACAATGGCCACAAAAGCGGTCATATCCGCTTCTAACCTTCGCCAACTTCACGACCTGGACTTTGGCCCGGGCAGAGCGGTCGGCGCTGAGAAAATCGCCATCCCAAAGGGGTGTCGCGGTAAGACCCCTTGAGTCTAAGGCCCGTTGAATTTCCACGCTTTCTTTCCACCGCGAGGGTACAACTAAGTAGCCAGCGAGAAAAAAACCCTCACGAACGATCCTTTTAAACCACTGTTTATACTCACTATATGGCGGATTGCAGAATAAAAACCGAACAGGCTTGTCAATCAAACTCTGGGCATGGAAATCCGTTCCCACCGGAAAAATGTGGTCCGGCCACTGCCGTGCAAGGGCATGGCTTTTTTCTATCGCCAGATATTTAGCAACTCCCTCCGAGTCCAAGTGCTCTCGGAAGTATTCAAGAACTCGACCATCGTCTGCGCCAACATCAAGAATCCCCTGCATATCACGGTATCGGTGCGACACAACCGGACTGTTCTCAATGTCATTGACAACAACTTGAAGCATTTCACTTGTTGTAGGATACCATTCATAATCTTCATCGACTTTCTTTATATAATCCAAAAGACTCATTGTGTTCTCCTGTTTCACTTAATGGGGCCAAGCGAAACTAATGTATAAACAAAAATAAAACCAAAAGCAAGCACAGAGAAGAAACAAGAAGGGCGACACTCGAAGTGAGCGCCGCCCTTCATCCCTCCAATGGAGGAATTATGCGCAAGACTTAAATGCCTTAAATTCATGGCTCCGTCAAATCCTTCTTCTCGACCGGGGTTTGAAGTCTTTTTCTGAAAGAGGAATACCGAATTAGCTTTTGCCATGAAGTGTCATCTTCGCCTTCATTTTAAGTCTCCTCTTCTTTTTCCCGTTCAAGTTTTTCGGTGATTGCCTCAACGAGCCATTGTCCTATCGTGATTCCCCGCATGACGGCAGATGCTTTAAGCCTGCGACGCAGGGCTTCGGGGATGCCCTTTACTTGCCAGGGTGTTGTCATTCTAGTCTCCTTTTGATTCGTGATTCACTTATTCCCGAACCAGATCTGCTATTTTGGGGTTGCTCATGTATCCAATTCTGGCGGTTGTGTCCTGCATGTATAGACCGTGATCGTCCTTGTGCATCCGAGACTCGAAACAAATCATAGGGAGGACACCAACGGTCGCATACACGGCTCCGCGAAACTCAAAGATAGTACAAGCGGGAGCATAGAGACACGCGCCGTACAATGGACGAGGGGCTTGGGAACCCCCGCCCATTGTCTTTAATTAGACCGTTCACGCCTCTTCGACCATGTGCGCGAAGTGCTCCGCAACGGCATCGGCGTCCATATGCCGTTCACCCCACGCAAGCGCCTCTGCCTCGGTCAAGGGCATAATTTTGCTACCACCGTAAACCGCGCCGCCGACGTTTTCGGCGTACTTGGTTCTTGCGCCACCCTCGCCAGCCAGAAAGTACGCGCCCTTGGCCGTGCGGTACAGCGCCTCGCTGACGTGCGCGAAGTCGCCGACTGGGTTCACTGACATTTCACCCAAAAGGGTCGCCGTCTCGGTATTGTAGGTCTTGCCGTTGATAACTGCCTTCATTTTGGGCCTCCTTTAGGTTTGTTTTAATCGAACGCTGTGCCAATCAATCCGAAGAGGATTGCCACGGGTAAACATGCAGCGGATGCTGCTCCGATTTGATCGCTATTCACGAACATGGCGACCATCAGCCCGGTAACACCTACCATCGAAAGTCCTGCCATTGCTCCGATGCAGCAATCACCTATGAACTCTCTGTTAAGCCTCATTTACTGGTCCTCCTGTCGATTGGCCTTTTGTATGTGGTGAGTTAGCCTTCAACCTCGATTCCAAGGGACTGCACCTGTTCGGCATCCAGTCGGATACCCTCCGGGTGTTCGTAGGAGCCGGAAAGGTTGGAGTCGAGGGGCCAACACCCGTCAAGCCGGGTCACCGCTTGGCCGTCTTCGACGTGAAGAATCGAATAGCTGCCGTCTTCATTGGGACGGGCAAAGATTTCGATCGGCACGCCATCCGCTGTATGAGCATAAGCGCCTGCGTCCTTGTCGTCTTCCGCGGCTTCGCGAAGCGGCTTTTCAAAGTCGTGATACCAGTCGTTGGTTCCGGGAATTTCACCAGCGCTGAGTCGGCTCAACATCGCAACCACAGTGTCTGCAATCAGCCCTGCTTCGTCATCGTCCAGAACGACCCCGAATGTATCGGCATAGCCATGGACCTCCCAGATGCGGTCTGCGGAACTCATGCTGACGAAATTTTCACGATAATCATTGCTGCCGTCGATGATGCAGTCTGCGACGTGGTAGAGCTCGGTTCCTGTTGCCATGTCAGCTCCCATTTGTTTGGTTTGTGTTGATTCCCTCTGTTAAGAACTGTCTAGCACTACCAGCGGTGCCAGTCAAGGGTGTTCGGGGAAAATGGAGAAAAATATGTTTTTTTGTTTTTGGAGCAGCGTAGAATTTCTCTCTCTGGCAAAAAAATGAAATTCAAACGGTCTTCATATTTTGCTTTACCCCCCCCCTGTCGAGTTTTTAGGCTTTTGCTCTTTCATGAAAACAAACATCTGGGAAAAGAACAGGTTTTTTATTTGTCCAAAAAAAGCAGGTTTTTCCAATAAACCACCATTTTTTCCAGTAAATACTGATTAACTTGACTCGCTTCCGCATATGCGAAAAATTCAAGAATTATTTTTTTGGATTTTTGCAAGAAACTGAGCTTTTCCCACACACCTCTCTGTCCATCTTCTTTTTCTTTTTCCAAAACAAAATTTGAACATTAAGCTGTTGACCTATTCTTTTGCAAAATATACAAATTCAACATGAATATGTTTTTAGAAGATTCCTCGAAACACGCATACATGAGGATTGTGCATACCGATGGTTTCATAGAGTCTACCATCATTTCTGAAATTCCAGACAATGCGAGTTTGGAAAGAATTATGGGCGGTAGTTTTTACTGTTCTCATGGATTTTTGCAGGATTCTCTTTGCGACATCCTTGTGGTAAAAAATCAAGAAACAAAAAAACTTCGAAAAAACCCTTTTGTGACTACCATGCGAAAAAAAGCTGGCATCAATGAAAGCGTTTTCGGAATTGCCATCGTTTTTCAAAACATCCCGTATAATACATTAATATAGGAGGATTCGATGACTCCCAGATTTAAGACTCACCCGCTGACAAAATCCGGCTCCCTGAACATCAAATTCAATGAGATCCAGTCGAAACTGAACCTCGAAGGAAAAGAGGATACCGTTATCGAGTTCGAAATTCCGGGGATCGATGCTGTGCTCATCATGCGGCTGAATCCCATGGAGCCCATCCCGGAAGCAGTTCAGCGGATCATTGATGACTCTTCATCCCTGCATGACTCCTCGGAGGAAGAAATTGACGAATCTCCCGCTGAAAATGCTGAAGAAGTTGAAACCCCTGCTGCTCTGCCCTCTTCGGACGACTAGGAGGCCTCTGGTATGCTGACGCACAGCAAAAGCTTTTCGCCG
>Ga0182238_1000358_pt1 | contig 14246 bp, 11 predicted proteins | sample hydfrates6_PW_90_FD_132439 | JGI IMG/M metagenome (GOLD analysis project Ga0182238, IMG submission 132439) | Subsurface microbial communities from deep shales in Texas, USA - hydraulic fracturing test 6_PW_90 | ecosystem: Environmental > Aquatic > Deep subsurface > Shale gas/oil reservoir >... | reverse complement strand
TTTCGTATTATTTGGGAGCTTTTTTTCTGGTTTTCTTGGCTGCAGTTTCTGCTTGTTTTGTTTCACGCCACGATTCATCTTCTATCACGATACTTCGTTTCTCATGAATTATTTGTACAATATCCTTCCAGTACCGGCCGAACTGTTTTGAACATGCCTCACGCCGGTACGACCTATCTTTAACCCGTTTGGGAGGCGCTTGCATTTTACAGATAAACGCAGGTAAAGAGTCAACATTGGGTAGCTCCATTTTACATGCAGCTACCCAACGTTTGGGCAGCTGTTCGTATAACGACTTAGCGTCCAGAGGTTGCAGTTTTTCAGCGTGATCAAGGAAGGTTTTTTGATACTCAGTTTTAAAAAAGTTAAAAAACGGGCCGCCGGCATAAATCCCTGCCCGATATCTGCCAAACTGTTCGGCACTGTGTGCTAAGAACACCATCTTATTCCTATATTTACGAGCCTCCACACCAATTTCTCCATCTAACAAGTTCCCGGTTCCTTCCAAGCAATTATGCGGCTCATCTATGATGGTGTAAAACGGTTTTCTTTCATTCTGCGGTATATCCAGCCGGCTGAGGGTAGCCAGCCAGATCTTGGCCATCAAAAAACTTGCTATCCGATTAACGCCATCTTTCCCCAGTACTGCCTTAGGTATCCGGATGCCGACAAAATATCCGTATTTGTCTGCTCCAGGGTCTCCCACCGGCTCGTTATCCATCAGCTTGCGGAAATTAAGCAAAGGCAGGCCGTTTTCATCTAGCTTTTCGGGTTGCAGAAATATATTAGCAAGGGTGCGCTTACCGGCCAGGAGGTTGAGCCGGTCCAGTATCGGTTGAACCAGTGTCTTATCCGTACCGTTTACTGCTTTACGCTGCAGCTCGTTTAAAACCGTCACTACTTCCGGCTGGGATTGGATTACAGGGTCGTTGAGTAACCTTTCTCGATAGACGGGCGAAGATAAGCCCAGGATCACATCCAGCAGCCCCCGCCCGGGGTCCGAGAGCACTCCTTTTCCCACCGGAGTTAGAAAATACTCCATCCGGTCAGAGAATTCCGTACTGGCAAGTTGATTGATAAAGGTATGGATATAATCTGTCATTTTCTCAGCGGCATCTAGGACCTCCAGCTCGTCTTCCCCGCTGTTCCCCTGCAAGGCTATATCCGTCAGGGTTAAAGGAATCGGATAATGTTTGTTTCCGAAGTCAAGGTCGAGTATCTTGTAGTCGGGCATATCCTGCGGCAGCGCGTCCCGGGTCTGGTCGATGGCGTCACCATCGGCCATATCAAAAAAGATGACAGTGCGCCCGTTAGATACCCCGCTGACCGCAAGCACTATCCCCCGCCCGGTTTTTCCCGCTCCCATGCTACCATAATTTATCTCCCCCTTGCATTCAATATCCGCGTCATTTATCGGCAGCACGGCCAATCTGGTTACCCCCCTTTCAGTTACTTGACCCAAGGGGATGCCGTATTTTTGGAACAGGTCTTCAGGGAGCACCACTTCTTGTATCTTGATGCCATTTACCTGCGGGTAATCTTCCTGGAGTTCCCGGCCCGGCACTTGGATAATCTTACCCGCCTCGGCCGTGGAAAGGATAGAGCAATTAAACTTGATTCTAGGCCCCTGTTTGGTAGTAATAGTATTTAGTGCTGCTGCTTTTTTCTTTTTATTTTTAATCTCTTTCGCTTCCAGTTCGTTATCCGCGGCCAGATCTGCAAAGGCGCCGGATAGTGTCCTGGCGGTAGTTTCCCTCCTTCCTTTATCTTCTGACTGCGCTATTGCCCAAATATAAGTTTTTAGAGCTCCCAGTTCGCCTTTCCTTTTGCTGGCCGGGGAGAGGTGTTTAATTGCTAACTGTCCTGCCTCAGGGTCAATATCCTTTTGTTTGTAGATGTTTTCTTTATCGTCTGTCTTAAGTAGATCGGCAATACCCAGCATTATTTCCTGCATTAAGTGCCCTAATACAGTAGCACCAAATTTAAACTTAGCCTTGAAGTCGCTGTGCCATTTAGTGGGCTGTCTGCCCTTCCGAAGTTTTTCCCAGGCCTCCCGAAAGGTAGAGTTCCATTCCATTCGGCTTATGGGGTCGTAATAGACAAAGAGTTTGGCTTTATCCCCTGGGCCCACAGTTTTACTTGTTTGAAGTATGGATGGGAGTGGAAGGTTATTTTTAGCGTTTATATCCAGGGAATACATATCGTGTTTTCTATAGACAAGCTCATACATAGTGACATCATTAAAATCCCAAGTATCCCGGTATTCTTCGTCGACTGTAACAGTAGCTTTCTCCCAAATCGCGGAAATCCGGCGAGTCCAGACGTCAACCCTATCTTCTGGTACACATATAAGAAATTCTACTTTCCCTTCTGAGAACTCAATTTCCCAGGTTATTCGGTCCTGCACCCGGTATCTTAGTTTCCAACCGTTTTCGAAGTAAAACCTGTCTAGCGGGATCCTGAATGAATCGGATATAGTCTTCGCGATGTCCTCCGTGTGCCAGTTGCGAACCGAAGTGTCGGGCAGAATCCGGATAACTTTATGGCCCGGGCGGACTATTTTAAATAGTTCTCCCAGCTGAAAGGATCTCCGGTTTTTTATTTCCCGCCATTGGGCATCAATTATGATGTTTTCATCCCGGGGACTGTAGTTTTCCGTTTCCCAATCGATTGCCCTGGAAGGCAACCTAAAACCGTATTTTTGGAGGTTCAAATCGCTGCCCCCAATCCCTGAGTGATTATATAAAGCGCAATAAAAAAGAGAACCCCTTTCTGTGCAAGCTTAAAACCAAACATCGAAAACAGTACACAAATCATGGAACCCATAAGGCATATTTCGAAACTATAGTGATAAAATGCCATCCCAGCTGCTGCTATACCGGCTACTAGGCCGGCTAATTTAGTGAGCCCCAGGCCTGCTAACCAACCCAATACCGCAGGCATTATAACCCTCCTATCCTAATGGTATCGACTGAAAAGCAGCTTCTATCTTGTAGAAGAAGAATGGTATGATAAACACTCCTATATACCCGAGGATCGCTAATTTTATTTTGTCCTTCCCGCCTGCGTTACCTATCATGATCTCAATCAATCCCCAGATGGACATACCAATTCCTACTGGCAATGCGAGCTCTTGGAGCAACGCTATGATGGGGGCCAGCGCTTGCGCCAACCCCAGGTTTGCTGGCGGTGCTGCTGTGGCCAGCGACATTTTTACTGCCGTCTGGGAGCAGGCCGCCGGGAGGCTGTAGTTGTTTGCCGCCGTTGATATCGGGTAGGTGGCCAGTAAGCTTGTGCTGGAGATAACTGCTGTAAAGTGTTTTTTAATGGCCGGGATAAAACTGTTAAACCGTTCCACGACGGTTTCTCTGCGGTTAATGGTATTGCTAGGTTTAGATTCTTTTTTTAATACCTTCCACCCAAACGTTTCATGTTTTACCGGTTGCGGTTGTGTTTTTCTCCACTGCTCAACCAGTTGGCCATTTACCTTAACGACCATTTTTTATTTCCCCCTTCTTATTTTCCGGGCAAGAATAGGTGTACTAACTAAACACATTGAAAATTGTTTGCATATCAGTTAACGATTTGATATCTTATTTATTTATAATTGATTACGCGAGTCCACATCTTTGTATGCCAAAAAAAAATAGAGCCTACTGAGAGGCAAATCATTCCTCTTCAACAGGCTCTAGATAAAACAAAGCATCAACTGGTTCGTCATTTATTGCTTTAGCTAGTAATAACGCAAAGGTTATCGAAGGTTCGCATTTACCGTTTATTACATGGTTTAGATAGGTTTTATTGGTTCCCATCTCCCTGGCGATCTGCGCCTGGGACTTCCCTGATAGCTTGATGGCCATGCGCAGATGGTTTTGCAACTTAACGTGTTTTTTGGATAATGTTTTTAGTTGTGGAGTTTTATATTTTTGAAGTTTATAATTTTGCTCCAGCCATTGGTCAATTATATATTCAATCAAAATATCGAGGGACAGATGAGGAATTGTTTTTTTTAGTTTTTTGTAAACCATTTCTAAAGATAATGCGACTTTTTCATTTATTTTTACTTGAAGGTTTTCAAAATCCAAAATGCCACCTCCTTTTATGTTTGTGTATATGCAAACAAGTTTTAGTTAATACTATGAAACGGAGGTGACTACAATGATTTCGATTTATAACGCAATTACTCAGAATAAGGAGCATGACCACAATACTTACGATATTAACCAGGCGGTAAGTGATCTTGCCAAACAGCTTTCAAATAGCGACCAGGATAAAAAATAAAGCCAGGCCGGGGAATCCCTACCTGGCTTTATTTCATAATGGCCACACTCTGGCCATGGTGCTGCGTTACTCAGCGACTGCACGCTTGCGTTACTCGCAGCTTATGCCGGCAGTTTTTAAAATATGATATTTATGGGGTAAAAATTTTGCTTTTCTCAAAAAAAATTTACCAAACATCTGCAAAGCCTACGGCGTGAGGAATTGTCAAAGCAGTTTAAGAATAAAGAGGATTATTTCAAAACTGCTCTAACCGTACACCCAGCTAGAGCAGTTTTTTGCTTACCAATTAAACATTTCACCCAGCTTGCCTTGCGGTAGCGGCTTGAACTGGTTATCTCGTTTTTCGGCTTTTTTCTTCCTTGAATCTTGAAGGTTAATTTTTACAGGTTCGGTTGATTCAATTTTGTCTACTTTTTGCGTTCCATCATCAACCTGCCCGTTTTCATCATCCCGACGCACCACCTTTTCCAGATCATCCAGCCGTCCGGCAAACTTTTCAAGCCTTTTTTCCATCAACTTGACAGTGTTCAACATAAACGCCATATATTTAAGGTCACTGACTTCTGAAGAAATTTTCTTGACTTCATCACTTAGCAATTGAATATCATTTTTCAGCTCGGTATAGGTCTTTTCTGAACTGACCAGGTTTTTGGTGGTATGGTTTACATTATCTATTAGGAATTCAACATCTTCTTGCATTTTGCTGTTGAATTTCTCTACGTTTTGTGTTCTCTTTTCCAGACTTACGATTTCGTCTTTAACTTTTTTTAGACTTTCTTCCTTATCTGCAGGGGTTGTTTTATTTTCAAGATAGTTAACCAGATCTTTTACATGATCAAACAATCCGAAGAGGATTTCATCTGGATTTTTAGACTCACTATCCTTACTAGTGTGTTTATCGGAGTCAACGCCATCCTGTCTGACCGGCACAATCCTTTTTTCTTCTTTAAATTTTTCCAGCAGCACCGCCCGTTTCTTTTTTGGTACGTCTACCAGGTCTTCGATTACATCTTCTAAGGCGGCAGCCCATTTTTTGCTGGCTTTTCTTATTTCCTTTTTTCTTTCTTTGGCTGGTAACTCCGCCACCCGCAGCATAAACTCGTCCGCTGTTTCGCTTTCATCGTCATCATCCTCGCCCTCGCCCTCTTTTGTGTTTAAGAAAACTTTGAAATTATAGATAGCTTCTTTTTCTTTTGCCTCTTTAATTTCTTCTTCGGTCAATGTAGAGATCTTTTCATAGAGAGATACCAGCACTTCATCCAGCTCAGGTTCGTTCCTGAAAAATATATAGCAGTACATAGAGATTGGCCCAAGCTGTTCAGTCAACGTACCTATTGTCTCCTTGACATCTTCGATCTCCAGTTCTTCCAGGTGGTCGATTAATTCAGTGTAGAGTTTACCCCAACTTTTGATGAAGTAATCCGGTATGGTTGGGTCTGTCATATAGATTTTTTTCAGGTGACCGATCAATAGGTTTTTGCCGATAATATTTTCTTTAAACTTTTTAATGCTGGGAAATTTATTTTTGAGTTTATTATTCCATTTGAACGGTGATGTCAACATTTCATAAGGGCAGTGCTTCATAAATTCCTCTGCGGCAGATAGTGTATTAATCCCCTGGATTTCATGCTGGATGTGCTCTATAGGTGTATTTAAAGAACTATCGCTGCCGCGCATACCCGGTGGTCTTTTCATGATAAAATCCCTCCAAAATATTAGACCTTATCGTCTTCCCCTTTTAAGTGAACCGGTTCCTCTTACTTTTTGGTTGATCAAGCTCCTGCAAACCTGCCGAACCTTCGGCGAGGGGTCGTTTTCGCCTTTTACCAACCAGTGCACGAGCTGTTTGCCGGGGAACTGGCTTACCAGGGCCCGGTAAGCATGGAGGCGGATCCGCTCATCCTCACTGTTTGTTAAGCGCAAAACAGCCTGGGAGAATCTCCCGTCTCGGCCTTTTAGCGAAAATTTTTCTATACACTGCAGGACGTTTACTGTTTCCTTCACATCTGTACCTTCCTCAAGGTACGGCCGCAAGTATTGAAGCGCGCGCGGCTTCAGACGGTTTAAGTGTTTAGCCACTTTTATCCTGACCCGCTCTTTACCTTTAGCCGCATAGTAGGCCAAACGCTCCAGCCCTTCTTCGTGCCCGGTTTGGGCGAAATACACGCAGCAGTAGGCTTTAATCAGGTCATCTTCGTAGTTATTGTAGTATTTTCTGATTAAAGAATCGGCGTCGTAGGCCCGTAAAGAGCCCAGCGACAGGATTATCTGACCTAAAATTCCCGGATCGGTGATTTTGTCCATCATTTTCATCAGGGGTGCCACTGCCCGCTCATCCCCTGTCCGGCCCAGAGCCTCGATCACAAACATCCTTGAACCGATCCCCTTTTCAAGAGCATCTAAAAGGTAGTCGGTGGCGGCTGCGTTACGCATCTGTCCCAGGGTTATAGCGGCTTCCTTGCTCGTATCCGGGGACCGTAACAGCTTTACTAGCGCCGGAATTGCTGGCTCTCCAATGTTTACGATGGCTGCTGTAAAAATCGGTTTAAAGGCACCCCTGACATTAAGGTAACTGCGCAACAAGGGCTCTACAGCGTCACCGCCAAAAACCCTAAACCCTTTAGCAATTCTAAAGGCCATCTCTCTTACTTCTTCATCATTTTTCGGCAGTTTGGCCATAGCCTCTGCCAGTGGTGAGACCGCCTTTAAGTGCCTGAGCTTGAAGAGACCTTCTGCTGCCGCTTCAAACAGCTCCGGCTTTTCCAGATATTCGATAAGGATATCTGCTCCCCGGGTAAGGCCAAGCCGCCCAATGAGCTCGGCGCAGACTTTTTTAGTCTTATCCCGGGTGGTGTTTTTAGCGTTGTACAGTATAATTTTCCTGGTTAGGTCGCTATCCAGGGCCTCCAATGTGTTCAGTACGGTGTTGTACTGGAGCGGATCATTTAAATAAAATTTGTGCAGAAACCTAAAGATAATTTCTGCACTGCCCTTTCCGATAGCTGTTATATTCTGCTTAAAAAGCCTGGCATTATCTGTGTTGCTATTTTCCCGCAACAAATCAATCTCCAGGTCTATTTCTTCTACCTCTTCCTTTGTAAGATTCATCTCTGTGGGGTCAAAGGAATATTTCCATTTATCTTCATTCTCCCCTTGAAAGATATTTTCTAACTGGCTTCCTGTAAGTTCATTTGACATAACAAATACCTCCTAAAATTCATCAAAACTGAGGACTTTGTTGATGTCCCCGCGTTTTTCACGCTTTTCTCTGGCTTCTTCTTCGGTAAGCAGCTCATTACCGAGACTTAACGACATTACTTCGTCCGGCTGGTTGGTTAACCAGGCCTTCACTTTTAATTCCTTGTTCGAGTCGAATGCAATATGCATCGATACCGGCGTCCCTATCTGCTGGGGCCGCGTAAACCTTAGTGACCCCTTTTTCAACTCAAAGGGCATTACTGAATATCTGTCTCCCTGAAAGAGCTTTACCTCCATCCCGGTCGGGGCAGTAGTGTAAAGCTCTCCCTCAATGGTTCGCTCGAAAGGTGCCGGGGTACCAGCTTCGATCAGGACCAAATCTTCGTTTTCCAGCTCGATAAATATAGTCCCTGGTACTACCACCTCGGGGCCGCTAAACCTCTGGGTTTCCTTTTCTTGCTTTTTGTCTTTATCATCAGATTTACTGATATTGATGATGTTCTTATAGTAGCTATAAACCGCTGCCCCCTGGGCAATACCGTAACTGGGATCAATAATGCCCTGGTGGATCCTTTCTACCCCTTTACCGTCAGGGCAGAAATAGTTTTTGACTGCTTCCTGGATGGTGTAGTATTCGGTCATGCTGCCGACTAAGAACACATGGTCTATTTCATCCTTAGACATGTCGTTGTTAGCCAGGGCAGACTCGATGCAGTCGATAATATTTTTCTCCCCGATCTGAGATGGTTGCAGCAACGGGGATATTATTTCGTCGTATTCTTTTTTATTGACCTCGAATAGATAGTCTACGTTTTCCAGGTAGTTGTGGAGGAATATCCGCTCGGACGACACCAGACCTTCTATCAATTCTTTTAGTTTTTCTGGATTATCCTTATATTTGGGGTTATTCCTCAGGTCCCGAATGTCATTTGATAATCTGTGTTTCATCCTCTCACTATAGTGAATAAACAATGCCGATATCGACTGCAGCTTTCGCCGTTCAATGGATTCGTAGTCGATGTTGTTTTTCATCAAAAAATCGTTGAGTTTGGCCAGAGCCAGTTTCTGGTCGAAGTCTGTCCCGCCCAGGCTGGTATACCTTGAAGGTATTTTTTCCTGGATGTCTATATTTCCGTACCGGTCTACCGTGGCCTCGACGATTGATACATCACACGTCCCTCCGCCCAAATCAAAAACTAAGAGCTTTTGGGGTGTGGAAAAGTTTATTCGTCGGCTTTTAGGGTCTTTATGCTGTTCCTGATTTAAAAAGTCCAGTACCGCGGCGGTCGGCTCACTGATAAAGTCCACCTTTTCATCACTGAAGCCGGCGATCTGGGCGGCTACCCGTGTTGCAGCGATCTGCTGAAAGTTAAACGATGCCGGGACGGTTATTATTGCACCGTCGACTTCAGTGCCGTAGTTTTCTTCCGCCGCAGTCTTCAAGATGGTTAGATAATAACTGGATACCAACTCCGGGGTGTATACCTCGCCGTCGATCTCCCAAGTTTTTTCCGGGTATATACCCATATACCTTTTTGCGTTTATGATTACCCGGCTAGCATCTTCTTCCAACATCCGCCTGGCGTACAGCCCGACTTTGGCATCTGTCGGTGTTTTAAGGTACAGCGCCGACGGGAGCATATAATAATTTCGTTCAATATTCCATCCGGTTCGGTCCAGCTGCGGAACTTTTATTGCTTCCGGTGTGAAGATATCACCTTGACGCAGAATTCCCCCAGCTATAACCGAGTTCGTTGTCCCAAGATCAATACCGATGTAATGTTCATTCATTTTCCTTTACCTCCCTTATTAATTTTTGCGGTTGGCAGCGATACCAACCTGTCGTTGTACCTGAAAGCCGGGCCGGTAATGGTAACACTGACATTTTTACCTGCCTCGACATCTACAGGCTTTTCTAAAGTTACTTTCGTGTCTATTTCTTCAGCTGGAATCTCCAGCGACTGTCCAACATAAGCCATACTTTCATCGGTGGCGATACCTTTTTTGTGCATCTCCTGAAATAGCTTGGCCAGCAGGCTTTTCATTCTGTCGGTGGTTATGCCGGGCTCAAGTAGCGCCCGATAAAGGCGGACCAGAACAAAGTCGGAACGCCGGTTAGTTAAATGATTTATCAGTCCATAAACAGCGTTTTCGGCGGCGCTGGTTACGTTTTCTTGCTCTTCGTGCAAAAGCCGTAATAGACGCTCATTATCATTTTCTAGCTTTTCTATATATTGAGGATCATAGCCCGATTGTTGGTCTATATAGCTGTCTATATCTATACCCAGGCTTGAAAGCCATTTACCTACCTGCGGGTAAAGTTCCGGCTGGTGCTTAAAATGGTTGTAAAATATATCTCTGTTTTGTTTGGTATCAAGACGCAACCACCTGAGCATACCACTTATATTATGGGGCTCAACGAAAAACATTTTTCGGATCATGTCATTGACAACTTCCTCGATTACATACATCGGGATGTTTTCTATCTTTTGCAACAGGTAAAGTACTGTAGTAGTTCCTACTTCGGCAGATAAGTATCCGGTAAACCGCCTTGCGGTGATTTCTTCAAAAGTCTTACCTAAAACTTCTGCCACTACCCGAATCCGGTCAGGGAACTTTAATCCGGCAACATCAACTACCGCAGCTTTTGCAGCATAAAAATCTATCCTTATCTTCCCGAGGTCATTCCAAGCCTTTTCTACTATCCTGGCCAGCTCAACGATGTTGCAATCCGGTTTCTTCTGTGCTAATTTACGAACGAAAATTAATAGCTCCCACCGTAGTATCAGCCTATCTTTTTCGGTTTCAAGGCCCAGTTTATTCCAGCCATCTATAATTTTTTGGTAAACTTCTTTACGCATATTTTGACTTTTAGCCCTCTGTGGGTTCAGATCAGGCTTTTTAAGAGCTGTCTCAACATAATTAAAATAGTAATTTGCCATAATATTTTTTAACAAGGGCCTGAATACAAAAAACCCTTGCTCAGCCAGTTGGCTGTTGCTCACCTCCCCTTAAATATCTATTATAGAACCGTTAATTGACTGGTATGTGTCCAGCCCGTCAATATGGCTTAGTAATTTTTTTATATTTTTAAAGCCTTTGCTTGCACTCCTCTGACTAAAAACGCCGTGCACCAAAATAACTGCCCTTGGTTTAATGTTCATAACAATTTGTAAGAGTTCCTCCCTGCTTGCGTGAGCTGAAAGGTGGAATGAAGCTACTTCGGCCCGGGGTAGCAGATACTCATCTTCTATGCAGATAGCCTTAGGAGAGCCGGATACCAGTGATAGCAGCTGCGCCCCCGGAGAATCTTCGTCCTGGTAGCCGGTGATTCCGATACAACACTTCGGGTCAGCTAAGACCTTGGCCGCGTACCGGGAGGAGGCACTGCCTTCTGCCAGCATACCGGATGAGGCGATAATGCACGCACCTTGTCCGGATATCTCCTTTTCGAAAAACTCGTCAAAATCAACTCCTACCCTTTCCCGCTCCGCCCTGGCAGATTTTATCCGGGCACCGCTGAATAGCGGGCCAGACCGCACTTTTTCGCAGGCGCTTCGGGATAGGTACTCGTTCTGCCAGCCGTATCTCTCGTATACATCACAGACATCCAGCACTCGCCCGTCCAGGTAAACATTAAACGGCAAAATAGAATCCCGGAAATGTTTTTTGAGTATCATGGCTATCTCTTGGGCCCGGCCAATTGCGAACGCCGGCAAAAGGATCGTCCCACCCCGGTCGGTCACCTCTTTTATCTGATTGACCAGCAGTTTTTCCTGGCTTTCTCTATCGATAGCCTGGTTGCTGTCATTGAATCCGTATGTGGATTCCATGATCAAAAAATCAACCGGCCGCTGTGGGATGCTGATAGGATCAACTGTCAGCTGCCCGCTTACCGAAAAGTCACCGGTAACAAGAATCGAACCCTCCGGGGTGTTTATGTAGACTGATGCCGCCCCCAGTATATGGCCCGCCGGATAGAACTCAAACCAGGTCGAGCTGCTAACCTTTACGTTGCGGTAAAAGGGTACTGCGTTGATGTTATGTACCGCCCTGTCGATATTCTGCCGGGTGGCCTCTGGATATATTGTCCCCGGGCTGGGCATTAAAAGATCTTTAAGCATTATAGAGGCGAGGTCTCTGGTCGGAGGTGTACAGTATACACTCAGATCAGGGTTTTTAGCGTATAAAAGCGGGAGTGCCCCGCAGTGGTCCAGGTGGGCATGGGTAAGTATTACCGCGTCAACTTTTTTAAGGTCAACATTGTCTAAAATCGGCAAGGGGTTGCCCTGACCCAGGTTTACTCCGCAGTCAACCAGTATGGTAGCGGACCCTGTTTCGATCAGGTAACAGCTGGCGCCAATCATATTTCCCCCACCCAGCGCAGTAAACCTTATACCTGCTTTACCGGAATATGTTAAAGGGGTGCCCCACACTTTGGAGATTAACCCGCCGCTATCGGTGTGTACCGCAAGCGCGAGGGAATATTGCTCTATGGCACCCTTTTGGTCACCTTTTTCCTCTTTTTCCATTCCTTCGATCATTTGGCCTAAGATGTCATCTGGGTTCAATTCCAGGCACCGGTGCAGGTATTCTTCCCAACCCGTTTTTTTTGCGCTGCGCAGACCAAAGGCCATAAGAGCAAATATCTTGGCCTTTAAAAGAGTATCGCCGCTCGCTACGTGCGGGATATCATCTACGGGGTTGAAAGTGTCGTCCTCTATACGTTTGTAAAGGTTGAAGCATGCTTTTAGTGCCTCATCCCCTTTAGGCTGCAGCTCTGTCGGTAAAAGAGAGACTTTATCTGTTAAAAGGGCGATGCGAATAACTTTATTGATCAGTGCCTGTTCTTCGGGAAGATTCTGTATAACCTTAAAAAGGGTTTGTCTGGCTATGTTGTAGTTACCCAGCTCCAATTCCAGCTCTGCCTTAAGCACCAGGTGGGCCGGGCTGGCTTCATCGCCGGTGATACTTTTAATGGCGCAGAAATACGCCTCGGGTAGCTGACCCTTGCTTTCCAGCAGCTTTGCCCTGGTATGCCATACCTCAGGATCATGGTCGACAGCTAGTATTTTTTTAGCTAACAATAGGGCCTGGTCAATGTTTTCTGATACCAGTAGCATTTTTTTTATGACCGGTATGTTCTCCGGGCTTAATTCCAGCGCATGCTGGTATGCTGCCAGCGCTTCTTTCCTGTCCCCGGCCTCGGCGAAAAAATCTCCCGCTTTTTCCGAAAAATTTTTATCGGCGTATAGCCGGTAGGTCTCAAAATAGCGCCGGGCAGCTTCAATCTGGCCCTGGTTCCAGGCTGACATTGCTTCGTTTAATGACAATAATAAACCTCCCTTACTATAAAAAATGACCCACTGTTTAATACTTAGGGATTATTTTACCAAATCCGGTAAAATACTAACAGGGAATTTGTAAAACAATTCGCAAAATATAAGCGTTAACAATAATTTTTACGTATTTAATCTCAGCGATCAGTTTGAATTTACAATACTTTACGGTTATAATAGGGGTTAATGTTAACATGTTAACATTGTTAGCATAGTAAACATAAGATACTAAACTGTTAACATTTTTTCAAAAAGGGGGATTGCCAGGATGGCTGACAAACAGAAAATTGAGACTACAACATTAGGGTTTAGGGTACCTAGAACCGTTAAAGAAGATGTTAATCAGTTTATAGAAGAACAGAACTTAAAACCTATCGAGTTTATACAGAAAGCCATGGACGCTTTAAAATCGAATTTGATTTCTGAGGTAGATCCGCAGGTAGAATCCGAACTCACCAATTTAAACTACCACCTGGGGCGAATTAATCAAATTTTTATTGAACAAATCAAAAAGACCGAAGATGAGAAGAACGCGCATGAGAACCAGCTGCAAGAACAAAAAGAAAAGCATGAACAGGCGGTCTCGGACTTAGTTGATCAGATACGGGAGTTAAAGCTGGCCCTCCAGGAAAGAAGCGAGTCCGAGGAAAAGATCAAAGCAGAGAATGAGAAGTTAATCAAAAGGAATACCGAGCTGGAGGAAGCAAACCGGAGTGCGGTAAGCGCGTCGGCTTTGTATGAAGAAACGATTACCAATCTAAAGCAACAGGTAGCGGAGCTAAAAGATGCCGGCGACCGGCTTAAAGTGGCTGAGGGAATAATTGTAGAGCAAAAGGATACTATTGTCGACCTGCAAAATAAAATAAAAGAGCTTACCGAGAGGGCCCAAAAAGAAAAGGACCAGCTTAAGCTGGACCAGGAAACGAAAATACTGGAGCTGAAAAACCAGCACGGGGAGGAAATGAGGAAGTTGCAGGCTGAGTTTACAGAAAAGGTAAACGGACTGCATAACTCATATAGGGGAAGGCTGGACGCTAAGGACGAAAAAATAGATAAATTGCACAGCGACTATGGCCGGAAAATAGATTCTCTCTCGGAGCAGGTTGAGCAGTATCGCCAGCGGGCTGCCAGTTTATCAAATAAATTAGCAGAGCAGGCAGAAAAGAAAACCGCTGATACCAAGCTAAAAAAATAGCCGTAACAGCGGCTCTACCGCATATACTATACAAGGAAAGACAATTCGCTAGCATTATAATTATGCCCTGTTGACCAATTTATATCCTATTTGGACAAGGAGTGGAAAATGTCAACCACCCCCGACTAAAGTCGGGGGCATGTAGAACCCCTGCAAGCCCTCAACTTTAGTTAGCGATTGACCAGGGTAGTGTCGGAGGAAGCCAGCCGGTTTTCGTTTGCACGACATAGTCA
>Ga0182238_1000357_pt1 | contig 14248 bp, 17 predicted proteins | sample hydfrates6_PW_90_FD_132439 | JGI IMG/M metagenome (GOLD analysis project Ga0182238, IMG submission 132439) | Subsurface microbial communities from deep shales in Texas, USA - hydraulic fracturing test 6_PW_90 | ecosystem: Environmental > Aquatic > Deep subsurface > Shale gas/oil reservoir >... | reverse complement strand
TCCTGCGAATTGTATAGACTATGCAGATATTGTGATTGAAAAGGCACAAAAAAGGGAATACATTGAAACATCGTATAAAATTGTTTCAATGATGCAGAACGATTCAAACGAAGAAAATGTTTTTGATAAATCACAATATATGTTTATGAAGCTAGCTGACAAGGTTGTGAAAGATGATCTTGTTAGCGGCGCAGAAGGAATGGGAGCCATCAGCCAAAAGCTGATCAAACAAAAAAATGGCGAAGACATTATTGAGGGCATACCCAGTGGGTATGCTGACCTTGATAAGATTTTTCATAAATTTCGCAATAAGGATTTTTACATTTTAGCGGCACGTCCAAGCATGGGTAAAACTGCATTTTCCCTAAATTTACTGTTGAGAGCCGCCAAAAAGAATATTCCTGGCCTTTTCTTTTCTTTTGAGATGGGAGCCGAAAAACTCTCACTACGCTTGTTGTGTACTGAGGCAAAAGTAGATCAAAGCAAACTTAATCAAAACAAACTCACAGAAGATGAAAGAGAAAAACTACTCCAAACTTCAGAATACTTGAAAAGCCTGAATTTTCATATGGACGAATCTGCTATTACTGAATTGGATATTCGTGCAAAGGCCAGGAAAGCCAAAAATAAACATGACATTCAATTTATTATTATCGACTATCTTCAACTTGTAAAATGTAGTGAACGAAAAAATAATAGAGAGCAAGAAGTTAGTCATGTTTCAGCGGCTTTAATTCGTTTGGCAAAAGAATTGAATGTTCCCATAATTGCACTGGCACAACTTAACCGCAAACTTGAAGAAAGAACTGATAGGCGACCAGTGCTGTCTGATCTGCGTGAGTCTGGATCGTTAGAGCAAGATGCAGATGGCATCATGTTTTTGTACCGCGACGAAGTATATAATCCGAGTGACGATAATCCACTTATCAATCACGCTGAATTGATTGTTCGCAAAAACCGTGATGGGCCTACTGGCGTGGTCGATTTTACATTTTTAAAGGAGTTCGGGGTTTTTGAGAACCATATCCCCGATTTAGACTAATGACATGGGTTAGCCATAAGACAATTTCATTTTTTTCGGCTTGTCTTTTAGGTTTTGATATAATTTCATCATTTGCCATTGCTCTTAGCTCTATTCTTCCAGATGCAATTGAAAATAATAATCTAAAAAAACACAGAAAAAATTCACATTTTTGGGGCATTTGGATTTCCTTGATCGTAGTGGGTTACTATTTTTATAGTCAAAACATATCAGCGTTGACCTACAACATCTCTTTTTTTCTCATTTATATTGGCCTAGGCGGGTTTTTTCACGTTGCTCAAGACATGTTAACTATTTCAGGTGTGCCACTTTTTTGGGGGTCGAAAAGAAAAATTGCGATTCCTATTATAAAAACTAAATCAATATCTGAATATGTTTTTTTGTTATTCTTTTTAACTTTCTCGTTTTTATATTTAACAAACTCTTTAGCTTTAAACCAAATTTATCTGCCACACATTTCAAATGTGTATTTAACAGAAATAATTTTAAAACTAAAACTCGTTTCTGCTTGAGGTTCATATGTTTAAATTTGTCGGCAAAGTAGTCACTGCTCCGTATAACGCAGTTAAAAAAAGCATATCATCAAACATTGATCATGCTAAAGACAATGTTAGTTATACAAAAAAACTAATTGAAGCTAACACCAAAGGTTTGAGCGACAAAGAAGCACAAAAAAGAATCAAAGAAGATACAGTACGGTATCAAAAAATGTCATTTGAGCAAATTTTAAATGAATGGGAACTAGAAAAAGAAGACATTCCCAAAATTATTAAGATGCTCAAATTTGAAATTGGGTTTTACTGCTTTTTGATTTTGGTTGGCATTATTAATATTTATTATACTGCATTTTCCAATGTTAGTGTTTATTCTGTTTTTGGCAGTCTGATTATCATTTTGATTGCCGCAATTGCTATTTTAGCACGTTATTATAGGTATGTAGTTTTAAAAAAACAAAGATATATGCCTTTTAAGTATTTTTTGTTAACTTTTTTTAGAAAAGAGGACTCATAGATGCCTACACCAACAGAAATAGCTCAAGGTGCTGGTGACATTTCAGGGACAGACAAAGCCCTGCAAATGTTCAACGAGATTTTTGGTGAAGGATGGTATAAACTTTTGTGGACTCAAGGAGAGGGTGGCGGCGAAGCGGCGTCACTTATTTTTCCTTTGTTGCACGGGTTTAATATTTTTGTTTTAGTCGGTATTGCCGCCCTATTATTGTATGTTGTGGGCCACGGACTTATCGGGTCAGCCCATGAAGGAAAATTTTTAGGCTCACGGATTCACTCCATTTGGGTTCCAATTCGTGGTGTTTTCTCTATTTCTCTTTTGACCCCCCTACCCTGGGCTAAGGGTTTGTCATTGATACAAGTTGTGCTTTTGGCATTTATTGGTTTTTCAATCCAGGGAGCAAATTTTGTCTCCCAAAAAGGAATGGATTTTTTATCGCAAAATCATGGTTCTGTCGTGGCAATTGCTCCTGATTTGCGGGATGCGGCAGAACAGGCAACTCGCACAATTTTAGAATCAGCAACCGCTCAATATCACCAAGCCTATTTTCAAGAAGAAAATTCACTTCAAGGGCAACCAGCATATAAAGAAGGATGGAAAACTACTCAAATTAAAGCATCTGAATATAACTCTTTTGCCCCGCCTGAAGAATATAATGTAGATAAAACAACTTATATTTTTTCATTTACCCCCACTGAGCAATTCAAAGAATCAGATATGGGCAAACTTGTTGTTAACTGTGAAGACACACAAGACAATGTTTGCAATGCTCGGATTGACGCTTCACGATATTTGATTGACACTCTTTATCCGGTTGCTGAAGACTTAGTAAAATATCGACATCCAGATTTTGATACCCAAAAACCTAATGTTGATAAAATCAATTTGGCACTCGACAATTATACAAATATTGTTAATTCCGCCATTTCTTTGAAGTTAAAGCAAGATGGTGCTGATGAAGAAATGGCGAAATTTGTAGACTTGTTAGAAAAACAAGGTTTTTTTGTTTTAGGTGAGTTCTATTGGACTTTTACCAGAATGAATGAAAGAGCTATAAATAGTGTTGGCAATACTCTTCAAAGTGTTCGCATGTCGAAAAGTGCCATTAATGAAAAAGCATCTTCGATGTTCAATGAAATAACGAGCACCCTTGAACTTGCAGAAGAATATGTTGATGTTTCTTTTGAAGAAAAAAAGGACATAGCAACTTCGGGGAGAGAAAAAGAAGGCATACTTGGTATGCTTAAACACAAACTTTTAAGTATTGTCTCAGATCCTATTGAACACTTGACATTGAACGGCATCCGGCTTTTGTCTTCCGATGATCCTGTTTTGGGGCTTGCCGCACTTGGGCATGGTATGCTGGAAGCCAGTGCCGCAATTTATACTGGCTATGTGTTATTTTCCGCAACCGCTAAAGGCGCAAGTGAGTCAGCGTTAGGCAAGGGAGTAAATTTTCTTACAGGCGCAGGAGCAGGAGCAAGTAGGGCCATCAATCTGTTGCTTGTTCCGATTCTTTTATTGTGTGGCCCCTTGTTTTTTGCAGGAATATCTTTGGCATATTATCTGCCTAGCCTTCCATTTATCCTTTGGGCCTCGGCTATTATCGGGTGGGTCATTTTGGTTGTTGAAGCCCTTGTTGCCGCCCCACTATGGGCGGCGGCTCATGCAGTTCCAGAAGGTGAAGGCATTGCAGGTCAACATGGCAAGCAAGGCTACAACTTATTTCTGCACGTCTTGATGTATCCAATTTTGCTTGTCATATCATTTTACATGGCAATCTTAGCTATTCACTTGGTCAGCTTTGTAGGCGAAGGATTTTCGGTCTTTTTCGCTTCATATATGGGCAACTATTCTTTTAATTTTGTTGTAACAGCAATCAGTGGGCTTGTCTTAGCAGGTATTGTTGCAGTAACCTTGGCTCACAAGCTCTTTGGACTTATTAACTGGCTTCCACAGCACGTTTTCAAATGGCTAGGAGCGCAAGGGCATAGTCTTGGCCCTGAACGAGACGAACAAAAAATGAATTCAGCGTTTGGTGTTTTTGCCTCACGCTCCGAAACTGCGGCAACAGGTACGGCACAACGAAGTTCTGGCGGGAAAAAAGCCTCTCAAGGCATCAGCGAAGCTGGTGGAATAGGAGATTCTTCAAAGTCAAAAACTCATACAACTTTTAATGGACATGAAGACGACCATTTTCCTGGAAATACTTAAAAGGAGTAAATAAATGACAAACCCATATACAAATGAATGGGCTCCAGTGCAATTTGTTCATACAGGCATTTCAGGTGATGAAGTTAAAGAATATGTTAAACAAGCTGTATTGATGGAAAGGGATTTTTGGCAACATAAAGTAAACACACTTGAGTATAAACTTCAATTTTATATGCTTGAAAAGTATGCTTACAGGGATACCTTGATCCAATTGTTAAATGAAAATAAAGTTAAAGCAACCAATCATAGTGTTTTTAAATTGCTTGACCAACATAGAATAAAAAATGGCGAAGCAAAAAACATTGATATGAGAGAACGCTATAAAGACATGCTAAAAAAAGATTTGTACACCTATGATAGAGATCAGTGGGATCACCGATAGAGGCATACACTGTCAACTAATTTGAGATTCGGGCCGAGGCTTATCAATCTCGTCATCTTTGGTTAACGGGGGCATATATGGACAACGGAGTAGATTTTAGCGCATATCGCCTTTTGCAAATTGACATTAAATAGTATAGCAAAAAAACGATCTTGCGGGCCTGCCCCTCTTGGCGGATACAGTTGTAACACAAGTTATCCTAAAAAATCATGGACAACAACAAATCTATATCTTAAAAAAAGATTGCTTAAACATAAAGATGCCAGCAGATGCTCTTCTACATGTAAAAGGAAAATAAACTATCCTTCCTGTGATAACCCACGCGACTATGTTGCTGAAAAGTTTGTGACAACGAATAGAAATATTGGATATAGTTATAACACATGGGGAGGTGGTTATCAGCGGGCTTATATGAAAGTTATTAAGTGTGTTTCTAAGCAAATTGACACGAAAGGAATGATGGAATCTTATTACAATAAATAAAAAGAGGTGCTATTATGAAAAAAAATATTTTGCTTATAATTTCTTTGGTTTTCATGCTTGGTTGTGCAGGTGGGTCTATGAATACAAGTTTGACAGGCGCACAAGATGAAAAGCCACTTATTCAGGAAGGCATGATACAATCCCAGGTGGTCACAAATTTGCAGACAACCCCTAGCCGCACATATTTTGAAAACAATGGTTGTCTTGTTGAGATTTATAAAATTAAAGACAATAGTGAAATAAAGAAAAAACTTTCCAATTCAGCAATGAACACTTTCCTTTCTAATGCAGGGAGTGCAATTACAAGTATTCCTGGATCTAACATATTAACCAGCATGGCAAGGGAAAAAGCGAATAAGGATTCATATACAAGTTATATGGTAAAATATACAGAGGATGAAAAAGTAAAATCTTTTGCTGAACTTAAAAAATAAGGATGTGTTATGCGATTTTTATTTGGAGTTGCCTTGTTAATTATATGCGCCCTGCCTCAAATGGTTATTGCAGGTGAAGATTCAGTTTTTCAACCTGACAAATATGCAAATACTGGCCCTAGTTATGTGACTGAGCAACAGATGAAAAATTATGTTGAAAAAAAATTAAATGAACTTGACCTTGGGCCTAGTGGCCCAACTTGTGATTGGACAGGCTGAAAGACAGTAGCTAGTCCGTGTGCTCCTTCTCCTAGATGTATGGCAGGACATATAGTAAGTAGGAGTTGCACTTCAACTGGACATAAAACAGTTAAATTTTGTAAAGATGGCAACATAATTGATGAGAAGTACCCAACATGTTGCACCGACTATTACTATAGATGTGAGCGATAAGGAGCGTACATGAAAATTTTTAAGGTTTGTATTTTATCAATGATCATATATTTTGTATTCCCTGCCATAATGTTTGCGGGGGATTCTGTCTTTAATCCCAAAAAAGATATTAATAGTGGACCAACATATGCGACACAACAGTGGGTGCAGCAGTACATACAACAATATGTACAACAAACACTTGATGGTCTTGACACTGGCCCAACTGGGCCTCCGTGTGATTGGAATGGGTGGAAGACAGTATCTAATCCATGTAAATCAAAATGCACTGGCTATAGAATCATAAGAAGATGCACTAGTTATGGCTCAAAGTTTCTCAAATATTGTGATCAAGGCCATGTAACCGACACAAAAGCTGAAAGGTGTTGCACTAATTGGTATTGTAAATACTGGTCTAAATAGTTACATCGGGGTAAAAATGAGAAAAATTATAAGTATTGCGTTATTGATATTGTTTTTAGCTAGCCCTGTATTTGCGGGGGATTCTGTCTTTAATCCTAAAAAAGATATTAATGATGGGCCTGAACATCCCACTAAAGAATGGGTTAGAGCATATGTGAACAGCAAATTAGAAGGATTATCACTGTCCGAGCCTGAATGTGATTGGAGTGGATGGAAAAGAACCCCTGCTGTTTCTTGTAAAAGTTGTCCATATGGAAGCGTAATGGAAAGGTGTGATAGACAATATTTTACAAAGGAATACTGTCAGGATGGTGAAATCACATCTTCTGAAACTGCATCTTGTTGTTCATCTAGTAGTTATTGTGGTCCTAAATAAAAAATGGGAGGTTTCGCCTCCCATTTTTGAATATCAGTTTGTTAAATAGAATATATTTACATGCCAGGAGCTAAGTTTAGCTCCTGGCATTTTGTTGGTTGATTGTTTTGCAGTAAATATTCAAGATTTGTATTCCGGTTTACTGGTTTATTATTTTTGACTGCCATAGCTAAGGCTTTTGTCTCTCCTGCCAAGACACACATTTGCTTTGCCCGAGTAACGCCTGTGTATAACAAATTGCGTTGAAGCATAACAAAATGTGAGGTTGTTACAGGAATTAGAGCTATAGGATACTCTGACCCCTGACTTTTGTGAATTGTACAGGCGTAGGCCAAAGACAATTGATCGGTATCAGAAAAATCATATTCAACGAGTGTGCCATTGAAATTAATGAACATCTTATTATCTTCAATGTTTATTGATCGGATTTTTCCTTGGTCGCCATTAAAAACATCTTTTTCATAATCATTTTTGAGTTGCATAACTCTGTCACCAACACGAAAAATCTTAAATCCTATTTTTGCTTCATGCTTACTTGGCGAAGAAGGATTGAGCATGTTTTGGAGCTTGTTATTTAACTCCCCTACCCCAATTGGAGTCTTATACATAGGAGTCAATACTTGCATATCATCAGGTTTATAGCCTCGTTTTAAAAGGCTTTGAAAAGCATTAAGCAAGGTTTCTTGGAGTTTAACGCTTCGCTCACTTGTCTCCAGGTCTGGATGTTTTTTAGCTACATCGAACCAAAAAAAGTCATTTGCCTTATTGGTCAGATTCATTTTTTTTATCTGACCATCTTTAATAGCGTGAGCATTACGAGTGATCCATGACCCTTCGTCTTGCCTGTGGATCGTATTGAGTTCCACTACAGGGATTGAACCACTTCTAATGCAGTCACGCAGAACATTTCCCGCCCCAACAGATGGCAACTGATACACATCACCTACAAGGAGCAATCGAGCTTTATTTGGCAAAGCAGATAATAGGCTGTTTGCCAAATAGGTATCTAACATTGACGCCTCATCGCAAACGATTATATCATCTTGAACTTGATTTTTGTCATTATGCGAAAAACCCTCACCAGGGGAAAACCCTAAATATCTATGAATTGTTTTTCCTTCCAGCTTTGTGCTCTCTTCAAGACGCTTTGCTGCCCTACCTGTAGGAGCAACTAAACCAATTTTGTTTTCCTTGACGCCTAGCTGCTTTGATATAGTAAGAATTGCATTAACAATCGTTGTCTTACCAGTTCCAGGGCCACCAGTAATAATGCAGACCTTGTTGTTAAGGGCAGATCGAATTGCCTCTTTTTGGGTTACGTCAAAGGCAATATTGTTTTTATTTTCATATTCTTGAAGCATTGAATCAATGCTGTACGGTATTGGATTTTCCCCTTTTAACAAGCGTTTTGTATTTTTAGCTAAATTTGTTTCATCGTCATATACTGGTTTATTATAAATCTTGCCATCAACATCTACAAAAAAGCCCCCATTAACTAAATCTTCAATTTCATTCGTAATAATACGAATATTTTTTGCTTCCATTTCTTTGTTAGGCCACAAAAGCCCATGTGCTATTTTACAAAGATCTTGTCTGTCTAAATAACAGTGACCTTCTTTTGTCGCCGCCTCTTGAAGAGTGTATTTCAATCCAGCCTGGATGCGATCAGAAGCATCAACAGGAATCCCCATATTAAGCGCAATTTTGTCAGCCGACAAAAACCCTACATTGTCAATTTTCCAGGCAAGCAAATAGGGATTAGACTGAATAACATTGAGAGCATTGTCGCCCCATTTTTTGAAAATCTTTTGAATTGTCATGGGGCCAATGCCCCATTCTTGGAATTTCACTACAGCTTCTTGGCGTGTCTTGTTTTCTTCCCAAGATGCCTTGATTTTTTCCAGTTTCTTTTTCCCAATTCCTTTTACGTCCAAAAGTTTTTCAGGGTTTTTATCAAAAATATTGACCGTATCTTCTTTATATTTTTGATAAATTTCTTTAGCCAGTGATGGCCCAATTCCACTTACAAATCCGCTTTGAAGAAACGCAAGAATACCCTTTTCTGCCACACCAGGAACTTTAAATCTGGTTATTTTTACTTGTTGACCATATTTTTTGTGATTTTCCCACTCTCCCCAAATGATCAACTCATCACCACGACTTACTTCACCAACATGGCCTTTGGCGATGAACTCTTCTTTTTTGTCATTAATACACTTGAATATTGAGAACCCCTGGCTTGGCTCAGTAAAAAAGACAGTCAAGATATTAATTTGCATTTCTTCAATCATTTTTTATTTTCCTTTGTTATTCGCTTGGATCACCAGCGTCCTTTTGCTGATCAATATCTTTTTGGTTTTTAGGTTTTTTGATTTGTTGAGGATCAAATTTGGTTAAACGCAATTCTATATCGCCATCCTCACTTTCAACTTGCTCAACAAGCACCATGTCGCCATTTTGAACACCAAGTTTCTTCTGTAGCCACTTCGGAGGCAATGTGAGTGATCCGCGACTATTGACCTTCAAAACATCATAACTTTTTTCTGACATAACAATAACCCCCTGTTTTTAAGCAAAAAAAGGGCAAACACATTACTATTTCTGTATAGTGCCCACCCTCCTTTGCGCCTTTTATGATATTTTGAGCCACCTATGGAAAAAATCGTTTGTTAGTTTCTTTAACAGTATAGTCTTCTATTCCAAGTGTCAAGTTCACCAAAGTTTTTTCTGCTCTTTCAATCTCGGTTTTTGAATCCAACCATTTGCCAAAAGGCCAAGGGCTTTTAAAATAAATGTGGAAGACAATATTGTGGCCACTTGTTTCGGGAACAATATAGCCGATCAACTTTTCATTGTGTGCATATTCATAAAAAATATCCAAAGGGGATTCTTGACGTTCAATGATTGCTGTCATACTTGTGGCCTCATTGTCTTTTCATTTTCGATTTCATAACCCTGAAAAATGGGAGCAACTGTAGCAACTATATCATTAAATACACCATCTATACTTTGGCAACCGTTTATTTTTTCAATGTTTCTATGCTTATGGTAATTAAAAATATATTCGTATCCGCTCTTGACCTTTTTATGAAAACTCAATTTTTCTGTATCAAAACGCCCTTCTGTTTTTCCAATTCCTTTGCTGGCATTTCTGAAATTAGCTGAATTTAACCCTGCTTCTACAGGCACATCTATATAAAAGGTGAGGTCAGGAGTTGGAGAATTTGTAAATTCTACAAGAGAACTTATCATATCAAGACTTTGACCTCTTGCAAAATGTTGATAGGCCATAGTCGAATCATAATAACGATCAACTATTACCACTTTTCCTTCGTCTAATCCTGGCTGAATAACATCTTGAATATGTTGTGCGCGATCCACAAAAAAAAGAAGCATTTCTGCTTGAGGGTTTAAATTTTTATTTTTAGTATTCAATAACATTTCACGACATTTTTGACCAATTTCAGTTCCCCCAGGCTCTTTTGTTAAAACACATTCGATATTAATGCCTTGCAAATATTCACATAATTTTTTGGCTTGTGTGGACTTTCCCGAACCCTCAGTGCCTTCAAAAGTAATAAGCATAATGCCCCCCCTCTTTTTTTTTATTCAATATAATTTGTTTGTGATGTTGTTTTTGATCTATATAATGCATAAAAATTAATCACCCGCACTTATTGTCGAGGACAATAGTTTTCTAGCTCACAGTCTTCTTGTTGTTCTTCCATGATTATATCACCCACCATATCTTTTGCAACCTCTCGTTGTACTCTTGCAAAATATCCAGAATCTTCTATTGACTGAGATATGATATTTTTAGGGTTGTCAATAATATAAATTTCAGTGCTAGAACCCACAAAAGCGAATGAATCAATAACGCTTTTATAACACTCAAAAAAACTTTCGCGCATCTCGCCTGTCACATTTTCATCACTTTCAATATTATTAAAACTTACTAATGCTAATGATCCATTATAATTAACCATCCATAAAATAGTTTTGGGATTTCGGCAACTGTTGATTGCGTATCCATCATCAATTAAATTTTTTGCATCAAGATGATGATGTTCACGAACTACAAGGTTTGCGATCCTTTCAATCGGTGTGTTATCTAAATTATCAGACGTGATATAGCGCAAGTTATTAAATTTAGATTTTGAAGGGAAATTATTAAAACTATTTAAGTCATGTTTTAAAAAAACTCCTTCTGGATCAATTTTTTCTTGAACATAAAGTTTTGCACTGTCTGCATCTAGTTTTTTAATATGACAATGATCTTCTGTTGTATTGTATGGATGGCTCATAACATAAATTTCAGCATTTTCATTGTTATTTTCTTCGTCAATTAATTCAATATAGTTTCCCAGGCTTGCATGACAAACATCTTCTTCAATGAAGCCAACACCTATGCTTTCTAGGGGCAAAAAATAGCTTTTTTTGTTTGAAACAATCCAAATAAATTCATTACAATGATCATTCTCGGCAATCACCATTCCTGTGTGTAATGCTTCCTTGCGTTGATGAATTCCCCTTTTTGAATGTAAAACTTTGTCAATTTTTTCAAAAATATTCATTGCCCTTCCCCTTTTTTTAATTTTGAAAAATGTAGGTGTGCATTTTTTTAAACTGTGATATTCAATTTAATATACCCAAACATCAAACTGGTCAAGCAATACACAGCAAAGGTAACACTTTGTTATGTATGCAAATTGCTTTACAGTATGATGTTTGGGTATATGGAAAAAATGGTGGAGCCGATGGGAATCGAACCCATGTCCGCAGACCAACGACTAAAATGTTGACAGGCTTAATAGCTTTTTTAGGTCAGCAAAACCTATATTGCATCTGGAAGGGACGCATGACTAATTTTGGGCTAGCCAACCACCTTGACAACTTTTTAAACCCACACTGCTCAAGGACAATGCAAGTCGAGCCAATTTAGTATGACTCCAAAAAAACATTATTGGCGAACGCTTTTTTGGAGGTTACTACGCCGCAGCAGCAGTAACAGGAGTATTGCTTGTGGCAATCATGTGGTGCGTCTTTTTAACGAAGCCTGACGCTCTCCGGCCTGAAATTTTAAGATCAATCAAGCCAGAATTCCCGGTTATTCATATCCGGGATGAATGGCTCTTGGGCTCTTTGTTTTTGTAGTTGCAGTTCTTCATTCTTGACAAATATGCTCGATTTGTGTAGATTATATGTATGACTAAGCCAATATATGCACGAACCGTTGTCTATAACGTAAATTACTTAGAATATACAGTTGTAGAATACACCCAGGATTAAAAAAGCAAATGATCGTCAATCGGACATACAAATATCGGATCTATCCGACCAAGCAGCAGATAACGAGACTGGAAAACCAGTTTTCCATGTGTCGCCATCTGTATAATTGGGCATTGTCCGAGCGAATAAGCGTGTATAAAGCCACGGGAAAAGGCGTTGGTTACACTGAACAACAAAACAATCTACTTAAAAGAATCAAGGGTGAAAGGCCGTGGTTCAAAAGCGTTCAATCCCAGGTGTTGCAAGATGTGCTTCGCCGCCTGGATAAAGCGTATAAACACTTTTTTCGAAGAGTAAAAAACGGTGAAAAATGTGAAAAATTGGGGCTTCCTAAGTTCAAGAAACGTGGACAGTGGGATAGCATAACTTACCCACAACAAAGAAAACGCCCTGAATATAAAAAGGGTGCTGGATTTGTGGTTCAGGTCGCAAAAATCGGTAACGTGAAAATCAACCTGCACCGTGAAATCCCCTGGTTTGCAGAAATCAAGACGCTTCAGATCAAGAAAGAAGGCGATAAGTGGTTCGCCTGCTTCTGCGTGAAAGAAGACCTTTCACCGCAGCCTAAGCAGGACTTGCCGCCTCTTGGAATTGATCTTGGACTAGTTGATCTCTACTACACCTCAAACGGGGATCACTGCGGGGCTCCTAAACATTACCGCAAACGCCAAAAACACCTTGCCCGGTTGCAGCGAAGACTGGCCAAAACCCCGAAACGATCCCGAGGATGGTATAAGCTCCTAAATGCCGTACAAAAAGCCCATTACCGAATCCGTTGTCAGCGGTTGGACTTCCTGCACAAACAGGTAAATAGCCTTCTTGATCAAAGTGATCTTATCGTCCACGAAGACCTAAAGATCATGAATATGATCAAAAGGCCAAAACCCAGGCAAGACGAAGATGGCAAGTACGTCAAAAACGGAGCTTGCCTAAAATCGGGGATGAACAAGTCCATGGCCGATGCCGGATGGGGAATATTCCTGAACATCCTGCACTACAAGGCCAAATGGCGGAGGAAAACCGTGATCAAGGTTCCCCCACATTACACGTCACAGACTTGTCCTGAGTGCAAAGCCGTTGTGAAGAAAACGCTTTCGACCAGGACTCATAGGTGCGAATGCGGCTACATTGCCAACCGGGACCATGCCGCAGCACGAAACATTTTGCGTATTGGGCTGAATACGCTTCCTGCACACACCGCTTAGGTAAGTGCGGGATAGATGCCCGGCATTTCAATGCCGGGAGCAGTCACTCTTTGTGCCTCCGTCGAAACCATTTCGGCCCCAAAAAATTTTATTATTAAAAAACACAATATTGTTTTTTGCGTATTTCGAAAACCTGTATCTATATATGACCTTTTAAAACAATACTACAGTACCCCAAATGAATTTTTTTTTCACATATATTTAATTTGGTTTACATTCTGAATCTTTAAAGTTTGCTTCAATCAACTCTTTGTATATATCTTCAATCATTTCACTTGATTTGGAAACAAAAGTGAATGACCAATGAGGATAGACCTGATCTTTTGCTTTCACTTGTTCTTTAAATGTTAAACCCTTCCACCACTTTAAAGCCTCTGTTCTTTTGTCCATCTTTTTACCTCTTTGTTAAAAACATTATACTGGTATAGACAAACATATTTTAAACAGTTGTACTTTTGTTTATCCATTCAGGTTTTCTAAAATAGTTTTGGGGCAACTTTAATGAAAGAAAAGATAATGTGATACAAAAAAAGGCACCCGGTGATTAAAAGACCATGTATAGTATAGATCCAATAAAAGAAAAACCAAAATGCAAAAACAAAAGCTCCATAGATAACGGCTGGAAACTCTACAAACCAGCTTATATAATGATTTAAAAATTCAACAGCAGGTGGCCCTATAGCGTTTATAAAATTTGCTTGGTCTTCATAGTCTACCTTAAAATAAAGGGCAAGAAACCAAATAGCATACAATAAACCAAAAAAACGCATCGGAAACCAGATAATATCAACAAAAACCCGCATAGTGCTTTTTTCAGACTGAAAAGAACACATATCTTTACCTTTCTTTTCCTAGTTATTATTTGGTTTCCGAAAAATCATATTGGCGGAAAGGGAGGGATTCGAACCCCCGGATGGTCGCCCATCTGCGGTTTTCAAGACCGCCGCCTTCAACCACTCGGCCACCTTTCCATTTATAATATGTTTGTATTTACTAATAGCCTACGCGGCTATTCAC
>Ga0182238_1000355_pt1 | contig 14262 bp, 12 predicted proteins | sample hydfrates6_PW_90_FD_132439 | JGI IMG/M metagenome (GOLD analysis project Ga0182238, IMG submission 132439) | Subsurface microbial communities from deep shales in Texas, USA - hydraulic fracturing test 6_PW_90 | ecosystem: Environmental > Aquatic > Deep subsurface > Shale gas/oil reservoir >... | reverse complement strand
GTTGCAAACCTTATTGTTGCAGATGATACGGGATCCATACGCCTGACACTCTGGGATGACAAGGCGGACCTCGTCAAGACAGGTGATATTGAGATCGGACAGAACTTCCAGATAAGCGGTTATGTAAAGGAAGGATACTCGGGAATCGAGGTCAATATCGGAAACAACGGAATACTTTGCGAGAGTGACGAGAAGATCGAAGCCTGTGTCGACTGCACGAAGATAGAGGATGTCAAGAACGGCATGGGCGATCTGAACCTCAAGGGAAAGGTTCTGGATATCTCCGAGGTCAGGACATTCAACCGCAAGGACGGCTCCACCGGCAGGGTATCAAACATCACCATCGGTGACGATAGCGGTAAAATAAGGGTCACGCTCTGGGATGAAAAGACAGAACTGGCAACCGGGATGAACACAGGTGAATCCGTGGAGATAATCAATGCTTATGCCAGGGAGAACAACTTCACCCAGCAGGTGGAAGTCCAGGTAGGAAGCCGTACTGTCCTGAAAGCGATTGACGAGGATGTGAACTACTCCGAGAACTTCACACCCATATCCGATATAATCCCAGGTGAGCCATACTCTGTCAAGGGATCTGTTTCAGGTCTTGGCGAACTCCGGGAATTCTCCCGTGATGACGGTACTGTGAACATGGTGTCCAACATCTATGTATCAGATGACACCGGCAGGATAAGGGTTGCACTATGGGGTGATCATGCATTACTTGTGGATGAGCTTGATATCGACACAGAGATTGAGATCATCGACGCATTCTCAAAATCAGGGTTCAACGACGAGATAGAACTCAGTGCCGGAAACAGGACAAGGATCGTCGTACTGTGAAAACAGATATTTCAGGAACATCCGTCTGAAAGGATGTTCAAACTTTATTTTTCTTATATTATAGTGTAGACCTTAATTCAATATCTCCTGTCTTACAACTATCAGACTTTTTCTTATATGACGTGTACTCAAATTTCCTTGCGCTGAGCTAAAGCAAGCTGAAGACACGTATTGTATACAAACATCTATAAATACCATTAAGGCAACATTTTAATTGTGGACTATTAGTGACCTGCTCCTTACTTTCGATCTTAGAGGATGTGGATGGTCTTGAATACTCAGAGGGATCTGGAAACCGACGTTTCGATAAGAGAGATACAAAACGAGATGACGGTTAAAGAGGCGATGACAAAGGAGATCTTTGTCATGAACGCCGATGCAAGTGTTCTTGAAGTTGCAAGGGAGATGGCCGACCATAATGCCAACAATATAATCGTTCTTGAAGACGGTGACAGTGTGGGCATTATCACGGAAAATGATATTGTTTCCAAAACAGTGGTCAGGAACATACTTCCCGCGGAGATGCTTGCCAGGGACATAATGTCGTCTCCTATCATATCCATAAAACCTTCTACCGGTATCATAGAAGCAGCCGAACTTATGATCAAGTCCGATATACGCAGGCTCGCTGTAATGGAAGGGAATGTAATACTGGGTATGATCACGGATAGAGATATATTATCCATATCTCCCGGACTGAATACCATTCTTGTGAACCTTATCGAAATGAATCGCGAAAGGGATTTCCTGCAGGAAACAGATGTTGAACGTGGGATCTGCCAGCGTTGTGGTGCTCTTACCGACAACCTGACAGAAGTTGACGGAGTGCCCATGTGCGAGGACTGCAGAGAGGAAGAAGGTTACTACGACTAGTTATTGCTGGTCGGTTTAAATCAAAGGACACGTGAAAGCTGGTGAAACAGATGTCTGCCTCGATATATTATGAAAGATACAGTGTATCGGCCTATAAAGCAATCAAAACTATTTTTAGCGATCTTACAAAAAAAGCGGTGTTTACAAAAAACACATGCATTGGCGGCAGACACTATGGTTTATCTGTGTTTTGAAAGTCTTATCTGCTACAGATCTTCCTGATAGAAAGACTTGAAGGACAACTAAAGGTCTGGATTTTTGAAGATATGTAGTAGAGTAACTTACGCGATTTACGGATAAACCTCAAATCCCGAGGGGGTTGGTGGTTACTTGAAAATACAAAGAAAAAAAAGCATTCCCGGTCAGGAAAAAAAGCTGATCAACCGGAAAATGAACATATTGAAAGGTAAGGTCAACCGGAAGGACCCGAAGATGATGAGCATTGCAGCAACCATGGATTTTGGTCCGGTTGACTTCATGGCCCATATATCCAGGCACAGAGGCGATATCATGATGGTTGCAACCGTGGAACCGGTAACTCTGCAGCCTACTGCTACTATCATCAATGCTGTCAGGTTAATGAGCGTTGCAGGCATCAGAAGAATACCCGTAACAAATGCGGGAACAAATCGTCTGGAAGGTATGATCACATCAATCGATATTATAGATTTTCTTGGAGGCGGAAGCAAGAAGCTGCTGATAGAGAAACATTATCAAGATAACTTCCTCATAGCAATGAACGCGGAAATCCGTTCGATCATGCGTGATGAAGTAATATATGTGAACAGAGAGGCAAAGATTGCAGACGTCATCAAGATCATGATAGAGAAAAACATCGGAGGAATTCCAGTTGTAAACGAAGCAAAAGTTGTATGCGGAATCTGTACTGACAGGGATTTTCTGGAACTGATCGCAGGGATTCCTGCAAACAAGTCCATAAGTCAGTATATGAGCAAAACAGTAGAGGAAACACCATCTGATTATACTATAGAGGATGCTGCCAGGATAATGGTGGAAAAAGGATATTCACAGATACCTGTCATGGAGGGCGGGATGCTGCTTGGTATTGTAACAGCATCTGACATACTTGAATATATAGCCACAGGCCATGCATTTGAAAAAATGGTCACGGGCAATTTCCATGAGGTCATGAAAGAAACTGTGGGTTCCCTGACAAAAAGAGAGACCATATTCGTTACCCCGGATGTTGATCTGGGAAGAGCGGCACAGATAATGATCAGTAGCGGAGTCAACTCCCTGCCGGTCATGGAGAATGGTGTTTTTTGTGGAATCGTTACCTCAAGGGATATCCTGAATGCGATATCCGAATGATTCGGGAAGATAATTAATTTTAGAAATGGAGGAACAACATGAATGTTGGAGACATTATGAGTTCACCGGTCTATACCATAGAACCGGAAGAAAATGTGGCACATGCAAGACGACTAATGCTGAAACACAAGATAAGCACTCTTGTGGTTATCAACGATGGAGAGATGGTCGGCATTGTGACCAAGACAGACCTGAGTAAAAGGCTTGCACAGGCCGAGCCCATGTGGCGCAGGAGGCCTATTGACAAGGTCCCGGTAAACATGGTGATGAACGATGCTCCGATATCGATCTATCCTGAAGCTTCGATCAGTCAGGCAAGCGACCTGATGCTTGAAAACGGAATTAATTCACTTGCAGTTGTAAAGGACAGTGTTGTCGGAATAATCACAGGTACTGATATAATGAAGTACGTGTCTCAACAGGAGATGGATACAAAAGTTGAAGATGTAATGGGTGATGATCCCATATTCGTGCACCGCCACCATACAATTAACCATGTGATGCAGGAAATGGAAAAGAACGAGGTCAACAGGGTGATCGTGGTAGACAATGCCGAGGAGGCCGTGGGAATAATCACTACAAGCAATGTAGCCCTCAACGGCATAACCGATAATGAAGGAAAGCTCTCTTCAAAGAGCATAAAGATGGCAAGAAAATCTACCCCTGCAGGGGAGAAGACCTACAGATACGTCAAGGAAGTACCACTGGTGGCCGAAGACATAATGTCTGAGCTGCCATCAAGTGTGAATATTGATGATACGGTTGTGCAGGCTGCAAAGACCATGATAGAGGAACATGTGATCGGCCTTCCGGTAGTCAATAATGATGACCTTGTGGGAATGATCAGCAGAAAAGATATCCTCAAAGCCGTACAGTGAAGAGACAGAGAATGCACCAGTTGATTGAATTTGATTATAACACGGAGGGAAAACAATGGAAGTAAGAGAAGTAATGACAGAACCTATGTACATTGACAAGGCAGACACACTTTCCCATGCACTTGACGTAATGGAAAAGAAGGGGACAAGAAGGCTTCTTGTCACTCATAACGATAAACTCCTTGGAGTCCTTACAATGAGGAATATCACAAAAGAGCTTGGAACCCGCAAGAAGGGGAACAAGCCGGCTTCATCCCTTCATGTGGCAACAGCGGTATCAGAGAACTATGTAAAGGTGCTTCCGGACACAAAGCTTGACGATGCTGTCACCCTCATGGTAAAGAACGGCGGGGTGATAGTTGTCTTTGAGAATGATGAGATACTCGGGTGGGTCACTCCAACCGAACTTCTGCAGAACAATAACCTCGATGGTTATGTTGCTGAGGTCATGCATAAAAACCCCATTGTTGCCGGACCTGCAGATCGCGTCAGCCATGTCAGACACCTGATGCTTGACAATAATATCGGAAGGGTGCCTGTTGTGGAAGGTGATAAACTGGTAGGCATAGTCACGGAAAAGGACATCGCAAAGGCAATGCGTTCTTTCCGTGATGTGGTCGAAGGCAGCAAGCAGGATTCACGTATCAAGAACCTCATTGTCGAAGACATTATGAGAATAGGTGTCAAGACAGTTTACACCAACACTCCTACAAGCGATGTTGCCAAACTCATGCTTGACAACAATATCGGCGGAGTCCCGGTTGTAAACCTTGAGGACCAGATGGTGGGACTTGTCACACGGAGAAGTATTGTCAATGGCCTTGCCCAGTAAAGTGTAGTAAAACCATGACAGATAAAAATGGAATAGACATTGAAAAGGCGGCGGAGTTTCTTGATCTGCCGCCGTCAAGATTTTCCGGACTTCTCGAAAAAAGGACCATAATCCACAACTGGGACGAATATCAGAATCTTTTCAGGTTCGACAGCCATGTTTCCGGTATAGAGGAAGGCAGTGTGCTCATCGTAAAAGATGATAGCTTCGAGCTTATCAGGGGCTTTCCCAAGATAAAAAGGGCTATGACGCTTGTTCCTTCCATCGAGAGGAATTTCAGCGAGGCCGGGTCTGTAATTGTCGAAGAGAAGATGAATGGTTACAATGTGCGTGTCACCGAGTACAGAGGAGAGCTGATAGCCCTGACACGCAGCGGTCATGTCTGCCCGTATTCCACAGAACGCGCACGTCATCTTTTAAACCATGATTTCTTCAAGGAACACCCGGAACTTGTGATCTACGGTGAGATGGTGGGTCCGGATAATCCCTATGTACCAAAGGATATCTACGGTCTGGAATCCCTGGATTTCTTTGTTTTTGACATAAGGTACAAAGCAGATGGAAAGCCGCTTCCTGTTATGAAGCGACGGGAACTTGCCGGGAATTACGGTTTCACCCAGGTGAAGCTTTTCGGAGAATTCGATATTCAGCAAGCATCTGCAGAGATCACTGAAATAATCAGGGAACTTGGTAAAACAGAGCATGAAGGAGTTGTTATCAAGGATCCCGAAATGGTATTGCAACCAATTAAATACACGTGTTCGGAAGGTAACAATGCTGACCTGAGACATGCATTCAGATTCTATAACGATAGCGGAAGAGACTATATGTTCCCAAGGGTCGTAAGAGAGGGATTCCAGTCCTTTGAATGGAACGAGAGTGAGGAAGAACTTAAGCAGCGTTGTCTCAGACTCGGGGAAAGTATCCTCAGACCCATGATACAATCCATCAGGGAAGTGGAGAACAATAAGCGTATTTCCGAGGATGTCCGCATACGTGTAAAAGACAGGGACACCATAGACAGGTTCAGGTCATATCTTGAAAGACTTGGTGTTGATGTTGTCTTCAGTGATCCTGAAAGAATTGGTGATGAATACCTGGTAAGGATCAATAAAGTAAATCAAAGCACAACCGATAAGACAAAGAGTATACTCGAAGGTCAGCTATGGTCATGAAAAAGAAATATATCTAAAAAGACTTATCGTAAGACCATAATCGAGGAAGCTCACATGACAAAGATAACTATAATCGGTAGTGAAAAAAGCGGAAAGACCACCCTTGCGGGAAAACTTGGTAAAAAGGGCAGTGTCTCCGACATCACGATGTATGATTTTTCCAAGAACGAACAGGTGCTCACAACAATCGATGCAACCGGATACCCGACATCACCAAAGTCACTCGTCACCGCCCTGAACCTTTCTGATATCGCTCTTCTCTGTGTGCCCCCGGAAGGACTTGACCCCGTGGCAGCAGAATGTATTATCGCACTGGATCTGCTGGGATATAAACACGGAATAGTGGTCCTGACAAAATCAGACCTCTCCTACCCCCTGGCCCTTGAGGAGCTCAAGGAGAAACTACAGAAGATAACAACAGGGACCGCCCTTGAAAACTGGGATTACCATATGATCTCCACCACTTCCTTTGAAGGTATGGAAGAGCTCAAAGAGAAGATATACGATGTCGATGAAAAGGTCACAGCTGAACAGGAGCAGAAGAACGACCTTCCTCCCCGTGTGGTCATCGACCAGTCCTTCAACGTTACAGGCATAGGATGTGTTGTACTCGGTGTTGTAGACCAGGGGACGATCAATGCAAAGGATAAGATGATCGCCTATCCGGCAAAGAAGAATCTCGAGATCCGCTCCATACAGATGCACGATGAGGATGTAAAGAGTGCCCCGACGGGTGCTAGGGTCGGACTGGCCTTAAAGAGCGTGCAATCCAAGGACATAGAAAGAGGCTTCGTGATCTCCAATGATGAGATGGTTACAACAGATTTTGAACTTGAGTGTACCCTTTCACAGTTAGCCAGGGAATTCGAGGCAGGAGATATGCTCCATCTTTATGTCGGGCTGCAGTCCTCTCCTGTAAAAGTGACGGATATTCTTGAAAACGGAGAGAGCGTGGAAAAGGCAGTACCCGGAAAATCCTATACACTTAAACTTGAAGGCTCAAAGGAAATAGCCTACAGTAAGGATGACAGGTTCTTACTTGCAAACCTTGATGAGAAACAGAGGTTTGTTGCTTCCGGATACAGCCAGTAATTATTTCTTTTTCGGAAGCAGATGCTTTGAACCCTCAAGTATTGAGGGTCTTTCAACTGCTTTTGTAAGCTGCACATTGTCAGGCAGATCGGTGAGGGTTGGCTGCTGTATTGCAGTTGAGGAGCTTTCAATCGATGTTCTCTCAACTGTAAAGCCGGAGTCACTCTTTGTGAAAGACGCTTTAGCAGTGCTCTCCGGAGTAAAACCGGAAGCTTTGTCTGGTTCTGCTGTGCTTTCTTTACCTGCACCCCTGAACAGACCTGCTTTTGTGTCCCTTTCCTTTGCCTTGGAACCCTCATCTTTTCCGTGTATGTAATTCTCACGGGCAAAGTCCCGAAGGTCATACTCCTCGGCAAATCCGTAGAGCTTATTTAATTGTTCCTGAACCCAGCCTATTTCCGAGTGCCTGTGGTAACCTACCTCGTATCCGAGCTTATAGGAAACTTCTGCAAGATGATCCTTGTCTTCTTCAGATATCTTCTTGCTTTCTTTATCTCGCTTGAATAGTCCTACCATTGCTAACTACCATTATTCCAGATATCCTTCGACCTTGAGCCCGTTTTCCGAAAAGCTTACCGAACGCATATTACAGTCATGCCTTGTGCCGCGCATCTTGATAAGCTGGATGGCACGTGTCATTGTCTTGTCATACAGGAAGTTGTGCATGAATATAACACCATGTGCGGCAAACTGTTCGGTGGAATAGGCTGTGGGATCGGTCATTTCAGACAGGAGGACTGTGGTACAGCCCAGTTTTTTAAGGTTTCTGACAAACCTGCTCATCTCTTTTTCCTGGAGAGAGAAGTCGTTTGTGGTGAATCTGATAGCTGAAACCGAGTCAATTACAAGGCGCTTAACATCATATTCGGAAACATATGCTGCAATTTCCTTGAATACCATTGAAGGAGACGGTGCCTCACTTTCAATGGATGTCCTGCCTACATTATAATCAGGAGTGATGAACTCGTTCACCTCATCCATGTATCCGTACTCCATCCTCGGACCAAGGTCTGCAAAGAGAAGTTTCTGAGCCTTTATGAGTGCAGGGATATTCATTGAAAAATTGGACATATCATCGATGATGTTCTGCGGACACTCAAGCAGGGTGCAATACAGGCCTACCTCACCCTCTGCTGCCCCGCTTGCAAGGAACTGAACACCAAATGTCGTTTTCCCGCTGCCCGGAGGACCGCTTAACACATAGACCCTCTCTGAAAGAAGGCCTCCCTGTACCAGCTCATCAAATCCCTCAATTCCTGTAGGTATCCTCATAATACTTCCTCGTGAATAACTAGACTAATATAGTTTTATGTGTATTATAATGTTGCTATATATTTTAATGTATCGGATATTTTTTATAAAATATAGTATAAATAAACACCTATACAAATGTCAGAATCCACAACAAGATTTCAGATAAATAGAAAGGATCTTCTCTGGTCTGCAAAGACCTTTGCTGCATCTCTGCTGGTAGCACTTGTATTCAGCATGATCCTGTACTCTTTCACAATGACATTATCAGAGCCAGCACCTGTTAATGATGCCATCACTTCCACGGCCTCTGCTGCAACTGCCAAGGTAGTGGTCACTGCCGAGTATATCAGTCCCATGTGGGCTATCTTCATCTTCAACAGCCTGGCCGTGTTCAGCGCTTCGGTTGGAGCAGGTCTGTTCCTGCTGATACATCCGTTACTTGTCAGGGATATAGAAATGAGGAAAGGTAGCAAAGTATACACATTTATTTCCATAAGTTTCGAAAGACTGCTGATGCCGCTAAACAGACTACTGCAAAAGGTCGTATCATCCAGGGACCCTGATTTTGCTTCCATGCATAAAACAGGCCAAAAAGAAGAGGGAACTATATGGCAGTACTGCGGTTACGGAAAGGATGACTATCGCATGCTGGCCTATATGCTCCCGTACATCGTCCCTGTAATGATACTTGTTGTGAACGGTTTTCTCATGGGTATACTGCTTGCCTTCTTTGTTTTCAACGGAGCACTGACAGGTTTCCAGTTATTCGGAGAGGAGGGAATCATAGTCGGAATGCTGTACAATGTCGCATATTTTGTGATCTCCATCATACCACACGGAGTTATAGAGATTCCCGCCATCCTGCTTGCCGCGGCAGTTGGGCGCAGGTTCGCATATATCCAGTCTCATGAGATCATGAACAAAGGACTCTTTCTAGGAGACAGCATCGAAAGCCTGAAAAAAGACGTATCAAGGGTGATTGGAACAGTCAGGGAATATTTGAATTCCCGATACCTGTGGAAGATGTTTGGGCTAATGGTAGTTATGCTGTTGATTGCGGCATATATCGAGACCTATGTAACCCTTGAGATCATTGAAAGGGTTATGTCAGTGCTTGATGATTTTGTGGAAAAGGTGTTCCTCTGATATCACACTTACTTTTTTACTTATTTTCCCTGAAATCTGCCATTGCAGATGCAACATTTTTCAGCAGCTGTGCAGCCATATCCTGGGATGGCCATGAACCAAGACCACAATCCGGACCCGCATATTTGATCCTGTCATCAAACATCGAATATGCCTTTTCAAGTCTTTGTTTTATGACCTGAGAAGTTTCCATCTCTGTTACGATCTCTTCCATATGGGTCCGGTCCTTCCAGACATTGGTATTGTACTTCTCGTTGAGTACCGCAACAAGATTGAAGACATCGGTCCTTGCAATACCGACCCTCATGTAGGAATCACTGTCTTCGAGTTCTTTTTTGTCTATCAGATCAAGATATGAGGGAGTTGCTGCTGATTCCACGCCTATGACATTGATATTGTCAGCCTGGCATGCAAGTTTGTAATGCAGGGGAGAGTGCAGATGAACCTCAACATCACAACCTGCCTTTTTCGCAGAGCTGCATGCGGTGTCCATGCCTTTTATAAGGTCGCTGTCCGAAAACATTACCTGCGGGTTTATGCCTATGCTCGGCTCATCAATGGAAACGGTTTTTATATTGAAATTCTTTGCACTGGAGAGTGAATTCTTCACAAAACGGTCAACACTTTCCGCAAGCAGGTTAAGTATATCAGCATACTCCGTGCCTCCGAAATCCTTGAGATAGAGTTCAAGGGGACCGGTTACGCAGACACGTACATCAAGCTTTTCTCCATGTTCTTCCTTGTATGCTTTAGCAACGAACTCGATTGCTTCGAGCTCGATGATACGGGCATCGTTAAGTTTTACCTTGAAAGGTTCTTCGCTGCAATCGGGATCTCTGATGATGGACAGGAATTGCTCGTTCATATCCTGGTATTGAGGATATGTTGGCACTTCCACACCGGCCTCTACTTTCTTCATGAAAGCATCGTTTATTGTACTGAACAGCTCTTCATCATTTTTGTTTTGAGAGAACTTACCTGCCATCCAGTCTTTGGTTCTGCCTTCAGGAAGAGGAAAACTGCCTATATCATCAAAGATTATCTCTGTCATGCCAGCATAGTTATACTGTATTTCACTTATAAGTTTTGAGTTATGAGAAAACTCGTCCTTCTATTCGTGACTACGAGCATCATTGGATTTCCGTGAATATCTCGTGTATGTTCCCGTCAGGGTCCGAGAACAGGGCCGTTCTCTGATTCCATGGCATGTCTCTGGGTTTTTGGACAGGAGTTCCTCCGTTTGAAATTATATGCTCGTAGGACCTGTTCAGATCACTTGCATCCTTACACCTGAACGCCAGTTCAAAGGACTGGGCCGTACTTTGCTTTTTGTATTCGTTGCTATATTCGTACATGACTTCCCTGGTGCAAATAGCGAACCTTGTTCCCTCATTTTTGAATTCCACATATCTTCCCAGATCGTTTTCTAGCTTAAATCCCAGGACTCTATTGTAGAACTCCTTCATCGGTTCCATATCATCGGTCCATATTGTTATCAGATCTACCCTTGCTTCCATTTAACCACATGTAAAACTACACATCTATTAGCAAATATATGTTCTCAAAAACCAGATAAAATAAAAAGAGCAGAAATGTATCAATAAAAAGAAAAGATATCGGGCAAGTGCCCGAGTAAAAATATTTCAGGCTTCTTCAGGTGTTGGCAGGGTCAGGAGAACACCAATATTCTCAAGAGCCTGTGAGACCTGCTTGAAGGCACTGAAGAACTCCTTGACATGCGTTTCCACATCCTCTGCCATTGGCTCGGAGGCAAACCATATCTCCTTTTCAGTATCCCCACGGCTCAGGGAAACACAGGCAAGCATGTCACCCTTGGTCAGCCTGTAAACCGAGTTGACACCCGTTGGTGTTACCCAGGAAGGATGCAGTGTCTTGAGTTCGTCCACGAACCTGTCCCAGTTAACGGTTGCAGATGCTTCAAGGTTCAGCTTGAAGATCGCGCGGTCACCGGTAACTTCCCGTTCCAGGTTGCCTATGAGCTTCCTGTACTGTGGGTCGGATTCTTCAATGGTGAATTCTTCCTCTGCAAGCTTCTCAGCCTCATCCTCAAAGAATGGTGCCAGGTGGACCGTGTCAGATGGTTGTGTTGCAAGGGAAACCCCGAAGAAGGCAATTCCACTCAAAAACATTCCGATGATGACACCGTGGTTTGCAAGCAGCGGACTGATGGCTGAAAGTGAGCCCATTGCCAGCAGGGGTGTGCTGGAGTAGTCGATCACGGTGAAGGATATCTGTGCCAGTGCACCCACAACAAGTCCTGCAAGAGCTCCTTCCTTTGTCGCACGCTTCCAGTACAGGCCTCCCATCAGAGGGAAGAAGTATGATGCACTTGCAATGAAGGTCGCGATATGTATTGCCTCGATGATACCCTGGATATAGAATGACAGGACAGTTGCAGCGGCGATGATTATCAGTACACTGATTCTGTTGACTGCCATCATTTCCTTCATGGTTGCATCGGGTTTTATGTACCTCTGGTAGATGTCACGTGAAAGACATGAACCACCTGATGTTGCAAATGTGTCAGCAGATGACATTGCAGCAGCGGCCAGACCCACACCTGCAAGACCGATTCCAAGAGGTGTCAGGGTCTCTGCTATGAAGACCAGCAGTGCCGGTTCTGCCTGCGCCATGGCTCCCATACCGATCTCAGCCATGGAAGCGGGAATTTCAGGGTAGATGTGATTCAGGGAAACGGCAATTACCGTACATACCACACCGAATATCAGGAAGATAAAGAAAGAACCAAGTACCATACCAATTCTTGCGGATTTCTGGTCCTTTGCCGCCCATACCCTCTGCCAGGGATCCTGTTCGGTGACCCATCCAGGTATTATGGCGATCAGGAAGACTATTGCAGCAAATATTCCGAATATTGCAGGGTCACCTGCAGGCAGACCGAAGTTGAATACATCCCACCAGTCAGCCGGGACACTGCCAAAGAGCTCGGATGTGCTTATGGCGGCTGTATCTCCAACGCCTGAGGTAGCTGCGTTCACAACTACCACAGCGGTTATGATAGAGAATGTGGCCAACAGTAAAAACTGTACCATATCGGTCCAGATTACAGCGGAAAAACCTCCAAGGGTGACATACAGGGAAATAGCGATAGCAACTATGGCTGCGGCATATATCGGGTCAAGACCGAAGAATATGCTGAGCACAAGTGAGAAACCTGTGATATCAGCCACTGCAAAAAGGACCATGACAATAGCGATGATGATTGCAACAGGTGCGCGAATGGCACTGCTGTATCTCTGTTCGAGCAATTCAGGCTGGGTGATGGCTGGCAGGTGTTTGATCTTACCCACGAGCACTGCAATGAGCAATAAAGCCAGGATGTTCGGGGCAACGAACTCCCAGACAGAACCCATACCAAGCAACATATACAGACCAATGACCGCAAGGATACCTCCCGCCGTCATCCACGATGATGCTGCTGAGAAACCAATGGCCAGCGAACTTACCTTACGTCCTGCAAGCCAGAAGTCGGTCACAGACTTTTGTTTCTTTGAAAAATACACTCCTATGGCTATCAGTCCAAGCAAATAGACTGCCATCAGTATTATAAAGATCATATAATTTTCCATAACTACAACCTCTCTTATTTTTGTCAACCCGTTTTTTTTATAAAGCGGGCCGAAGCTTTGGATATTATTGATATATTCCTTATATAGGGAACTATATAAGGGTTTTCAGAAAAAGAAGTTTAAAGCCGGACAAGTTTATTTGAGCTCCTTCCCGGAAGAGTGGCTATAGGATAATCTGTCTTTGAACTATGTTGCCAAAATTAAGTTGATTATGATTTTTTAGAAGTAGATTTATATATACAATGTGAAATATTATTGGCTATTGTTTGTCAAATGGTTTTAAGAGCTCATAAGAAGTTTATTTTTGACCTTGAAAGCAAAACGATATTAGCATAAAACAACTTTCCCTGATACATGACCCTTGAACCGGTTCACATAAAAGAGATACACGATCTTGTGACACGCATCGATTCATGCCTCAGCAAGGATGACCCTGAGAACGATGACACGGACAGTGTAGCCGATATCCTGAAACTGCTAAGAGAACTAAAACATGAGGGAAAGACCGTTCTCAAAGCCATCGGAAAGGTGAAACGCGGCAAGGTGAGCATTGAAAGAATGCTCGGATCGAGTGACCCATTTAGTATCAGTTATGCATGTGACAGCGGAAGCACTACAGCAAGGACATTCGATAATGGACTTTATGTTGATTTCTGCCATTGTGCCCTGGCATCCAGTCCCACGGACCTGGAGATTCACAATATGCGCACGATCGTTGCTGCCACCTATACCGCAAGCAGAAGGGTGACCATAGATACAAGCAGCCACTGGGAGTTCTTTGACGAAGGTGCCGGACGCAAGCGTATAATACGCATCCAGCCGGGTATCCTGAATAAGAAGACAAATGATATGCTACATGATATAGCACTCTATCTCTGTGAATCTGAGCACCTTCTGTGGATGCTTGAGAGGATGCAGGACAAGAGTTTCCTTATCATGGATGGTCCGATCTATCCCAAACGCCTGATGTACTGGATGGTGGTGGCTTCCGAGGACATCCGGATACGTACCGATTCCCACAGCGAGAAGGTACTCCAGAACTATATCGATATAATGGACCACCATATCAGCAAGCAGAAACCTCTGGTGGGATTTGTGAAGAATCCCGAGGACATGCAGATAATGCAGGCACTGAAAAAGCAGGAAAAGGAAATGGACCTGCCCTGGATACTGGATGCCCAGTTCTTCAAGAATGCCCTGTCTCCCGAGAAGGCAGGCATCAGGGG
>Ga0182238_1000354_pt1 | contig 14279 bp, 13 predicted proteins | sample hydfrates6_PW_90_FD_132439 | JGI IMG/M metagenome (GOLD analysis project Ga0182238, IMG submission 132439) | Subsurface microbial communities from deep shales in Texas, USA - hydraulic fracturing test 6_PW_90 | ecosystem: Environmental > Aquatic > Deep subsurface > Shale gas/oil reservoir >... | reverse complement strand
GTAGAAGAAGGCGCTACAATTACTACTTTAAATGCTGAACAGAAGCAGGCTTTCCAGGACAAAGTTAAAGGTCTATATCCTAAGTACAGTGAAGGTTATGAAGATCTATTAGACAGTATTTTAAACTTTGAAATGGAAGAATAATAAAGTCTATAATAAAGATTAATATTTAAAATTAGGTGGAGGTTTTTACCTCCACCTTTTAAAAAAAGGGTGACGCTTATGTCTGAAAAAAAGAAAAAGGGGAAAATTAAATTAGTACTTGATTTATCAGAAAAGATAATTAGTTATTTAGCTATGATTTTTTTAGTTGTGATGATAATTATAGTTAGTACAACAGTTTTTACTCGATATACTATTAATTTTACTTTTCGCTGGACTGATGAAGTTGCTTTAATGATGATGATCTGGTTTGGATTTTTAGGGATGGCTCTGGGAGTAAAACAGTCTGTACATTTAAGTATTGAATTTTTTATGAGTTTATTTCCTGATAAATATCAGGGTTATATTTATAGGATTGAAAATTTTCTTGTTGGACTTTTTGGCTGGTATTTACTTAGATTTGGCTGGCAGTTATTTAGTCGTTTCAAGACGACAGTTTTACCTGCTACTCAGTGGTCCAGAGGTCTGCTATTTATTCCTTTACCAATTGCAGGATTTTTTATATTAACCTATTCAATTTTTCAATTTTTTGGAATACTAGAAAACAAATCTTCAATTGTTGATCAAGCAGCACTTGAAGAAGATAACGAGATTTTTGAGGAGGGGAATTAATGGACACAGCAGTTATATTATTATTAGGTTCTTTTTTATTAATGTTATTTATTAGAATTCCCATCGCCTTTAGTCTCGGACTTTCGACAATGATTACAGCTTTATATCTTGATTTATCACCGATGGTAGTTGTGCAGCAGATGGTAAGTGGAATTAATTCATTTTCGTTAATGGCAATTCCATTCTTTATTATTGCTGGTGAGATTATGGGTCAGGGTGGAATATCTGATCGTTTAATTAAATTTTCTAATGTAATTATTGGCTGGATGCGCGGCGGTTTAGCCATGGTAAATATTTTAGCTAGTATGTTTTTTGGGGGTATATCCGGATCTTCAGTAGCAGATGTGTCCTCAATTGGATCAATTATGATTCCAATGATGGAGCAGAAAGGCTATGATAAAGATTATTCTATAAATGTTACAATAACTTCTTCTGTACAGGGAATTATTATCCCTCCCAGTCATAATATGATTATTTATTCACTGGCGGCAGGGGGAGGAATTTCAGTAGCAAAATTATTTTTAGGTGGAATAGTTCCTGGAGTTCTTTTAGGAATTGCACTGATGATTTTAAGTTATGCAATTGCAGTCAAAAGAGGTTATCCGAGGGAAGAAAAAGTTTCTTTCAAAGAAGCTCTAAAGATAACCAGAGATAGTATATTAGGACTTTTTACAGCTGTAATTATTATTGGTGGAGTAACCACCGGTGTTTTTACAGCAACCGAATCGGCTGCTATAGCTGCAGTCTATGCATTTATTATTACATTTTTTGTTTATCGAGATATACCTATCTCGAAATTTGTTGATATTTTAAGAAATTCACTTAGTACACTATCTATGGTTGTGGCTATTATTGCTACTTCAAGTGCCTTTGCCTGGATGATGTCTTATTTACAGGTGCCGGGGATGATTACAGAATCACTTTTAAATTTATCAGAAAACCCAATTGTTATTATGTTAATTGTTAATCTGATTTTATTATTCCTGGGTACAATTATGGATATGGCACCACTGATCTTAATTGCAACTCCTATTTTATTACCAGTTGTGCGAAGTATTGGAATGGATCCAATTACTTTTGGAGTTGTAATGATGCTTAATCTGGGAGTAGGTTTATTAACTCCTCCAGTTGGTTCAACCTTATTTGTTGGTTGTTCAATTGGTAATGCTCCAATAGAGGATATTGCAAAATCACTGATGCCATTTTATGCAGTACTTGTAATTATGGTATTACTATTATCCTTTGTCCCTGGTTTAACCCTCTGGTTACCCAATTTCTTAATGGGCTAACCTCCAGAAGGATAATATTTAAATAAAGTAATACGAAATATTAGATGATACGTAAAAGCAAATATCTCCTTATTAAATTAATATTTGCAAAAAAAGCGGCCCTTTCCCGGGGCCGCTTTTTATTTAATCATTAAACACAAATTCTTTCCTGGCTAATTCTTTTCCTATTTCACATAGGAAAACTTTTTCAATTAATTTTTCCTTTTCAGATTTGTTTTTTGTTTTTAAATCATAAACCTCAGGTAGATTTACCAGCCAGTCAGCATCATAAAGCAATTTAAAATTATTGCTGCTAACTTTACCCGGGGTATGATGATGAGCAATTATTTCAGCAATTTCGTCCATCATTTCAAAATCAATATTTAAAGATTCCATTATTTCTCTGGCTACAGGTGGCCCTTCGATTTCCTGATAATGTCCAGCACTGCTGTCATATTTAAGTTCTGCATTTTTAATACCTATATCATGGAGCACTGCAGAATAAATAATAACCTGTTCATTTATATCTTTATTAGGGTATTTTTCCTTAAAGATATCTATTAATTTTTCTGCAAAACCGGTAACTCTTAAAGCATGATTAATTCTCTCTTTATCTTTTGCAAAATAATCTTCCAGTTCTTCAATCAGCTTATTTTTGAGCATTTCTACCTCCCATTTTCAGCAATGATTTTATCCATTAATTTATTCCACTCCTGATCAATTTTTTGTTCTTCAGGATGAGCATCAAACCAGTTAATAGATTTCTTAATCCCGTGGGCGAAAGGAACAGTTGCTTTAAATTCAGGTACAAATCGTTTTATTTTTGAATTATCAAAAACAACACTTACCGCTTTATCTCCCAGTAAAGAACCTCTGTATTTTTGATCATATTCAGCAATTTTTTCAGAAGCAACATGTACCAGATCGACATTTTCAACTCCAGCTGCTCTGGCAATTTCTCTAAATATCTGATTCCAGTTTAGAGTTTCATCTGAAGTAATCTGGAAGGCATGGCCAAGAGCCTGCATATTAGCCAACAGGCCAACAAAAGCTTTTGCAAAATCACTGTTATGGGTCATTGTCCAGAGAGAACTGCCATCTCCATGGACCAGTATTTTTTTACCTCTGCGCATTCTATCAACTATAGACCAGGGAGCCTGATGACTGTTTAATGCTGCCGGGATTGAGGTTTTTCCATAAGTATGAGAAGGTCTAACAACTGTGATTGGAAAATTATTTTTTCTGTATTCGGCCATCAAAATATTTTCACATGCTATTTTGTTTTGAGAGTATTCCCAGTAGGGATTGGCCAGAGGAGTTGATTCGTCAATTAAATAACTGGTTTGTGGTTTTTGATAGGCCGAAGCTGAGCTGATAAAGATGTACTGATCAGTTTTGCCTCTAAAAATTTCAATATCATTTTTTACATGTTCCGGAGTAAAAGCAACCCAGTCAACCACAGCATCAAAATTATGATCTTTTAACTTTTCTTTTGCTTCTTCTTGGTCACGAATATTTCCTTCAATTATTTTTGCTTCTGCTGGAGCCAGATGATTATTATTACCGCGATTAAATAAATATAGATCGATACCTTTTTTAACTGCCAGTTCTGAGACTCCCTGACTGATAGTACCTGTTCCACCAATAAATAATACTTTCATTTTATTATTCACTCCTTTAGATTTTAAGCTTAAAAACTAAATATCAATAACTAATATAAATTATCTCTTATTTAATATATTCAATATTAGTTTTTTTTCTCCTTTAATTCTATTTTATTTAGCTGAAAACTTTAGGCTATAAAACAATTCTTTTTTAACTCCACAAAAGATTGCTTTAAAATTAAATATATGAGAAAATATGACTAAAGAGGTATGTTTAAAATAATATTATATTAAAGGGGCGAGAAGAATGGAAAAAATTATCCTAAAAAATAGTGAGATTGATTTTGAAGAATTAGAAGCAAAGGTAAAACGCAAAATATTAAGTCGTGGTGGTTCAATGATGGCTGTAGAGGTTCACTTTAAAAAAGGTGGAATAGGTAAAAAACACAGTCATGATCAGCATGAACAGATAAGTTATATTCTTGCAGGTGAATTTGAGGTTGAAGTTGGAGAAGAAAAGAAAGTTTTGACCCAAGGTGATAGTTTTTATGCCGGGGAAAACGTTGAACATGGAGTTAAAGCTCTTACAGATTCAGTAATCCTGGATGTATTTACACCGCAAAGAGAAGATTTTTTAGAATAGCGTTATATCACTTGAAAAATAATTCAGCTGTTTTCAAAAATTTTACTCAAAAAAGCAGGAATATTATTAAAGAGCAAGAATATATATAAACAGAAGATAATTTAAGGCTTAAATTAAAACTTAAATTAATAAGGAGATAAGGATTGATATTTATGAACAAACAGCGTGTAGGAAATTCAACTTTTATTCACAATTTAAATCAGGGTTCAATATTCAAGATTATTCATCGACATGGCCCTATAACCCGTAAGGAGTTAGCAGAGAATACAAGTTATAGTGCTGCCACAATAACCAATCATGTTAAAAAATTAATTGCAGATGAGTATGTAATTGAAACTGAAAAGGGAAGCTCCAATGGAGGGCGGAAACCTGTTTATATCAAAGTTAATCCCAAAAAAGGTTATATGTTGACACTTAATATTGGAGTAAATCACAGTCAGCTATATCTTTTTGACCTGGGCTTTGAGATCCTGGAAGGGAAAAATATTGATATAGATCACCAGCGGTCTGCTGAATCTAATCTAATGAAAATTAAAGATGAAATCGAAAAATTATTGAACAAACAGCAGATTAAAAGAGATAAAATACTGGGACTTGGGGTTGGGGTGCCTGCGTTAATTGACCGGGAAAATAATAGTCTGGAGTTTGCTCCAAATTTAGGCTGGCATGATCTGGAGATACCTAAATTTTATGCTCAGTATTTTGATTTTCCTGTACTGCTTGAAAACGAGGCTAAAGCAGCAGTTATTGGAGAAAAAGAATTTGTTTATCCTGATATTGAAAATCTTGTTTTTGTTTCCATTAATGAAGGAATCGGTTGTGGAATTCTACTGGATGGAAAACTGTATACAGGTGCCAGCGGTAATGCCGGTGAGTTTGGTCACTTAATTATTGATAGTGACGGGCCAAAATGTCATTGTGGTAATGACGGCTGCTGGGAAACTTTAGCTTCGGAATCTTTTTTGAGGGATGAGTTAAATAGATATTTAGATAGCGATTTAAGTATTGCTGAGATTTATGAGCTGGATTTCGAAAAAGATGAAAAACTAAAAAGTATAATTAAAAGAAGCGGCTGTAATATTGGAATTGGCCTGGTTAATATAATTAACAGCTTAAGCCCGGAACATATAGTTATTGGTGGTGGCATTATAAGAGCTGAAGGCTATCTGATGGAAAATATTAATAAAGTTGTGGACCAGAAATCCTTAAAGATTTCCCGTGAGTTTGTAGACCTTAAATTTACTGAGCTGAAGGGTTTAGCGACTATTTATGGACTGGCAGCTCAAATCTTTAATCTCAGTGTGGAAATTGTGACATAGTTTTTAATTATTAGTTATATTTGTGATTTTTAAGATTTGATTTTTTAAATAAATAATTAGGGGTGTTAATTATGCAGTATACGTTAGGTTTAGATATTGGCACAAGTGCGGTTAAGGCGCTTTTGATGGATCAAAAGGGTCAGATAGTAGCGGAAAACAGTGAGGGTTATCCGCTGGCAACTCCTCAATCAGGTTGGGCAGAACAAAATCCGGAAGACTGGTGGCAGGCCAGCCAGAAGGTAATCAAAGATTTAATCTCAGAGAATAAGATTGATAATTCTAAAATTGAAGCAATTAGTTTTTCCGGTCAGATGCACAGCTCAGTTTTCTTAGATAAAAATATGGAAGTTATTAGACCGGCAATTTTATGGAGTGATACCAGAACTTCAGCTGAATGTGAAGAAATTTATGAGAGAGTTGGAGGAGTAAAAGAACTGGCAAAATTAGTTTCTAATCCGGCTCTTGAAGGTTTTACAGCACCTAAGATTTTATGGCTGCGGAATAATGAACCGGAAAATTTCAAAAAGTTAGAAAAGGTATTATTACCCAAAGATTACATAAGATATAAGTTAAGTGGAGAGTTAGGAATGGATCTGTCTGATGCAGCTGGTACTTTACTCTGTGATGTTAAAGCAGAAGACTGGTCAGCAGAGATGATGAAAAAATTAGATCTGGAGCAGTCAATTATGCCGCCAGTACTAAAGTCAATTGATATAGTTGGTTCTGTAACTGCTGAAGCAGCAGCAAAAACTGGGTTATCTTCTTCTACAAAGGTAGTAGGAGGAGGAGCTGATAATGCCTGTGGAGCTGTAGGAAGTGGTATTATTAAGGCAGGTAGAGTTATGGCAAGTCTTGGTTCTTCTGGAGTAGTTGTAGCTCAGACTGACCAGGCTGTAGCAGATCCCGAAGGAAGGATCCACCTCTTTAATCATGCAGTGCCTGATAGTTATTATATGATGGGTGTAATGCTTTCAGCAGGAATGTCATTTAAATGGATGAAAGAAGAAATGTTTAATGATGAGCTTGATTTTGAACAGCTAAATAAGGAAGCAGCTGCTGTGGAAGCAGGAAGTGAAGATCTAATATTTTTACCTTATTTATATGGTGAAAGAACTCCCCATGCAGATGCAGATGCTCGAGGAGTATTTTTTGGTATTTCAGGAAAACATAAAAGAGGTCATTTTATTCGTAGTGTAATGGAAGGTGTTAGTTTTGGTTTAAGGGATTCACTGGAGCTGATTAAAGATCGGGGAGTTGAGATAGATGAGATTCGTTTGATTGGCGGGGGAGCTAAAAGTGAACTCTGGCAGCAGATTACTGCTGATATTTTTGGAGAAACAATCAGTCTTATAAATATTGAACAGGGACCTGCCTTTGGAGCAGCAATAATTGCTGGAGTTGGAGCCGGAGTCTTTTCTGATTTCGAAGCAATTGTAGAAGAGCTGGTAGATGTTGTTAAAACAGTGGAGCCAGTAGCAGAGAATGTTGAAAAGTACAATCATAATTATGAGATTTATCAAAATCTTTATGGAGACTTGAAGGATAGATTTAAAGACTTAAAATAAAAAGTTGGCTTAAAACAACAATTTAAAACCATATAAGCTATTTAAACCGTCGGTGATAATAATGCCGGCGGTTTTTGTTGTAAAGAAATTAAATAAATGATAAGATTAATGATAAGAATTATAAATTATAAAAACAGAGCAGCAGAGTTGTGAGTATTTATTCTATAAGAGAAAGGAAGATTTTGATGAAAGCAATTATTAGTGTTATTGGTGTTGATCAGAGAGGGATTATTGCTGAAGTTAGTACACTTCTGGCAGATGAAAAAGTAAATATTTTAGATATCAACCAGACAATTCTTGATGAGTATTTTACTATGACAATGCTTGTTGACCTTGAATCTCTGGAGATCCCGTTAGAGGAATTGAAAAAAGAACTAAAAACAAAAGGAGAAAAGCTGGGAGTCTCCATAAAATTACAGCATGAGGATATTTTCCGTTCCATGCACCGAATTTAGTTGTAATTGAGGAGTTTTTTTGTTAAATTGGTTTTGTGATTTTAGAGTTTGAGAGGAAGTGAGTTTATGTTAAATACATATGAGATTATGGAAACAATCAGAATGTTAGAAGAGGAGAAATTAGATATAAGAACTGTTACAATGGGTATTTCCCTGAGTGATTGTGCAGATGGCGACGGCGAAAAAGCAAGAGAAAAAATTTATAATAAGATTACAAAATATGCTGGTGATTTAGTTAAAACTGCAGAAGAAATTGAAGTTAAATATGATATTCCAATTATCAATAAAAGAATTTCTGTAACACCGATTTCACTTGTCGCAGCAGCCAGTGATGATCCAAATTATGTAGAATTTGCTAAAACACTGGATAGAGCTGCAAAAGAAGTGGGAGTAGATTTTATTGGTGGATTTTCGGCTTTAGTTCACAAGGGGATGACAGAGGCTGATAAAAAATTAATCGAATCAATTCCAGAAGCACTGGCCCAGACAGAAAGGGTTTGTTCTTCCGTTAATATTGGAACTACCAGAGCTGGGTTAAATATGGATGCTGTTGCGCGGATGGGAAAAGTAGTTAAAAAATGTGCTGAACTTACCACTGATAATGGTGGGGTAGCAGCCAGTAAACTGGTTGTTTTTGCCAATGCTCCAGAAGATAATCCATTTATGGCTGGTGCCTTCCATGGTGTTGGAGAAGGAGAATGTATGATAAATGTAGGTATTTCTGGCCCGGGTGCAGTTAAAGCTGCTTTAACAAAGGTTAAAGGAGAACCTTTTGATGTAGTTGCAGAAACTATCAAAAAGACTGCTTTTAAAATCACACGGATGGGTCAGCTGGTTGCAAAGGAAGCTTCCGAAAAGCTTGGAGTAACTGCCGGTATTGTTGATTTATCTCTGGCACCGACTCCTGCGGTTGGTGACAGTGTTGCCAGGATCCTTGAGGAAATGGGAGTAGAAGTAGCGGGAGCTCATGGAACTACAGCTGCTCTTGCTCTTTTAAATGATGCGGTTAAAAAAGGTGGAGTAATGGCTTCCTCCCATGTTGGTGGTTTAAGTGGAGCCTTTATCCCTGTTAGTGAAGATGCCGGTATGATTGAAGCTGTAGAAAAAGGAGCTTTAAGTCTGGAAAAACTAGAAGCGATGACTGCAGTCTGTTCGGTCGGTCTGGACATGATAGCAGTTCCCGGCAAAACTACAGCAGATACAATTTCTGCAATTATTGCAGATGAAGCTGCAATTGGAATGGTTAATCATAAAACAACTGCAGTTAGAGTGATCCCCGTTCCAGGTAAAGACGTAGGAGAAGAGGTAGTTTATGGTGGACTTTTTGGAAGAGCCCCAATAATGAAAGTAAGTGATTTTTCCAGTAGTGAATTTATTGCCAGAGGTGGAAGAATTCCTGCTCCACTACAGAGCCTTAAGAATTAAATATGAACTAAATATTTTGATATAATAAAAAAATAACATTTCAAAACATCAGCTGCTGGCTAAGATAGCAGGGCTGATGTTTTTATTTGTGAGATAATTAAAAAAATATTTGATTTTTTCAGAATATTGCTGTATAATTTATTTAGAAAAGTACATACAAATAAAATATATGTATGTATATTTGTACTTGATTATCTGGATTCAGTTAGAAAAGGTTGGACAAAGGGGTGATTTGAATGAATGATTCACAGAGTATTTTAAAACTATCTTCTATTACAAAAAAATTCCCGGGAGTACTGGCTTTAGACCAGGTAGATTTTGAACTAAAAAAGGGAGAAGTCCATGCACTTGTGGGAGAAAATGGTGCCGGTAAATCAACATTAATAAAAATTATTTCGGGAGTACATAAAAGAGATGGCGGCTCAATAGAACTAAAAGGGGAGGAAGTTAACATCAAAGGTCCCGGGCATTCTAGGAAACTTGGTATTAGTGTCATCTATCAGGAATTTAATTTAGTTCCCTATCTTTCTATTGCTGAAAATATTTTTCTGGGGCGCGAAGAAATGAAGGGTAATACTGTAATTAATAAAAAAGAAATGTATAAAAAAAGCAGGGATATTTTACATGATCTGGGTATTAATCTTGATCCTGATACTATGATTGCAGATTTAGGTGTTGCAATGCAGCAGATGGTAGAAATTGCAAAGGCTCTTTCTATGGATTCAGATATAATTATAATGGATGAGCCGACTGCTGCTTTAGGGGAGAATGAAATAGAAGAATTATTTAAAACAATTGAAAATCTTAAAAAGAAAGATATTTCGATAATTTATATATCTCACAGACTTAAAGAACTGTGGGAAGTAGCTGATAGAGTTACTGTATTTAGAGATGGCCAATATATTGCCACCCATCCAATTTCGGAGACTGATAAAGATTTATTAATTAATGAGATGGTGGGTAGAGAATTAAAGGAACAATTTCCTCCCCGAAAAGCAAAGATTGGTAATAAAATTTTAGAAGTTAAAAATTTAGAAACAAAAGAGTTATTAAAGAATATTTCTTTTTCTTTGAACAAAGGAGAAATTTTGGGTTTTGCCGGACTGGTAGGCTCTGGTAGAACTGAATTAATGCGCTGTATTTTTGGGGCTGATCCAAAAGAAAGTGGAAAGATTATGATAAATAATCAGGAAGTTGAAATCCAGAATCCTCAAGATGCAATTGAAAAAGGAATTGGATTTATAACAGAAGACAGAAAACAGCAGGGATTGGTACTTGTTAGATCTGTACGCGAAAATATATCGCTAACCGATTTATCACAGGTGATGAACGGTATAGTTTTACAAAAAGACAAAGATAAAAAATTAGCCGAAGACTATATAAAAAAATTGAATATCAAAACTCCAGGTTCGGAGCAGGAAGTAAAATATCTCAGTGGTGGTAATCAGCAAAAAGTGGTTTTAGCAAAATGGTTAATTAGAGACACCAGGATTTTAATTTTTGATGAACCGACCAGAGGGATTGATGTTGGAGCAAAAAAAGAAGTTTATAGTTTAATGAACCAGTTAGCAGAGAACGGTGTCGGAATTATAATGATTTCTTCTGAATTACCTGAAATTTTAGGGATGAGTGATCGAATTATGGTCATGAATCATGGGGAAATAGCTGGAAAATTAGATATAGAAGATGCAGATCAAGAAAAAATATTAAGTCTGGCAACCAGGGAGTGATGTAGATGAAAATTTTTAAAAATATAAAAGATTCACTAGGAAAAGAACTAGGTGCTTTAACCGGTTTACTGCTTTTAGGAATAATAATGACTCTGGCAACACCATATTTTTTAACTTTAACTAATTTAATGAATATTTTAAGACAGTCATCTTTGATTGCCATTGCAGCTGCTGGGATGACCTTTGTAATTATCACAGGTGGAATTGATTTATCAGTTGGCTCAGTTTTAAGTTTATCCAGCTGTTTAACAGCCGGGATGATGGTCAGTTTAGGCTGGAATGTCTGGTTAGCTGTTTTGTTAGGATTATTGATTGGAGCTTTACTGGGAATTCTCAATGGAGTATTAATCACTCGGATTCCATTACCGCCTTTTATTTCAACATTAGGGATGATGGGAGTTGCTCGAGGGCTTTCTTTTGTTTATACAGATGGAGCACCTATTTATGGTCTACCAGATTCTTTTAAATATTTAGGGGCTGGAATGGTTGGACCGATTCCATTTCCTGCTATTTTAATGGCTATTATATATTTGATAAGTTATTTTCTTTTAAATAAAACAAAAATTGGACGTTATTCTTATGCTGTCGGTGGCAATGAAGAGGCAGCGATTTTATCCGGGATAGATACTAAAAAATATAAGACTATTGTCTATGCATTAACTGGACTTTTTGCTGCACTTTCAGGTATGATTCTTGCCGGGCGTCTGGATGCGGCTACTTCTGTAGCAGGAGATGGTTTTGAGCTTGATGTTATAGCTGCTGTTGTTATTGGTGGTACCAGTTTAAGTGGAGGTCGTGGTAAAATTGTTGGTTCTTTAATTGGTGCATTAATTATGGGAGTTGTCCGAAATGGACTCAACTTATTATTAGTTTCTTCACACTGGCAGAGAGTTATCTTAGGTCTAATTATTTTATTAGCTGTTACTGTTGATGTGGTTAGAAAACAGAGTAGTGAAGATCAGGATGGAACTTTAAGTGCATTTTTTGCTGGTTTAAAATCTTAGTTTCTTAAATTTATTTACATAAGAAAAGGGGGTGATAAGACCAGAAAGACTTGGTTAATTAACACTGACACTGATTTGTATTAAAAAAAGGAGGAAATTAAATTGATTAAAAAAACATTAGTTTTATCACTACTATTTGTCATGCTATTTAGTTTTGGGGTTTATGCACAGGATGATTTTGAGGTGGCAATGATTTCTCCCGCTTTAACCAGTACTTTTTATAAAGCTACAAATGAAGGGGCTACCCAGATGGCAGAAGAATATGGCTGGAAGTTATACAAATTGGCTCCAGATAGAGAAACTAACTTTCAAAAACAGGTTAGTATGGTAGAAGATATGATTCAGCGTGAAGTTGATGCAATTGCCTTATGTGCTATTAATAATCAAGCAGTTGCTCCTGCTGTAGAAAAAGCAAATGAAGCAGGAATTCCTGTTTTTGTATTTAACTCTTTAACAGAATTGGAAAGTGGAGAAGTTGTAACATATGTTGGCTATGATCAGCGTGCTGGCGGCCGTAAAGTCGGTATGAGAGCTGTAGAACTTCTACATGAAAAATATGGTGAACTTGATGGTCAAATTGCTGTTTTAGAGGGTGTTCCAGGTTTCCATAACACAGAGAGAAATGGCGGATTTTTAGAAGTTTTAGAAAAGTTCCCGGAAATAGAAATTGTAGCTTCCCAGCCAGCTGATTGGGAAAGAGAAAAGGGAATGAATGTGGCAGAGAACTTACTGCAGGCCAGACCAAATGTTGACTTATTCTTTGGCATGAGCGATGCTATGGCTCAGGGAGCTTCTCAAGCTGCAAATTCCATGGGTAGAGAAGTGTTTACCTTAGGAATTGATGGTAATCCTGATGCAATTGAAGATGTTGGAGAAGGTGACTTAACAGGTACTTTAGCTGTTTTCCCAACTGAGATGGGAAGAATTACAATGAGATCAATTAAAGCTCATATTGAAGGAGAAGAATTACCACAATTTACAGTTACTCCTACAATGATTGTTGATGAGTATAATTATGATGAGCTTCCATATAATTAAGAACTAAATTTAACTATTAGGAGGCAAGAAATCTTTGCTTCCTAATAGTTTATAAATTTTTCAAAAAACATTGATTTTTTTAACATAGTAATATATAATTAATTTAAAGGTACATACAAGCAAATTATTTGTAGGGGAAGTTGTGGTATTATGAAAAAAGCAAAATATAAGCAGGTTATGGATTTTTATAAAGAGTATATTAATGAAAATGATTTAAATGATGGTGAATTATTACCCTCAGAATCACAAATGGCTGAAAAGTTTGATTTTAGTAGAGATACTATACGAAGAGCTCTAGATCAACTGGAAAAACAGGGGGTTGTAAGCAGAGAGCGTGGAAAAGGTACTTTTTATAAAAATCCTGAAAATTTTGTTAAAGAAAAAAGGATTTCAGTTATCACAACTTATCTGTCCAATTATATCTTTCCAAATATTATTTCTGGAATTGAAGAGGTAGTTAGTTCCAAACACTACACCTTAAATCTTGCCAATACAGATAATGATCCTAATAAAGAACGAAAACACTTAAAAAAAATTATGGATAATGGGGTTGATGGTTTAATTATTGAGCCTAGCAAAAGTGCTGTAGACACTCATAATATGGATCTATATCAGGAACTTAAGGAAAAAAATATTCCTTTTGTGATGTTAAATGCTTATTATAGAGAATTGGATCCTTCCTATGCAATTGTAAATGATTACAAAGGTGGTTATAAGGCAACCCAGTATTTAATGCAGCTGGGCCACAGAAATATTGCTGGGATTTTTAAGGAAGATGATCTTCAGGGAGTTTTTAGACTTAAAGGGTTTAAAAAAGCATTAAGTGATTACGGGGTTGATCCAGAATCAGCAGAGGTCGGCACCTATATCACAAGTCAAATTTCATCTTACCCTTATCACTGGATGGATAAGATGCTGTCTCATAAAAATAGACCGACAGCGGTTGTCTGCTATAATGATCAAATTGCAGTTGATGTTGTTAAAGCAATTATTGATAATGGTTTAAAAGTTCCGGACGATATTTCGGTTGTTTCTTATGATGACTCGATACTAGCAACAGCAACAAATGTTAGACTGACTTCTGTTAGACACCCAAAAGAAGAATTAGGAAGACATGCTGCTAGATTATTGTTTAATATGCTAGAAATCGGGGTTGAGAAGCCCAGATTTTTATATAATCCAGAATTAGTAGTTAGAGATTCTTGTAAAGAGTTAAGAAGGAGGTAGTTAAAATTAAATGAGCAAACTTTTAGAAATGCATGGAATAAGCAAATCATTTTATGGTACTCAGGCTTTAAAAGATGTAGACATTAAAATTGAGCCAGGGGAGATCCAGGCAGTTTGTGGAGAAAATGGTGCCGGAAAATCGACACTGATGAATATTATGACCGGTATTTTACAGGCTGATTCAGGTAAAATAGTATTTGAAGGTCAAGAGTTGACTGATTTAAATC
>Ga0182238_1000345_pt1 | contig 14468 bp, 12 predicted proteins | sample hydfrates6_PW_90_FD_132439 | JGI IMG/M metagenome (GOLD analysis project Ga0182238, IMG submission 132439) | Subsurface microbial communities from deep shales in Texas, USA - hydraulic fracturing test 6_PW_90 | ecosystem: Environmental > Aquatic > Deep subsurface > Shale gas/oil reservoir >... | reverse complement strand
TACGCCCGTGCGGTGGCTGTCGATCCGCTTGCAACCCTGCTCATTTCACCCGAGTACAACGGCGACTTGTACTGCGGCAAATACTGCTAGGAGGCTTTGATGTTTCACTTTCCTGATGGTTCCGTAGGCCCGGCACGCCAGTTTCAAAACGGCGGTCAGGTGTATCCGAGATCTTTTCTCAGACAGCGCCCCAACGAAACCCCGAAAGACTACGCCACCCGACTGGCAGGTATAGGGATCAGCCTCGACGTGGTGTCGGTCTGGTCTACCGCGACCAAGGGACACCGGTTCATCGCCGCAGGCTCGGCTGTTCCCGACGGCTACACCAATCTGGAGCCGTCCGGGCAGTTCGATGTCTGGGACGGTGCAGCGTGGACGCAGGACAGTGAGGCCATGGGCCGGGTTGTACGCGCCGAGCGAGACAACCGCCTGCGTGCATGCGACGCTCAGGCACTGCCTGATTATCCGCACGCTGACGATGCCACGCGCCTGGCCTGGCTCGACTACCGGCAGGCCCTGCGTGATCTGCCTGCACTGGCCGGATTCCCGTGGGACGGCGACGTCAACGCGGTGCCGTGGCCGGCACGGCCTGCGGCGGAGTAAGCCATGCCGTGGCAGCCCATCACCTGTTCCGTTCCGGGAACACTGCAAAACGTCGCGGCCTCACTGGACGGAGCGCTGGCCGGGGGCGGAACGCATCTGGACGAATGCGGCTCCCGGCTGGGAGCGGTGGCCCGGAGCTATGTACCGCCTACGGCAAGCACGGATACCGCCGGGGCCGCGGATCTGCGGCAGGCGCTGGGCGCGCTGCTGGAGGCCGGGGGCGCGCAACTCTGCGTTCACCCGTTTCTGCATCCGCTCGGCGATCGCCGCGGCGATTATGCGTACATGACGCCCCAGCAGGCGGTGGAGGCCGTGGCCGGCAAGATGGCCGACCCGGTGGACGCCCTGCCCGCCGGACAGTTGGCCGCCGTGCTGCTCGTGCTGCGCGGCGTGGCCATGGATGACTTTGCCGCGACGCTGGAGGCGTTCAACGCGGTCTTCCCCGTATCCGAGCTGCGAATGGTGCAGCGTCGCGCCCGGGCGCTGGCAACGCTGGAACAGGATAAGTTTCTGCGGCCGCAGGGGCCGGGGCATCCGACGTGGCGGCATCAGGATCCGCGCCGGCACGATTCGCCGCAGGACATGGCGCGCACCCTCGGCAGGCGGCTGGCCATGGCCGAAGCATACGCGCGGGACTCGTCCCCCGAGGACGAGCTGGGCGCAGTGGTGGCCAAGAAGCGAGAGCAACTTGCCGAGAACGCCGGGGGCTGGACGCGGCTTGCCGAACGGCTGGCCGGCGGCAGCGCCGTGGGGCTGCATCTGGATGGCTACGCCGGGAGCATTCGGCGGCAGCTGCTGGAGCAGATCCCGACCGTGGAGGGCTACAAGCTGGCCGCCGCGGTCTGCTGGATCGGGCCGACGGAGAGGATCACCCTGTACCGGGAGTGTTTCGGACTATGAACCACACAATGCGGCTGAACGAATTCAACGTGCCCGGCTACGGCCTGAAGGTGGGTGGAGCCATGGACATCCGCGCCAAGGACGTTTCCGGCGAGACCTCCAGCACCGACGAGGTGGACGCCGGGACCAAGGGCAAGAGCCTGACCGTGTCGCTGTCCATCCTGTTTCGGGACATCGCCGACCTGCGGCGGCTGATCCGCGTTTCCGAAGCCAGGGACGAGGGCGCGCGGCGCATCTACACCATCGCCAACGAGACGGCCAACGCCGCGGGGATCCGGCAGGTGCGCTTTGCCGAGCGCATCTCCTTTACCGAAAAGGACGGGCTGCGAGCGTGGGACGTGTCCTTCACGCTGCGGGAGTATCTGTCCAATCCGGAGCGGCGGGAGATGCGCGAGGACACGCCCGAAGCAGTGCAGCAGACGAGCGGCGGGACCGAGACCGAGCAGGGCCCGGCACAGACCGCGCAGGCCGCGACCGAAACCTTGACCGGACTGGCCAAGGTCATCCGGCAGCTTGACGAGGTGCTGCGATGAAGCTGCGCAAGACGCTGTACGTTGGCGGCGAGGCCGTCAAGCTGGTCTCGGACGATGTTCTGCTTTCGCTGCGCTCCCCCGGGCGCGCGGTGTTTCAGGTGCAGGCTGACGGGCCGCTGTCCGGACTGGTGCGCTTTGACGTGGGCTATTCCACCCAGGACAGGGATCAAACCTTTTTCGTCGGCGCGGTTCGAGAAAGCGTCACCGTGGACAACGGACAGCAGCGGCTGCGCTGCCGGGAGCTGACGTGCGTGCTCTATCAGCAGCTGCACGCCGCGCTTCGCCACCCTACCCTGCCCGAGGTGCTACAGTGGTACACCGACTCCACCGGGCTGCGTTTCGTGGTGCCCGAGCGCGAATACGCGGCACGTCCGGTGCCGTATTTTTACACGCTGGGCGACGGATTTCATGGAATCGGCTCGCTCGGTGAGGTTTTCGGCATTCCGGACTACATCTGGCAGCAGCAGGGGGACGGCTCGGTGTTCGTCGGCTCGTGGCAGGACTCGCGCTGGGCCTCGCGGCCGGTGACGCTCACCGACAAGTGGTTTTCCAAGGTGACGGCGGACGGCGGCAAGCGCGGGCCGGTGCTGCCGCAGCTGCGGCCCGGGGTGTTGCTCAACGGCGCCTACCTCACGCACGTTCAACTGACCGGACAGGAGATGCTGACGCGATGCGAAAAGCGATTGAACGGATAGTCCGCAGGATTTTCCCCGAACTGACAGGCGGCCTGCATCTGGACCGGTTCGCGCGGGTGCTGGACGTGTCCGACGCGCCGGAGCTTGGCAGCTCGTCCGAGCGCTTCCGGCCGCGGTATGCCGTGGATCTGGAGATTCTCACGCCGGAGGGCGAGCGGGACGAGGCGTTCCCCGTTTACGAGGCCGTGCCCCTGCCGACCGTGGCCGGCGGCATGGAGGCCGGGCTTTATGGCTTTCCGGAGCCGGGGTGCCTGGTGGTGATCGGCTTTGCCTACGGGCGGCCGGATCATCCGGTGGTGCGGCAGGTGTATCCGCTGGGGCAGAGCCTGCCGGACGTGCAGCCCGGGCAGCTGCGCTGGCAGCAGTCCGCGGCCGTGCTGCAGGACGCGGATCCGGACGGCAACTGGGTGCGCCAGACCGACATGGCCATCACGGACGACAGCCTGTACCGGGTGGCGCGGGCCGCTCAGAATCTGGAGGAATTCGCGGACGAGCTGCGGCGCATCGAGCAGCACAGCACCGAAGAAGTCGGCGGGGTCAAGGCCGTCGAGGCGCTGGGGGCGCTGAAGCTGCTTTCCGGCGGCGTGGGCAATCTTTCCGCTGCGGACAACCTGAACCTGACCACCGGCCGCGATCGGCGTTTGAGCGTGGGACGCGACCGGCTGGAAGTGGCCGGCAGGAACATGGACAGCGAGGTGCGCGGCAACATGGCCGAGCGGATCCACGGCACGCGCAGCGACGACGTGGGCGAGGATCGCGTGGAGTCAACGGGTGGCGACCACACTGCCGACGTGGGCGGCGAGTCGCGCGAGACCGTGGCCACGGTAAAGGTCGTGGAGGCCGGCCATATCAACCTCGTGGCCGACACCGTGCGCATCGGGCAGGCCGGGACGGGCGTGAGCCTCCTGCCGACCATCATCGCCTTCATGGACGAAGTGCGCTGCGCCCTGGCCGATCTGGCCGGGCATGTGCACGGCAGCACTCCGGTGCCCGACGTGCAAGGGGAGGTGCAGGGGCATTCGGTGGAGGTTGGTCGGTTACGGGATGGGGTGAGGGGGATTAGTGGGTAATAAGTAGCTTGAAAAAAAAATAGTTAAACTCTACTTTCACGAAAAATTTTGTGCGTCTGTGAGTACGTATAATGCGACTAATTATGCAATGAAGCCCACAGATATTAGCCTATGAATTCATAGCAAGACACCTGCTGCGTTAAAAGTCAGTCCCGTGAAATGTCACGCGCAAAGAGAATGTTACGGATTGGTCAGTTGCTAGTTATTCACGACCGAGACATCGTCGGTGGGGTTTGATCTTACTTCCGTATGTTGCGCATCTGACCTACCATTAAAGACTCAAATGAAATGATATAACCCCTCATTCGTTCAGACTCGAATAAAGCAGCCCTGCTCCATTTGATCACATTGGCGATGGGAGGCACCATAACCATCTTTAACCCCAAATATAGTAAGAATGCGCACATCTAAAACCCTAGTCTTCATTTTTCTCTCCCTGCTACCAAGCCTCTACGCAATAGTGAGTAAACTTGGCGGAGTTGATGGTGTCAACGACCCAATTTACATGTGGTTTGGGATAGAGCGCACATGGCATTTCGGAATATCTTTAATGTGTTTATACCTCATCGCCATCTCTTTCATACCTTCTAAAGTAAAATTTATTTCGAAAAGAGAAGAGCAAAGCACAAAAATCAACTATCGACCGGACGTTGACGGACTCAGAGCCCTCTCTGTGCTTCTTGTTATTTTCTACCATTATAACATCCATGGATTTAGCGGCGGATTCATTGGAGTAGATGTTTTTTTTGTAATTTCTGGATTCCTCATAACAGGCATCATTCAAAACGAAGTTGCAAGTGGCTCTTTTTCATTAATGAATTTTTATGAGCGTCGCATTCGCCGAATTACTCCACCGCTATTCATCATGAGTAGCTTTTCCTTTATCGCAGCATATTGCATAAGCATGCCTTCAGATTTCATTCGTTTTGGGAAAAGCATTATTAGTATTGCATTTATGGTTCCAAATATATTTTTCTATTACGGGTCTGGATACTTTCAAGCAGAACCGATTTCTCAACCACTTCTTCATACATGGTCTCTCGGTGTTGAAGAGCAGTTTTACCTATTTTTCCCTCTTGCAATGGTTTTTCTTTGGATTATGGCAAGAAAAACCTTAATTTTTGGTCTTTTCTTTTTTGCTGCATCGTCCTTAATATTAAATATTCTTTTCGTAGACTCTGGACTCTTTCCACTAAAAGCACAAGATGCAGCATTTTACCTTACTCCATTCAGAGCGTGGCAACTATGTGCTGGAGCAATACTTGCCCTAAAACGACCGGCCATCAAATCAAAAAGGGTTAAAGGGATACTTCTGATCACAGGTATTGGGCTCATTTTATCAGGCAATATTGCAATAACCTCCCAAACGCCATTTCCAGGCTTCAGGGCACTCTTCCCAGTTCTCGGTGCTTGCTGCGTTATCGCATCTGACCTCAGGGGCTCCTATAATCCGTTAAATTGGAATTTATTGGTATGGTTAGGCAAGATCTCATATCCAATGTACCTCTTCCATTGGCCAATAATTGCTTTTTCCCAATACCTAATCCTTCCACAAAATAGCTTTTCAAAAAAACACATAGTATTGCAGATCATCATTCTTGTTGTCGCTTCGCATCTTTCATGGAGATATATTGAAGAGCCCATTAGAAGAAAGAGGGTCTTACAAACTCGTAAAAGGGTCTATTTCACCTTTTTAACATGTAGCTTAATTCTAATAGCGCTTGGGGCTTCTGTTATTGCTTATAGCGGTTTTCCCACACGATTTTCATCTCGTGAGCTTCAGCTATTTAAAGGAGCTTCCGATATAAACCCCAGACGATCGGAGTGTCATGATAAAAGCATTGCGAGTATTCGTAGAGGGGATCTATGCCGTCTGGGCAAAAAAAATGACCAACGCCCTCCAAAGGTGTTAGTGTGGGGCGATAGCCATGCCGACGCTATCATGCCAGTTGTAGACCAACTTTGCTTGGATTATGATATCCCCGCTGAACATGCTTCTCGGGGAGGGAGCGCTCCGTTTACGATACCGCGCAGTCAAGACAGGATCGACTTTTTAAAAGCTGTTGAAAAGCAAGTTGTTAACAAATCCTATGAGTACATTGTTTTAGTCGCTAATTGGCAAGGTTATTTTGACAACCAAGAGGCTAAAGATCTTTTTTCAAGAAAAATTGAATGGCTTACTTCAATAGGGACTAAAGTTATTTTGATGATAAACGTTCCAGTCTTAAAAGAGGCTAGCCCACGAGCGCTCGGAGTGCAGGTCAGACGTGGCGTTAAAATTGAGGATTTACATTCCAGATTATCTATACACATCGATGCTATAAGCAAAAGTAAAGGATTATTTTATTTTTTGGCAAACAAATTCAATAAGGTAACTGTTATTGACCCTACACATGAACTATCAAATGATGGGAATTGCATTCTACAAGATGATGGACATAGTATATATTATAGCCCTGGTCACTTGTCTAATTATGGCGCAAGCCTTCTATACCCAACCTTGCAACCCACTTTCAGTAAAATAAAAGCCAATCTAGCTCGTTCCCATATCAATTGATAAGTGCTTGTCTCTTCAAAATTCGAACTCTTCGTCGTTTCAAATTGCAACATTGCCGATTGCAATTGGGTTCCCTTTTTTTATAAACACCCCTCCCCTTCTATCGAGCAAAACCAAACCTGCTAAAAATCACTCCTCCGCTCCCGCCTTCGGGCTTTCTCGTTCGATTTTTGTGCAAGTTTGACGGCTGGCAATCCATGGACGTAGGCTTTGACGCTGTAGATGATCTCTCGGGACTCAGGGCTTGCGAGCTTTGCAAAAACCCGCGACAAAATGCAGGTTGCCGGACCTATGATTAACTGATTAAAAATCAGTTAAAGCCTCGAATGGCGGGCCTTGATGCATTTTTTCAAAAGCACTCAATCTCCAGCTCCACTAAAAAACATGGTACGATTTAAGGCAGCACTGCGGGGAGCTATCCCGCAATATGCAGGGATATCTTTACATCTGAGGCTTTTTGCCCCTTGCACAAAGAAGAGCTTGCGAACTGTATGGGTCCACTTTGGGTCCACTTCGGTCGGGAAGCCCCGTTTCACGGGGATTATCTGTCTATTCGTAATCAGTAGGTCGTCAGTTCAACTCTGATCTCTGGCTCCAATGAAATTAAGCACTTACGACAAGTCGTAAGTGCTTTTTTTGTGCTCTGGTATACAGGCTGGTATACATTTAAGTGCAAGGAGAGATCCTGGGGTGGCCGGGGTGTATACCGTGGGGGCTTGAATAAAACATTATTGTATCCCCAGGTTTTGCAGATTTTGGATAAAACAGTATTGTGTCCCCAGATTTCCGGTCGATGTAGTCATTCTGAGGCTTTATGGGGGGGGCTACCAAGTCCCACTCTTGGAATGATTATGAAAATACGATACAGATGTCGCTAATTCGATATAGTCATTCAAGGCACCAGGAACAGGAAGGGAAAAACATGATCCAAGACGACAACATAATAGAAGAGATTGATAGCGAAACCCACGATGATTACGTCGATGATGATTTGTACAAAATCAAATCGTGGGGTTCTGACATGTCGTTTAGAGAAATCATAACGATGTACGAAGAGGATGAGCTCGTTAAGCCCGAAATGCAGCGACATTACGTCTGGGATAAAGTGGAGGCAAGTCGCTTTATCGATTCTCTACTACTTGGCCTCCCTGTTCCAAGCGTCTTCTTGGCAAACACCAAGGATTCCAAAAAAATCATCGTTGATGGATATCAAAGGATCATGACCGTATACGACTATGTAAAGGAAGGAATTTGGAGAGAAGACGGCAAAGTGTTCAAACTCTCCAGATCACAAAAAATCAATCCAAGATGGCAAGGCAAAGCCTTCACAGAACTGGAGTCTGAATACCAAAGAAAAATCCGGTCTTCATTGATTCATGCAATCATATTTGAACAGTCCCACCCCAACGACGACGACACAAGTCTTTTTCAAGTATTTGAAAGAATTAACACTAGTGGAAGGTCCCTTACTGCCCAAGAAATAAGAAACTGTGTATACCAGGGGGTTTATAACAAGTTTTTACTGTCCATCAATGAAGAGGACACAGACTGGCGAGACCTATATGGGACTGAAGCCCCTGACAAGCGAATGACTGATGTAGAATTAATACTCAGGTACTTTGCACTCCAAGACCCTGAAGTCTGGAGAATGGAAACAGGAAGAATCTCCCTGAAAAAACATCTAAATCTCTTTATGGGCAAAATGGCCAAGAGCTCAGAAGGATATCTCGACAATAAGGAAGAGGAATTTGGAGCGGTTACCCAGTATTTAAACAACATTTTCGGAGAATATGCATTCAGAAGGGTGTTGTCAGATGAAATCGACGAAGGCCCAAAAAAGAGATTCGTCCCAACTCTTTTTGATTCTATTTCGATAGCCACGAAACAAGCAATTAAGAACGATGTCCTTAATACAAACAGAATTGACATGCTGAACCGTCGAGACAGACTTCTTGGTGACCCAGACTATGAGCAATACATCAGTATCGAAACAACTAGAGTTGAACATATCCATGGCCGTATCAATTTAGCCTACCGCTATCTCTACGATAAAAATGCATAACCTAGAGGTTAAAAACTATCTCATTGAATGCTGGGATGAGGTCAAAGATGTAGAGAAGGCTGTTAACGCCCTTGATGTCTTTGACAAACAAAGAAACTACTTAACTAAATACATCCTCATTCGCTGCTGTGGCACTCTTGAGTTATCCTACAAAACCCTTTTCGCGAGATATGCAGGCCACAGCCTTTGTCAGCGTACTGAGAATTATATTGAGGACAGCGTAATAGGTAGCTCAATGAACCCTAGCCTCTATAAGATAAAAAACTTAGCTAATCGTTTTGATGACCGCTGGGGGAAAAAACTTGAAGCAACAATTGAAAATCACAAAAGAAAAAGTAGAATACGCTCATCAATCAACAGCTTGGTTACGCTAAGAAATAAATTTGCTCACGGGCAAACTGCGCAGGCATCATTCACAAATGTGAAAAGCTATTTCGTTGAAGCATGCAGAGTTCTTTACATCCTAGATCAAATTATAGGCAAAAACACGGAGGATCCGCATCACAATTTAGTTTGCGACGAATTCAAAAAAATGCTGCACTCTAAGCTGGTAGATATTCTCAAGCGAAATATGCGCTACAGAAGGATCAAAGATTCTGGTTTCAAATTAGTACCCAGATAGAATAATCTGAAGACCCTTCTGCCCTGCATTTTGATCAACCATCACGGAGCAGGCCGAGTTGGTCGCCTATCACCTTCACTTCCCTTTATGAAATCTGGGGACACAATACTTATTTTAACCACCTTAACCTTCACTCACCTCCGCAATCACATCTTCGAACCGCTTCACCGTCTCCCGACACAGGACCATCAGCCCCGGCGCAATCCCCATCCCGTCAATCGTGAAGTATCCCCACTCGACGTTGTCAAAGTCGCCGTCCAGGACGACGCAGCCGAAATACAGCCCCCTGCCGTTGGACTCTGCCGCCATCCAGTGAGAGCCCGAGCCCAGCCGGAAGAAGTGCAGCCATATCTCCTTATCCTCGAAGGGGACGCCATCGGTCTCGCCGATCCTAGGCATCTTAGACTCGTGCCGCCGAAACCCGTCAGCCACTCCATCTCCCTCTGCGTGTCGTTCCGACATGACCTCCTTGAACTCTCGCACCCGCCACCCGTCCTCGACGCAGACCACGAACGGCCCCACCCTGAGCTCAGTCAGCTCCGCCAGCGAGAAGTATCCCCACTCCGAGTTCATCATGTCGCCGTTCAGGATCACATAGCCGAAGAACGTGTCCTTGCCGTCGAACTCGGCGGCGTACCAGTGGGAGTCGCCGAGGAAGAGGTGCGCCCAGATCAGCTTCTCGTCGGCGGGCGTGTCCTCGGTTTCGTGGAGCCGGGGCATTCTGGGGACCCGGCTATTAGTCTTATTCGTCATATATAATGTTCCTGCTGTGCCGCCTGGACGCGGCTGCTTCGCGAGTTGGTGAATCATGCCGGGCGACGATTAGACGCACCCAGGCCCGGCCCTAGGAAACGAGAAGGCCCGCCGTGATCACGGCGGGCCTCCCAATCTAAGCATCCTTTGCGGCGTCCTTGGCTTTGCCCTTGGTGGGCTTATCCTTGTCGTCGAACTCCTTTCCCGTCCGCGTCCAGAGCTTCATCTCCTTCATCCGATCGGACCTCGCCTTGGCCGTCTCCCGGCACGAGAGCGGAGTCCGTTTCCTGTAGCCCCACTTGGCGCGGTACTCGTCCGGCGTCAGCCCGTGAGACTCAAGGTGCTTCTTCGAAAGGGTCTTGAAGGTCCGTCCGCACTCCAGGCACACGATCGACTTGTTCCTGATCGCCCGTTTGGGATCGCAAGGCGGTTCCTGCCTGGGCGGCTCAGCGTACCCATCGGCGATCCTTTTCAGCCTTTCCGTCAGCCTCTCGATGGTCTCGCACAGCTCGTCGACGGTCATCGGCCTGACCCCAGCCTGCGCCTCCACGATCTTGAGGGCGTTCTCCATGTGATCCATGCTCATCTCCCTGGTTTAGCTTGAGATCCAAGGAGACGTCGTTATCTCGCCCTTTGGGTTTCGTACACCCCAAACGCAAAGAAGGGGGCTATGGTTGCTTTCGTCTCCCCACGATAGGTAGGCTAATTTGGAAGGGATTCACGCCTCTTCATATACCCCATGCCACTCCAACCACTCCGCCATTGATCAACAACCACTTCCTTTCGCCAAATCCTCAAATTATCTCAACCTTCTATACATACCTACCACTACTACCACTTTCTCCATTACCTCCTAATTCATACACAATCATTCACTCCTCCCTCCCCTCAAAGTGGACACACGTTTCCACCCTCATCCCTTTCACGCACCTCACGCTCTCCCTTCCACATCTTCCACACCTCCATCCAACAAACTCCACTTCCTTCATCCAAAACATTCAACCATTCCAATAGCAAAGCAACAATATCCACTTTTACCACTTTCAAATAAAGCCATCGTTCTTCTGAAAAGCAATCCATCCACTAGGAGAAAAAAGCTTCCAAAGTACCCCTAACGCTCGCGTCATGGCGACGACTCGTCGTCGCCATGAAATTCCACTCGACACGCGTGCCCGATCCACACGCGCGCCCTACGCGCCCTCGCGCGGCACCTCACGCTTCCATTCGATCCAATGTGCTCAACCTCCCACACGCCAAAAGCAAATCTCTCCAATCATATTTTGTCGACACCCTTGCTTGCACATTCGCACCACCATCCACACGCCTCACCAAGACACCCAAGCACTCAACCCAAACCAAAGACAATCGACCTTACCCATCAAGCAATCACGCCCGCTCGTCCGAGCGTAGCGAGCCCCACGCCCACGCCGAGAGCTTGCTCTCGGCACATTTTCCAACTGAATCCTCGACGCGCTTTTAATGATGGATGGTGGATTGCTATAGTGCCTTTTGATGACAAGACGCCCGACCACACGCCCCCGACTTTTTGAACTTTCTTTTGATGAATACGTTTACCCCGCCCCCCTGGTCCCGTGTTACAAGAGAATTTTAATCGCGAGGGGGATGTATTCGATGGCCACCGGCCCCACAGTTTTCCCCCTTTTTTTTGGGAAGGTGCGTTTACCTAATGGCCTCAAAAGTCCACTATACAGAAATGGAGGGAGAGCAACCGAAAAAAATAGTGCTCAAAACTAGTTCTTTGAAAACTGAATAGGATCAACGGAAAGACCCGAAGCTGCCCAGGACGCCCCTGGACCAGCTTCACCATGTACGTTCCCTGACGGGCGATGGCGTTCAGAATCAGGGAACGGCGATTCGGCACAAGAAACCCCAGTTGCCGGATCGCAAATCACCAACGAAGTGTAAAGTAGAGAATGCTTTATGAAAGAAGCTGACATGACCATCAGCGAAAAAAAGCTGGTCAAGACACTCGTCAAGGAAGCTGTGATCCACAAGGATGACATCCCGCTGCTGATCGCGATGAACCGCCGCTACTGCGTAGTAAGACACGAAGGGGACATGTGCATCCTGGAAAAGACGACCGACCACGAGGACAACGTCGTGCACAACCCGTTCAATGAGAGAGGGTTCGGTCTCCGGCACCGCGGGGAAACGGTTAGAGTCCTTCATTACACTAAGAACGGTCCAGTGTATCGCCCGAAACCCCTGGCCTCGTTCTGGCTGGGCTGGCTGCACCGAAGCATCAGGGACAGCACTGTCTTCGACCCGCGTGGGCTCAAAAACAAAAACGCTAGCCGATTCTACAACCTTTGGCCGGGCTACGCGATCGAACCTGAGAAGGGAGACTGCTCCCTTATCATAGCCCACCTCCGTGACATATGGTGCAACGGCAACGAAGAGCAGTTCACGTACCTGATCACATGGTTTGCCCATATGCTCCAGTATCCCTGGGAGAAGCCGAACGTGGCCCTGGTGGTCAAAGGCGGCAAGGCAGCAGGAAAGAGCACGGTCTTCGACGGCATCCTGTTGCCGATCCTCGGAACGTTGTACAGCAAAATGACCCACCAGGAGCAGCTCGTCGGCAAGTTCAACAGCCACACGCTTTACAAGCTTCTCCTGGTTGCAGAAGAGGCATACTGGGCCGGAGACAAAACCTCCGAGGGAACCCTGAAGAGCATGATCACGGACAAGCCCAAAACGGCCGAGCCTAAGTGCGTGAACGCATACGATACGTACACATACTACCGACTCGCGTTCGTCTCCAACGAGGCTCGTGTGGTCCCGGCGACCAAAGATGAGCGTAGGTTCTTCGCCATTCGCGTCTCCAGCGATAAGATGAGGGACGCCACCTACTTCGGCGCGCTGTGGAACCAGATAGAGAACGGCGGCGTGGCCGCGTTCATGCATTACCTCATGGAGTGGAAGGTCGACCGGAAGCTGGTCTTCAACCCGCCGCACACGGACGTACTTACGGAAGACATCCTGGAGAACATGTCGGCGTTCGAGAGGTGGGCGTTCGAGTTCCTCCACGCTGAGGATGACGACGAGCTGATCAAGTGGGACACCCCGGTCCCGACGGCCGACATCTTCGACCACTACAAGAAGTGGCTCAAGGAGGCCAAGGACCTTGGAGTCTACGTCAGCCGTGCGGAGATCGGCACCCAGACGAAGATGACCCAGGAGTTCAAGAGGCTGTTCCCCTTCACCCTGGCGAAGGTCAACGGATGCCGATGTTTCCTGCTGCCTAGCCGCGAAGCGGCTAGGGAGGTCTTCCAGGACAAGGTCAACGCCAAGATCAAGTGGCGCGACCTTGAGGTTGAGGACGGTGGCGGCTTCTTTGACGAGTCCACCGCCAAGCCTGAATCAAGGGGATTCGACGACCTCGACGTCCTGCTTAACGACTAGCCGCTCAAGATAATAGAACGGGCTCTCAGATACTTATCTGGTAGCCCTTCGTCGTTTTGAGGTAAATCCAAATCGTTTTTCGGCACGCGTCCGTTCTTCACGAGGTCAAATCGGCATCCTCGGTGAAGCCCTGTCGAGATAGTACCGACAAGCAGCAGCGAATCGGCATCTGACGAGGACCTCTGCGCCATCTACGGCTTCGCCTCAAGCATCATCGGCTGAACATCCTTTCCGCCCATATAAATAGAAACGTGAAAGGCTTGCGGATCGACTGCCTGCCTCGCTCACACGTTTTCACTATAGGTGACACAGGAGGATGTGATGACCGAATCCATCAATTTTAAAGACCTTTTTGTCGAGCTCGGGCTCGACCCAATGACCAAGGGCGGCAACCATATTTGCCCACTCTGTGGCAAGACGGCATTCACGCCATACAGCGATAACGGCGTTGCCCGATGTCATGCCTGCGGCTGGGCTGGCAACGCAATAAACCTCTATGCCAAGATAAAAAACGTGGACACTCAGGAGGCGTTCGCCGAGCTCTTGAAGCTGTACGGCCAGGATCGCATCAGGCTGAAGGCGAAGACACGCAGTGAGGCCATCAGCAAGCTCGCTGGTGACCTTGAGTTCCTCGCCTGGGTCCGTGCCTACTTCGCCTTCTACAAGTCCGAGCGCATGGGCGCTGCCCACTACCAGCGAAAGTCCGGCTACAGCCGATCGCACTTCACCAAGGTACTGAACGGCCAACCCGACAAGGTCTCGCGAAAGGCCTGGAACGAGATCGTGCTGCTCCTGAGACAGTCAATCAACCTCGGCCAGCTTAAGAATGACATGAGGATGGGGGACAAATACTGGAAAGACCGCATCAAGGGCGACGACCAGCTTAAGGAGTGTGTGGCCAGATACCAATAGGGCTTATCGGCGGATAAATCGGACCGGGCATTTACGGGCATGGCCTGTGAATGCCCCTTTTTGCGTCTTGGTAGGCAAAGGCCTGCTTGTTTATTGGCTTAGGCTTGCACAGGTTGAGCTCACATCGGCATAACCTTTTCCCATGAGTTCATCACGGCCACATCACAATTTTTCATCTTCAGAATCTTCATCCACACATGTTCAAATCAAATTTCAAATTCAGTGGATGAACCATTGTGCGCTTCGCGCATGACCACACTCACCGGAAGAGGTGGGCAAGGCCCACCCATCCGATGAGCGGTGCTCATTGTTGCATTTCTTGAAAGAAATCCACC
>Ga0182238_1000344_pt1 | contig 14471 bp, 9 predicted proteins | sample hydfrates6_PW_90_FD_132439 | JGI IMG/M metagenome (GOLD analysis project Ga0182238, IMG submission 132439) | Subsurface microbial communities from deep shales in Texas, USA - hydraulic fracturing test 6_PW_90 | ecosystem: Environmental > Aquatic > Deep subsurface > Shale gas/oil reservoir >... | reverse complement strand
GCAATTTCTATTCGACAAGGACCACCGGCTTGATCAGGTCTTTGGGCTTGTCTTTCATCAGCATCAAAGCTTCCTCAATGTGATCGAAGCCCTTGAAGACATGGGTGACGAGCTTGCCGGGGTCGATGCGTTCGTACATGGCGAGGTCGACCAGTTTTTCCATCCTGAGCCTTCCACCCGGGCAAAGACCGCCCCTGATGTTCTTGTGGGACATGCCGCATCCCCATTCGAGCCTTGGTATAGGAAGGATTTCTCCTTCACCGAAGTAATTGATGTTCGAGATATTCCCGCCCGGTTTCGTCATCTTTACCGCCGATCCCAGAATGTCGGGATTCCCTCCGGCAATGATGGCTGCATCGACGCCTTTCCCGCCGGTCAGTTCAAGAATCTGTTCCTCCACAGGTGCCACCTTGTAGTTGACCACATCGGTCGCCCCGTATGCCTTTGCGACTTCGACACAGTTCGGGCGTGTACCGACGACGATAAGACGCGAGGCGCCGCGCAGCTTTGCGCCGGCCACCGCCATAAGCCCCACCGGGCCGATACCGAGGACGGCCACGGTGTCCCCGACACCTATCTCAGCAAGTTCCGCACCATGCAATCCCGTTGTCACCATGTCGGGGATCATGGCCGCGGCTTCCAGGGACAATTCCTCAGGAAGCTTTGCCAGGTTCATGTCGGCATCATTGACATGGAAGAACTCGGCGAAGACGCCGTCCTTGATGTTGGAAAACTTCCACCCTGCGAGGAGCCCCCCTGAATGCTGAGGATACCCTCGCTGCACGTCCAGAGTCCGCCAGTCGGGAGTAATTGCCGGGACAACCACCCGGTCACCGGGGACAAAATCTTTGACCTCGCCGCCGACTTCGACGACCTCGCCTACGGCCTCGTGACCGAGTATCAGGTCATTTCGTTCGCCGATGGCTCCTTCGAAAACCGTATGGATATCCGACGTGCAGGGAGCAACGGCCAGAGGTTTGACGATCGCGTCAAAGGGCCCGGCCTAGGGTTTTTCTTTTTCTATCCAACCCACTTTCCCTATTCCAAGCATTGCAAAACCTTTCATATTTTCCACCTCCTGCAGGAATATGCGACTGAAGTTGACACTAAATCCAAGATAGTTTGCGAACATATTCACTATAATACGGACGGATTTGTTAGTCAAGTCATTATACAGATTCCACACAACCTGAGAATATAAACCATAATTTTTTGGATAGAGCTCCGAGATTGAACTGATTCCGAATCCTTCTTCAGAAATCTTCCTTGAAACAAACGGCAGGCCAAGAAGGCCTTTCGACCTTCCCGAATAACCTTGCAGGCGGCAGCAATTCACCGTTTTTCGGCAGGTGCTACAATGAATTGGATGCTGATCATACCTCGTCTGCCCCACATGCACAGAACCAGGGGCCTGTACAGGAAGGGGCTTCACAAGTGTCACCAGTCCTTTTCGCCCTGGGGCTCACTGCCCTCGCCGGCCTGGCCACAGGCGTCGGAAGCGCCATTGCCTTCTTCGCAAAACGGACGAATTACCGTTTTCTTTCCATCTCCACCGGTTTTTCCGCCGGGGTCATGTTGTACGTGTCTTTTGTCGAAATTTTTTACAAGGGGCTCGATGCCTTTATTGACGCCTTCGGAAGCTACTGGGGCCACTGGGTCAACACGGCATCCTTTTTCGGCGGAATGTTGCTGATCGGCCTTATAGACACTTTCGTGCCCGAAGCGGAAAACCCTCATACCGTTTTTCCGGAAAAAGTGACGGCGCCACTTCACGACGGATCCATCCCCATCGAATCCGGCGGTCCCCCGCCGGTGAGGGAAGATCAACTCAAGCAGAACAAAACCGTGGACTTCACGGAAGAGGATCATGGGAAACTCCTCCGTATGGGGCTTTTCACCGCCATGGCCATCGGGATCCACAACTTTCCCGAAGGGCTGGCCACATTTCTTGCGGCGCTCCAGGACCCTGGTGTCGGCGTCGCCATCGCGGTCGCTGTCGCCATGCACAACATCCCGGAAGGGATCAGCGTCTCTGTGCCAATCTTCTACGCCACGGGCAGCCGCTCCAGGGCCTTCATCTATTCCTTCCTGAGCGGCCTGGCCGAACCCGTAGGGGCCCTGATCGCCTACGGGCTCATCCTTCTTTTCCTCGAGAAAGGACAGATCATGCCCTCCCAGATCATGGGAATCATGTTCGCCGGTGTTGCCGGAATCATGGTCTACATCAGCATCGACGAGCTCATCCCCACGAGCCAGGCATACGGGAAAGGCCATGACAGCCTCATCGGCCTCATCGGAGGGATGGTCGTCATGGCCCTGAGTTTGCTTCTGATGAAATGAAGCGGACTTATTTCTCTTCTTTCAAGACCTTGTCGAAGGTTACCCTGTCCTTGTACTCCTCTTTTTTCCCACGGTTCCACTGGGAAAGGGGCGACAAAAAACCAACCACCCTCGAATAGACCTCACACCTGGTGCGTCCCTGGTCCTTTTCATCCCGCATTGTCCGATCCTCCTTTAAAAAGTGTCAATCCGGTTCAGTCACGGATCTCGACGGTTTTCGCAAAGGGTGCCATGATTTTGCGAAACCTATCGAGTTCCTGCGGCGGATACCCTTTCCGGTCCCTCATCCTTTCCGAAAGGACGTTCCCGGGTCTGAAATTCTGCAAGACATACCGCCAGGCAGGTCCGCCCCGTGCAATCATCCGGCCGATAGCGAAAAGCTCATTCTCCCCCACCAGGTCCGGCACGACTGTCGTTCGGAACTCGTATTCCACCCCTGATTCCTTGATGATGGCGATGCTTTCGGCGATCCTCCCGGCCTTTTTGGCGTATCCAAGATCTCGGGCGTACCCTTCCAAGGACGTTTTCACATCCATGGCAACGAAGTCGAGAAGCCCCTCTTCAAGCAAGGCCTTCAAAGTTTGCGGCCGCGTTCCGTTGGTGTCGAGCTTGACGAGAAAGCCAGATTCACGGATCTTTGCTGCAAAATCAACCAGGTCCGGCTGGATCACGGGCTCGCCTCCGGTGATGCAGACCCCGTCAAGGAGCCCCCGCCTCGATTCCAGGAAGGGAAAGAAGTCACTCTCCGCCGGCAGGTCGTCTCCATCGGAATCACAGGAAACCAATTCAGGATTGTGACAATAGGGACAACGGAGATTGCACCCCCGGGTAAAGACGGTGCAGGCGACTTTTCCCGGAAAATCGATCAGCGTCGTCTTCTGCAGCCCGGCGAGTATCACCACGAGACCCGCTCCTCTTCGGCCTCCTGCTTCCAGGTGGCCTCCCGGTCGCAGATCGGACAGAATTCGTGCTCTCCGGGAATGTAGCCGTGGATGGGGCAGATGCTGAACGTCGGGGTAATTGTGTAATAAGGCAGCTCAAAGCGCTCGGCGATCCGCCTGACGAGCCTTTTGGTGCTCTCCCCCGAAGGCATCCGTTCGCCCAGGAAACAGTGAAAGACCGTCCCGCCGGTGTAGAGGGTCTGGATCCTGTCCTGAAGCTTCAGTGCTTCAAAGAGGTCATCGGTGCACCCCACCGGAAGCTGCGACGAATTGGTGTAATAGGGATCGGCTTCCCGTTCGCGGACGGCCGATTCGTTGGCGCAGATGATCCTGTCTCCGAAAAGGACCTTGTCCGATTTCGCGAAACGGTATGTCGTCCCCTCCGCCGGGGTGGCCTCAAGGTTGTAGAGGTTTCCCGTCTCCTCCTGGAAATCGGCCATCTTCTCCCGCATGGCCGTCATGACGCGCTCCGCGAAGACAACTCCTTCGGCGTCGGCAAGATCCCTGCCGAGGAAATTGAGGACCGCCTCGTTCATCCCGTTAAGCCCGATGGTGTTGAAATGATTGTTCCAGTACCGGCCAGACGATTCCTTTACATTCCGGAGGTAAAAACGTGAATAGGGATACAGGCCGTGTCCGGTAAACCGTTCCAGGACCTTTCGCTTCGTCTCGAGGCTTTCTTTCGCCAGTTCCATCAGCGTAAAGACCCTGTCAAGAAAGTCCTCCTCGTCTGTGGCCAGGAACCCGATCCGGGCCATGTTCAGCGTTACCACGCCGATGGAGCCCGTCATGGGGTTCGAGCCGAAAAGCCCTCCGCCGCGCTTTCGCAGTTCCCTGTTGTCCAGCCTTAGCCGGCAGCACATGCTCCTGGCGTCGCCGGGATCCATGTCGGAGTTGATGAAATTGGAGAAATAGGGGATACCGTACTTGGCGGTCATCTCCCAGAGGGGTTCCAGGCTCTTTTTCTCCCAGTCGAAATCGGAGGTGATGTTGTAGGTGGGTATCGGGAACGGAAAGACCTTCCCCGAGGCATCGCCTTCGAGCATGACTTCCGCAAAGGCCCGGTTGATCATGTCCATTTCTTCCTGGAACTCGCCATAAGTTTTCTCCTGAAGCTTTCCGCCGACAATTGCGGGCTGGCCGGCCATCACCCGTGGAGGCACCAGGTCCATGGTGATGTTCGTGAAGGGCGTCTGAAAGCCCACCCTCGTCGGGACGTTCAGGTTGAAAATAAATTCCTGGAGCGCCTGCTTGACCTCCCTGTACGAGAGGCCGTCGTAGTATACGAAGGGGGCCAGGCAGGTGTCGAAGTTGGCAAAGGCCTGGGCTCCGGCGGCCTCGCCCTGCAGGGTATAGAAAAAGTTCGTCATCTGGCCCAGGGCGGTCCTGAAGTGCCTGGCAGGACCGCTTCCGATCTTGGTGGCCACCCCTGTGAACCCCTGCATGAGCAGATCCTGGAGGTCCCATCCGCAGCAGTAAACCGAAAGGTTGCTCAGGTCGTGAATGTGAAAATCCCCCGAAACGTGTCGCTCCCGCACCGCGGGCGAATAGATCTCGTTCAGCCAGTACTGGGCCGTCACCTCCGAGGCGATATAGTTGTTGAGTCCCTGGAGGGAAAAGCTCATGTTGCTGTTCTCGTTAACCTTCCAGTCCATCTTCTGAAGGTAGGAGTCCACCATCCGGGTGGCGTTGGCCAGAAGCTTTTCCGCCTCTCTGAGCTTGGCGTGCTGCTCCCGGTACAGGATATAGGCCTTGGCGATTTCGGCATAGCCCTTTTCGATGAGAACCTTTTCGATCAGGTCCTGCACCTGCTCCACCGTGGGGTGACCTTTCTCTCCATAGAAAATCTCGAGGAAAGACAAGACCGCACCGGTAATCTCCGAGGCAATGCCGTCTGCATCCCCGCGCCCTGCTGCCCTTGAAGCCTTGGCGATGGCCAGGCGGATCTTTCCCTTGTCAAAGGCAACCCGCGTGCCGTCTCGTTTTTGGATAAACCTGATGACCATGAAGACACCCTCCATATTGAAAATGCATGCCCGGGCTGTGACGATATGACGGTCTCATTGTAGCACTATATATGGAGGGCTCAAGCTGTAAATTACGCTGCATATTGTGTTTTCTATGAAAAGAGCCCCGCCGGTTTCAACCCGGCAGGGCTCTTGTTCAGTTTCTTCCATATTACATCTATGAAGCTGTTTCAGTCTCTGAGGGTTTCACCCTTCCCCTGGTCGTAACGGCTGGCGGCCTTTTGGCCGTCACCGGTAATGCCCTCGATGATGGGGTTGTTGAGGGGCGGGCAGCCCTGGACGTAGGCGCCCCTGTCCCTGAGATGGCGGGTACAGATCCCGACGAGGACGGTATTTTCCTTCGTCGCGCCTTGCGGAAGGTCCTCCTCTTGCAATGGACCGGCGACGATGATCTTGCCTTCCAGGGCGCTCTCGATGCCGTGCTTTTTCATGTCCAGCAGGGCGCTGATGACGGTGTTGCGGCACCCGGTGCAGGCCCCTTCATCGAAAACAAGTTCAAAAGGCGGAAGCCCTTCCAGGCTTGTCTCGCTGGAGCGTTTGAACCGCTGCGCCACTTCATCGATACCTGCATCGCCCACAATGTGTATCCGCTCCAGATCCATCTCTCCCACACCCCGGGCGGCGGCCCTGGCGGTGATCATGACTTCCGCAGGGTCGTAGCCCATGATTTTTCCCGCCACTGCGTCGGCGGCGACGAGATCCTTCGAGGCCAGGATCAGGTCCATCCGCTTCGGCGTGCCGAAAATGGGCCCCATCCCCTCCTGGCATATCGTTCCGTCCATCACCGTCAGGCGAGGTTTGAGGGCCGTCATGAGGTCCACCACACCCTCCAGAAGGCCCTCCCTGTGAAAGGCCTTCTTCGTGGAATCATCGATAAGCCCCTTGAGGTTTTTCATGCTGAGGGTGACTTCCGTCTGGTCGTGGGTCTTCATGACGGGGACACTGATGATCGCATCGGCCTTGCGCACAAGATCCCATGAAGGCAGTTCGCCAAAGGCGACATATCCCTCGGGGACCGGAATGACTTCTCTCGTACAGGATTTGAGATCCACCACCTCGTAGCCGAGAGCTCTCAAACGGTCATAACCGGCGGCCTTCATGACTGCCTCCGTGTCGACACCGGCGGCGGCCGACTCCGCGATCACCGGTCTGGCACCGCGCTCCATGACGAGGTCCGCCACGGCCTTGGTGACCTCCCGGCGCGTGACCGTCCCGTTGTCAGAAGGCGGGACCCTGACCAGATTCGGTTTGACCAGCACAAGGTCACCGGGAAAAACCACTTCTTCGATACCGCAGATGTACCCGACAGCTCTTTTTACTGCTTCGGCAATGCCCTTTTCGTCATCACTGACAGTTTTGACGATCGATACGATACTCATCGGAAAAACCCTCCCTTAGCGAAAGCGAGAGGACAACAGGTTTGAGCATTTCCCGCCGATTCATGACAAATCCTTTCATCGGGCAAAATCCACCAGGATTCCACGCACGCATTTCCGACAATTCTACCAGAAAGCCCTGGAGAGGCTTTCGCTCCTGGCTGTACAGGCTGATACAATGATCTGGAGAAAACATTCTTACCTGATCAGGAGGAGAAACCATGGACGAATATTTCAGGGAGATCATCGATGCTGCGGCGGAGATGGCAAAAAACAACGAGGCGGAATACCACCTCTGCAGTCAAGGGACTTTGGCAGCCCTCATGAACACCTTCGGCATCCATAACCCCGATGTGCTCCGTTCATCGACGGCTTTTGCCGGAGGGTGCGTCAGAAGGGGAAACATCTGCGGTGCCCTTTCCGGGGCCCTCATGTTTATCGGGCTTCTGGCCGGCCGTGACGATCTGGAAATGAAAGACCAGGCAATACGGGGCATGGAATACATGGACGACCTGTTCAAAACATTCGAGAACCGCTACGGGTCGGTGCTCTGCAAGGATATCCAGCAAAAGCTCTATGGCAGGGTCTTCGACCTTACAAAGGAGCAAGACCGGGACGAACTCCACGAAGTCATGGTGGACTCGGAAGAAGGATGCCCCGACGTCTGCGGAGAGGCCGCACGGTTTGCCGCCGAAGTCGCCATAAATATTCTCGAGGCGGGACATCCCTTCGCCAATTCAATCGTCAGAATCTGAGCGGCCATATCCGGGCATACAAAGCGGGACCGGCTGGAAGGCGGGCCTCGCTTTGCCGTGACGAGACTTCCGGCCGACTGCTTTTACCTGCCGACCCCCTGCCCTCCCTTGTAGCCGCCCATTTTACGGACCAGTGCCTTTTCAGCCTCTACGACAAGAAAGACTGCGGCCCCTGCTCCGAGCATGCGGAACCACTCCGTCACACCGAGTGAAGCCGTTTTGAAAATCTCCTGCATGAACGGCAGATAAGTAAAAGGCATCTGGAACACAAGCACCGCCGCGGCAGCCCCCCAGACCTGCGGCGTCGCCCGGAGCCCCTCTTTTGAAAGAGCCGGCTTTTCCATGTATCGGCTGTTGAAGAGGTAGGCGATTTCCCCGATGATCAGCGTGTTCACCGCCATGGTCCTCGCAAGTTCCTGCGAAGATCCCTGCGCACTGTACCAATGAAAGACGCCGAAGGCCGCCGCCATGAGAAGCACCGAAACATAGGCGATCCGGAAGAACATAGGAAGCGAGACCAGGGGTTCCCGGGGAGGGCGCGGCGGTTTTTCCATGACCCCGGCCTCCATGGGTTCGAAAGCCAGTGCCAGTGCAAGTGTCACTGCCGAGACCATGTTGATCCAGAGAACCTGCACCGGCGTGATAGGCAGGACGAAGGCTTCCGGGGAGAAGAATCCGGACACGATGGCCGTCATGATCACAAGCCCCATGCCCCCGTTGGTAGGAAGCAGAAACAGAAGGGTCTTTTTGAGGTTGTCGTAGACGGTCCGCCCCTCTTCCACTGCATGGACGATGGAGGCGAAATTGTCGTCGGCCAGGACCATGTCGGCGGCTTCCTTGGCGGCTTCGGTGCCCTTTTCCCCCATGGAGACACCGATATCCGCCTTTTTCAGCGCCGGCGCGTCGTTGACTCCGTCGCCTGTCATGGCAGTGACATGCCCCAGGGACTGAAGGGCTCCGACAAGCCGAAGTTTGTGTTCCGGCGAGACTCGAGCGAAAACGTCCACATCATCGACAAGATCCATCAGTTCCCTGTCGGTGGCCTTTTCGATCTCCGGTCCGGTCGCGACCCTGCCGCCGTTTCCGATTCCCATCCGTCTTGCGATCGCGCCGGCCGTCCGCGCGTGATCACCGGTAATCATCTTGACCCTGATCCCCGCCTGACGGCATTCTTCCACGGCCTCGACCGCCTCCGGTCTGGGCGGATCCATGATGGCCACGAGGCCCAGGAGGGTGAGTCCTTCCTTCACGTCGTCAAATTCGAGGGACTCCTGTTCCTCCGAAGCAGCGGAGGCGGCCACGGCAAGCAGGCGGAACCCTTCCTCGGCAAGTTCCTGACTCTTTTCCTCCCAAAGGGACCGGTTTACCTTTTCCAGGTTCCCGTCATCATTCATCTGCCTGTTGCATTTCGGAAGAACCGCCTCCGGGGCGCCCTTGACAAAAATCTTCCTGCTCCTCCCGGACTGGTTCAGGGTAGCCATGAACTTGTAATCGGAATCGAAGGGAATGGCATCAAGCCTGGTCCATTGATGCGCGGTTTTTTCGTGGTCCATTCCCGCCTTGGCCGCCAGGGTCAGGAGCGCGCCTTCCGTAGGTTCTCCGTCGATCTTCCAGACCTCGTCTTCCTGATAGAGCCGGGCCTCGTTGCAGAGCAGGCCCGCCGTGACAAGCCATCGAAGGGCTTCGCTGTCGTCGGGGCCGGCCCTTCTGCCGCTTCCGGCGAAGGTCAAATTCCCTTCCGGCGCGTACCCGGCTCCCTCCACGCTGACAGAGTCTCCCGAAAGCAGAAGACGGTTGACAGTCATTTCCCCCTTCGTCAGGGTCCCCGTCTTGTCCGTACAGATCACCGCCACCGAACCAAGGGTTTCCACACTCGGGAGGCGCCGGATGATGGCGTTTCTGCCCGCCATGCGGCGTACGCCGATGGCCAGGATGATGCTCAAAACCGCCGGAAGGCCTTCAGGAATGGCTGCCACGGAAATGGCGACCACTGACAGGAAGAGGTTCTCCAGGGGCATGCCTGTCAGGAAGCTGCCCAGAACGAAAACGGCTACAGCCAGAACGACGATGATGGCGCTCAGAACAAAACCAAAACGGTTGACCTGCTTCAGTAGGGGCGTTGTCGTGGACTCCACATCGGCCAACATCCTGTTGATGTGACCGATTTCCGTGTCTTCACCTGTAGCGGTTACAATCCCGCGGGCCGTCCCCGAGGCAACGATGGTCCCGGAAAAGGCCATGCAGGTCCGGTCCCCGAGGGGGACGTCCTCTTCCACAGGTGCGGTTTTTTTCCTGACCGTCTCGGACTCACCGGTAAGGGATGACTCGTTGACTTCCAGACGGCGCTCCCCGAAAAGTCTCAGATCAGCCGGTACCCTGTCCCCGGCCGAAAGCAGCACCACATCCCCGGGAACAAGCCTTTCGGAAGGGATGGTCACCTTGTGACCGTCCCGGAGAACTCTCGACTCCACCGAAAGCATGCCCTTCACGGCTTCAAGGGCCTTTTCCGCCCGTCCTTCCTGAAAGAACCCGATGAAGGCGTTGATTACCACCACACCGAGGATCACCGTCGTGTCGATCCACTGCCCCAGGTAGGCCGTTCCAATCGCTGAGGCCAGAAGAACGTAGATGAGGATGTCGTTGAACTGGGACAGAAATCTCAGCAGGGGGTTGTCCTTCTTCCCCTGTTCAAGGCGGTTTGGCCCAAACCGTTTCAGGCGGTGTTTCGCCTCTGAAGCCGTCAGGCCTTCGCCGGACGTTTCGAGCCTCTCCAGGACTTCGTCAACTGTGAGACTATGAAATTTCACATTCTCCTCTGACATACAAAGGAGAGTACTTGAGAACCGGGGAAGCGTCAAACAGCTCTTTGGTGTCCCTGACCGCCTTCGTTGCAGCACCGGGAGTTGCCAGCAAAGGAGTTTAACAGTAAAAATAATATTGCGATAAAGTTTTTACCTTCAAAAGCTTCAAAACTTCATAACGCAAGGATGGTGTTCTCATGCGCAGAGAATTCCCGAAACCACCAGGGTCGATCATTTTTCTCCTGTTCCTTCTCGTCTTCGGTTTTGCCCTCGGATCTCACGCATGGGGCGCCCGGAAACCTCCGGAACCTATTGTCATCGCCGACACCGAAGAAGACTACTGGCCGAAGATCAACCGCATTTCGCCGCCGCCTCAGGTCCCATCGGACAGGCAGCTCCTCATAGAGTCCAGGCTGAAAAGTCTTGCAGGCGGCGGAGGGGACCCGATGACGGTTTTCCGCCGCTTCGGGGAGGACGGGATTTCCGTCAAGGACCTTTACGGCTTCAAGGCCGACTATATTCGGGAAAAGGCCGACGAAATAGCAAAATCCGGGGGCTTCTCGGCCGCCGAAGCCATGCCTCAGGCCTTCGACGCCTGGCAGAGGGACTACGGCCGGGCGGAACGAACCCTCATGGACGCACGACGCAAGGGAGTACAGGCCGCATGGGACCGGGCCGTGAAAAGGTACATCGAGACACACCCCGACTTTCCATACATTATAAAAATGGACGTAGGCAGCTGGCCCACGGAAAGCTGGAACGATCTCCGTTTCGAGGGTGATATCGATATCACCGCCATCACATCCATGGTCGAAAACGCCGTAGAGCTCAGAAACTACTACAACGAGGAAATCAGGAGCGACTTCAGGATGAACATGGCGGAACTCGATGCACATGCCACGGCACACCGCCGGGCGAGCCTCGACGTCTACATCACCCAGCCGGGTGCCGACTGGGCGGAAATGGACGCGCTGAACCGGGGGAAGCTCCAGGAAGTCGTCATAAAAAACGGAGAGGTCACCTACCGTCCCGTCACCGACCCCATGGAGCGCCTTTTCATCTTCGCCAATCTGAAAAACAACGTGGAAATGAAACGGGGAGCCCCGGACCAGCTTGCACGTCTCATGGATGAAGACGTCCCGAAACCCTCTCACGAGATGGAACCGGCCGTGAGCCTTGAATTCCTCCGCCACCTTACCGTCGACGCCATCAGAAGCAACCTTGCTCCCCACGAGCGTCTTGTCAAGATCGCCAAGTTCGTCAACCGCAGCTCCGTCGATCACCGGGCCATGCTTGAGGGTTTTTCCACCACGCCGGGGGATCCCGGACTTGCCTCATGGGCAAAGCGTGTCACCGACATCAAGCAGGATAAAAACAGGACAGCCGGGGCAAAGCTCAAGGCCATTCTCGAGTCCAGCCGCGATATGTTGGGCGATGCTGGAAGCGCCGGCGCCCTGGAAAGATCCCTCAACGCCCTGGCCGAACGGTCGGCGGCCCTCATCCGGCATAACATCGGAGAGGGCATCGACGCTCGCATCAAGGTCATCGACGACGCCAGGACCCCCTCCGAAAAGGATGTCGAAAGGAAAAAGCTTCTGGATGTTCTTGAAGAAACTTACGACGCCTATCGCAGGCAGGGAGTGGATTACCCGCCCAGAGCCTATGAAACCATGGTAGACCTGGCAAGGCACTTCAAAAAGCGGGCCATCCACATCCCCATTGCGGAGCAGAGGCGACTGGCGGAACTCCTGGAAAAGGCCGCCGACAACCCCAACATGTCGGAGATGATGCTGGCTCTCATTTGGGAGAAAACGGGGCAATACTATGACGCCGTCAATGACCAGATTGACGCGTTCAATGACATCATGGACGTCCTCGACAAGGCCACGGTGGACAAGATCAGGGCCCTGGACCTGGAGCTCTCATGGACCAGCGCCGATGGAGCAACGCGGCTCTCGCTCCCTATCCCGATCGGCCAGATCAATGAACGCCTGAATTCCTCCGTTCTTGGAGTCGTCGGGAACTCCATGCCTTTCAAGGCCTTCAACCTCTACCAGGAGGGGAAGGCCTACGTGGACGCCGTCATGAAGGCGAAAGACTGGAGCGAATCCTTCAGCAACCTCTCTACGGAACTCTTCAGGAAGCACGTTCCCGGGGGCGACCTCGTCGAGGCAGTGGTCATGGAAAACTACGCCAGGGCGGCCATCGGCGTGGTCTACCTGCTCTTTCCCGTCACCGCCGTACCGGAAGGGATTTATGGCATGAGCGTCGCCGCCGCCGAATGGGGCGTCGGAGAGTGGGAACAGTGGCGCTACGAGGAAATGGTGAACGCCCTTTACGAGGGGACCACTTTCGAAAAATCCGGCGATTCCTGGAAGGTCAAAAGCATTTCCTACGACTGCCCCGGGAAGGGCACCGTTACCGTCACCAGGGATGAGGCCTTCAGTCTGCCCGAACTCTGCCCGGATATCTCCAATATTCTCGTCCCCCAGGTCAAAAACGACCCGTCCATCGTCCTTTACCACGAGCTTCTGGTAAACCCCGCCATCTCCGACGGCCAGAGCGGCATCCCCGTGTGGCCGCGCAAGTATCTCAACCTGAGCCGTTACGGAGAGAAACTCTGGCAGGAATACTCCGATGCCGTCTGGCGCACGACGCGGCGGTTTTTCGCAGGCGTCATCGAGGAGCTGGAAAAACGCAAGACCTTCGCGGAAGGTGAAGGCCTCCGGAGGATAAAAGAAATAGAAAAGGAACTCTCATGCACCGGCCCCCTGGTGGAACTGACGGGCGATCCGGCGACGGACCGCAACGTCATCGAGGATGTCATTTCCGACTACGAACAACTGAAACAGGTCAATGCCGGGATCACACGGATCCGCGAAGAATGGAACGTGGTCTCTTTGAGGCCGCACAGGGCGGCCTGTCATCCGGTCTCGATCAAAAAGACCCTCGGGGAAGCACGAAAAGACCTCGAAAACGTCCGCCAGGCCGTGAAGGATGCCGGCGCCGCCGTCGAGGAAATCCTCGGAAAATCCGGCGCAACCCATGCAAAGAAGCAGCCCGCCGTGGAGGCCCGCATCGGGGCCGTCCGGGCGCCGTCTGGAAGCGAAGAACGGAAAAGGCACATGAAGACCTACAAGGACTACCTGGACTCCCTCAGAACCAACGTGGTCCCCATGGACGTGCGCATTCTCGGACCAGACCGGGTCTGCCAGGGGGAAAAGAACACCTTCTCGGCACAGCTGGACCGCGAGGCACGATGGGTGAAATACGACTGGCGCTTCGAACCCGAGGCCCCGTCGGAAACCCTCAAAAACCGCAAAGGCGCCCGTATGGAGTGGGTGCCCGCAGAGCCCGGGACCTATACGCTCGTTCTTTTCGCACAGCTTCAGGAACCACAAAGCGACTGGGTCTGGCACAAGAAAAAGGTGACCGTCATCGCAGCCGAAAAGTGTCCCAGACCGGTCCTGGAGCTTCGTGCGCCGGTGCGCGAGGTCTCGCCCGGGGAAATCCTTCCCGTAACGGCCGTCACCACGGCCTTCGGACTCAACGGCGAAAGCTTCGAGCGCTACTTCTGGGAGGTGAACGGGGTCAGGGCCGGCGCCTCGGCCGAAAACACCTTCGAATTTGACGCCAGGGGATACGAAGGCCGGGCCGTCGAGATCTCCGTCCAGGGACGATCCGCCACAGGGTACGTGGCGGGGGCGTCGATGACCGTCACCGTCGCCGACGACCTCGCAGGAGACAACCTTCGTGTTCTGATCGATCCCGAGGGAACGGAATTCGATGCAACGAAACCGGCGGCATTCAGGGCCGTCGTCCTCGGCCGGACCGCCGGCAAGGATTACCGGTATCAGTGGAGCCTGGACGGGGATGTCCTGGGCAACGACGACAGGATCATCCTCGATCCTTCGGCCTACGAGGGGGAAAAGGTCACTCTCGGCCTCTATGTCCAGCAGGTCGAGGAAGACCGCGTCCTCTACGAGGGACAGGTCACCCGGAAGGTTTCCTTCGTGACGGAAACGCCCGTAACGGTACGTCTGGCCTCCTGGCCGGACAGGGTGGCCGATTCCGAAAATCTCAGGCTTGAAGTGGCCGCCCCCGACCGCGATATCACCTACCAATGGCACGAGTGGCGGGGGCGTTTCTGGAGCACCAACCCCATTGCCACGGGGCCGAAGATGGCCGCCTCCATGCGGGGCCTTTCGGGACAGACCGTCAGGTACAAGGT
>Ga0182238_1000341_pt1 | contig 14528 bp, 12 predicted proteins | sample hydfrates6_PW_90_FD_132439 | JGI IMG/M metagenome (GOLD analysis project Ga0182238, IMG submission 132439) | Subsurface microbial communities from deep shales in Texas, USA - hydraulic fracturing test 6_PW_90 | ecosystem: Environmental > Aquatic > Deep subsurface > Shale gas/oil reservoir >... | reverse complement strand
GCTTGATTTGGCGGCGATGTAGCCTTTCTCAAACAGATGTTCTTTGCTTACCCCCGGATAAAAAACGGTTTTCATCCTGGTGTCGTTAACGTCCCCGGCCCAGCGCACGAAATGATCCACGGCCCGCTGCGGGCGGTAAGCGTCGAATATTTTAAGCGACAAGCCGAAATGGCCAAGATCGTCTTGGACCTTTTTAAGGGCTTTTGCCGCCTTTTCGGTCATAAGGGCCTTGTCGGCGTGATAGCCGTCTATTCTTTCCCCGATGAAATTTTTGCCCGTGTAGTAGCGCAGGTCGATCTCGATGTCGGGGACTACTTCCTTCAAACTGACGAATTGCTTCGGCATGATCTCGTCTTCCGCGTGCAAGGGCGGTTCGACCATGAGCATGAATGCTGCCGTTGCCAATAGCAATAAACATGTTACGCGAGTGCGTTTATTCATTTTTACCTCTCATGAGCGGGGTGTTTTTTTGCTGAGAATTTCAAAAACAGTTGTGAGCTTAACTTTTCATTCCAAAATATTGGAATTGCCCCGCGATGCCGGGAGACGTCAAGGCAAACTTTATTATTGCCTATACATCATCAGGCATTCGTTGTCGGAGGAGCCCTCGGAATACTTCATGCCGTTTATCCGGGCTTCGCTCACATGGCCACCGCTGAAGCCTGCAAAGAAGCCACTCTTGGCCCCCCTTAAATCAGCTTCTTCCATACGACGCTTTTAAAGGAAGCGGGAAGTTATCTCTAAATACACCTGAATCAGCTTGGCTTTTGGCATTTTCGCACCGTCAAGTTCCGCATCGGTCAGGCTGGTCCGGGCTCGCAAATAGCGCTCTTTCGTTGGTGTGTTGAGCCCCGGGCGTGACTTTTTGTGCGTCGTTAACAGGCCGATTGTGATAAGAAACTTTTCGATGGTCATCATAGCTGCCTAAACAATGCCCGGAGTAGCCCCCCCGCTTGTCCAGGCGGTAGAGTCCGGCCCGGGCGGCTTCCGCTTTTGCCTTTTTCCACTTCCCCGCCCGTGACCGCTCGGGACAATTCCGGATATTTGTCCGCCAGCATTTTAAGGTTTCCGTTTTTGCCCCGGGGTTATTGACACTGGCTATAGTTAGGAATAGTTACTATTAGTTTGAAGGTGCTGGTATTGGAAGGAGCCCTGTGGATCGGGATTTTCGACTGTTTTAAGGAGGTTTTTATGGATGCGCTTTTATTGTCCAGGCTCCAATTTGCCGTGGCCACCATGTTTCATTTTATTTTCGTCCCCCTAACCTTGGGATTGTCCATTCTGGTGGCCGTTATGGAGACGAGGTATGTGAAAAGCGGAGATGAAACCTACAAACGCATGGCCAAGTTCTGGGGCAAGCTTTTTTTGATAAATTTCGCCCTGGGGATTGTCACCGGGATTACCCTGGAGTTTCAGTTCGGAACGAACTGGTCGGAATATTCCAAGTATGTAGGGGATATATTCGGTTCCCTTTTGGCTATCGAGGCAACGGCCGCTTTTTTTCTGGAATCCACGTTCATAGCGGTATGGGTTTTCGGCTGGAATAAACTGTCTCCAAAGGCACACGCCGCGAGTATCTGGGCCGTGGCTTTCGCTTCCAGCCTGTCCGCGGTCTGGATCCTTCTGGCCAATGGGTTCATGCAGAATCCGGTCGGCTATGTGCTGCGCAACGGCCGGGCCGAGTTGGATAGCTTCGCCGCGGTGGTGAGTAACGGATTCGCCTGGCAGCAGATAATTCATACCCTGAGCGGGGCTTATCTTTTGTCCGGATTTTTCGTCCTGGGCATCAGCGCCTACCATCTTTTGCGCAAAAACGAAGTCGATTTCTTCCGCAAGTCCGTGCGTATGGCCGCCGGATTCACATTGATTTTTTCCGTGGTGGTCATCGTGCAGGGACACATTCACGGCGGCGAGGTGGCCCGGGTTCAGCCGGCCAAGCTGGCGGCCATGGAGTCGCATTGGGAAACAAGAACGCATGCCCCGCAATATCTTTTTGCAATTCCGGACCCGGAAAACGAGCGCAATCTGGTTCAGGCCCTGCCCATACCCGGCGGACTCAGTCTTCTCGCCTACCACGACCCGGCGGCGGAAGTCACCGGACTCCGGGATATACCGGAAAAAAACCGCCCGCCGGTATCGCTTACTTACTGGTCTTTTCGGATAATGATCGCCCTCGGCTTTCTGTTTCCGGTGCTGGCCGCGCTGGCCTGGTTCTGGCGCAAGTCCCCGGAGGAGCATCCCCTGCTCCTCAAATCTTTGGTCTGGGCCATTCCCCTCCCCTATATCGCGATCCAGGCCGGGTGGGTGGTGGCCGAAGTCGGTAGGCAGCCGTGGATAGTTTACGGCGTGATGCGCACCTCCGAGGCCGTTTCCCCGGTCGGTCCGGGGCAGGTGGGGTTCTCTCTGCTAGCGCTCACCCTTATCTATGCGCTGCTCGGAGCGGTGGGGATCTTTTTGCTTTTTAAATACGGCCGCAAGGGCCCGCAATCAGTCGTGTAAGGAGGATGGATGATGCTTGAGAGCACATGGTTTGTCATATGGGCTATTTTGTGGGGGCTGTATTTTGTTCTGGACGGATTCGATCTCGGCCTGGGCAGCATGATGCCCTTTCTGGCCCGCGGAGAAAAAGAGCGGCGCATAGTTTACAATGCCATGGGGCCGTTTTGGGACGGAAACGAGGTCTGGCTCATAACCGCCGGAGGAGTGACTTTCGCCGCTTTTCCCGCCGCCTACGCGGTCATGTTCAGCGGAATGTACACCGCACTCATGCTTTTGCTTTTCGCACTTATACTTCGCGGAGTGGCCTTTGAATTCAGAAATAAGGTCGATTCCCCGGCCTGGAGGAGAATTTGGGACTGGGCGCTTGTTCTGGGCAGTTTCTTGCCCGCTCTGCTTTTGGGGGTGGCTTTTGCCAATATATTCATGGGCATCCCCATTGACGCGGACGGTGTCTTTCAGGGCTCGATTTTGACCCTGCTCAATCCGTATGGACTGGCCGGAGGGGCGCTGTTTGTCCTTCTTTTTCTCGTTCACGGCTGCCTGTGGCTGGCTGTGCGCAGCATGGGCGAGCTGCGGGACCGGGCCGGGCGTATGGCCGGCAGGCTTTGGTTTGCCTCGGCCGGGTTCGCGGTTTTGTTTTTGCTTTTGACCGCCGTGTTCACCCGGGTTTACGATAATTACCTGGCATTCCCCGTGCTTTGGCTGATTCTGGTCCTGCCCCTGTTCGGTCTGGTCCTGACCCGGATTTTTATTTCCGCCGGCAAATGGGCGAAGGCCTGGGGGGCTTCCGCCCTGACCATAATGGGAACAGCCATGATCGGGATGGCCGGGATTTATCCGGCTCTGCTTCCTTCCAGCCTGAATCCGGTCTACAGTCTAACGATTCATAATTCCTCCTCCAGCCCCCTTACCTTGAAAATTATGCTTGGGGTGGCCTTGGTCTTTGTCCCCGTGGTCTTGATTTATCAAGCCTGGGTGTATAAGAAATTCTCACATCAGCTTGATTTTGCGGACCTGGAATATGACGGGGCCTATTGACGGCTGATAGGCCCTGATAAACGTAAGGCCCGGGAAATACCGGGCCTTTTTGCTTTGTTTGCGGGCTTATGCTCCGCGTTTCCGCCACCCCCGCAGGCGGGGCGAAACGGTTCTTTACCCCGGTAATCGGGTGGTTCCTACCCGGAGAAAAGAGTTTATGGAATACGATGTTCTCGGCTATCTGGGTGCGGGTGCGGCTTTGGGGCTCGGTGCTGGTCTGTCTCCGGGGCCGCTTCTGGCCCTGGTTTTGAAGCAGAGTTTCAGTCACGGGACAAAAGAAGGGGTCAAGGTGGCTTTTTCTCCGCTTCTGACCGATCTCCCGGTCCTTGTCCTGGCGATAATGGGCGTGGCCTGGATCAAGACCCATCCTGTATTTATGGGCGGGATATCCATTGCCGGGGCGGCGGTGGTTGCCTTTCTCGGGTATGAATGCTTCCGGGTCCGGCCGCTTGCCCTTCCGGATATGCGGGTCGCGCCGGCTTCAATAAAAAAGGGGGTGTTGACCAATTTTGCCAACCCCCATGTGTATATTTTCTGGTTCACGGTCGGCGGACCGACCACGGTCCTTGCTGCCGAGTCCGGGCTTTTGTCCCCGGCAGCCTTTCTGGGCGGCTTTTACGCCTGCATTGTCGGGTCCAAAACCGCCTTGGCCGTTCTGGCCGGAAGATCCAGGAATTTTTTCTCCGGTCGGGGCTACCTTGTCCTTATGCGTTTTCTGGGTGCGGCCCTGTTTCTTTTTGCCCTGTTTCTGATCCGGGACGGCCTTGAGTTCTTGGGGGTTTTGTAAGAGGCGTCTCTAAAAAGAGGCCGCCTGGTGCTCACGACTGTTTTGTTCGCTTTCCGCGTATTCCCGGGCCAGGGTATGCATTAGTTCCCTTACGGTCATGATCCGGTCCACCCGCCAGGCATTGGCCCCGGCAAATGCAAAACCGTGATTCAGGTTGCCCTTTCTGGCCTGAACCAGGGCCTTGGATATGCAGTAAGGGGATTTGGTGTAGTCACAGGTCCGCAGGCAGTGCCAGGGGCACTTGAAGGGCTGCTTTTCCCCGCGCCGTACACTTTCCAGGAAAGGCCCTTTTATTGCCCTGCCGGGCAGGCCCACCGGGCTTTTTATTATGGTCAGGTCGTCCTTTTGTGCCCGGACAAAGGCCTGCTTGAATTCGTCCGCCGCATCGCATTCCTCGGTGGCCACGAAACGGGTGCCCATCTGCACTCCGCCTGCACCCATCTCCAGAAAGTGGGCGATGTCCCCTCCGGTATACACTCCTCCGGCGACAATGACCGGGATGTCCCGGCCTGTTTCCCGTTCAAACGGCTTTACTACCTTCAGGACCTGCGGGAGGAGGTTTTCCAGGGCGAAATTCGGGTCCTGTATTTCTTCCGTTTTGAAGCCTAGATGGCCGCCGGCCTTGGGGCCTTCCAGGACGAAGCCGTCCGGCAGAAAACCCAAGTGCTTCTTCCAGTATTTTAGAATGACCCGGGCCGCCTTGGCCGAGGAGATTATGGGCACGAAAGCCTTGCCGCTATCCCGCATCATCTGCGGGGTGGTCTTGTCCGAAAAAATGGTTGGCAGCCCGGCGCCCATGAAAACGGCGTTTATGTCTTCCTCTAGGGCGGCCTGCAAAAGATCCTCGTAATCAGTAGCCGCAACCATGAGGTTAACCCCGAGCATTCCGGATGTCTTTTCCCGGGCGGCCCTGATCTCGGAGCGCAGCTCAGCAATATTGGCTTCGCGCAGAGTGGAGTCCGGGTCGCGGTGAAGGAGTCCGAGAACAACACCGGAAATAACCCCCAGCCCGCCTTCTTCAGCCACTGCGGATGCCAGGGATGATCCGGAAATTCCCACGCCCATTCCGCCCTGAACAATGGGGAGGGGGACGGTCTGCCTGCCTAGCTTGAGTGAAGGCATATTGCTTGTGTACATAGTTTCTCCATGCAGTTTTGGATGTGTTGATCGTTTGGAGTGTTCAGGGTATCTGAATAAGTGAAAGCCGTTTACCCTGTTTTAGGTGCACTTCGATCCGCTTACAGGATCGGAGCATTCAGACAGCCCGATTGATCAACCATCCGGCTTTCATTATTAAACATAAATCTTTTGTCCCTGTGTGTAATCATCTCTTGTGTAAAAAAAATGTAAAAAAGCCCGCCCGGGTAAAAGGAGCGGTCAGGAAGACATGAGATATCGACATTCCTTCAAATACCACATCTTTATTTTCGTGGCCGTGCAAATGGCCTGGCTTATTTTGCTCGGCCTGTGGATATATTGGTATATCTCCAGTTACATGCTTATAAATGAAATGGGGGAAAAGTTTTCTCCGCAGCTGAATTTTGCGGCGCACAACCTGCTGGCCCTGATAGGGGGGCTTATCCTGCTGGTGGCCATAGCCGTGGGCATGTCACTTCTTTTTCACCGTCTGAGCGTACAATTCAAGATGTCGCAATTGTATGATAATTTCATCGCCAATGTGACCCATGAACTCAAATCTCCGCTTGCAGCCATCCAGCTGCATCTGGAGACCCTGCAGGCCCGGGACCTTTCCCGCAAGGAATACAAACCGTTCGTGGACATGATGCTTGAGGATTGTAACCGACTAAGCGACCTTATAAGCGCGATCCTGAAAATTCCGGCCCTGGAGCAGAAACAGATCGCCCATGCCTTTGAAGTGGTCAACATGCAGGATCTGATCGAGGACATGGTTGGCGAACTTATCGAGCAATTCAAGCTTTCACCCGGGGCAGTGGTTCTCTCCGGACAGGCCTGCTGCCAGTGTGTTGTGGACCGCAAGGCGCTCCGGATTGTCTTGGATAATCTGGTGGATAACAGCATCAAGTACAGCGATGGTCCGGTGCAAATATCCATCACTGTTTCCTGCGATAAGTCCCGGTTTGTCCTTAATTATACGGACCGGGGCATCGGGGTTCCCAGGAGCGAGGCCAAGTATGTCTTTGATAAATTCTACCGCATCAACCGGAGTGACGCTGCGAACATAAAAGGCACGGGATTGGGGCTGTACTGGGCCAAGCAGATAATGCGCTATCACGGCGGAGATATTTGCGTGGCCCCGCGCTATTGGAGCAAGGGGGCTTCATTTCGTCTGGAGCTGCCCCGTTATCCCACCCGGAAAAAACGCTATCTAAAAGGGCTTATCAAGATGAGTCAGAGGTTAAAGGCCCGGGAGGCGGAAAATGGAGGCGATTAAAGGCAGCAGGATACTTCTGGTTGAGGACGAGGACAGTCTGGCTCGGGGGCTGAAATTCAATCTGGAGCAGGAGGGTTACCTTGTGGTTCTGGCCGGGGACGGCCGGGAGGCACTGGACATTATTTCCCGTGAGGATTTTGACCTGATAGTTCTGGATATAATGCTCCCCCGCGTGGACGGCTTTGAAGTGGCCGCCCGGGTCCGGGAGGAAAACGCCCGTTTGCCCATTTTGATTCTCACCGCCCGGACCAGCGCTCAGGATCGCATCCGGGGTCTGGAGATCGGAGCGGACGACTATTTGACCAAGCCCTTTCACCTGGCCGAGTTCCTGCTCCGGGTGGAGGGCATGCTCACCCGCAAGCAGTGGTACGGGGACCCCGGAGAGGAAAAGTCCCGGGCCCGGCTCGGGGACAAAAGCATTGATTTCCATACCCGGGAGGTGCAAACCGGGGCCGGGGAAAAGTTCCGGCTTACAGTGAGCGAGGCCAATGTGTTGCAGTACCTGATGCAGCACAAGGGAGAGGTTCTCTCCCGCAAGGAACTCCTTAAAAACGTGTGGCGGACGAACACGAATATCGAAACCCGGACCGTGGATGCGTTTATCGCCAGGCTACGCAAGTATTTCGAGGCCGATCCCAAGAATCCGGAATATATCAAAAGCGTGCGCGGTTCCGGGTATTTGTTTGAAGATGGAAACGGCAGTTAGATTGGCGGGGATTGGATGAGCAGGGAAACGGTGTTTGGAGAGGAAACAGGCACGGAGGATTTTATCTTTCAGCTCCGTCAGGTGCTGACCCGTTTCCCGAAAGGACTTAAATTGGAGCCCCTGCACCTGGTCGCGCTTGGCTGGCTGTGGCGCTGGGAAAAAAGCGGGGACCAACAGACTATATCGGACCGGGAACTTCGCATTCAGCTTGCCAGGTGCGTAAGAAAATTGGATATGGATGAAGACGCGCCGGAGCCGCGGACCATAATCGACCGCTTGATGCGCTTTCATCTGCTGCGAAACGCGATTTCTCCGCATTCCGGGCACGAATACTGCCTGACCCGTTTGGGCCGGAATCTGGCCCGGGACCTGGTCGAGGACGTGCAATACGGAACCGAGGATTTATGCACGCACATAAACGCGGCCTACGTTACCCTGAAAAGCGCGGTGGACCAAGGCAACCGCGAGGAGCTGCGCAAGACTTTGCAGCACAGTCTTTTGGGTATGAGTCGGGAGGCGATCGAACATAAGCTGGAGGGCATCGAGGAGGGCGTTTTGGCCCTGGAGGCGGAGATCAAGAGACTGGCCGGGGGCAGCGACCAGGAGGAGATGGACAAGGCCCTGGATATGATCCGCACCAATCGGGAATATGTCGAGGAAATCATGGAGGCCATTCAGGAAGGCTCTTCTTTCGCGGTTCTGGAGAAACTGCTTGTTTCATGCAGGCAAAAATATTTGGATGATCGGTCCATGCTGGCCCTGGCCGATCAGGGGCTTGATTTTCTGCAGGCCGTCAGTCAGCGGGTGGAGCAGCTTCTGGTGCATATTGTGGATTTCATAGATCAGTGTGTCAGTTACCAATCGCTCATCGGCAATCTGTCCGCCCGGGACCGTTTGTGCGCCATGCAGATGGAGATACTGCGCCAGGCCCTGTCTTCTCCGGTGCGCATTCCCTTGCCGGAAAAGCCCAGATTGAATGCCGTTGTGATCGACTGGGAGGCGAACCGAAAAGACCCTCCGGAATACATGGACAAAGAAGCGCTTGCGGCCCTTAGGGAATACGTGCCGGAAGAAATCCGCGGGCTGGAGACAGAATGGAAGGAAGAATTTTTGCGAACGGCCAGGCGAAGCTGGGAGAAAGTCCCCGAAAACGGGGTTTCCTTGCAGGAATGGCTGGACGGGCTGTGGGCGGAAATGCCGCAGGCGAATGATAATCGCCTTCTGGCCCTGTGGTATCTGCTTTGTGATTGGCCGCAGTGGCGACCCGAGGTCCGGGCCCGCGCCGGAGACGGGGACTGGTTCGCCCTGGGGGAGAATATTTTCGTGGCTCCATTGTTGCTTTTTAAAAAATAACCCGGAGGTGGGATGTCCGAGTTTGGAATAAATATAAATCAGGCTGAAAGCGAGTTTCCCGGCAATATCCACGAGCTTTTGGAACGCGACGAGGCCAAGGCCAGGGCGATCGTGCACAAGCTCCAGGCGGGATGTTGCCTGGATGATCGCTGTGGCGGGATTTTCCGCTATTTTGAATTTAATCTCGACTTGTGGCGGGAATTTTTTTCTTTTCTGGGCTACAGGGTAGTGGCCAGCGAGTTCGGCGGCGAGACTTTTTACTACCTGCAATCGGCCTCGTCCGCGGTATCCACGGTCAGGCTCAAAAGGGGAGCTACTTTCATGGGGCTCTATCTGGCCTGGTATTTCATGAGCCAGGGCATGGAGAGCATGGATCACGTCCGGGCGCGGAAAGTGCACGAAACCCTGTACGGCAGTTTCGACTTCAATATGCTCGTGGCGGTGTTCAATCCGGTGCAAAAGGGCATAAAGACCCGCCAGGAGCAAAAGGAGCAGAAAAACAACCTCAAAAAGTGGATGCGTTCCGGTCTGGACGATTTGCATCGCATCCGCTGCATAGAGCTCGCCCCGAACATGCGCGCCGGATGGGAAAGCCTGGAGATATACCGCCTGCCCGGTTTGCAGCGGTTCTGGGATTTGGCCAGATACGCCCTGGCCGAGAATAAAAGGCCGGGAGACGTGAACCTGGAAGTGATTGCGGCCGGCTTGTGGGGCGGGGCGGAAAGCGATGGGGAGTACGAGGAAGAAAGCGCATCCGGAGAAGACGATGAACAGTCCTGAAAAATTGTTCGCCCTAGAGGAAATAAACGTAAGCCGGCTCATGCTCTTCGGGTACCGCTACTTTCCACACGCGGACGTTTTGCTGCATCCGAGGATGACCATTCTGTCCGGGAACAACGCCGTGGGCAAAACCACGCTTCTGGATGCGGTGCAGACGGTTTTTATCTGCCATTTGCGGCACATAAATCTGAATGCCGCCTCCGGGCACAGCGAACGTGATCTGGCCGGACAGCTGCGGGGCCGGATAGCCTGGATATGCCTGCAAATAACCGGGCACGAGAACGTGGGCGCGGTAGGTGTGCGCATGCGGGTCAAGCCGAGCGGGGTGGGCGTGGAATTGCAGCCGTTCGTCCTGGAGGGGATAGAGCCGGAAAGCGGATTTTTTCTGGATGAGGAAACAGGACGCATCTGCCCCGACCGCCGTGAGCTTCAGAAAAACGTGCTCGCCTCGTCACCTCTGGCTTTGGTCCGCGATTTTGAAAGCGTGGAGGCTTATCACCGTTTTCTTTTTGAAAACGGCTTGTTTCCCATGGACCTGTCCGCCAAAAACGCGGGTAAGGAACTCTTCGGCGCTCTGTGGCAGCAGGTCAGCCGGCCGCGCATGGATCGCCTGCACAAGTTTCTGGAACGGATGCTTTGCTCGGAGAAGAAAAAGAAAAAATTGAGCTTTTCCCATGTGGAATCCTTGATGCAGAACAGGCGGGAAATCGAGCAAAAGCTCAAGCGCCTGGAGTGGGTCCGGGATAAGCGAAGGCGGTTGGAAGGGCTCCTAAAAAACCTGGACCGGCAGAGGTTTCGGGCGCTGGGCATGGACGCGGTCTTGAGCGTGTCCGCGCATGATAAACTGCGGGCCGATCTCACGGAGCAGCAAAAACGCGAAGAAGAAGGCAAAAAGAGATTGGGCGCATTGCGCGAGGAATTGGCCGGGCTGGAAAAGGAATTGGAGTCCCTGGAAGCCCAACGGGACAAGTTTTTGGGCAGAAAATCGGATCTGAACCGCAGGTTGGAACATTACCGGGCGTACACGGAGGCGGCGGGCGCCTTGCCTGAGAAGCGGGAGCAAAAGCAAAAGGCCGAAGACGGGCTGAAGCGGTCTGAAGATGAGCTTGGCTCCGCTCGGGAAAAAACGGGCCGGATGGAAACCGAAATAGCCGAACTCAAGGAATATCTGGCTGCCGCCCGGGAGAGGGAAAAGCGTCTCAGCCGGGAGGCCGGGCAATGGGAAGAGCTTTGCGCGGCTCTTAAACAATGCGCCGAACTTTTTGGGCGGACCGTGCGAAACAAGGAGGAATGGGAACAGCTCAGGCGCGAGTTTCGCACCGAGTGGGAGCGATTTTGTTCTCTAAAGCATTTGCGCCGCGAGCGGGACGCCGCACAAAAGCGCCTGGACGCGCATTCGGACGCGCTTGAAAAGGCGGACAGTTTGGAACGGTATTTTGCTCCGGAAAAGGAATCCGGCTTTGAATATGCACGGCTTGATGAAGAAAAGAAGAAGCGTCAAGGGTTTATCAAGGAGGAATGGGGAAGGCGCCAGGAGTTGCACAAGCGTCTGGAAAAATTAAACGGGGATATGGAGGAGCTCAAAAAAGGCCGCCCGCCCCTGCCGCCGGGTGCCGCCCGCCTGGTGGAAGACGGCTACGGCGTTCCCTATGCCGCCCGTTTCGAGCATCTGGACCTGAAAACGGCGGAAAAGCAGCAGGCTGCGCTCGGTCCTTTTATTGGCGCGCTGGAGCCGGCCAAAGGAAGCGAGGTGCAAGATCTGGCCAAGGGCGGTGATCCCTTTTTGATAGTCGATCCGGAAAAGAGCAAGCTGGCTGATTGCGGTGTTGCGGCCCAAACCGAGGAGGGAACAATCGCCGGGACCGGCGGTCTTGGCTGGTATTCGCCGCACGGTCCGGTCCTGCTTGGAGTGGAGGCGCGTGCGGAGCAGATGCGCGAAATAAACCGGGAAATGGAAAATCTGAGGCAGGAAGCAGGGGATAGCGAAGGAAGGGAAAAGGAGCTGAACTTTATTATTGATTTGATAGACGGTCTTTTGTCCGCGTGGCCCGCGTATTTGGACAAAGACGTGGAAAACGAGTTCAAGCGCCTGGACGCAGAAGTGCGGGAACTGGAAGGCCGGGCCAAAACATTGCGCCTACAAAGGTCGGCCGTGGACAACGTCAATGCGTCGGCGGGCGCCTTTGATTTCAAGGGCGTTTTAAAAGAGCTTGAAAAAGAGCGTGAAGGGATTGAACGCGCGCAGAAGACTCTGGATAACCAGCAGGCGGAAAAGCGCGAATTGGAGAGGACCGTTTCCAAGCTAAAGCAGGATATAAAGACGCTGCAAAAGGAGTATGAGGAGCACGCAGCGGAGGAGGCCAGGCTGCAAAACAAGATGCAGGCCCTGGAAGACGAGGAGCCCAGGGAGATACTGGAGGGAAAAATCGATTTCAGCCGGGCCGAAGAATTGGAACGGGAGATAAAGCGCATTCAGGAAGAAATAAAGAGAAAGCGTCTGGTACGGGATCGCAAATTGGGCGAAGAAGGCGGCTGCAACACCGAATTGTCTGATTTGGCTAAGAGCATAACCCGGCTGGAGCAAAAAGCCGCGGAGGCGGCTAAGAAGCGGGACGAAGCCTTGCAAAAATTTTCCTGGTTCTATCCCCGGGAGCCGGTTCCGGAGATGCGGGCCACGGAAAAAGAAAAGATAACGGCCGAAAGCGAATGGGAAAGGCTCTGCCGCGAGCTGGACGGGGAGATAAGGGCATTGGCCGAGGAACAGGAGATACGCGTTGCCCGGGATAGCGATCAGGAGACGGTGGTCGCGGACATGCTTACCAATCTACTTCCCCAGGATGTCACATTGGAGGATCAGGAAAACACCCTGCGCGAATTGCGCACGGAGCTGGGCAGGATAGAGGGCAGGATTCGCAACTACGTGGAGCAGATCAGAACCGGAGTGGACCAGGAGATTCATCAATTGGACCGCAAAATTTCCGGGGTCAACCGTATCCTTTCCGGACTTCGTTTCGGGCGGATACGGCGCATTTCGCTCCGCCGGGATACCAACCAGGCCTACGAGGGGCTTAAAAAACTGCGCGGGAAACAGATGAATCTGTTTCAGCTGGACGGAAGCGTTTCCGTGCAGGAATTCATAGCCGACATCCAAAATACCATCTACCGCTACGGCCGGACCAAGCTGGCCGAGGAGGAGATTCTGGATTACCGCAGTTATATCCGCATCGGGTACGAAGTTGAGGATGAGTCCGGAGAGAACCGGACCGGCGGGCTTTCCGGAGGCGAGGGGCTGGGTATGAACTTGGCCATTTGCCTGAGCCTTCTTTTTTATTTTGGAAAAGAGCACGGTGCCGGACAGGGTCAGGGAGTGTTGATGATGGCCCTGGACGAGGCTGAACGGTTGGATGACGAGTCGCTCAAAACCATACGCGGACTTCTGGAGCAGGTCCATTGCCAGCTGTTGGTAGCCCTCCCCCGGGTGGTCGGGGTGCCGGGATCGCTTTGCCACATGCTGTCCCCTCTTTCCGAAGGAGTGACCCAGGTCAGCGTGTATCACGGACAGGAGGAAAACCCGGAGATGATGAGCGAGGGACATTTATGAACAAAAGGGACATAGAAGAAAAAATACGCGCCAACAGAGAATTATTGCAGGAATTTTCAGTTAAAAAAATTATGCTTTTTGGTTCCTCAGTTCGGGAAGAAGCTTTGTCAGGGAGCGATATTGATCTTCTGGTGGAATTTAAACCGGATGCGGAGATAGGGCTGTTTGAGTTTGTTCAGTTAAAGGATGAATTGAGCAAGTTGCTTGGAATTTCTGTTGATTTGGTGACCGAGGACTCCCTTCATCCGGAACTTAGAGGTGATATACTTCGGGAGGCCCGGCATGTCGACTAGGAAATGGCAATTTCGCCTCCGGGATATGCTTGAATCAAGCCGAAAGATACAGTCGTATATCCAAGGACTTAGCTTTGATGATTTTTGCGATGATGAAAAGACTATGGACGCGGTAATCCGCCAGCTAACCGTTATCGGAGAGGCATCTGCTCATATACCACGCGAAATTGCAGTTGCTTACCCTGAAATACCCTGGGATGTAATCCGGGGAATGCGTAATGTGATTGTACATGAATACTTTGGAGTGAATATTCGTATTGTGTGGACTACGGCAAATAAGAATATTCCCGAGTTACATAATCGGCTTGAAAAGCTGATACAAAAGCTCGCCGAAGAAGGTAAATGTACCCATGAATCTTTGGGCGATGATTAGCCGGCAGTCATGAACAGTCACGGCAAAAAAGACGTGCTCAAACTGTGCTCGGCCTGGCAGGCTCTTTTGGAGCAGGGCACGAGACCATTCAGTGCGTATTTTGATAAGTTGGTCCGGGCTGGAATAGCGGAGAAAAAGAGCAGCCGGGTGGAACTTTTGGACCCGGAAACATTGCTTGAGTTAATCGAGACCCATTGTCCCAAGGAACTCCGGAAGCAGGCGGACGCCCAAAAAATTGCCACTAGGCTCGGCCTGGATATCGCCGTAAGTTCCCGCGCGGATGAATGCCTGCGCTTGCTCCGGGCGATCGAGACCGGGAAAAGTTGCATTTCTTCCGGACTCATGCAGCAGGCTAGTGCTGAACTGTTCGGAGATTCCAAGCATATCGGGCGGGTCGCGGTCCTGAAAAACATATGGCTGGCGGGTGTTCCGTCCCGGGGCAGGCTGGAACTGAAGGCCTTTTCCCCGTGTCCGCATCGGGAAACAGGACTGGATCTGGCCGAGGTTACATACGTGGCCGGCTCGGTTCTGATTGACCCCCTCGGGAGCGCAGGCCCGGAAGATTTTGATTTTGAAGCGATCCGCCGGGTGGTTACTTGCGAGAATCTGGAGCCGTTCAGGCAAATAGGTCTGGATGATGGATTGTTGATTTATTGCGGAGGATATTCCTCGCGCCTGCTCGTAT
>Ga0182238_1000340_pt1 | contig 14535 bp, 12 predicted proteins | sample hydfrates6_PW_90_FD_132439 | JGI IMG/M metagenome (GOLD analysis project Ga0182238, IMG submission 132439) | Subsurface microbial communities from deep shales in Texas, USA - hydraulic fracturing test 6_PW_90 | ecosystem: Environmental > Aquatic > Deep subsurface > Shale gas/oil reservoir >... | reverse complement strand
GGTATAGAGCAGTCCAAGGAGTGGGGCATATACAGGCAACAGTACTGCGGCTGCATCTACAGTGAAAAGGAGAGGTACTCCAGGGAACTGCAGGCCCTTCTCTAATTTTCGGTTATTTGTTTGCCAACCAAATGCGACTTTACGTACACATCCCCTTCTGCCGCCGCAAATGCACCTATTGCGCCTTTTTTTCCCAAAAGCTCATCTACGAAAGCAAGGAATTTTTTTTAGCCGGCCTGGAGCATGAGATCCGCCGCCGGGCAGGAGAGGTTGCCCAAACCGGTATAAGGAGTATTTATTTCGGCGGGGGCACCCCCTCGGTTCTGGATATTCCGGATCTGGAAAGGATCGTTACCGCCATTCACCGCGAGTTTTCCGTGCCGGACGGTCTGGAATTTACCCTGGAGGGAAACCCGGAATCCCTGCACAGCCGGGACTATATCCGGGGATTGAAACAACTGGGGGTCAACCGGGTAAGCATGGGGCTGCAAAGCCTGAACCCGGAGAGGCTGGAGATACTGGGCAGGCTGCACACGGCCCGGCAGGGCCTGGATGCCTTGCGAACGGTTCAGGATGCCGGGCTGGAAAATGTGGGAGTGGATCTGATCTGGGGCCTGCCCGGACAGACACCGGCGCAGTGGCTGGAGGAGCTGAAAACCGTGGTCGGGTATGAGCCCAAACACATTTCCTGTTACGGACTCAGTCTTGAACCCGGTACCGAACTCTCGGGCCGCGTTCGGGCTGGCGAACTCATCCTCCCCGGTGAGGCGGAGCAGGCCCGGATGTATATCTACGGCGCCGAGTATCTGGAATGCGCGGGCATGCTTCAGTACGAAATATCCAATTTCGCCCGCATGGGGTTTTGCTGCAGCCATAATCTGGCCTATTGGCAGGGCGAGGATTTTCTGGGCCTGGGACCTTCCGCCGTGTCCACCCTGAACGGTTACCGGGTCCAGAATGCGGCCAATATAAAGGACTATGCGCACGCGGCCGAGTATGGCCCGGGCATGGAAAAGTGGGAGCGTATTTCCGGGGAAAAGGCCCTGCAGGAGATGATCATGCTCTCCCTGCGCACCAGCCGGGGGCTCTCCCTGCGCGAATACCGCCAGGCCTCGGGCCGGGAATTCTGCACCGTTTACCGTAATCTGATTCAGGCTCTGTACGACAACAATCTTATCCGCATCGCCAACGGCTATCTGCGACTGACCAAAAACGGCATGCTGGTAAGTGACGCGATTATCGGGCGTATCCTGGATTCAAAATGGGAGATGTGAGCGGCTGGACCGTTCGTCTGCAGATTCTATCCGCTGGCCTTTTTTTTGTGGTAGGCAACCGAGTAATGTCTATTTTCAATGCCTTCGAAAAAAGACCGGAGAGTTAAAAAAGGAGGGTGAGAGTCTTGTTTACTCCCGCACAAATCATGGGGCTTTGCATCCTTGCGCCCATTCTGGGTGCCCTGCTGGTGCTGCCCAACATCAGGATGCTGCAGAAGATCGTGATCCTTGTTTCCACTGTTGCGGTCACTGCCGGATCGATCCTGGCCTATGTCGGCGGGCCCATGCAGTATGAACCGGATCTGGGGCCGCTTTTGAATTCGCATTATCTCGTTGCCGTCCTGGATTTCCTTTTGCTTTTCCTGATTCTATACATCGGGTTTAAGCGCAAGAATCATCTGATAACCGTTTTGACCGGTTTGCAGATCGTGTTCCTGGCCGTGGTGGAGTTCATGCCCGGTCCGGCCGCGCACGGCAACGCCCTTTTCGCGGATCAGTTTTCCCTGATGATGCTCCTTATCGTCAGTGTGGTTGGTTCGCTCATATGTCTTTATGCAGTGGAATACATGCGCAGGCATGAACAGCACCTGGGACTGGAAAAATCCGCCCAGGGCAGGTTCTTCTTCTATATGCTCCTTTTCCTCGGGGTGATGAACGGCCTTGTCTTGAGCAATAATCTGCTCTGGCTGTATTTTTTCTGGGAAGTGACCACCTTTTGTTCCTTTGCCCTTATAGGACACGACAATACCGACGAAGCGCGGGCAAACAGCGAAAAAGCCCTGTGGATGAATCTCCTGGGCGGGCTTGCATTTGTCCTCGGTCTTCTTTTCATCCGGGCCAACGACATCCCCCTGGAGCTCATGACCCTGGTTCGGGAGCCGCAGGGAGCGGTTCTTCTCCTGCCTCTGGCTCTTTTTTGCCTGGCCGGTTTCACCAAGTCGGCCCAGGTGCCGTTCCAGAACTGGCTGACCGGGGCGATGGTCGCGCCCACTCCGGTTTCCGCGCTTCTTCATTCCTCGACCATGGTTAATGCCGGGGTGTATTTTATTCTCAGATTGGCCCCGGCCTTTCAGGATACGCTTTTCGGCTCCTATGTGGCCCTTTTCGGGGCGTTCACCTTTATCGCCACCTCCACTCTGGCCCTGTCCCAGACCAACGGCAAAAAGATCCTGGCCTATTCCACAATAGGCAATCTTGGGATGATAATCGCCTGCGCCGGGATCGACACCCCGGCGGCCATGTCCGCGGGCATACTGCTCATCCTGTTTCACGCCCTGTCCAAGGGGCTCCTTTTCATGTGCGTGGGCAGTATAGAACAGAAGATCGGCAGCAGGAACATCGAGGACATGCGCGGGCTTTTCTCCATCATGCCCAAGACCACGATAATCACGGTCATCGGGATGATAACCATGTTTCTGCCTCCCTTCGGCGTTCTTTTGAGCAAATGGATGGCCATTGAGGCCTGCTCCAAGCAGCCCCTGGTGGTGGTCATGCTCGCCCTGGGCAGCGCCTTTACCGTTGTTTTCTGGGCCAGGTGGGCCGGGCTGCTCCTGAGCTCCACTTTCGGGGAGGAGGAGAGGAAAAAGGAGATATTGAGCCGGTTTGTTTCCTTTCCCCTGACCGCCCTGGCCGCCCTCAGCGTGATAATGAGTTTTCTGGTTACCGGGGTTTATACCCAGATGGTTTTGCCCATAGTCCGCATGTACTATTCCGAGGGGATTTATTTGACCGGAAGCGGCGGACTTTTCAACGAGATAGGGGCATTTGCCATCTACCCGGTGTTCTTTATCCTGGTGGCCGGGCTTATATATGCTATTCGAGCCGCGTCCCGCATTCGGGAGCGTTCCTATTCCGCTCCGTACATGTCCGGAATCCAGCTCAAGGAAGGGGAAAAATTCGGATTTAACGGTCCCCTGGGCGGATTCGTCCCTTTTGCAGCGGGCAACTACTATCTGCGGGACTATATCGGTGAAGAGCGCATAGGCACGGGAATCAACATCGTCGGCATCGGGATAATCATTATTCTCATGGCCGGTGTATTTTAGGCGCGTTCCCGGGTACCCATCCGCCTTTGGCGCTTACTGTAAAAAGCCTTATTTCTAAAAATAACGGAGACAGATCATGTTTTCAGCCGGAAACCTGTTTTTGGGCATAATAAGCATACTTTTGGCCCCTTTTCTCGGCGGGCTCATAGCCGGGATAGACCGCAGGCTCACCGCCTGGTTCCAGGGGAGATACGGCCCCCCGATTCTGCAGCCGTTTTATGACGTGTTAAAGCTTTTGGGCAAAAAGCGCATGGCTGTTAATTACTGGCAGATACTCTGCGCTCATATCTATCTGGTTTCAGCCGCGATGTGCGTGTTTCTCTTCGCCATCCAGTCCGATCTTTTGATGATCTTTTTCGTTTTGACCATCGGCGGGGTGTTCATGGTCATGGGCGCTCTGTCCACGCCATCCCCATACAGCCAGATCGGGGCGCAGCGGGAGCTCATGCAGATGCTTACCTACGAGCCGCTTTTAGTCCTGGTTTTTGTGACCATCTATTTTGTCACCGGCAGTTTTAAGATTTCGGACATACTCAACCACGGTGAGCCCATACTGCTGGTATTGCCCCTTATGTACCTGGTTCTGGGATTCGCCCTGACCATCAAGCTGCGCAAGTCGCCCTTTGATATCTCCACCTCGCATCACGGACATCAGGAGATAGTAAAGGGGGTGCTTACCGAATATTCCGGCCCGCATCTGGCCATTGTCGAGATCGCCCACTGGTACGAGATAGTCCTGGTCCTGGGCATCTGCGCCCTATTCTGGGCCACCAGTGCCGTGGGTATGGCTGTGTTGCTGGTTTTGACCTACATGGGCGAGATACTCATAGACAATCTGGTAACCCGTGCCACTTGGCGCTGGATGCTGACCTATGTCTGGGGAGTGGGCATTGGTCTGTCCTTTATGAATATAGCGCTTTTGTACGCGGAATATTTTTAAGAAAAACTACCGGAGCAGTTAAATGAACTTCCTCAAGCGCTTTGTAACCAAGTCCAGAATAAAATCACCGTGGCTTCTGCATTTTGATTGCGGGAGCTGCAACGGGTGCGACATCGAGGTCCTGGCCTGTCTTACCCCGGTTTACGATGTGGAGCGGTTCGGAATAATAAATGTGGGCAATCCCAAACACGCTGATCTGCTTTTGGTCACCGGCACGGTCAACTATCGCAACCGGCCGGTTCTGGAGAATATCTACGAGCAGATGCCCCACCCCAAGATCGTGGTCAGCGTTGGGTCCTGCGGGAACAGCGGGGGCATTTTCCGGGACGCCTACAACGTTATCGGCGGGATAGACAAGGTTATCCCGGTGGATATCTATGTCCCGGGCTGTCCGCCCAAGCCGGAGGCGATAATCGACGGAGTTGTGGCCGGGCTTAGCGCCCTGTCCGAAAAGGACGGCCGGGATGTTTCTCCCGTGGCTGAAGAGCTCAGCGAGATGAGTGCCACTTATTCCGAGAGATACGAGAATTTCAAGACCGGAGAGGAAAAATGATCGAGCGGATAAAAAGATCCGAACTCAAGAATCGGGTTTGGGAAATGAAGAATATGGGATACCGGCTGGTGACCATGTCCAGCGTGGATACCGGCGAAGATATTGAGTACATATACCATTTTGACAAGGACCTGAATATGGTCAATTTCGCGATAAGCGTCCCCCACGGGGAAAGCCCGGAGAGCATATCCGAAATTTACGGCTCCGCTCTTCTGGTGGAGAACGAAATCCAGGACCATTTCGGGGTGAGTTTTACCGGCCTGGCTCTGGATTTTAAAGGGTCGTTTTTTCTTGAGGACGAGGTGCAGAAGGCTCCTTTCTGCGCCATGAGCATTAAAAGGCAGGAAAGCAACGCGGAGGGAAATGAATAATGGCCCCGACAGTAATACCTTTCGGACCGCAGCACCCGGTACTGCCGGAGCCCCTGCACCTGCAGATAACCGTGGTGGACGAGGTGGTCTCTGAAGTCCTGCCCAAACTGGGTTTCGTACACCGCGGCCTGGAGAATCTGGTGCTCAAAAGGGATATCCACCAGATGGTACAGGTGGTGGAGAGAGTTTGCGGGATTTGCAGCTGCATTCACGCCCATACTTATTGTATGGCTATTGAGGAGCTCATGGATGTTCAGGTTCCTCCGCGGGCGGATTATCTGCGCATTATCTGGGGCGAGCTGCACCGCATGCACAGCCATCTCTTGTGGCTGGGTCTTCTGGCCGACGCTTTCGGATTTGAGAGCCTTTTCATGCAGTGCTGGAAGATCCGGGAGAAGGTCATGGATATTCAGGAGGCCACATCCGGAAACAGGGTTATTGTCTCCGTGAATGTGGTCGGCGGAGTCAGGCGGGAATTGACCCCGGAGCAATGCACCTGGATACTGGAGACCCTGGAAGAGGTGGAAAAGGAGCTTCTGGAGATCAAGCAGGTTTTTATAGACGATTTTTCCGTGCAAAAAAGAACCCGGGGCGTGGGCATCCTCAGCCGGGAAGAGGCCTATGAGTCCGGGGCCGTGGGGCCGACTCTGCGCGGCAGCGGCGTGGCCCAGGACGTGCGCCAGAGCGGCTACGGCGCGTATTCCGAACTGGATTTCGAGCCGGTGACCGAGCCGGACGGGGACAGCTACTCCCGGGCCAAGGTCCGTTTCCGGGAGGTTTTGCAGAGCATTGATCTGGTCCGCCAGGGCATAAGCAGGCTCCCGCAAGGGGAGAGCAGGGTCAAGGTCAAGGGTTGGCCGGAAGGCGAGGCCATCAGCCGGACCGAGCAGCCCAGAGGCGAACTCATGTACTACATCAAGGCGGACGGGAGCAAGCACCTGGAAAGGATGCGCATCCGCACCCCGACTTTTGCCAATATCCCGGGTATGCTCAAGATGCTTCCCGGAGTGGATCTGGCCAATGTTCCGGTGGCGGTTCTGTCCATTGATCCCTGCATAAGCTGTACTGAAAGATAGAGGTATACCATGCTGCACATGACCCCGAGTATTTTGAAGAACTTTTTTTCCAAAAGCGCCACCCGCCTTTATCCGGTGGAAGTGCGGGAGCCGTTCGAACACTCCCGCGGCGCGCTTGAGATCCGGCTGGAGGACTGCATTTTCTGCGGCACATGCATGCGCAAGTGTCCGTCAAAATGCATCACCGTGGACAAAAACGCGGGAACCTGGGACATGGACCCTTTCGCCTGTGTCTACTGCGGGATTTGCGTGGACAACTGCCCCACGCATTGCCTGTATCAGGCCCGGGAATACCGCCCGCCCGAGGCGGAGAAATCCCACGTCTTTTTGCAGGGGGAGCCGCCGAAGAAAAAAAGCAAGAAAAAGCAGGCCTCCGGGGAAGAGGAGGTTTCAGGACAAGAGGGTGAAGACCAAAACGGGGGGGATGAGACCTAGAACCGGGTAGGCGGGTCTGTCCCGGCTTTATTTAGTTTCCATTCGGAAATGGCCCTTTTCCAGTTTAACTGCGTCAATTTTCGTAATTATTCGATCACGTATTAGGATACGCTCGCTCGTAATTACTCAAATTCCTTGTTAAACAGAAAAAAATATCATTTCCGAACCCAAAACCTGATATTTCTAAATCCGATAATTTTTGAATTTTCGGATAAGAACTATTTAATAGCCCCCGGGCCTCGATTGCGGTCCGGGGGCTTTTTACGGCCTGTCAGCCGCCGCTTTTCGCTCCCACCAGGTTTTTCCGTGCCTTCTTATATGCTCTTTCAGGTCGGAATCGGTGATGGTGTGCGTCCGGACAAGGTCCACTGTGTACGGGATGCTTGTTTGGTTTAATTTTTCGGCAAGCTCCGCCTGGTCGGTTAGATCCAGGTCTCCTTCCAGGGCGATGTCGATATCGCTTTCCGGGGTGTATGTTCCCATGGCCCGGGAGCCGAAAAGAATTGCCTTTTTCAGCTTGGGGCACTTTTTGAGTTCCGCGATTATGGTCTCCCGGTGCCTTGGTTTAAGGCCGTCGTTCATTCCCGGTCCTTTCGTTTCCTTAACGTATGTTGAAGACGCTTCAGCATGGGAGCATAATTCTGCTGTATCTCGCGCAACGCCTCCTGGGCGACTGCTTCCTCGTAGGTGTGGCTGAGCAGATTGCGCTTGGAAAGGGCGTTCAAGGCGGTTTCCGTATCCTCTTCTCTCATGTATTCCGCTTCAAATGCCTGCCGGAATACCTGCCGGGGAGATTTGACGTCAAAGCCTTCGTAGAACAACAGGTCCTTGAGTACCTTCCAGGCCAGCTCGAAAGTGTATTCGAAACGCTGGATTACACCTTCCTGTTCCAGCTTGCTGAGTTCCTCAACCGGCCTTTCCATGGCCTCGAACAAAAGCCCGGACGCTTTTTCAAACCGGCTGAACCTCTGTTGCTAGCGTATCGGATCGGTATTGCTCATTTTTCCTCCGACTGTTTTTTGCAAAATCCGGATTGGCTAGAATTTGGGGGTTACCCCGCCTTTTCCCATTCAAAGCTTTCGATATTTCGCTTTTCACTGGAAAATTCCACCCCGATTAGATAAATTTCCCGCCCGGCAAATTGTTCGGCGTATCCCTTTGATTTTATCTGCTCCAGGGCCTTTTCTTCCCCGCATTGCTCGACGACCTTGAATTCAATCACATAAACGCGGTTATCAAGCCGCACGACCAAATCGAGACGCCCTTTGTTGGAATGGACCTCGGGGCGGACATCAATTCCGGTGGTCGCGAAATAGCAGTAGACAATGGAGGCGTAGTAGGCCTCGTATCCGGCGGTTTGCTGTTCTTTGTACCAGTCATAGGGAATGGAGGCGAAAAAGGAGTGAAAGATTTCGTGCAGACGGTCCATATCCAGGTCGCGCAGGGATTCGTACAGGGCAAAGGAGTTATTTACCTGCTCAACCGGAGCCTTGGTGAAATAATAAAGCACATAGTCGGCCAGGCTCTGCCGGACTTCCTGGTTGGGGTATCCCAGGGTGTAGCGGCGCATTCCGGTCATTTTTTCCAGCCCTTTTATGGTCAGGTACCCGGTCTGGAAAAGCAGATTTTCCACCTCGATAAAATCTATGTCAAAGCTGCCCAGCAGTTTTTCCCCGGCTTTTAGGTCGTTAAGCTCCGGGACGGAGTATTTCCGGGACTGCAAGAGCTTGATCAAGAATGTGGGGGTGCCGCTTTCAAACCAGTAGTTGGAGAATTCCTTGTTTCTCAAGTAAAGAAGGACATCAAAAGGATTATAGACCTTTTCTCCCAGCCAGGAATAGCCGTTGTACCATTTTTTTACTTCCTCCAGGTCGACTCCCGGCAGGTAGTCGGCGAATACTTTTTCCAGCTCGTTTTGAGTGTATCCGCATATAGTGGCATAACTCCTGCTGAGGGTGATGTCTTCCAGGTTGTTCAGCCCGCTGAAAAGAGAGACCTTGCTGAATTTGGAGACTCCGGTGATAAATGTCAGACGGATGTAAGGGTCGCAGTCCTTGATCACGGAATAGTAGTTTTTGAGCTCTTCCCGGATTTCCACGGCCAGTTCGGGCTTTTCTATACTGTCCAGTATGGGCTTGTCGTATTCGTCAATCAGGATGACCACCGGGCGGGAATATTTAGCGTGGCATTTCTGAATTAAATCGGAAAAGCGGTTTTTAAGGTCGGAGTAGACGGTTTCAATACCATGTTTTTTTTCATTCTGGTCCAGGATGTAGCTGAATGTTTTTCCCAGTTCATCAAGACTGCGCATGACTCCTGATCCGAAGCTTATGTGCAAAACCGGATTGGTTTCACTCCAGTCCCAGTTGTCGTACAGATAAAGGCCTTCAAAAAGATCTTGCTTGCCCTCGAAGGCAGCCTTTAGGGTGCTCAAAAAAAGGCTTTTGCCGAAACGGCGGGGCCGGGACAGGAAATAGTATTTACCCTGCAATGTTATAGAAGAGACAAATTGGGTTTTGTCCACATAGGCAAAACCTTCGCGAATTAAATTCTCAAAGGTCTGGATTCCAATGGGCAGTTTTTTCATTGCGGGTTCTCCCGGGTATTTCGTCTTTGCATAGAGGATACTACCCGTGCTTCTTTTTGAATTCAAGTGGGGGCATAGGACAGAAGTCAAAAAACAGAGGACACAAAAATCAAAGGGCTGTGCAAGGCGGGTATTTTTTTTATACCTCTAAAATATGGAGATGTGAAGTGGATATACCGGTATGGTGGAGATCTTCGGAAATGACACAATGACAATTGCAGAGGTGACGGTATAATTCCGCAGACTACGCAGGACGGCGCGGATTTTTTTAACCCGTCGAATTCGACGGGTTTAGATTTGTACTAGACATATTTGAGTCGACAGTCGCCCTTTTGATGGGGAAGCGCTATGTCAGTTTAATTAAAACCTTGTGTATCTACGTTTGCTTGGGCCGGATTCTTCAAAATATAGCGCCTAAGCAACATCAGTCTTTACTTCCCACATATTTTTCAGTCCAAGTTTCCAGGCCATCCATTTCCTGCCGATATTAATGGCCGCGTTTTCGTCTGCGTGCATAGTATGCCCGCAGTCTGAATATGGGCAATGGTGTTCGCTTTGCTTCGTGTCTCTGCTCCTGGTCGAATCAGGAGCCTGGCGAACTTGCCTTCGCAGTATATCCTTTGCTTTGTCCGGGGAGATTCTCCCAGCGGGCAGTTCCTGGTTGATGGGCAACTTGAGCTTTTTGCGACGGTACTTTTTTGCCAGTTTGGTTTTGTACCTTTTGTTGAGACCTTCTGTTGCTGGCTGAAAAAGCTTTAGTTCTCCGTCGCAAACCGAGAGTCCTCCACCCTCCCTGACGGTGAGATTTTTATTTTTAGTTCTATCCACGGACAGGAAGGGATTTCGGCCACAAACCGAGCAGGTTTGGCTAGTTCGTGCCGGATGGATAGCTACCCCCGGGAACAGGCTCAGTTCCTTCACCTCGCCGGTCTCGCGGTTGATGGCTTCCAGAAATGGGTGCACCCACCTGTCTCCCCCATACCAGTGCATCGCCCTTTGTTTCTTATGAGCGTCTATATCCGAAAAGGTGTATGTGTGAACGACCTTATCGTAGATAAGTTTAAGCTGCTTTCCCCCGGAGGCCAGATTGGCCACGGAACTTTCCAGGACCGGAAAGCCTTGATATTTGGCGCATAATGAGTCTATGTGATGCAGCACGTCCCCGGTGGCGTTTTCCCTCAATTGCGCCAATTGGTTGCTAAACCTTTGCTGAAATTTCTGGCGCGGCTGCTTTTCGTGACGATATCTCTCCACGGCCCGCATCAAGTTGCGGATGGACTTAATTCTTATGGCCCCGGATTCGAGCAGGGTCTTGTCTTGGGCATCAAATACAGCATAGCCGATACCCACCTCACCAAGGTCTATACCGATTATTGTCTTGGCTAATGGGAATTCTTCCTGCATTTCCCCGGGATCTGCTTTCTCTATCTTTTCTTCGATGGGCACGTTTAGAGTCATTTTTACGGGACCGGGCGTTACCTCCACATGAAATTCCCCTGTTTCATAGGATATTTGCTGATTAAAAAAACGTTCCACCAGAAGAGTATATTCCTTGAGTTCCAGACGGGAATCGACAAGTTGTTCGTCAAGCATACCCTTGTAGGAAGAAGGTCCTATAAGACGGGCGAACTTGCCTTTACAATTTTTGTATCTTAGTCCTTTTTTGCCGCATTCCACCCCGGTCATATCATCCTCGGCACCCTTGAGTGGCAGGTTTATATGCCAATCGTGCGGGGCTTCCTTAAGATAAACCGAATAGGGGACAGGAGCCCTTTTTTGTTTTTTGCTCGAGGATAATTTTTCCAAAGCTTTGCCGGGATCAATATTTTCCGGACCCAAGTTTTCCTTAGTGAGTCGATGCAGGGCAATTCCTATGGGTTTGTCTGAACGGAAATAATGCTGCGGAGGACTCCATCCAGTGTCCTTTTTAGGTGCGTAGAACAATTTATCCCATCCGTACCAGTTGAATTTGGTGCGGATGATGAACTCCTGTCTAAAGATAAGGTTGTGCAGCCCCCGGAGTTCCGAATGGTAAAGATTAAAGACTTTAAGGAACAGATCCCTTGGCACTTGCTCCTGATTCAATTGCACTTCGAAGGAAGGTGGAATGTCGAGCATTTCAAAGATGTTGTTCCTGGCCAAATCTCCGGGGATTTGTTCGGGAAGACCGGATAGAAGAAGGGCGTATCTCTGCCGTTTAAGATGGAGAAGGTCGGAGAGTATGGACGGGTCAGAGGTGCTCCGTGATTTTGATTCCAGTCCTTGAAGGACATTCTCCAGTACTCCGGCCGGGTCCAAGTTAAACAGTTTGTCCCTATTAAGTTGGTAAGGGTGGTGCTTGCTGGTACTGAAAGGGCTTTTATAGATGAATCCCTGTTTATTGGTAAGCAATTTATTCAAGTCTTTTTTTCTTTTGAATAGCCCCGCCTGTTCAAACTCCCTGCGCACAAAGCTGCTGAGTTCAGCAGAACCTGTGCGGGTCAATCCGGCCAGTCTTTGCCATATCCATCTGCGAGCCAGTTCCTCCACGTTTTCAATGTTCCGACCGGAGTTTTTCGCACGCTCGCTTTCAATTTGAATCCGGGCCTGCACAGGCGATTCCAGTTTACCCTTGGCCGCGGCCCAGTCTAAAAGTTTTTCAGCATGTTCTTCCATTACTCTGGACAAATGATTAAATCTGTCAACGCCTTCCCTAAGTTCGGTCTGGTAGTCGATCCTGCCTCCCTGGATCCTGTTTGGGCGGGAAAGCCCCTTGAGCCATTTCGGGATTTCGAAATCGACTTGTTCGAAATTTTCCTGGGAAAGCTGTTTATCATCCTCATATTTTTTGCGCAGGCGTTCTTTGAGGTTATTCAGCCACCCTGATGCGGTCGACAGAAGTTCACTTAAATCCTCAATGGCCTTAATGTCTTTTTCGCCCGGGAGCTCCTGAAGTCTGCCGAGGAGACGGTCCAGAGAATTTCTGGTTTTCTTCGCCCTCCCCGGCATGGACTCAAGCAGATTATTAAGCTCCTCCGGGGTGAAACCGAGGCCGGACAGGTGTTTTTCGAATTTATCGTTGAGTAACGGTTTCGGAAGGTTAAACCCCTCACGGCAGGCTTCGAGTGCCTCTTCCAACTCTGAAAGCCGTTTGACGTAGTTGCTTACCCAGGAATCAATCCGACCGGCGACTACTTTGCGAAAATTTCCATATGCTGAACCGGTTTCGAACAAAGGGTTTTCAGGCACTTTTTCGAACCATGCCTTGAGCTCGGCGAGCCGCTCCCTATATTCATCGGGAACTTGGTAATCCCGCATGATGGTTTCCAGGTCTGATCTTCGCCAATACTCGAACCCTTTTCCAAAAAGCCAGGAAAGTGCATTACTGTTCGTCGTGGTAATTTCAGCCTTGCAGGTGCTGGCATTTTCTTTTCTGCCTTCTCGGCGGGCAAGGCTTAATTTCTGAGCCACGACCATGTGCAGGGCATTTTCACCGTCTAAACTCGAAATGTTCGCAGGGAGTTCAGGATCAAAGTCAATTGTACTATTGTCTGGTTTAAGCTCGACAAGTTGACGGCCCATGTGTCCTATTTCAGGGAGCTTTAGGCCATATTCGTCCCCCAGATCATCAAAGAGTTTCAAGGCTTCGTCGATTCCCTCCCTTAACTCGTCCCATCCCTGGAATTTGCTGCACACATGTTCGGCAAAAGCTTCCAAAAATTTGACCAGAAACGTGCATGGGGATTTGTCCTTGCCGATAGTCTTCCCAGTGGCCAAAAAATAGAGCTTGTCGGCAACATTGCGTGGGTTATATTCTTTGTTGCGCGGTTTTGAATGGAGGCTGTTATAAATATTTTGGGGCAGAAAATTTTTGGCGGAGATGCCAAATTTTTTTTCAAAGGCCTGTTTAAAAGGGGTTTCGTCAATTCCTTTAAAGGAGCGGAAAAGTCGGGTCCTGGTGGAGTTGTCAAAGGCACGGAACCCGGACAAGTGCACTGCGCAGAGAAGACCGGTCAGTGATCCTCTGCCTGTGCCCTCAATTATTTCATAAAGTTGTTCAGCTTTTTTGAAAAATTCGTCCTGGTTTTTTTCGCCCAGCCAAGGAGTGTCCAGGGGAAATTTAAGGGTGCGGATGCTCGTTTCCCGGCTGATGGCAAACCTAGCCAGATTTTTTCTCCATAACCGGGCATCCTTGCCTGATAATTTATCTTGGCGCACGTTATGACTCCGTTTGGTTACGGTTGCCTGCCTTCTGCATGGACCGCATGTAAACATAGATTTACCGATTGGTAAAGAGTCGGTATTATTTTGTCATACTCCTCCTGGAACTGATTGATTTTTTTAAACTGGCAACGGTCAGTAGTCGAGCCCTCGTACATCACCACAAAGCTGGCTGAGATCCGGCAGCGCGTCCTCGTACATCACCACAAAGCTGGCTCAGAACATGCAGATAAACCTCGTACATCACCACAAAGCTGGCTTATTCAGCAGACTTTCACCTCGTACATCACCACAAAGCTGGCAGCATCTCCCACACAACGCCTCGTACATCACCACAAAGCTGGCAGCATCTCCCACACAACGCCTCGTACATCACCACAAAGCTGGCATCCGTCCTGTCCAATACCTCGTACATCACCACAAAGCTGGCCGGACAGCTCGTACAAAGCCTCGTACATCACCACAAAGCTGGCTGGAATGGTTATGCTAATCCTCGTACATCACCACAAAGCTGGCGGAGAAATAATCCGCGAGCCTCGTACATCACCACAAAGCTGGCGAGGAGTACCCGAGTATTCCTCGTACATCACCACAAAGCTGGCTTTTATATATACACTATGCTAAATACATTGACAATCCTGTATAAGTCAAAAGGAGATTCGGATATGGAAATTAATAAATTTCAACATCCCGATTCGATTTGGACATGGCGGCCTAACAGAAGAAAAAACAAGGTCAGCCTGTGGCTGCCGTATTTTCAGGAGGTCGAAAGGCTACCCAAGGGAAAAGGTGACAGGTATCGTTTTGTGTACAAGGGCGGAGAGGTTACCTGTCATCTCAAAGAGATAGAATTTCTCATGTTCTATGGAGCCAGTGGAGAACTTTCTCTTGAGTTTCTGGACCGCCTTAACGAATACGGTATCCCGCTTATGATCCACCGCAGGAACATGCATCGGCCGGGAGCATTACTCGTTTGTAAAGGACCAGAATTTCGGTTGCGTTCAAGGCAGGATCCAGGTAATTTTATCCTCCAAAAAAGGAGGGTGGACAAATG
>Ga0182238_1000339_pt1 | contig 14544 bp, 9 predicted proteins | sample hydfrates6_PW_90_FD_132439 | JGI IMG/M metagenome (GOLD analysis project Ga0182238, IMG submission 132439) | Subsurface microbial communities from deep shales in Texas, USA - hydraulic fracturing test 6_PW_90 | ecosystem: Environmental > Aquatic > Deep subsurface > Shale gas/oil reservoir >... | reverse complement strand
GCATAAACATAGCTCCCGGTAATACAGGTGAACCATAGGTTATCACTTTACTGGAAACTTTCTTTATGGCGTCGGGGGTAACATCATCAGCATCTACAGACATGCCACCAGCAGCAAGAACGATCTCTGCCCCTTTACCGATTAGAGATTTTATAGCTTTTTGTATCTTTTTACTTCTATCGGGAACATACTCTATATCCAACAGTTTAACCCCATATTTGTTTATCTTGCTTCTCAATACCGGTCCAAATTTATCACTAACTCTTCCCTCATATACTTCATTACCCGTAACTACTATACCAACCTTCACAGGTCTCATTTTATTCAGACTTATGACAGCTCCATGTTCACTACATATTTTTTCAACCTCTTTTACCCTCTCCTCTTTTATAGTTAAAGGTATTATCCTTGTTCCTGCAACTGTTCTACCCTGTTCTACTAGGGTATTATTATGTAAAGTTGCTAAAACTATTAAATCTATATTGTTTATAGCTTCTAGAGCCTTTAAATTTATTTTGAGAAGTCCTTTATATTTAGATTTAAGGCTTACCTTTCCCTCGGAAGGACCCTCTAAATACAGCCCCTCTCCAGCTACCGCTCTTCCTATTCTTATGGCGGCTTCGTCCTCATGAATATAATCTTCATTTAAATCAACAGCATAAATGTGATATTTACCCATATCCTTCAATACTTCTATATCTTCTTCCCTTATGATATATCCCTTTTTAAATGCGGCCCCCTTAAATTTCCCAGGTAATATTTTGGTCAAATCATGTCCCAATATCATACCAACAGCTTCTTCTACTCTAATTTTCTTCAAAATACTTCCTCCATATGTCATTAATTATCATTTACACAGATATCCATAAAATCAAACTCATTTACATCAAATAAGCCCATATCCGTAAGCTTAATCTCCAGTATTACAGGAAGTGCTAGGAAAGATAAGGTCATAAAGGGATCTATTTCTTTATTTACTCCCATTTCATATGCTGTCTTCTGCATTTCCTTTAATTCAAGGTCTACTTCCTCTAAAGACTTATCCGACATAAGTCCTCCTATGGGTAAAGATAAAGATTTTACAACCTTACCCTTAGAACATATACTGATTCCACCATCTATTCTTTTTATTTCTTCAATTGCCAACAGAATATCTTCATCATTATCTCCAACAATAATGAGATTGTGGGAATCATGGGCAACTGTAGAGGCTATAGCCCCTCCTTTAAGTCCGAAATCTTCTACAAGCCCAAGTCCTATATTTCCCGTACCTCTATGCCTTTCTACTACGACTAGCTTTAATATATCCAGCTTATGGTGATATTTGAAGTACCCGTCCTCTACTTCTACTTTTCGAACTGCTTTTTTGGTCACCAAACTATGGGGCATAAGTTTAATGACGTTGGCAATATCAGTTTTCATCCTTATCTTAAGCATATCATCAGTTATTTTTTTTAGTTTTATAGTATTCAATATTTTAGAATTTGTTTTTGCATTAATGTGAAACATTGCTTTGCCCTTTTGGGCCACCAATTTCCCATTTTTGTATACTCTTTCTATATTAAATGTATTAATATCATCAACCACTATCAAATCAGCTATGTACCCTGGGGCAACTGCACCTCTATCGTGAAGGCCGTAACATTCTGCTCCATTGAGTGTAGCGATTTTTATTGCTAATATAGGGTCTATTCCATTTTTTATTGCAAGTCTTACATTATTATCTATATGTCCACTAACCAAAATGTCCTCCGGATGTCTATCATCAGTACAAAACAGAATTCTTCTTAAATTAGCTCTGTTTACTCCTCTTATCAAAGCTTCTAAATTTCTGGCTGCTGACCCTTCCCTTATTTGAATATACATGCCTAACCTTAGTCTTTCAATCATTTCCTCCATTGTCGTGCATTCATGTTCCGTTTTGATTCCTGAAACTACATAGGCATTAAGGTCCTTTCCAGTAATACCAGGACCATGGCCATCCTTTATTTTAGTCTCAGCTACTTTGATTTTGTCTAATATTTTGTCATTTCCTGCTATTACTGCAGGATAATCCATTACTTCCCCTAGGCCCAGAACCCATTCATTATCTATTAACTTTCCAAGATCCTTGGCTAAGAGTTTTGCACCTGAATTTTCAAAGGATGTGGCCGGTACACAGGAGGGCAGCATAACGAATACATCCAAAGGAATATTTCTGCTTTCTTCTAAAATATATTCTATTCCATCTATCCCGCAAACATTTGCAATTTCGTGGGGGTCAGCTATTATAGTTGTTGTACCGTGGGGCACTATTGCCTTTGCAAATTCCCCCGGTGATACCATTGATGATTCTATGTGCACATGACCATCTATAAGTCCTGGAACAATATATTTCCCTTCGATATCTACTTCCCTCTCACCCTCATACCTTCCTATTCCTACAATATTTTTACCGGTTATGGCAACATCTCCTTCTATTATTTCTTCTGTAAACACATTAACTATCTTGGCATTTTTAAGAACTAAGTCTGCCTTTTTCCGTCCCGCCGCCACATCTATTCTCTTTTTTATATCGGTCAAAAATATCATCCTTTCTGATATTGGATTTATTAGCTTATACATAGATATATATCCAACTTCAAAATTATATTTATTTAAATAGTCATTGTCTAGGCTAACAGCTCATAGCCTACAGCTTACAACAAAGACTAAAATAAGGATTCTCAAACTCCTAATTAGATTAAACTTTACCATAACTCTTAATAGCCTGCAATATTTTCTCAGGTGTAGCAGGCAGCTCCAGTATCCTTACGCCTACAGCATTATAAATGGCATTTAATATCGCAGGAGCCACAGGTATCATAACGGGCTCACCAATTCCCTTTGCTCCAAAAGGTCCCGTTGATTCAGGGTCCTCTATAATAAATTTCTCTATCTCCGGCAAATCTAGAGCAGTAGGTATAATATACTTTGAAAACTTATTATTTTTTATTCTACCCTCCTTCAGTCCTAAATCTTCAAAGAGAGCATATCCTGCTCCCATGGCAAATCCACCGTCAATTTGTCCCTCTATCATAGTAGGGTTCATGGCTCTGCCAACATCTTGAGCACATAGAGCCCTTATAATATCTACCTTTCCAGTTTCAGTATCTACTTCTACCTCTACTCCATAGCAATTAAAAGTATAGGGCCAATAGGGAGCCCCCTGGCCGGTTTCAGGGTCCATTTCGGTGGTTTGAGCAGTAAAACTTTCGGTTGCTTCCAGTCTTCTTTTTTGTTTTTTTAGCTTTTGTGCTATTTCCTTAAAGGTAGTCTTTTTTTGAGGAAACATTTTAAGATAGACTTCTTTATTTTTAGTTTCAAGTCCTATAGATGTATTTAATCCAAGGAGCTCCTTTGATTCTTCAAAGAGTTTTTTTCTAAAGGACTCCATAGCAATTTTTACCGCATTTCCCGTATTATAGGTTTGTCTACTTGCGGCAGCAGTTCCAGAATCAGGAGTTTTACTCGTATCTTCATTTATTAAAACTATATCTTCTATTTCAATTCCTAAAACCTCTGAGCCTATTTGACTAAGTACGGTCTTAGCGCCTTGACCTACTTCAGTAGCACCTACAGATATAGATATTTTTCCCTCATCCTCAAGTCTAATAGTTGCCGTTGAAACATCTGGAAATCCATTCCCATATCCTGTACCATAAAAGCTTACTGCAATACCCTTGCCTCTTTTTTTCATCCCCACACCATCTCACTTTCTGCAAATAATCTTTTGGATACGATCCTGATACATTTGTCAAGGGGTACACTTTCAACCAATACCTGACCTGTGGCAGTTACTGAATTCTTTCTAAAACAGTTTCTAAGTCTTATTTCGACGGGACTTATTCCCAGTTTTTCAGCTATTATATCCATCTGCTGCTCACAAGCTACAGGAATCTGTGTAGCTCCAAATCCTCTCATTGCCCCGCAAAAAGGATTATTAGTATAGACTGCATAGCTGTCGATTTTTACATTATCGATTTCATAGGGCCCCGTAGCATGTACTCCCGACTTTCTCAGTACATTTACAGCCCATGAGGCATAGGCCCCTGTATCTCCAATTATTTCTGCTTCAAGGGCAATCAATTTTCCTGTTCGATCTGCTCCTGTTTTATACTTCATGTAGAGGGGATGTCTTTTAGAATGGGCATAGAAGGATTCTTCCCGGTCATAACAAACCTTGACAGGTCGTCCAGTAAGTAGTGCTCCAAGTCCAATATGTATCTGCATTGTTATATCTTCACGACCCCCAAAGGCTCCTCCAACGGCAGGATTTATTATTTTTATTCTTTCTTTCGGTAGACCTAAAGCGTCAGCTATCTCTATTTGATCGAAATGCGGATATTGAGTTGCTGCACATATTACTAAGGTTCCATCCTCTTCCATGTATGAAAGCCCACTTTCTGGTTGTAAAAACGCATGGTCTACCATTGAAGTTTTATATTCTCTCTCTACAATTACATCACATTTTTTGAATCCTTTTTCTACATTTCCCTTTCTGCATTTGTAATGATAAACTATATTACTATCATCATGGATTTTAGGTGCATTCTCTTTCATTGCTTCCTTCGGATCAAAAACTGCTGAGATTTTCTCATATTGAATTTTGATTAACTTTTTCGCTTCTTTAGCCTTTTTGGGGCTTTCAGCTATTACAAAGGCAATAGGATCTCCTATCCTTCTAACCTTCTCTTTACATAGTACTTCATGATCCTTAAAAAGTACCCCATGACGGTTTTCACCGGTAATATCTCTATGGGTAAGTATTTTAACTACTCCATCAAGCTTTTCTGCCTCACTGATATCAATTTTAAAATAGGCATGGGGTTCTGTAGACCTTAATGTAGCTCCATAGAGCATATCATCCATATATATATCCTGGGGATATTTAGTTTTACCCATTACCTTTTGCTTTCCGTCTACTCTTAATAAATTTTTACCTATATTTTTATAGTTGTTCATGGGATTCACTCCCTCTTTGCTGCAAAATTTTAGATGCCTTTTCAATAGAGTCAACTATCTTTTCATAGCCGGTACATCTGCATAAATTGCCCGATATGGCTTCCCTTATATCCTTTCTTGTAGGGTTTTTATTTTTATCCAGTAATGCTTTTGCCGACAAAACCATTCCCGGTATACAATAGCCACACTGCACAGCTCCATTTTCTAAAAACGACTCTTGGATAGGATGAAGATCATCTTCCTTCCCAATTCCTTCTATTGTTGTGATCTCTTTTCCATGGGCCTGGATTGCCAATAGAAGACATGAATTTACGGTTTTTCCTTCAAGTATTACTGTGCATGCTCCACACTCCCCTTCCCCACATCCTTCTTTAGTTCCCGTAAACCCCAGTCTATCTCTCAGCAAATCTATAAGTCTCAAATCTTCCTCTATCTCTAAATCATAATCCTTACCATTTACATTAAGCTTTATATTAATCAAATCTATTCCCCCTCAAAAGAAATTGCCTTTTTAAAGATTCCCTTTACTGCCTCTTTTTTATATGGACATGAACTTCTTCCTGAAAGCCTCTGTTTAACTTCATGGGAAAATATTTCTGCCGCCTCTTCTATCAGTCCATCATTTAAATTCTTATCTTTCAAAAACTTTTCTAAAGCATATTCTCTCAAGGGATACTTTCCCAGTGCTCCCGATGCAATACGAATATTTTCAATCCGATTATTTTCTCCTATAATAGCATAAACCGAACAGCTTATTCTAGATATGGCCAATGCATTTCTAAGTCCAAGTTTTTCAAATCCTATCCTTATATTTTTGTCCCTAGATTTTGTAAAACTAATACTATATAATAGCTCATCACTCCTTAAATTTCTGCTTCCATTTTCCATATAGAATTCCTTAAGTTTTATCTTTCTTTGTTTTGACCTGCTCTTTATGTTTAGTTTAGCATCAAGGACCAATAAGGGGGGGACTATATCTGCTGCCGGTGAACCATTACATATGTTTCCTCCAACGGTTCCCATATTTCTTATTTGGGGCGATCCTACAGACTTGGCAGCCTTCCATAATCCAGTCACATTTTCCTTCAAGTAATCGTTTTCGGCTATATCAGTAAATGTCGTTAATGCTCCCAAAACTATATCATCTTCACCTATCTCTATCTTTTTCATTTCCTTGACATCGGAGATATCTATTATTACGCTTCCTTTATTTTTACCTGCTCTAATATCTACTAATAAATCCGTTCCGCCAGCTAACAACTCTACTTTTTCACCATATTTTTCCATAAAATCCAATATTTCCTCTATGCTATAAGCCTTTAGCACCCTTGTTACTCCCATGAAATACCTCCTTTACAATTATGACAAAGCAATACTGCTTCGCCATTAAAAACTATAACAGATTAAATTATTTTCTCTATCTGTTTTTTTATTAATCTATTAGCCTCTTCAATAATGTTTCTTTCATTAATAGCGGTCATCTTCCTATCCTTCATCACAATCTCTCCGTCAATTATTGTAGTTTCAACATCATTAGCAGATGCGGAATATACCAGTTGTGGTATTATATTGTCTTCACCGCAGGGACTGTTATGAATAGTCCTTAGATTTATTATTGCAATGTCAGCCTTTTTTCCTTGCTCTAAGCTGCCAAGTTTCTTCTCCATTCCCATTGCTTTAGCTCCGCCTAGGGTAGCCATTTCAAATACCCTTTCAGCGGGCATCGTTGTGGGATTAAGAAGTCTGGCTTTTTGAATAAGAGCAGCACTTCTCATCTCTCTGAACATATCAAGATTATTATTACAAGGTGCTCCGTCAGCTCCTATGGAAACATCGGCACCCATATCTAAAAGCTCCGGTATTTTGGCAATTCCAGAAGCAAGCTTTAGGTTGGAATTAGGACAATGGGATATTTTAGTTCCCGTATCGGCCAGTATCTTCATCTCTTCATCATCCAACCAGATACAATGGGCTAAAATCAGATTTTCCCCTGTCATTCCTAATTTATGCAGATATACAACATTTCTCATGCCCCTATCGCTTTGAACTAACTCTATTTCTCCCCTATTTTCAGAAGCATGGGTATGAATCATTACACCATATTCCTTTGCCAAATCCCTAACCTTTACTAAAAGCTTTTCTGAGCATGAAACTACAAATCTCGGAGCAAAGGCATATATAATCCTACCCTTTCCCCTTCCATGCCATTTCTTTAAGAGTCTAACACTTTCATCTATAGAGGCCTGTGTATCTTCCATCAGACTATCAGGGACTCCTTCGCCATAGTCCATCATACACTTACCTATTACGGCTCTAAAGCCGCTTTCCTCTATAGCTGCTAAAGCTCCTTCCGTATGATTTACTGTTTCCATATCAATAATCGAAGTAGTGCCGCCCTTTATAAGCTCCACTATTCCTAACTTTGCAGAGACATAATTAGTTTCAACAGTATGGTTTCCCTCTAAGGGCCAAATCCTTTTTCTGAGCCAGTCAAGAAGCTCCATGTCATCTGCCATACCTCTGAATAATGTCTGGGTTAAATGTATATGGGTCTGAATTAATCCTGGAATTACTACTTTACCCTTTGCATATATTTCTTCATCTGCTCTTCTCTGAATCTCAGATGATACTTCACTAATCCTACCATCTTCTATATAAATATCACCTGTAAATATTTCTCTTTTTTTTGTTCATAGTTACTATAGTACCCTGTTTTATTTTTAAAGTCTTCACAGATATCCCCCTCTAATTTTATTAATTTAAAATTAACAATTAACAATTTATGACTATATAGATATCCAACTTCAAAATTATATTTATTTCAGTATTTAGGAATCGCTTTAATTTAGATTCGCTACCTTTCATTATAACCATCAAGTTGTCGTAAGTCTTACATAACAATCCAATAGTAACCACCTGAAAGCGGACTGTTGCGTCCGTTTTTCCAGTTTTACAGGGAACAGGAGAGGAACGTGTGAATGAATAAGTCATTTTTTAGTTTTTTAGTTTATTTTGGTAGACAAATCATAAAGGCTAAGTTATAATTATATATAGGTGTCTTGTTTTTATTTTGAGCTAGTATCCCTGTTACATCTAAAGATATGAAAACATTTAAATTTAAACTTAATAAGAGGTGAAAGTACGTGGAAAAACTTACCGAAAGTCAAATTCAATATATAATTGAACTACTTCAAGAAGGTAAAAACATACCTGTTGATTATAAAAATCTGCTTTTTCCACCTGAAAAACAAGAGTATGAACTTACATATGCTGGTAAAGAACGAGAAGAAGATATATTAGCCGAAACTATGGCAGTACCGCTTCAACCAATTAAAACTTTTAATAATGGTGAACATGAAACATGGCGTAACATGTTAATATTTGGAGACAATCTTCAAACTATGAAAACGCTACTTCAGATGAAAAAAGAAGGAAGATTGGTTAATTCTGATGGTTCAGAAGGTATAAGATTAATTTACATTGACCCTCCATTTGCTACAAAGCAAGAGTTTGTTGGAAAAGGTGAGAGAGCGTACCAAGATAAACTAGTTGGTGCAAAATTTATTGAGTGGTTACGAAAAAGACTAATATTTCTAAGAGAATTACTTTCAGAAGATGGTAGTATATATATTCATTTGGATTGGAAAAAAGTTCATTATATTAAGGTTATTGCAGATGAAATATTTGGCGAACACAACTTTGTCAGAGAAGTTATTTGGAGAATAGGTTGGGTATCGGGTTTTAAATCTGTAGCTAACAATTGGGTCAGGAATCATGATACAATCTTATATTATGCAAAAAATAAGGATAGAGTAATTTTTAATAAAAAGTATATTCCTTATCCACCAGATTATGAGCGTTGGGGTGGACGACCTAAAGGAAAAGGGCTTGCTATAGAAGATGTTTGGGGGGTTTTCCCACAAGAAGGGGTTACATCATTACAGGTTGTATCTTTTGCAAGTCAATATACAGGTTTTCCAACACAAAAGCCAGAAGGCTTACTTGCTCGAATTATTGAAGCATCATCAAATGAAGGTGATTTGGTTCTGGATGCCTTTGCAGGCTCTGGGACTACATTAGCTGTGGCTGAAAAATTAAAACGGCGTTGGATTGGTATTGACTCTAGTAAGTTAGCAATTTATACAATTCAAAAACGTATGCTAAATCTTTGTGAGCAAATAGGTAACAAGGGTAAACGGTTAAATCCACGCCCGTATACTATATTTAGTTCGGGTTTATATGATTTTAGTCAGTTAAAAAGATTACCATGGAATGATTGGCGATTTTTTGCTCTTTGTTTGTTTCAATGTCGATATGAACCACATATAGTTGGCGGGGTTGAATTAGATGGATATCGAGGTACAGATGATGTTCTCGTATTTAATCACATGCAACATGGCGGTGTAGTTTTAGATTATGGCTTTATTGATGATTTACATAATCAAATTGGTAGCAAAATTAGCTCAAGGTTTTTTATTATTGCTCCAGCAGCTAGTGTAACTTTTTTGGAAGACTATATAGATAAAGACAATACGCGTTATTATATTTTGCGTATTCCTTATTCTATCATTAATGAGCTTCATACTCGAGACTTTGAAGCTATTAAACAGCCTATAGATGAGAGCCAAGTTAATGAAACAGTTGAAGCAGTAGGTTTTGATTTTATTCGCTTACCGGAAGTGAGTTGCGATTATTTTAAAACAGAAGAAGAAGCTATCATACGCATTAAAATATTCAAAAGTAAAGCCATGGTGAAAGGTGCTACTCAGAAAGAGAATCTTGAGACTCTTTCCATGGTTATGCTTGATTATGACTATGATGGAGAAATTTTTGTATTTGATGCTGTTATTTATGCTAGTGAAATTGAAGCTAATAATTGGGAAATTCATATTCCTATCCAGAATATTGGTAATCAAGTAATGATTATTTATATTGATATATATGGAAATGAATATAAGGAAATTAAAACTTTAAATGATTTTTTTCCGATAGATAACGATTGATTATAAGAAGGGAGATAAACGATGCACGACCTACAAACTTTTCTTAATCAAGATTTAGTTCTTAGGGTCAGCAATAGCTTTGAGCCTTTAAAGTTTAATATAACTCGATATGAACCTTTTTTAGATGCCTTATGTGGAACACGTGAATATCAAAAAGAAGCTATCAGAATTACCCTTCGATACTTACTTGGCGGTCGTTATGATAGTCTAATGTCTTTAGCTGAAGAAAATTACAATTCTAACGATAAATTACAGGAGCGTTACGGTTCCTTTGAAGAAATGGTTAAGCATTTACAATTTCCTGACCGTCTTTCTTGTTCAATCGATTTAGCTACTGGTACAGGAAAAAGCTATGTAATGTATGGCATTGCTCGAATTATGTTAGCGGAAGGTGTAGTAGACCGCGTATTAGTACTATGTCCTTCTCGAACTATTGAAGAAGGTTTAACAAAAAAATTTCGCGAATTATCAGCAGACGCTACACTTAAAGATTTAATACCTGAAAATGCAAAGATACGTAACCCACATATTATTAATGGTACAGAATCAATAATCTCAGGAAGTATATGTATTGAAAACTTTCACGCTACACTTGAACATGTGAAATCTTCTATTAGAGAAAGTTTATTAAATAAAGGTGAACAAACATTAGTTTTAAATGACGAGGTTCATCATGTATATAATAAACCAGTAGGAAGAGATGCAATAAGCCGTAATATTAAGAAATGGAAGGAGTTTCTCTTAGAGCCAGAGTTTGGGTTTCGTTATATTATAGGATTTTCAGGCACTTGTTATTTAGAAAATGATTACTTTTCAGATGTAATTTACCGCTATTCTTTACGCCAAGCGATTGAGCAAGGTTTCATAAAGGCTATTGATTATGTTGCTGAAGATACATCTCAATCACAGTATGAAAAATATCAAAAAATTTGGAACAACCATCAGGAGAATAAATTAAAGTATCGTAAAGTAAAACCTTTAACTATTCTAGTTGCAAGGAATATATCATCGTGTAAGACTTTAACTGATGATTTAATCAATTTTATAGCTGAATTTGAGAATATTTCCCGTGAAGATGCGGAAAAGAAAGTGCTTATTGTCACATCAGCACAGGAACATCAAGCTAATTTAATAGCATTACGGGATGTGGACCGAAATGATAATCCAGTGGAGTGGATTACATCTGTAAGTATGCTTACTGAAGGATGGGATGTACAAAATGTATTCCAAATAGTTCCACATGAAGAGAGAGCCTTTAATAGTAAACTTTTAATTGCACAAGTATTAGGGAGAGGTCTTCGGATTCCAGATGAATATAAGGGTGAGAGACTTTTTGTTACTGTTTTTAATCATGATGCTTGGTCAAGTCGTATTAAAAGTTTAGTAGATGAAGTGATGGAAATTGAAAAAAGAGTTTATTCTTATCCTGTTACTAAGGCAAACGACTATAATTTTACTTTACATCAAATCAATTACAGCAAATTACAAACTGTTGAAGAGTTTGAGCAGGTAGGTGAATATAATTTTAATAAGGGATTTGTTAAATTAATTTCACAAGTACCTGAATTAGAACGTGAAACTACTTATGAAAGTGTTATAAATGGTAGTCGCCATACTAGAAAAACGTTAGTCCGTTATAAAATGTATAGCGTAGACGAGGTTGCTGAAGCAATACATTACCGGTTAAGCTCGATAGACTTGGAAAATGAAGGACAAACCAATTATACAGAAAGATATAATTTAACATGGTTAAAAAAATTAATTCGAGAGTCTCTCAAAAAGATTGGAGAAACTAGGGATTTAGTAAGTGAGGAAAACAGACAAAGATTTTATTCTGCTTTTGGTACTTTACAAAGAGGTTCCGCTAAAAGGGTTCGTTATGTAATGAATCCTCAAACTATTATTAAGTTAAATACCTCTCAAAGACAAAGAGATAGCGTTGGAGTAGCCTCATTAAGACGAGGGGAGGTTACTATATTTGCGGACGAAATTTCATTTTCTGTAAGTGATACTGAAGTTAAAAAGCTATTAACTGAGATAAAAAATGATGAATCGTTACCTCGTTCTTCATGGGAATATGTGGATAATACCTTTTTATTTAAGACTCCACTTAATATTGTTATAGCTAATCATAAACCAGAACGAGATTTTATTAGACATTTGATTAAAGTTGAAAATGCACAGAAAATTGATGCATGGATAAAATCAACAGACCGAGACTTTTATCCGATTGAATATGCGTGGAGAAAAGGAGAGCACGCTAAAAGAGGTTATTTTAATCCTGATTTCTTTATTAAGAAAGGCAACAGCATTATAGTAGTTGAAATAAAAGGAGATGAAGAAATAGCAGACCCATCTATTGAGAATAAAGGCAAGTATCGTTTTGCATCACAACACTTTAAGACACTAAATCAATTACAGGATGAAAGCAGGTATTTATTCCATTTTCTCTCACCACGAGATTATGATACTTTTTTCAAGTTTTTACGTGAAGATAATGAAGATAAATTTTCATCCACATTAGATGTAATACTCGAAGAAAATGGTTTCGATACATAGTTTATTTTTGAATTGAGAGTTTTGCATAACTCAAAAAATTAATAGAATAAAAGTAATATTTTAGTAATAGCATTCACTGCAACATGACAGTAAATACCAATAACAACAGTAAATCCTAAACATTTATTACCAATATAAAGGGATAGTTCTTTTAAAACCTGATAAATACTATGCTGCTGATGACTCAAGCCTATTTTGCTGGTTAACTGATATTACAGCTGTAATCATTGTTATTGCACAAAGGTAAGCATGAGCCTCAACTTTCTTTATTTTGCGTACTCTTAACTCATTTTCTAACCCCAGGTTTTCTTTAAACCGGCTGAAACAACGCTCTGAATAAGTTCTTAGGTTGTAAAGCTTTTGCCAGTTAGCACTACCCCTGTGGGGTGTGCAAAATAAGCGGGGATCATCTTTTACCCGGGTCTTTACTACCATGCCGTAATTACTTTCGGAACACCAGGCAGAACCAAAAGGGCAGTCACATTTTCCTAGAATATGAGGGCAACGAAACTTATTTTCGCCTTTATATGAACCCCAGTAAACCATTCTGTAACCCACAGAACAGATCGGTGTTCCATCCCAATCTAAACCGGCTTTAGGTTGTTTAGCACTCCGATTATTAAGTGCAATGATAGCTTGAGCCTTGTAATCGTTCTTGATTAGTGAATATATATTATGCTGGTCATAGCCTGAGTCCATCAGATAGTAGCATATTGGACTGGTTGTATTCTCATTAATTTGATCTAATAGCTCCTTAACTACACTAGCATCAGTATTACTAGCTGGTGTAATCTTAATAGCTAAAGGAAGTCCAGATTTAACATCAGTTCCAATGTGTAATTTATAACCAAACCACTTAATGGGATTACCGTTGGTATCACTCTTAATGCCCCAATTAGCTGATTTACCATCCTTGACAATCTTTTTATTGGGTACTGCTTTTTCGTAGGCCGTAACCTTAGTAGAATCAACAGCAACAGCAGTAAGGTCAAGTAATCCCATTTTTTCGGCTTGTTCAACTAGCGAAGAAAACAGGTCGCTAAGACAATCGGTTTTAATAAGCCTGGAGTAAAAACGGCTAAAAGTAGCTATACTAGGCGTAATACCAAATACTTCAAAACCGCAAACGTACCGCAGATAAGCATCATACTTAAGTCGTTCGACTAGTTGGGTGAAACCATTCATGTTCTCTAAACGCATAGCGATTAGGGCATTTAACATTGCATATACTGGATATGGTTTGGGCCCAGCTTTACTTTTATCAGGTTCATTTAATTTGGAAAGAACTGGCTTATAATCAAGGGTGTTAATAATTTTCTCAAGTCTAGATTGAGGTTGAATTTTTAATGCATCCTCAAAGGAAAAAATACAGCCCTGTCGAATATTCATAAGTGACTTCGCCTCCTTAGAATGGTTTGTTTTGTCACTTACTAATTCGACAAAATGGGGGGTGAAGTCCTTTTTCTGTACTACTAAATCCCCATTATTTTCGATCTTAGAGAATATGCAAAAATCTCAATTTAAAAATTGAACGTGATTTGAGTTTAATTATCTATGGAAGTCAGAGTTTATAGTTCAGTGGGGTGAATAACTGTAACCCTTCTATACGTTGATATTATTGGATTTGCGACATATCAGATGATAATAGGGTCATAGTTTTGAACTCATAAAAATAAAACACTGCTAAGCTGTAACACTGCAAAATATTGATATTATTGAGTTTGCGACTATCGAGCATAGTTTCATAGTTTCATAGTTTATTTTTAAGCGCATAATATAAAATAAAGAGAATCTTTCACCCACAGATGAGAGAACCTTAAAATAACTTTACAAGAGTTACCGGTTTCTATTTTATCTCTCTCGCATTATATATTATATATATTTTTAAATATAAATTATGAAACTATGCTGATGAGTGAGAAATAGAATAAAATCAAGGTTTTCACCGGTCATAGTTTTTGTCATAGTTTTGAAATTAGCATAGTTCAAAACTATGCTC
>Ga0182238_1000338_pt1 | contig 14571 bp, 10 predicted proteins | sample hydfrates6_PW_90_FD_132439 | JGI IMG/M metagenome (GOLD analysis project Ga0182238, IMG submission 132439) | Subsurface microbial communities from deep shales in Texas, USA - hydraulic fracturing test 6_PW_90 | ecosystem: Environmental > Aquatic > Deep subsurface > Shale gas/oil reservoir >... | reverse complement strand
TCGACCACGATGCGGGCCTGTGGCAGCACCGCCTTGACCGCTGCCCGGTAGGGGTTCCACATGTCCATGCTGACGATCTCGACCTTCTGCCGGTCTTTGAGCTTCATCAGGTAGTTGGTCACCTGTAGGCGAGTAATAAAGTTCTTTAGTGGGATAGCCCGTATTCCCTATGTCTCGGTGGTAGCTGAAACGAGGTGATCAATAAAGTTTTTAAGTCGGGTAGAAACCTCAGTTCGCAATTCTGTTCTCTTGAGTAATAAAGTTTTTAAGTAAAGAGCTTGTACGATTTGTTCTCATGGGGGATTACCCTCCCTCCTTAGAAACAATATTTGGCTTAAAGCAAATGTTCTGGTGGGGTGATTTGGATCTTGCAGGCATAGACATTTATCAACGCCTGAAAAGCAAATTCCCCACTCTCCAACTCTCAGCAGCATATAGGCCAATGATCACTCTATTGAAGACAGGAAATGGTCATCCTTATGCAAAATGCACGGGTAAGGAGGACCAAGTAAAACGATACACAAATGCGAAGTGGGGCGATGACATAAAGTCCCTAGTTGTGCTTTGCTAGGAAAAGGCTGTAGATCAAGAATCCGTTTCACAGCAAGATATTGTAAACTTGGCTCAAAAAGGATTGGTTTTATCTGTCTAAAATGTGTGGAACGCAGAATAAAGCAGCCTGGATTGGAAGACGCTACGTGCTTTATCCGAGTAAATCGGGGACGCTAAGCATCTCCCACCCTTGCTCCTTAAGAGCCTCTTCATGTCCTGCAATTCGATCTACATGGCAAGCTAAGGCAAATAAATGAGTTGGCCTACTCATTGCCACATGGGCAACCTTGACGCATGACTTGAGACGCGCCCTAGGCTTCATAGGCAACTCTCCGCCTTTCAATAAAGGCATTAAATACTCTGAATCGTGCTTTGTGTAATATTTGCTTTCAAGCAATAAAGTCCCTGTGTGCGTTTCCCCTTTGACTGAATGGACAGTGCCAACTTCAATATTCAAATGCTCAGAGCAACACATTAAGTTGCATGTCTCATCTTGGTCACAGGATGAATCAATTTTCTCACTAGTTAGGAATTTTTCACCAGCGACAGACTCATGCTCAGCAAAGACCGTTTCTGAGGTGAAAAGCCCAATCATATCTGCGTGAATGGTTCCTATTTCTTCACCGGAAGCGAGTTGATGAAGCCATAAAGAGACCCTTTTCCGCACCGCCTTAAGATCTTGGGGGTACTCCTTCTCTAACAAACGCTCAAGTCTTCTAGCTGTCAAAGGCACCTTTCCAATAACTTCCTCGGGCAAATGACATGCGGCCAGCTTCGCAAGCCCCTCCATTACATAGTATTTAAACAGGCACGGAGTGTGAGAGCAATCGGCCTGGGCTTTATATGCTGCCACGTATGAGATGAGGTTGGAAAAATGAGGTTTTACTTTCTTTCTGGGCTGGTACGTTGGCCAGTAAAGTGGAAGACAAGCTGTATTCTTTGCTTTGCCAACCCACCCAACTGCTTTGAAAGTTGCAGAAGCAGAGTCCAAGCCCAAACGTTGGATCAATTTCCCAAATGCAGCGACGGCAGCGTCCATACAACTATCATCATAACTAATTATGTATGGAGGATGAGACCGGACTCCTAGATTGCCAGCAAGAGCTATTTCAGAATCTACACGAATAGGGGCAATGGCAGAAGATAGAGATTCACCGAATCTCATTGAGTTGGAGAAATTCAGCCTAGGCTCTCTTGGAATCCACTCCATATCTCCTTCTTTTGGCGCAGAAAAAATTGCCTGGTTGGGATCACCTACTCTCTGGGTGATAACTTCAGCTTCCGAAAACAAGGAATCCAGCACTCCAATCTGGCGAGAATCGGTGTCTTGCATCTCGTCAATTAAAACATAGCGATAGCGGCTTGCGATTAACTGACTTAATTTTGGGTGGTCCTTTAAATATTTTTCAGCGAGTATATAGGCTTGTTCATAGCTTAAGACTCCAGACGATAGCACTTTGTGGCAACAACCCGAAATAGCTTTATGGGTAGGCTTTGAACTGTCTTTCAGGCCTATGGTCGAGAGATCAGCCTCTAGCGTATCTAGATTGAGAGCGATCTTCTTCAGCAAGTCAAGAGGAGTGCCATAGGCTCTGCTTCTGTTCACAGTTCCATAAATCCATCCTGCAGCAGAAGATCGAGAGCACGTGCCTGCAAGTGCTGCTTCCCATCTGTCTGTGTCGATAATGGTTGGACGCCTCCCAAATGCCTCAACAAATTTTGGAATGGCCAAAAAACGGTCAATAAAGGATTGAATAGTTCCAAAGAAATTGGGGTAACTGATAAGACTCCTGGCCTCTATTCCCAGCCTTCTTTTGATCTCATCAATCGCGACATTTGTATGGGTCAGCACACAGATCCCTCCCCCGCCAGGGAAAGGCATCTTTTTCGATAAGATCAGCAATTTGGCAAGCAATGCTGTCGTCTTACCACTACCTGGACAAGCTAGCACATCACAAGAGCTTAACTCTCTAATGAAAACCCGCCGCTCTTCATCAAAAACGCAACCATCAGGAAGTAATATGCCCTCAGCATGAGCAATGTCTGCGTCAGAAATATTAATCATCTTGAGGCTCTTCTATGTCTTCGGTCACATAGGCGATTGCATCACGGAGATACTTAAGTTCTGGGCAGATTAGGCGCGCACGAATCCCTTTGGGGAACTTGTTAAATATTGCATTCATCACCCGAGAAAAACACTGTGCAACAATTGCTTTAGAGATTTTCTTCTTCTTTGAATCCCCTTCCTTAAGCATTAAGCCCCAATAAATTCTCGTTGCGATGGACTGTTTGTCTTTTCCATCCTTTTTCCACTCCCTCCACAACTTTGCAGCCCATTTAAACGCCCTGCGGTACGCATTAGGCTGGGGCTGGCCCGTTTTGGCATTCTGAATCTTGTCTGATTCCAAAACACTTTTTAAAAAGAGAAAGGCAAAGCTGGAGAGAGCAATCTCATACTCCAAGGTCCAGTTATGGGAGACAAACGTTTTGACTCCATCTGCTTCGTATCGCTCAGTTATGGATTCAAAGGCTTCCTTCTTTTCATTATCAATCTCCTCCTGTGACTTATCAGGACGCAACTCTTTCGGCTTGATGTCTAAGTCCGTTATAATTGCGGCTTTTATCCCCATTTGTTGACCGTCTTTGCGTGAAAATATTTTTGAAAAGTGTAAAAATGCGGTACTTCCCACATTCACGATGGACACGCCATATTGATGCAGAGGTCGGCCTAAGCATTCTGCAATTGTCGGCAATAAAATATTCTCAGCATCCCCTTCGACCATCACAACTGCTTTGGCAAAAAAGAGATTTGCTTTTGTGGCATCCAGGAAGCGCTCCAAGTAGTCGTAGTGCTTGCGTTCAAGATTGGTGTATTCCGGCCCCATGGGGAAGGCTTTGCCATCCTTACAAATGATTAAACTTTCAAGCTTAAGGCAAGAGGCTAACGTTGTACTGTGTGTAGTAAGAATCAGCTGCCCAGGCGTGTTGGACTGAAGGTATTTTATCAAACGAAGCTGCGCTTGCGGATGCAAATGAGCTTCAAGCTCCTCAATAATAGTCAGCCTCAGCCCAGTATCATCCCCAGCTTGGAGAAGTAGCAGTTCGGCGGCCATATACAATAAATTAAGTGAGCCAAGACCAGAAGACTCATTGCCGTAGACTAGGCTTAGTCTTTGCAAAATATCGTGCAGTGCACTTCCGGAAATCGTGATATTCGATTTATGGCCATCTTTTGGAGAGAAAAAATTTGAAAGATGGGCATTAATTGTCTCCAACAGTTCAGCAGCCTTCTCATCCCCATCGTCTGTAAAATGAATCTCGACCTCTTCATTGGCGTCACTCATTATTCTCTCAAGCTCATGCTTTTCACCGACATCTTTATGGAATGCGGGATGAGCTTTAAGAATTTGAGCCAACCGAGATTTACGCCCTGGGGTTAGTTCGTTCTCCGCATCTCGCAATGGCTTGAGATAAATAACTCTCAACAAATCTTGAGCCGCAAGTGGGAGTGATGCGCCATCTATATCTGATCCCGCTCTCAACTCCCTCAGGATTTTCCCGGGAGTATGACGTGCGGAATAGGTGACCGTAAGTGAATACTGTGGCTCCCCATCCTTCTCTTCAATGTCTATCCACTCTAAGAAATGTGAAGCTTCCTGGATTGTAAACCCCTTAAAACAACACTCTATTTTGAAAGAGTTAGCACGATTCTTTCCATCAAAATGGAAATCGCTTTCATCGACATAGAACCACTCTCGACTCTGTGTCCCGAGGACGAGTCGAATGGAATCCACTATGGCTGTCTTTCCCGCATCGTTTTCGCCAATTAAGATATTTAGCTTTTTATTGAATGGAATATGAACTCCAGGGAGAATGCTCCCGTCATTTTCCGCTGCGCCAAACTTTCTAAAATTCCATATCTTGAGATCTGAGAGGTACATGGTTCACCTGGTTTTCGAACTAAGTGTTGCAGTGGTGAGTCGTGAAAATACTATTAAATCGAAAGTAGGAAGAGGTACAAGGATGAGTTAGTTTTTACCGATTATAGTAGCCACCTTTGAGTCATTGCCTTCAAGCTTTAAAAGGGCACTGAAGCTCTTAATGTGGACGGCCCCAAATATAAATAGTACAGTGCCATCATTCTTGAGAATATCTTCAATGCTGGAAAATCAGTGTACTTCCTTTGAATCGTGATCTTCACTGGCAATACCTAGATCGTTTCGAACGTTTTTTTAGTTCTAAAAATCGGTGTTCAACTTTATGCTTTTTAGCAACCTCAACACACACAAAGGATATAAACCCCTTGCGTAGGTCGCCATTGCGCTCTCTGAAACTGCTTACCAGTTGGTGCATATTGTGATTTGTCACTCCTACTAAATATACCATGTATTAATCCTCTCTTTATACAATCCAGATTAAGATGGGACGCGGATTCAATGTAGGCTAATCAGCCACGCAGCGAACAAAGTCCATATACTTTTTTTGTTCCGTTCTATTCGAATTCCACCTCTTAACCTCTTCGGTAGGGCGCTCCCGGTAATCACAGCAGGTTAGCACTAGGTCATTCTTAGCTCGTGAAACTCCGACGAAATATGTGCAAAGAGATTCATTTGGGTTTCCAAAGTAGGCTTCGTTCTCTATCCCGAGCAAAATAACGGCCTCAAACTCCAAACCCTTAGACTTGTGTATTGTTAATAGTCGAACCGCATGTACCTCATCAAGTCGCTTAATTGCCGAGACGATATCAGGAGTCAGTTCTATGGCATCTTCAATAGCAGCCTTGGTTTGCTCTATTAGGTCTGCTACCCTTTGGGGGTTTTCGTAATCAATTGAGAGCAAAGGGAGACGTGAAGGGCCAATTTGCTGAATGAGGGTATTGACCAACTCCCATTTGGCTTCAAAAGGTGCGAACAAATCAGAGTCTTCTCTGATCTTAAGAAATGTATCGTTTAAAAAGTCGCTGAAAAAAAGTGGCTCATCCTGAGCCCCAGATGAATGTGAAATGATATTGAAGCTATCATTGAGGCGAGTCCACGCGTCTGGTTCTTTTTCCCCAAAAAGAACTAGCAAGAAGTCTGAGATGAACTCCGTCAAAGGCTCTGATGCTAACTCTTGCAAATCCTGCTCATTGCGGCATGGGATATCGAGGGCATTTAAATGATCAACAATTTTCTCTGTGTAAGGCCCAACTTGAACACGAACTAAAACTGCAATTTCAGAAATGGGGACACCATTTTCAATCCAGTGAGAAATCGTTTGGGCCACATATTCAGCTTCCTGTGCACAGGAAGGGAAGTTGACAATTTGAATGCTGCCATCGTTGTCAGGGATTAGTTCCTCAGACATCACAGAGGGCGGGTCGAGAGTTTTAATAATCTCATTTTGCAAACGAAGTAGTTTTCCTTTGGATCTGAAATTTCGAAAAAGGTTTAGTGAGGTAGCGGTAAAATCCTCGGCGTACTCAGCAAATACTCCTTCAAGTGCACCGGCCCAACTCATAATTCGTTGTTTTGTGTCCCCGACAGCGATCATCCGTATTTCTGAACCTAGAAAAGCCAGCTTGACCAATTTGTACTGACCATCTGTACAATCCTGAAATTCATCCAAAAAGACATCACTGTATGCTTGATGGAGTGCCTGCCTAGCAACCGCACAATTAGACAATATTTCTACAGCCATGGGGATCATGTCTGCAAAAGTGATCTGTTTTTTGTCTACCCTCACATCTCCGACTGTATAGTCCGGATCAAGTGTATCAAGACCAGTTAAGACTGGTCGAAAAATATCTATTATTCGTTTCGCGAAGCCATGAAATGTATAACTGTCAAGCCTTGCTGCCATTTCAGAGCCGCAGCGCTTTTGGACGCGAGCTTTCAAGTTTTTGCTGGCATCTACTTTGAACGAAATCGCAAGAATTCTTTTAGGATATGGGGACACTCCCGTTTGAAGGAGAAAATCAGCCCGCTGAGCCAGCATCTCAGTTTTGCCCGCACCAGGACCTGCCGTTAATGCAAGGCTTCTAACTTGCTCTGTTGCAGCGGAAAAGGCGTTTGGCTCTAGGACTAGTCCTCCAGCTGGCTTCCAGTCATCTGGGCGTATCACTCGGGCAGCTCCTGTAACATCAGCCTGACTTTTTCAATCATCCGTTGTAATGAGGCAGGCGCGGAGGCTTGGATGGCTTCATCGCTCAGCGATGATAATGCCTGTAGGTGATGAGCTGGCTTACTCCCAATCTTGAATAGCTTGTGATAAGCTGTGAAGAGATTTTGTTGCTCATCGGAATATTGCTCGGCTCCGTGAAAGGAGTCTCCAAGTACCGCCTTTTTTTTGCTTACTGATGGAGCGATCTGATCCTCTGGGGCGAGGTTGAAAGCTGCTGCAAAACTCTCAAGCATTGCAAAATCGAGATCAAGAGGGGCCGAGAAAAAGATCCCATCCCTTTCTGCCGTCTCAATGTAGTTTGGATAATTTAGAAATGGATAGTCGTCAGTGTTCCACTGAGGCAGCTTGTCAATGTTCTTGATTTGTAACGAATAACTGTCCGGGGCAAAGGCTTTTAACTGATCTACCATATATTTAATTCTTCCCCAGCCCCCCTGGTGGCGGGCAAGGTCTAGGTCTAGCAATGTGACATATGGAATTCCAAGGGAAGACAAGAGCCGCCAAAAATGATTGACGTGTTTACCTCCCAAGGGAGCAACAGCTATTCCGTTTAAGTCCGTCGCTAAGCCGTGCGCCTCAAATAGTCTGGGTAGCACTAATTCTTCGCTCGCTCCTTCTCCTAGGACCACGATACGGGCAAAATATATCTCAGGGTATGCCCTGACTGCTTGCTCAACAAATTTATGCGCTTCAGTCTCTTTCTCGGGCACTGAGATGCTTGATACGATTGTATGTCTGTCGGGAGAAAGGCGTAAGTAGCGGATCTGTTCTGGCTCTACTCGTCTCAAGATTGAAGGGGCGTGAGTGGCGAGAATCGTCTGAGCGTCTGAAGCTATACTTGTATCCGAAAGAGCTGTGATGATTCGGCCAAGGTAGTAAGGCGCAAGACTGTTTTCAGGTTCTTCCATCGCAAACATCGTGAAAGCTGCTGGCCGGAGTTTTCCTGAGTCAAAACCAATGTCATTGCCTTTGATGATCTCACGTCCCACCTGTTGAGCCGCAAGAACCAGAGAAAGGTAGAGCAAGGATTGGTGGCCGTCACTTAGGCGGGAAAAGTTAACCACATCGTGCTCATGACCGGGAGAGAATACGAGAGAGAGTCGCTTAAGCAAGCTTTCGATCTCGGACGAGCTGAAGTCGACTTGTGGCTCTTTATAATACTCTCCTTTATGGAGAGACTGCCATTCCTTTTCTAATATTTCATTAAAAGCGCTTAAGGCAGCATTGTTGGCGAGGCAGTCCGCAGTCTGGCATGTTAAGTCATCGACCTCTTGTCGCTCCTCATCCCACTGAGCTGAGCGCAATAGGCGTCCAAGTAGTGCATTTAGTCCGTATGAAATATGTGTTGCAGGATCTCTCCGAGCAGGTAGGTAATGCAATTGCACATGGTGTCGGTCGGCCTTCCTGACTAGAGTTTTTTGAGCGGGAGAACCGTCTGGGTTCACTGTGGTCACATAGTAGAGATCATAATCTATCTCCCCTACAGCATCTTTTGATGCCTCAAGGCGATATCGAACACGAGGAACTCCAGCAGGATCATCAAGCCGCATGTGAGCAAGATGGGTCGGGACTGTTGCCAAGCCCCCTTCTCCGGTCTTTAACTCTTCAAATGAAAAATCTGCCTCGATCCAAAGCTCCAACTCCTCGCTATCTGATTTGATTGCATTTGAAATGTGAAAATCAGACGCAAGCACCCTTCGCAGGCTTGGGTCGAACGCAAACAGACGACACAAAGCATGGAGGGTAGCAGTTTTTCCTGACCCATTGGGGCCAATGAGAACGGATAAATCATCCAGAAATATCTCTGTAGGACTTGGGCCGTAGCTTTGAAAATTGGATATTCGTAGACATTTGAGTTTCATAGAAATCCTCTTTTGGGTTCTGCTTAGAACGGAGCAGGGAAGGTCTACCACTAAAAAAGAGGGGGCTCAAGATATAGATTTATGAATTGCTTGCTCTTTAACAATTTGTGTCAGGTTCCAAAGTGTCGGTGTGAATACATTTGGGTACAGTATTGAGTGGGATGGTTGAGGGACAATACAGCTCGTAGGGTGGTAGCTACCTCTGGCAGACTGTCTCTATGGGGGACACTCTTAATGAATATTTTAAATTTGTTGTGCTCTTCCATAAACTCTCGCAGCCCATCCTGCGACAGAATCTGGAGCAAGCATACCCTTGTTACCTTCTGGGGCTTTTGGGTGGTGCACCCCCCTGTGGCCATTTTCTCCGCATATAATATCAAGCTGTTTTAGGGGCCACCTAAGGGAGGATCTAACCAGTTCAATTGCAACCTTCTCAACATCATGTTTCCAGGATTTCGGATCGTTAGGGAGAAGAATCTGGGTGGACACAGAACTCTCTGCATCTGAGGTATCTACCTCAAGCAGATGAAATGTCTTGCCTTGAACCCTCAAGGCTACGTCAGCAAGCGTCCTGGCAGAGCCATCGGCAAGAAGGTGTTTCTTGCTCTTCCCAACCTTTCGCAATTCAATGATGTCATTCGATATTAAGTAACATCCATGCTCTTCAATCAGCATTTGAACCATTTTTGAAAAACATTTGAACTTACTAGCGTAGATTTCGCTATAATCTGTTTCGTCATCAAATATGTTCAGGTCACCCCCGGGAAGCCCGTATCCTTGCACTCCCTCTTCTGTGCTGACAAACACAAGTCCGTCACCGCCATCTTCGGACGAACCACTGGCTGCCCGTTTTCTTTCTTTGGTTGTGACTTTGGACACATAGAAAGGATTCTGGAACTCCATTGACACTGCCTCAGCTTCCACCATGATGGGCTGTATATTGGCATTCGATTCAGTTTCATCACACACAGTCAATGGCGCTTCACCATCTCCGCCAACAAGTTGAGCAGTAGCACCTTGTCCAGGGACGAAATGCTCAAACTTCGGGTGCCAAATGCTTATGCTTCTATGCATCTGGTTGGGAATCCTTTTTACTTTGTCGATTTCAAAGACAAAACAAGTATTGTGCTCACGGGAATACTGACCGCGGACATGCAGTTCAACTCCTTTAAGTGGCGGAGGATCAAATTGGAAATTCCATCTACGGTAACTCTTGAAATCGATCCCATTCATTCGTTGATATCTTGTAATACTCTCAAAAGACTTTTGCACATCAACATCAAGCAAGATCCACGAAAGATAATTGCGAGATTTTGGTTCGTTGAGATGTGCCAAAGTGAAACCAGATGATTCCATCACACTGATGAGGACATTGTCTTCCTCATCAATCTCTACAGAAAACTCACCCTTTAGGCATTCGGACTCAATGGCGGTTCGAGAAAGATAGTTACCATGAAAGAAAAGGACGCGCGCCAGTTCAAACTGAGGAAGATAAATGGTGATTCCGCTACTGAGAATAAAAACAAAACAGAACTGATGAGGATTCGTCCATTTCTCAAAACGGTTGACCGGACATTCCCCGATGGTTTTGACGTCCCAGCTTGCCGTGTCGGTAATGCGGAAAGAATGCTCCCATCCACGTTTGCTATCTTTCTCAACGGGGTTAATAACGCGTCCCCTGACCGCCGAGGATGCATTGGAAGCACTAAACGAATCTTTGGCCTGTTCTGGGGAAAGTTTCAAATCAACCCTCCACCTGTTGCCATCGATCGGCCTGAAGTATGGTCCGATCCCAACTATCTCTACGTCGTTGTCAATGCCATTGTGTGTGAGTTTCGTCATGCTGACCATCCTAGATTTCGCAAAAACAATCTGGTTTGCCTCTTCAGCCTCTCGTCGCTCAAGCCGGACAATCGCAAAAGTTCCCAATATGGTAATTCAATAGCTGTATTTTGAGCCTGCAGAACCCGAACAATCCTCCTTATCTGATAACTGGCAACATCTTCATTATTCTCTTTCAGAAAAGCCCTTGAAAATGGCAGCTTGTGCATTTTACGTATCATGTTTCGGCAGTCAGCTTGATCACAGTACCAGCCTTTGCTTTTGCGTGGGGAATCAAGCTTGCCAATGTGTGCCCGTTTTACACTCTCAAGTCTTTCAAGAATTTGCTCGTCGCGGTCTTCCCAATTGACTCGCCGATTTACAGATCGTGTGGTTCTTTTGTACTTCTCGCAAGCTTGCCTCAACCAAGCCCTATCGTGTCTGTTAAGCCAAGTGTAAATGGCATCACCGCCCGCACGTCTCGCATTTCTTGTCCCCATTGCCCTCACCAAATCCAACCACTCTTCTCGCTTGGCATTAAGAATCGAGGGTGATGTATTCTTCAATGACGGATACTTGGACGTTTTTTTAGCGACTTGCCCCTTAACCTTCTTAAAAACATCCTCAAAACGCCACTCTGGATCAAGCAGGGACTCCAAAACCACAATATGCTGCAAGTAGCTAAACGTTTTCCGGTGCTTGCGCATAAAAAGCCTAAGCCAGTTCGAGGAGCTATCAGTAATCGAGATCCCGAGTTCTGCAAGCAACTGTGGAGGCCAACGGGATAAGACTCTGTGCTTCAACGCTTCAAAGACGACTTTGCTTTTTCGGGTAATCCCTGCAGTTCGGGCTGCGTCTTGGTAGAAAAGACTCCACTGTTCGTAGCTAGAAGACTTTTCTGGTGGATGATTCATTAGTTCCTGCACCCTTCTCTCGATGCGCTTGTCATGAGGCTGTGACTTAGGTCGTTGAAAACAATAAACAGACGGTACAAGGGGGATAAAGGCATGCCGATGATAGTGGCTTAGCATATGTCTCGTTTCGCATAGCCTCGCATGCCTGAGGCAGTATCGGCATCCTTTTACCTGCCACTGGCGACTCCAATATAGCTCGCCATATTTCGAAAGCTGTTCTTCCAGGCATTGAGGACAAATTCGAAGATACTTACCACGCCGCACCAAAGACGTTGTGGCGCCCAAGGCCAAGTGGACAGAACCATTCGTTCGACACATCATCGCTTCAAATGTCTTCTTGCGTCGTGGTTCTGGAACGAAGGGAGCGTAAAGAGGAAACAACGTGTGTTCATATATGAGTCTTTTCGGGCTCAATCCAAGGGATGAGGGGTATTTAGAAACTATGGATGCAATATGGGAAGGAAGGTCAACAGTGGCCACAACTTTCCTGTCTCCAAAGACTTCATCAAGGAGTTGCTTCGGACTGGTTATGCCAAAATGAACACCGGCCCGCGCCACAGTACTGTAAAGGAGTTCATCAGGATATGGCACAGGAAAGTTAAGCATTGTCTTACCCTGACTTGCTCAACCAGCTTTCCACATCAAAGATCAGGGAACGCTTCTCAAGCTGCTCATACATTTCTTCAGGGCCACCCTGAGAAAACATGAAACGGAGGTCTTCTGAGTCAAGGGTATGCCACTTTCTTTGCGGAAGTGACTTGCTCTTTTGAATATTACTAGGCTTACGCGGAGCTTCGTACCTCTCCAGGGCCATTGCGATCATTTGAGACGTTGAAAGATTGGGATGCTCGTCCAGTATTTGCTCAACAAGAAAAGGAACTCTCTCTTCATCGCAATCCATACCGACAAGCAAGTTGTACAGGCGTTGCGCTTGAGAATTGCCTTCCAGAGCTGCAGCCTTCTGAATAAGGGGCGCCGGAGGCTTGATCTTAGCCGTCAGTTCAAGCAATTTCTGATCGATATTGGGGACAATAAGATCAGAGTATTCGGCAATTCGCTCAGGGTCTCCAGACCGCAATGCTGCCAACATAGGGTGTACTGGCTTTAGTTCGTCACGATACACCTGCTGCATAAGTCTTGGAGTAATACGCTCTGTGCCGGTTGAAATCGCACGGAGCTGAGACAGTACAAAGAGCTTGACGACTATGTCCAACACCCCTTGTGACAGATCAAACCAGCGGGCACGCAGGTCTTCGCTGAGTTTCTCATCACGCTTTTGAAGCCATTGATATTTCCAGAGCCTATCGGTGAACGCCTGCCACTCTTTCTGAGCTCTGATGCTTGACTCGGGTTCTTTCATTGGCTCCCATATCAGCGCACCAAGACCAGCCCCGCGCCTTGCTGAACGCAAATCTCTCTCAAAGATGGGGATGGCTTTGGGCGTCCCAACGAATATGACTGGCAGGCCAATCGTATTAACGAGCGTGACAAAAAAGTTCAGCATCTTGTCCACGCCACCGGAACGCCGGCGATCCAAGTGCTGTATCTCATCAATGATAAGCACTCCGATCGCATGAAGATTAGCGACCTGACTCATCATGGCCAGAAGCTTTTCTACACCATGCCGCTTGCCGGTATATTTCGTCTCATAGTCAGTATGAAGAACCCGGTCGATCTCCCTGAAAAACTGAATACACAGGTTCTTCAATGTCCCGTCATGAGGGCAATCAACCTTGAGATAGGTTATCTGCGTGAAATTATACTCTTCGTGGTAAATGACTTGCGGGTAGGTCGCAAAAATACGTGCAATAGTAGTTGTCTTCCCACTCCCAGAACAGCCGATTAATGAAAGACTTGAAGCTGTTGATTTGGCGTGTTCAAACTTGTAGGCCTCAAGTTCCCCCGTCATGACCCTCTCGTACCCATTCTGCATATGGGTATTGAGTGAGCCATCTGCCAGATTCCTTCCGACATACCCCTGCCTCATCATAATCGACACTTTCTCTTCGAGCTGGATATGGGCCGTGAGTGGTTGGAAGAAATCATCCAGGAGAGAGGATATCACATGCGCCCTTTCGCGCCCCTCAGCAAAAATCGTCTTGGGATCAAATTGTATTTTCCCCGTCAGATTTCTGATGACCTTCGCGTTGTTCATCAAAGGCGGCAAGGCCTCAATCAAAGGGTTGCCCTTGTACTGAGGGATGCAGCTCGGCTCATATACGGCTGTCACCATATTCCTTGGAAGAGGCATCTACTTATCCTCGTTGCCGAAAATTTCATCCGTCAAGTCAGGATAGGAGTAGTCCTCTACCTCAGTATCCTTAAACGGGATGGTTTTGGCCTTTACAGCCTTAGCCTTTTGACCATTCTGTTGACTGCGTTGCTGTCGCTCGGCTCTTTTTTCATTCTTCCTATTAGTTCGTATCTCCCGAATACGCTCAGCATTGCTCCGGCCCTCATTCCTGGGCGGACGCTGCTGAGCTTTGTTTATTGTGTTCTGGACAAGCTGTTCATGCTTTCTTTTTTCCTCATCCTCTCGCAGTTTCCCTTTCGCAGTTGCTTTTTTCTGCGCGTCTTTCACTTGCCATACTTCCCAAAAAGAGGCTCCAGCAAATTCACGAGAACGTTGGGTTAGCCGACATGGCCAATATTTACTGCCGTTTATATCTGGGAATAGGTAAATAATATCAGCGGACGCCGGATCATACGCGGCTTGCAACCCCTGTGGCCTCCGGACTTCCTTGGTCCGATGCAGCCATCCCCTTTCCAGAAGTTCTTGAGACGTATAGTAGACCCCAAATACAGATATCCCGAGTTCGGACACTGTTGCCTTCGTTCGTGGCAACAGACTGATTCGTATGGCTTCTTCGGATGCCGCCCGTAATCGCCCTGTTCTGTTTTGAATCCCCCAATTCCAAAGGGAAAGCGGTGTCATCTCCAAATCTGCCGGCATGTCCGGTTCCCGATCATACTTTTCCAGTACATGAAAGCGGTTGTGCATCAATATCGAAGAAAGAATGATCGTTTTAAACTCACGAACAGAAAGCTTGGCATCAAGCCGATAGTCGCGCCCTCCATGTTTTCTAATCATAGTCTTGCCGACAACACGATCAAGTCCAAAATGTGCTGTAAATTCGTTCTCCGCCCGTCGCCCTCTGCCTAATAGATTCTGGCCACCTTTCCCTCGCCTTCGATCTCTTGCCGGGCCTCTCGCCATTCGAGGTACTCATCCATGTTGAGGTACCTTCGGCCCGTGGACC